>Ga0210389_10000543_pt1 | contig 34116 bp, 27 predicted proteins | sample IncBWH28OmetaG_FD_160127 | JGI IMG/M metagenome (GOLD analysis project Ga0210389, IMG submission 160127) | Forest soil microbial communities from Barre Woods Harvard Forest LTER site, Petersham, Massachusetts, United States - Inc-BW-H-28-O ... | reverse complement strand
GCCGAGCATGGTTGCGGTGCGCGCGGCAGCGCGGCGGCTGCCGACGACATTGACGGCAACGACCGCAATCTGCAGCTCGAGGGAGCTGAAGCGGTCACCGGCCCCCTCGCGCACCCATGCCAAGCAGCGATCGTAATGATCGAAGGTGGCTTGGCTCGCCAGGTCGCCACCTTTCTCGCCCAAAGCCAGGCTGGTGTTCACGCCCACGGTGTCCGCTTGTGCGGCAGCAACCGTGAGTATCCGCCTACTTCCGCCCCCGACGATGACGCGAGGGAGCGACGCGGGGCGAGGATCACAGCGGGCGTCGCGCACCGTGAGATACCTCCCTGCGAATGTCGCCTCCCCCTCACTCCACAGCCTCTTCATGACAACGAGGCTCTCGGCCAGCCGGTCCACGCGGACAGCCGGTTCGTCGAACTCGATCCCCGCTTGCTCGTAATCGCTCCGGAGCCAGCCCGCTCCAAGACCCACCTCGACCCGCCCTTCGGCCGCCAAGCCGAGCGTGGCGATCTCTTTGGCCAAGACCACAGGGTTGCGGAGGTCGTTGTTCAACACGACGGACCCCACGTGGAGGGTGGAGGTCGCTTCGGCGGCCACGCTCGTGGCTACGAGAGGCCCGAACTGGGCGTCAAGGTGGTCAGAAACGTACAGCGTCGAGTAACCGAGACCCTCGGCCATACGGGCCCGGTCCCGCCACGCCGACATGGTTGGCGCGACCGCGGCGAGCACGCCGAATCGAAACGGGAGCATCTGTCGTCCTACCTCCACTGTTCGGTCATGAGAGTCGGTCATGAGAGAGCCAGATGTCAACCGTCGGCAACCAGCGGATCGCCCTCGTAACTGTCCTGGATCATGTATAGTATGCACCATGACAGCAGCAATACAGACAGTCAGTTCGGATTTCTTGCCAGCGGCAGTACAGACAGTTGGTTCGGGTTCCTCGCCGGCAGACATTGCGAAGGTGCTCAACGAAGACGGGTGTGTGGTCATTCCTGACCTCGCAACTCCCCAAACGATGGATCAGATACGGTCCGAGCTCGAGTCGTACCTCGCTGCCACCGACGGAGGCAACACTGACTTCCTAGGCGACACCACCCGCCGTACCGGCGCCCTGATCGCCCGTTCGCCGACCGCTCGCTCACTCATTACCCACCCGACGGTCATCGACACGCTAGACCTCGTGTTGGGCGACCACGCCAGCACCTTCCAGATCGACCTGACCCAGCTGGTTACCATCGGACCCGGTTCACCGGCGCAGATGATTCACCGGGATCAGTGGTCGTACGATCGCTACCAGTTCCCGAGGGGCTTCGAAGCCGAAGTCGGCACCATGTGGGCCGTGACCGACTTCACTGAAGAGATGGGTGCGACACGGATGGTGGTGGGCAGCCACCGGTGGGAGGACGATCCCGACGAGGTGGACCCCGCCCTGTCCACCCCAGCGGTCATGACCAAGGGTTCGGTCCTCTTGTACACGGGCTCGGTATTCCACGGCGGGGGCGCCAACACCACCAAGACCAGCCGGATCGGGATGAACGTGGGCTACTCGCTGGGGTGGCTACGCCAAGAGGAAAACCAATATCTCGCCTGCCCGCCCGAGATCGCCCGCACCCTCCCCGAGGGGCTGCTCAGGCTGATGGGCTACCAGCGCGGCTCCTACGCCATCGGATACGCGGACGACATGCGAGAACCCCTGGACTGGCTGTACGGCAGCCCGGCGTTTATGTCGGACTTCTACGAATACCGCCGCGCCGCTCGCAAGCGGCTCAGGGCGACCGGGAGCTACGTTCCGCCCACGGAGTCTTAGCCCGGAAGCGGCCGAGACTCGGATCCTCCGGCCCCGGGCGCCGGGGCCGGAGGATCGTTTCTGCGCCCTGCTCAGTTGCCGGAGATTGCCTTGATGGGATCCCGGCCCAGGTGGGCGCGGACCTCCCACACCGGTCGTTCTTCTTGCACTTGGCAGACCCCAGCGTCTCGTACCAGACGATCGGGAGGTCCCCGAGCACATTCGCAACGAGATCCGCGTCGAATGCGACATCGCCCCAAGACATCTGACCATCTGCAAATGCCGGCCGCCGCGGCGCGGGGACTCCGGACCCGACTGGACTCGCTTTCCGATCGGCCGCCTGCACTACACCAGAATCACCGGACTATGGACTGTGTACTGGCCCGACCACAACCTCAGAACCACCGCTACCAACCACTTGACCCCAGCCCCCGAATCCAAGACCTCCTCGACTACCTCGACAGCCGAGCCGATCCCATCTTCTGGGGATAACGGCCGGTCATTCTCGCCACAGTTGTGCGCTGACCGGCTGAGCACAAGACCGCGCCTGTATGATGTTGCCCAACATTGGTTAAGTGGCTGGCCCGACACTGGCTAATAGGTTGGGTTACGGCAAAGATGTGAGGGGAAGCGTGATGCAGGACCGGATTCGTGACGTCTTGGCTGCCCATGGCCGTATGGCGGTCGATCCACGCGAGGTGGACGATCAAGCCGACCTCTACAACCTCGGCCTGACGTCGCATGCGTCGGTCGATGTCATGCTTGCGCTCGAGGAAGCATTCGACATCGAGTTCCCCGATGAAGTGCTCAAGAAGTCCACCTTCGAATCCGTACGCAACATCGAGCAGGTAGTCGAAGCCCTGGTCAAGTCGTCTGCGTGATGCCACGTGCGTGGTAGCAGTCGGCCTGGGCTGGATACCCTCGGACAACTTCTTTCATCTCCTGGCGGCGACACCGTACAGCGTGCGGCTGCAACGATACTGTGATCAAGCTGCGCCGCTGGGTAAAGTCGCATCGGTGGATTCCCTTGGTACCGTAACGATTACGGCGAGTGCATGATCACCTTGCCGGGCGAGGTTGACGGGCACCGCGTCCGCGTCGGATGCGATGTCGTGGCCATTGAGGATGTCCAGGACTCGCTGGCGGCGTTCGGGGACCGGTACCTGCGCAAGGTTTTTACGGCGAGCGAAATCAATGACTGCCAGGGCCGCAACCGTGTGCACAGACTGGCGGCCCGGTTCGCGGCCAAGGAAGCAGTGATCAAGGCATTCGCAGAACCCGACATGCCGTTTCCCCTGCGCGAGATCGAGGTAACACGGGACGGTCCGCTGCCTCTGCTTCGTCTGAGCGGAGCGGTCGCCGAGCGGGCACAACACCAAGGCTGGCTCAGCTCGTCTTTGTCGCTTTCGCACGCCGATTGCCACGCAATGGCCGTCGTTCTCGTGGTCTGTAGTCCGGCCGAGTCCGAGTAGGAAACTTCATGCGCTAGCGCAGACTCGACTCGCCGTGCCCGAAACCCGTCAGTGACGCCGGAATCGAATCGCGCCGGTTCTGGTGGAGGCTCCACACTTCCCAGGGCACGCTTCCCAGGGCGATATCTCACGCATTTCCGGCGCGGGGCACTAGCGGATTCGGCGGCTCTCAATCGATGTGATATCCGATACGGGGATGTGCTCCAATGGGGAAACGGCAGCTACCGGCAACACCGCGTTGCGGATCGCCGCCAATATCGCCGGGTGATGGCCGGAATGATCGCCGGTGGGTGTGGCGATCAGGCGGGGCGGCTGCGACGTCCACTGCAGCCGGTCAAGTGCTGCCCGACCGCCTTTGGCAGTGAACTCCTCCGCATCCTCGGGCGAGGCAATACACGTCACGTCGGTTCCACGGTGGGCAAGCGTTGTCAGAACATCCTCCGGCAGGAACACGAGTCCGACCCGGCTCAACACCCGCAGGACGTATCGCGGGAGGAGGTTGTGCATAACGCTCTTCGTCCGCTTCCGAGCCGGGTTGAGAACTGCTTTGAGGCGCTTTGTCCTGGATTCGGAGGGGCCACCGCCCGTGTCACTAGCCGCGTTGGCGTGTAGCGCTTTCTTCTGGACGCCCCACTGCTGCAGCAAGGTGGGGGTGACGCGCCAATTCCACACCCGCAGGTTGACCAGGATCGCCGACTGCGCACCGATACTGCGGGCGGCCTGGGCGGCGTACCACGAGCCGGAGCAGATACCGACAAGCTCGAGTTGGCCGGCGTCTTGGCACGCGTGTCTGGCCACCGCTATCGAGTCGGTGATGTCAGCCTTGGAATACATCCTGCGCCAAGGCTCCCGGTTGGCCTGGCCCGACAGGCCCTGTCCTGCCGGGTCCCAGCGCAACGCCTGTGACCCGGCAGCTGCAATGCGACGTGACAATTCGACCCACTCCCGGGCCGGTCCAACGTGCAAGTCGTTGGCCGTCACGAAGAACAAGACGGTCTTTGCGGGCGCGGGACTACGGCGTCGTGGCAGCGTGCGGATGGCGAATAGGCCGTTCGGCTCGATTCGTTCGATGCTTTCGAAAACGTCGACCCCGTCGGGCCCTTCGGCCGGCATCGTCACCGTTGTCAGGTATTGGGGAACCGCGCGATGGGTGCGAGTGGGAACGTTTCCGTCGATCCACTCGACGATCGAATCGACCGCGGTGAAAGGGATCGGTACCAACACATCCCTCGGCCGGGCGCATTCCGGCAGACCGCCGGTAATGATCGAATCAACTCCCTCGGCCGACGCCAGGGCGGTGATGCGCCTGTCGGTCTCGGCTGGTCGTCCCACCAGAAGTACGTTGTCGACGCCATGGGCGCTGACTGGGTTGGCACCCATCCGCAGCGCGGCGAATTCTGCGGCGGCGTGGTCGCTCAACCGCCCGCCCATGATTGACACTTCGCCGGGCGCAGGAGCGTCCTCGCCCACCGACACCCGGAACAGCGCGGTGTGTTCCCGAAGGTAACGCCTGCCCGTTCCATAAGGATCGAGGTAGACCACGCGGTTGACCGTGTGGGATTGGGCCAGGTACTCGTTGAGGATCAGGCACCCGGCACGTATGCCGATAGCGGTCGCCGACTCCGCGCCGATCAGCGTGAGGTAGTCGAGCGCCTGGCCCACGCTTGCCACCCAGTTGGCCACCGCGTCATCACGGACCTGAGCGTATGCAGAATCACCCAAGCCCAGATAGTCAAAACGCAGCACGCCGAAACCGCGGCGCGCCAGGCTGTCGGCGAGGATCCGTTGTAGTCGGACACTGTCCATCCCCTCCTTTCCGAGCGAACCACAGATCAGTACCCCGCCCCTGATCTGGTTATCGACCGGCAGATGAACCACGCCGAACAATGGCGAATCAGACGGTCCGAAAAATGTCGGCACCTCTGTCGTCGTCAAGGACATGTTGCGCTGGCTCCATGGTCGGCTTCCGCCGCTAGCAGATAGTCGTGCTCTTGATCATGCGACATTAGCGGTCACGAGGGTCGGCACGAGGTTTTTACCGTTCCTGAACGGTGTCGAGATGCCCTTCCACCCGACGGCAACGTGGCTGGCGAAGGTCCGTCTGCACTAGTGTCGCGTGGGATTGCATGTACAACCCCGGATCCAAGAGTTGGCCGGCAATGGTTGCTCCCATTCCGACGACAATCCTGCTGCCGACTACCGTCCCTGGGGAAACTTGCACGTTCGACGAAAGGAGGCAGTAATCGCCTATCTCTATGGGGCCGAGACTGCAATCGTTGGTCTTCCGTAGCGTCCGGGCCGGCCAGCTCATCACGGAGATTCCGTGCGTGATTAACGTCGACCGCACACCACCAATTGCGCTGGTTGTCCCAACACGTATGCCACCGCTGCAGTCGAGGTAGTGGCGAGAAGTTATGTTGGAGTGGGGTCCCAGATGCAGCAGACAAGGGGCACCCGCTTCGCCCAGCAGTCGAGAAGCGGTCACCCAGTTCCAATGCATGATCTCTGTGTGTTCGCCTAGCGTGAGCGCCGCCAGATCCCTAATGACATTGAATGAGCCGATAAATGCTCCGCCGCCAACGTCGACGTGGCCGACCCTCAAGACCAAACATGGGCCGATGTGCACCCCATCGCCAATGGCCCACCCCAAGCGACGGAGCAGAGCATTCTTTAGCTCACTGGCAGGGAGCGCCGCCACAACAATCACTAGCGCATTACGTACACTCACGTGTAGTCCTTCCTTGATCTATCGCAATCGGGCCATTCCCAGTCTTTTCTTTACGGATCCGCTCTTGTTGGATCAGCGCCATACCTGGAAAACTTATCGCCATTAGCGGTAAGCTGACCCCGGCCTTTCCCGGCACTTTTGCTGCCGTGGAGCCTGATTGGTTCTCAGTCGGCATTGTACGGCGACCCGTTGAGCGTGATGCCCGACAGCGTGTAGGTCTCCCGCGGCGCGTTCGCAAATAGAACCGGCTTCTGCGAATGCTGCTGGATGGCGATGTTACGGAACACGATATTGCTGACTGCGCCCCCGTGTGCGGTCACCACCGCGATGTTGCCCGGCGCCGACTCGGAAGTGTTGACGATCGTGAGATCGGAGAAGGTGACGTTATTGGTCACCGCGTCGGGGTTCTCGCCGTAGGCTATGAGCGCTGCCATCGTGGTCGCGGTCACGGTTCCGCCCTCGACGGTGGCACCGTTGACCGACTGTAGGAAGAACGGGGCGCCCTCGGTGTCGATGAAAACCCCGGCGTTGCTGGTGCCGGACACTTGCACGTTGTGATACTTGATGTTCTCGCCGCCCCGTACCGTCACGCCATTGCCAAACGTGGTGCCGTTGACGACCGGCGACTCGATGGTGATGTTGCGGCACGGCGGTTCGTTGACACCGACGAACTTTGGGCCATAGGAAACGACCGCGACACCGTCGTCGCCGGTGCGCTCGGTCAGCGGGTTGTTGACCTGGCCGTTGTTCGACCCGCGCGTCATATGGATACCGTCGGCGCGGCTGTCGCGCACCGTGACGCGGTTGAGCACAAAATTGCTTGCGCCGTCGAGGAACACACCTGCCGCCGCGGAGCCTGTGATCGTGATGCCATCGAGTCTGACTCCGTCGCCGTGCACGTAGAGCTTATGTTGATCGTTCGAGCTGTAGCGCGGGCCGCCCATCGGCGCGGTGAGGTTCAGGTTCGAGACCGAGACGCCATTCGCACGGATCTGCACCGACGAGGTGAGGTCGTTGGTGGCCGCCAGCGTCGCGCCGTTTCCTTCGATGTGCACGTTCGGCACGGTGATGGTGACCACGCCACCGTGCGGGTAAACCCTGCGGTCCAGAGTCAGGGTGGCGCCGGGTTGCACATTGTTGAACATCGCCTGCAGAGTTGCCGTGTCATCACCGGGCGTGTCACTTCGGGCGGGCTGGACGTACCCAAAGGCGATACCGGCGACAAAGGAGATCATCGCGACCATTCCTAGCGCTGGCTTACTCATCGCAGTCCTCCGCGGGCCACGTACTCCGGCCGCGAGTCGGGCGACACGACTATGCCCCCTGCTGGAGCGCGAGGCTCGCTCCGCGGAAGCGCCTCGTCGCTCTGCGGTCTGCTCTGCACCTGGTATCCCGAATCTATGAATGCTTAGCGGCTAATCAGAAGCCTTTGGTTTGTTTTTCGCCTTGAATCCTAACATATGGTATAAATATCACACACACAAGTGCATTGGGTATATGAACATATTGAGCGCGCCCAGCCGTCGTACCTGCGGCCCATCGCCGGGTGGCCAGCTTCGTTAGGAGGGGGTCGGATTGTTTGGTCCGCTGGTGAACAAAGCTGCTGGTGAAGACGTGGTTGCCAGCGGCCGGACGAAGCAACGACTCAGCACAGAGCTATGCCCGTCGCCGGCTGCGCGCTACAGCCAGATCCTCGAGCAGGGCTCGGTATGACGAGCCTGACAACCCGCCGCCTGGACCGCGCCGCGGCACAAGTCGTCTTCGCCCTGATGCTAGCAGTTATTGTGGCCGTGGCACTTTGGTGGGGGTTTCTGCGTGAGAACGCGCCGATGAGCGCTGCGGGCATTCGGGTGCAAGCAGACTTCACCGCTATGCCCGACGGGCCGGCGCCGGACCATTTCGACGGCGGCCAGCCTGCGACCATGCTGGTTGGTCCCGACGACCCAGGCGACCAACTCAGAATTCAGCACGGTAGGTTGAGCTACCAACCCACAACGCAAGGGACCGCCGCCGCGTTCTTCAGTTCGCCCGACCTAGGTTCGTCGGTAAAGGATATGGGTGCGCGGTTCGTCTTCCGGCCCGGATCCGGCACGCCTGGCGCAATCGGCCTTACGGTGTCGCGAGGCATCAAGAAACGCTTACCACCGGTGACCGGGTCGGTGCCGATTCACTTGGTGGTGACGCCGATCAACTGGAACATCAGCGTCGTGCGGACTGACAACGCACCAGTGGAGGTGGTCGCGGCCGATAGTTTTCCACAACCACTGCGCGAAGACGGACAAACTGTCTACGAGGCACACCTGACCATTGACGGCGGTCAAGTCACCGTGGATTTGCCCGGAACTCACAGAATCGTGACAGATCCGCGCTTTTCGGAGTGGCAAGGAACTTTCGCGACGTTCGAGCTCTTCTCGAACCACGGAGCCACCGACTCGATCGGAGCTTTCGATGAGATCTGGGCCACGGGAAACAGGGACTGAGCCATGACCGAAGGTTCGTCGATGAGCAAGGTCCGCGCCGTCTCGAGCGGCGCCCACCAGGTCTTCTGCGGTCTCAGCAACGGCCTGGTCATCTATGCCGTCGCGGTGGTGACCGTTGCCCAGAATTTCGGCCAGATCGCGGTGCTTTTGACGCTGCTCGCCGCGGCCGTCGGCGTCCTCCGCGGTGCGTTGGGCACACAGCTGCTGTTGATGGCGGGACGCGCCCGATCTGACATCCGGCGGGAGGGCTCGTTCGCGTTCACCAGTGCCCTACTGGTCAGTCCCATCGTCGCGAGCGTCATGTGGGCGCTTCAGGGGTCAGGAATCCGTCTGCCGGCAATATTGATCATTGTTGCGACACCGTTTGTGCTTGTGAAAGATGTTCTACGACAAGTGGCCATCGCGGAAGGCCGTCCCCACGTTGCGACCCGCTGGGACGGCGTGTTTTTTGCCGGTTCGGCGGCGTTGTTGGTGGCGGCATGGCTGCACTTGCCGGTGGCAACCACCAGTTACCTCATCGGTGGATGGACCGCCCTTACCGTTCTTGCGTTGGTCGGCATGCTGATTGCTGTTCGCATTGCCCCGCGGCTGAGACAGTGGCCGGCTTGGATTGCCAAGGGCTGGAGGGATCGAGCACGGTACGGCATCGACTCCGGCCTCCAGCAAACGACAGCGTTCGCGGTGCTTCTCGTCACCGCTGTCGTTTTGAGTCCCGGGGCCACCGCCGCACTGCGCGGCGCCACGGCATTGCTGGCACCCGTGGCCATCGTGGTGAGTGCGATTCAATCGGGGGCGATCGCAGAGAGCAAACGCCTAAACATGCCACCGGCGCAGAGGTGGAGCTCTCTGGCCCGAATCGCTCTGGTCTCGACGCCAGTGACAATCTTTCTTGGCCTGGTGCTGGCCCTCCTACCTGGCACTGTCGGTGAACTTGTGCTCGGCCCCACATTCGAAGCGACGCGAGCGATCATTCCCGTCGTCGCCTTTGGATATGCCATTGGAGCGTGGATCATCGCGCTGCCAATCTGGCTGCTAACCTCCAATCGAAGCGCTGATGCGCTCATGCTCAAGGCCAGTTACGCGCTGGTCATGGTCGTGACGGCACTCGGCGGTGCGGCGCTTTTCCGAACGGCGGTGGGGGTCGCGGTTGGTCTCGTGACAGCGACCACGTTCGTCACGGCGTTGGCACTGCTCCGGTTCAAGCCGTGGGCCACGCCGACCAGCCCCTGGAGACCGGACCGCCGCCAGACGGTGGCACCGTATTCGTCGCGTGCAGCGGGGGCTGTCGCCGCCGCCCACGACCTCGTGCAGGTCGGCATGCCAAGACCGCTGCCACTCGCGACAAGGCTGCGCCTGGGTGAGACGACACAGGTGAACGGGGCGCTTATCGCGCTGTTGGTTTTTGCCACGATGGCAGTGTTCGTCCCCGTTGCGATCATCCGCGTCACCGGAATTCCCACTAACGCGTCCTGGATGTGGTCGCTTCCGGCGATAGCAATCTCCGCTGCACGGTTCGCCTTCTTGATCGGCAAGGGTGAACAGCGGCTGTTCGAAATGATGTTCTGGTGCTACAGCTACATTTTTCTGGGCTTGGCCCCACTGGCTCAGCTTCGACTAAACTTCTGGCCCCTCACCGTTCCCCGCATCGACGGCACCTACGTCGCTGCGGCCGCGCTGATCGTCCTCGTCGGATGTGGCGCATTCCTCGGCGGGGCCGGTTTTGACAGCGTCGCGTCAGTGCGGGGGCGTCGGAACGCCGAGCGCACCTATGACGTAGTCAAGCAGGTATTAACCGTCAATTACGCACGCACCATTGTGCTTTCCGTGATTGCCATTGTCATCGACATCTACTTCCTCTCACACCTCGGCTGGACCATCTTTCTGCAGAGCCGTTCGGAAGTAGCTACTGGCCAAAACGATGCCTGGGGGGGGTCCCCCACATTCGCGATCTTGCGAGGGGCTGCTGCGACGGCACCGCTCGTAGCCTTTCTAGCGCTGATACGCCTCCGTAGAGAAGCGAAGAGCGCACGTATGCGGGGCGAGAATATCTCCTCAATTGTCATGGGCAGCAACACGGGGCTGCTCGTCGTCGTAGGTATTTTCCTGGCGGTCGTTATGAACCCGATATCCAACCCGCGTTACTACTCTGGCACGGCAATGCTTGCCGTCGCCACGGCGTTTGGACTATTTGCTACGAGGCAGCGTTTCCGCTTTACCGCGTGCGGGTTTCTGGTCGGGATGCTCCTGATCTTCCCGCTCGCCGACGCATTCCGCCTAAACAGCGATGGTGAGCTGAAGGCGACGAATCCCATCCAGTCGCTGCTGACAGGTGATTACGACTCCTTCGCGCAATTGATGAACGGATATCTGGTTGCCGCGCGGGACGGAATTGTGCCTTTGAAGCAATTGTCCGGTGTGCTGCTTTTTTGGGTGCCAAGGACTTTGTGGACCGCCAAACCGGAGGACACGGGGGGATACATCGCGGAGGGGCGCGGCTACTTCTTCACTAATTTATCTGCACCCTTGTGGATCGAGTTCTATCTGAATGGTAGCTGGCTGCTGCTCGCCGTCGGAATGTTCGCCCTGGGCTTCGCCCTGCATCGCTGGGACACCCGATTGAACGCTGAACTCAACCTCTACCGAATGCCAGGTCTGCTTGGATGCATTCTGCCGTTCTACTTGATGATTCTGCTGCGCGGCTCACTTCTGCAGGCCGGAGTTTTCTTTTTTTCCGTTCTGGCGTTCTCAGCTTTCGTTTCGCAGCGAAAGAAGCCAAAGGCGCGACCTCGTGCGCCCGACGTCGTCCCCGAACTGCTGCCCGGGTTGGGCGGGGGGCAACTGAGGATCGATTATGTCTGCGCGTAACACGCCGCGCGGCCCACGCCGCGCAATCAATGTGACTGTCGTCGCGGTGTTGGCGTCGACTGTCGTCGGCCTGGCCTACTACGGGTTGCGCAGTACCGAGCCCCCGCACGGCCAAGCCGAACCTCACGACGTCGCGCCGTTGGCCTCAATCATGTTCGACTACAAGCCCACGTTGCTCGTCGTCCGCGACTCGTATGCCATCATCTATCCCGATTTGGTCGCCGACCGCATGGGCTGGAGTTTGGCCCTCGATGGCCAAGACGGGACCGGCTTTGTCCGCAGCGTCGACATGCACCATCCTGAGCGCGTCCCGTTCATTGATCGCCTCGATGGCGATGCGGCGAGCTATCGCGTCGACTACGTCCTCATCGACGGCGGTCGAAATGACCTTGGCCAACCACCGGAGCCGGTGGTGGCGGCAGCCGACGAGTACATCAGGAAGGTTCGCTCGGACTGGCCGAAGGCCAAGATCATCGTCATGCTTCCCGCCTCCGCCACGGCGCATGAGACAGCAAACTATCCCGCCGTGGCGGACGGACTTCGCCGCACGGCCGAAAGCGTGGGCGCGTCCGTCATCGATCCCGTGGCGCAGGGCTGGTATCGCGACATCGATGTGAAGCCGCTGCTGTGGGAGGACGGGGACGGCACCCACCTCAACGGCGACGGTGAGAGCTATTACGCCGACAAGATCATCGAGAACCTGAAGCTAATGGGGTTCGGATCATGACGGGTATGGTCGCGTTGCTCGCCCTCATGCGCAGCAAGTCCTTGGTGCTGATCACATGGACCTTATTGGGCGCTGCCGGTGCCGGCCTGCTCAACTTGATGCTGCCGGTGGTCTATGAGGCAACCACGAAGATTGTCATCGCGACGCCGTACTGGAACGACTCCACCGTGGTAATCCCCGATACTACAGAGGGGGATGGGAACTACGCCATGCAAAACACGCAGACATACGGTGACGAATTCAGCCAGCAGCGCATGGGGAGCTACGCACGGCTGGTGTCAACATCGCTGGTCACTGACCGCGTTAACGAACGATTGCGGCTGGGCCAGTCCGGGGAAGAGCTCGCCAAGAAGGTAACCGGCCGCATGGTCCCCGACACGGTGATATTAGAAGTGCTGGCCCAAGACGCCTCCCCGGTGAAGGCGGCGATGATCGCCGATGCGACTGCGCAGCAAACCATCGACGCCATCAAAGAACTCGAGCGCCCGCCCTATACCACTGTGTCTCCGGTTCAACCGGTGCTCACCGAACCGGCGTCCGTTCCGTCACAGCCCATCTCGCCGCAAACACTGCCGAACATCGCGTGCGGAGCGACCATCGGGTTCCTGTTGGGGTTGACCTGGCTCGCCGTGTATGCCGCCCGGCGAGAAAGCCCGGAGCTAGTGCGATTCCGGGGCGACGGCACCCGTACCGGTGAACTCGCAGGCGTGCTCGGTGTGCTCACTGCCGAGGACCACCTAACTCTCGACGAGGTCCACCACGACGCCAAGCTGCTTCGCTTGGAAATTGCCAACCGCCTAACTGAGGCCGAAGCTCACTCGTTCGTGATCACATCGCCCCGGGCCACCCCGGCGACCAGCATTCTCGCCGCGTTAGTCGCGACCGCCTTCACGGAAGTAGGATCGCCCACCGTCGTTGTATGCGCCGATTTCACCGCCCGACACGACGGCTCGACCGTCGGCCTGGGCGACCTGCTATGCACACCGTTGGCTCTGGACTCGGCCATCCAGTCGGACGAGCAGAGCGGAATCGGCTGGATTCCGGCGGGCACCGCGCCGGCAAATCCGACAAAAGAACTTACCGGCTCGAAGATGCGCAACCTTCTGATCGACCTGTCCCGCCGGTACCGGTATGTCATCGTGGTCGGCCCGGCGGTACTGGAGTCGGCCGATGCCGTCGACATGGCGAGCCAAGTCGGCGCATCGATCCTGGTCGACCCGGTACCGCAAACCGCCGCGGCGGAGCTCCGGGAAAGCGAAAGGCTGCTCGGCTTAGCCCAGGGCACGTGCCTGGGACGGGTGGTTGTTGCCGATCGGGCGTTCACAAAGCACCTCGAGATGCCGCAGTTCGATCCCCGACGTGAACCCGTATGAGTCAGTCAAACAACGCGAGCGGAGAACAATGGAGCTATTGACAAGAGGCTGGACGAAGATCCGGCAGCGATGGCCGATCGCGTTTGCGTGCCTGGCCGTCGCCGTACTTGGTGTGACGGTTTACCATGTCAGCGCCGACAGGAATTACGTTGCGACCACCGAGTTGTTCCTCCGGGCCCCGGATGTGAAGACGTCCGTGGGTGCATACCAGGGCGACCTGTTCTCCCGGCAGAGGGCGCAAACATACGTCAAGATGTTTCACAGCGAAGAGCTGGCACAAATGGTGGTCGATAAGCTTGGCCTGAATATCACGGCACAACAGCTTGCGTCCAAAGTCTCAGCGGCCCCGGTGAAAAGCTCGGTGCTGATCGATGTTTCAATCACCGATAGCGATGCCCAGCACGCGGCCAATATCGCCAACGGATACGGCGACGTCCTGGCCACCTACATCGCCAAAATCGAAAACGTCTCGGGTGACCCGAGAGTTGGGCCCCTGGTTAGGGTGGTGACGAGGGCGGATCCGGCCAGCGCCAAGGTTTCTGGATATCCGACGTCGATGGTCGCGTTCGCGGCTCTCACCATGGCCCTGCTCGTTGCGGCCAGCTTCATCTGGTTCCTTGAACGCTTCGACAACAAGGTGAGGTCGCGACGCCAGGTCGAGGAAATCACCGGATGTGACATCGTCGGCAAGCTGCCCAAAACCCGAGCGCTCGGTTCCAATGGCGACGTCGGCCAAGCGTTCGACGCGTCTGAGGAATTCAAACAGGCTGCATTGCGACTCAGCCTCAATGTCGAGTCCGTGCTGCAGCGTCTGCCCAGAATCAAAGCCGAAATCCCACCCGTCGTCGCCGTTGTGGCCGGCCATCGCGGAGACGGAAGCACTGTTGCGACGCGGGCGCTTGCGCGAGCGTTCGCCGAACGTGGACGTGCTGCAGGTGTCGTGAGTCTGGACGCGCCCAACCGGGACTTGGAGAAGCCCAAGCCGGTTGTTGCGGGATCTGCGTTAGCGAAGACGGGCAACCGAACCGATCCGGTGACAACCGTGTCGTGCTCAACAGCAGCGCTGGCTACCGAGATCCGCGGTTGCGACACCGTGCTCCTCGAGAGGGATGTCATCCTGATCGACACACCTGCGTTCCACGAGTCGATCGATGCCCAACTGGCGCTCTCCGCGGCAGACGCCGTGATACTTGTTGTGCGGCCGATCGCTAACACGACACTTTCGCTATGTCGACTGGTCGCCGCGATGAAGGCGATCGACATAGTGGTGCTTGGTGTTGTAGTCAATCAGGCGACGGAGTCCTCGACGATAGAAGGGTTCTACCTGTGATGGGGTTACCCCCAGCCTGCGGATCGTACTGGAGTCACTGAGCTTAAAAGACGAACGCCGTTCAGCCGTCGCATGTGCCCAAGAAGTCGAATACGGCGGCAAAGTTAAGCACCGGAGCCACGGTGGTGGCCCAGATGTGGTGGTTTCGATCGGTGGGCCGCTTGCGGCACAAGTCGACAGCATGGTGCAGCCAGGTCAGCAGAATGGCAATGCGCTCGTCGACGCATTCATTGATGCGTTCACGGTCGCCACTGTCCGTGTTCGATCGGTCGCGTGCGGCACGCAATGCATTGCGCTCGCGGTCTGAGAGGCCGCCTGCCCGTAGCCGCTCAGTGACGACCGTGCCTAGATCGGCTCGCTCCACCTGGCAGCTCGCGGTCAGGATCATCAGGTACTCATCGATCAGCGCCAGCCGGCTGGGCCCAGCCCCGCCCCAGTCCACAATGCCGGTGACTAGGCCCTGCGCGCCGGCCACTCGAACGTTGCGTGGGGTGTAGTTGCCGTGCGTCCAGCTCACCGGCATATGTCGGCGGACGAAGGCCTCCCGCAGTATCGTTTGGAGCCGGTCCACCTCGGGAACTAGGCGGGGATCGTGCCATCGGCACAGCTCCGTCAGGCACGCGAGTGGTTCGACGACCCACTGCCGTAGCAAGCAAAATTCGTCGACGACCACGAACGTGGCAGTCCGCCGGTGCAGCGGTGCGATGGCGCTTAGGGCCGCAGCGGTCAGCTCCTCGGCCCGATCCGGGTAGCGCGCCAGCACGTCGGCCAGCCCTATCCCCGGCAGATAGGACTCTACGGACACGGTCGCATCGGTGCGTTCGTCGAAGGTCAGGATCTGCGGCAGCAGTTCGCGCGATTCTGCGTCGAGTCCTGGGTGCAAGGCCAGTTCGGCGAGCACGCGCGTCTGCGTGCGCAGTTCCGCGGCTCCCGGCACGCTGCGGGCTACTTTCAAAACCGCTGCGGTCGGTCCTTGCTCGGCACGCAGCAGGCTGAGCCGAATAACCCGGCTGACGGTCTCATCTGCGATGGTCGATGGTCTCAGGCGAGAGCGAGAGAGCACAGCGAGCAGACGTTCGGTTGTTCCCGTGGGTCGTGTCGGCTGCGGCGCCTGCATGCCGTATCCCAATTCGGTTGAGTCTGAGGATGAAATGCTGGTCATGTTTCGGCTGTCAACCTATTCGTATCCGTCAGATCCCTGGTCCGAGTCCGAGACGCAACCTCGGCACGAAAATGGTCACAGCGGAGGAGCCGTCAAACGGCGGCGGGCCGTGGGGTGCGATCGCCAGTGCTCCAGCTGCCCACGAGCTGGTCGAAGATCCACCGGTAGGTGCGTTCGAGGCCGTCCGCGAGAGTGATCGACGGCTCCCAGCCGTAGATCTCTTTAATCAGCGTGTTTTCGCTGTTGCGGCCGCGCACGCCCTTGGGGGCGTCCAGGTTGTAGTTGCGCTTGACGGTGATACCGGCGATCTTTTCAATGATGTCGATCATCTGGTTGATGCTCACCAACTCAGAACTACCGACGTTGACCGGCAGGGCGCTGTCTCCTGCCGTCACCCGCAGTGTCCCTTCGATGCAGTCGTCGACGTACATGAAGCTGCGGGTCTGGCCGCCGTCCCCCCAGACCTCGATCTCGTGCCGGCCGGTGAGCACAGCCTTTGCAACCTTGCGGCAGAGTGCGGCGGGGGCCTTCTCGCGTCCGCCGTCGTAGGTGCCCTCGACGCCGTAGACGTTGTGGTAGCGGGCGACGCGGGTCTGAAGGCCGAAGTCTTCGCGGAAGTGTCGGCACATGCGCTCGCTGAACAGCTTCTCCCAGCCATAGCCGTCTTCCGGCATCGCAGGGTAGGCGTCGGACTCTTTGAGCGCCGTGACGTCAGCGTCGACTTGCTTATCGGCGGCGTAGACGCAGGCCGAGCTGGAGAAGAAGAATCGACCAACGCTTGCGTCTCGCGCCGCCATCAACATATGCGTGTTGATGAGCACCGAGAGCATGCACTCGGCCTTGTGGGTCTCGATGAAGCCCATCCCGCCCATGTCGGCCGCGAGGTTGTAGACGGTGTCAATGTCCTGCACGGCCTCACGGCAATCTGCGAGCGCCGACAGATCGAGCTGACGGGCTTCAACACCCTCTGGAATCTGATACCACTCGTCCAGGGGTTTGATGTCCACACTCCGGACCTGAACGCCCCGTTGGCTGAGAGTCCTGGCGAGATGACCCCCGATAAAGCCGCCGCCCCCGGCGACCAGGACTGCGTCTCGCCCATCAGCCACGTGTCCTCCGTGCAAGTGTGCAATCGCCATCTCTAAAGGTCCTTTCCCTGTCGGCCGTTCTTGATTTCGCAAAGCAACGATTCAAAGCGTTCACCCACGCGCCCAACGTCGAATGTGCGTTCGGCGTAGCGCCGAGCCGCGGTTCCCATCCGGTCTCGCGCAGCGGTAGAAGACAGCAGATTCCGAAGCGCGGCAGACGCCGCATCGGCGTCCCCCGGGGCGACCACCACGCCTGCCTCCGCCGCCTCGACCATGTGGGCCACCGCGTTGTCGTGCGGTAGCAGTGCGAGCACGGGTCGGCCGGCGCAGAAGTAGTTGAGAACCTTGGACGGCACCGAGTAGCGGCTGGCGTTACTCTCCAGGACGACGAGCAGCACATCTGCGCTGGCGAGCATGTCTGGCAGCTGCTCGTAGGGCTGGTAGTCGAGCAGTGTCAGCCCGGGTACCTCGCCAGCTTCCGACTCCAGCCACTCGCGGCCCTTCCCCTCGGACACAACCACGGTGCGGCTACCTGTTGGCGCCGTCTGAGCCAGCCTTGATATCACCGACGGGTCGTGCTTGAGACCAAGCGTCCCCGCGTACATGACGACGGGCATGCCCACCAGGCCGTGAGCCTTTGCCCAGGCATTGTCTCGCGGCCGCAAAGGCATCTCATCGACCGCGCCCCAGTTCGGCACCACGTGTACCTTGCTTTTCTGGACTCCCCAGGCGTCGAGTTGTTCGATGAAGGTGTCGCTGATGGCGACGACGGCCGCCGCACCGCGCGCAACCTGACGTTCAACACGTCCCGCGACCCATCCGATGAGCCAACCCAGCCGGCCGAACCGATCACGAGCAATAACCCTGATCGCTTCGCTGTAGATGTCTTGGTGCCAAAAGACGTAGGGCACCCGTCGCGTCCGCAGCAACAAAGTGAGTATGAACAGCGACAGCAATGGGATGTTGGATAGCACCGCAACGTTTGGCCGGGCGGCCAGGATGGCGCGGGCCGACATCCGGGCGTACTGGAGTTCCTGGCGGAGTCGAGCGACCGGTGAGTAGCGGGCAAACTCGCTCCCCAGCTCGATAGCACGCACCCCGAAAGATTCGGGATCGCCCTCGCGTCGCCTAGTCGCGCCGCGGCCGGTTGTGTACGACGCGCAGTATTGGTGCTCGACATGGTGCCCTCGTCGGGCGAGCTCGCGACTCAGGTGTACCTGGCCAGGGTGGCCGGAGTAGTCGTGGATAACCAACCTCAAATCAGCTTTTTGGCCTGGTGAGGGGCAGGGCGGTAGGACAGTGGTTGCTGGCCCGCCTGCGGAGCGACGGTCGCTGCGTCGCATCAGCTGGTCGATCTGCGGTCTGCTCTGCACCTGTATCCCGAATCCATGGATGTGTATTGCTGTATTGGAGACTACCAGTTTGTTGGTGAGCTTCAATGCTATCTTATGGCATGAATATCCGCTACTGAGGTGGATGGTCGGTATACAAACATGGCGGGCGCACCCGACCTAGTCGCTGCTGTTCGCCTCGTATGCCGCGGTCGAATACAGTGCCCGAGGAAGCCACTTCGCACTTCACACGGAGGCAGTCATTACAAACAAGCGGCCCAAGGCCCGCCCTCTCGCGGTGAAAAACGCCGCGCGTGGCGTCGGTGTCAAGGTCATGCCGTGGATTCCGCCATGGCTAAAACGCCTCCTGACTGGCGGCAGAAGGATCACCATCGACGGCAACACTCTTGACGCCACGCTCCAGTTGCTACTGATCGCCCGACGAATCACGCGCACTGGCGGTCTCTCGGCTGATGGCGACTCGGGAGTTGCCCGCGCGTCGATGCGGAATTCGCATGCGGCGACGAACACCCAACTAGCCGTCCCCACCACCGACCTCACGATTCCCGGCCCCGACAGCCCCCTTCGAGCGCGACACTATCGACCGGGCGTCGCGGAGGCGGCCCCGCTACTTCTCTTCTTCCACGGCGGTGGTTTTGTCGTGGGCGACATCGAATCCCACGACGGACTGTGTCGGATGATTTGCAGAGACGCCGCGATACACGTGTTGTCGGTGGACTACCGGCTCGCACCCGAACACAGGGCACCGGCTGCGGTCGATGACTGCGTCGCGGCCTATCGATGGGCACGTGGACACGCCGCCGAACTGGGCGCTGACCCGTCCCGAATCGGCGTTGGCGGTGACAGCGCCGGCGGAAACCTGGCAGCCCTCGTCGCGCTGCGTAGCCGCGAAGAGGGTATTCCGCAGCCGACGCTGCAAGTGCTGCTCTATCCGGTCCTCGACCTCTCCGCGATGTCCCGGTCGCGCACCTTGTTCTCGGACGGGTTCTTCCTGTCCAAGCTGCAGGAGGACCGGAACGTAGACCTGTATCTGGGCGGCACGGGCATTGCAGCCGACGATGCACAGGTATCGCCGCTGAAGGCCACTGATTTATCTGGATTGGCCCCCGCTCTAGTGCTCACCGCAGGATTCGATCCACTGCGCGACGAGGGTAACGAATACGCTGTGGCGCTACGCTCGGCCGGTGTCACGGTCGATCACCGGCAGTTCAATGCACTTACGCACAACTTTGCCGGTTTCGCCCATTTTGGAGGCGGCAGCGCGGACGCCACCACGGCCACCATCTCTGCCATCCGGGCCCACCTCAGCCGCGGCTGACGCGCGTCTCTCCCTGTCACGCCAAGCGAATTGAAAGTGGCAACTGATCGTCGGGCTGACGCCATACCCCTCATTCCATTCGTTCGACCCATTGAGCGCGAGATGGCCCCGGCTCGAATAGCTGGCTGCAGGCGAAACCACGCCACTGCCCACCGTTTGCCGTCCGCCACACAGGATGCCGCCGGTCGCCAGCATGCTGGAGTCGTTGGCCTGATTGCTACTGCGCCGATAACCGACGTACCGGCAACGTGCGTTTTTGCGGAAGGCCGCCTAACGGTGCTGCTCGCATAGGTTCCGGACGAGCGAGGTAAGAGCACTGGGTCCATCACAGGGGCGCGGCACCGCTGGACACGACCAGCTGACGTCAGCATGGCGATCCGCGCCCACTCCGTGACGCCGCCAACGGTTTCCAACCGCATGTCTGGTTGCGTACACTTAGATATTCCGCGTGGTCGATTCGACTTGCATCCATCCGAAAAGTATGTAATATTGCCGGTATCTAGATCACTGGTTTGGGGTTGTTCGCTGTTCGATCGCCCACGACAAGGAAGACGAAGGTGCTGGGCGATGTCACACGACGTGCCGCCGCTCCTTCGCCGGCCTAATCTCGACCGGTCATCACAACACGGATGCGACCGATCCCAAGGCACCGCACCGCGGTCGAATTCTCAGGTTCGCCGCTGAAGAAAGCTGCTGGTAAAGGCATGGTTGTGGAGAACGCGATGACTCAACAACGCGAATCAGATCTGCCCCCGTCGCCGGGCGCGCGCTTCTCGCTGCGAGACTTCACCGGTGAGGGCCGTCCCGTGGGCGTGCCATGGTTCGTGCGATTGCTATGGATGCTGGTGTCGCGGTGCCTCACTATGCAGTGGTGGTGTCCTAACCAGCTTCGAGTACTCGTACTGCGCGGGTTCGGTGCCCGAATCGGAACCGGCACCCTCATACGCCACAGCGTCAAAATCGACTGGCCCTGGAAACTGGAGATCGGAAACGACACCTGGATTGGTGAATCGACCTGGATCATCAACGCCGAGCCAGTGGTCATCGGATCGAATACCTGCATCTCTCAAGCAGTTCTGCTATGCAGCGGCGGCCACGACACATCAAGCCCCACATTTGAATTCGACAATGCGCCGATTGTCATCGGAGATTCGGTGTGGATCGCTACCCGGGCGACGATACTGCGCGGAGTCCGCGTCGGCGACGGCGCGACAGTCGCCGCCACTGCGTTGGTTGCCCGTGATGTCCCGGAAGCAGCCACGATCCTGGCACCGCGCAGTTATCCGAAGGTGGAGTCGTGAAGATCAAAATCGTTGGAATCAATGTTCCGCGCCGACGGCGACGAGTCGCCGCAGCGCGTGCGGGTGGACCAGTGAGGTTGACGCGTTGAGGGTGCTGCAGGTCGTAACGCTGGTCTCCGGGGTCGGCGCGTTCGGCGGGCCGACGCGGGTGGCGGTAAACCAATGCGAGGCGCTGCAGACGCGCGGCCACGACACGCTTCTCGTCGGCGGCAGCGCCGACCTGCCGCTGTCGACCTCGCGGATGGGCGGGGCGCCGGTGCGGCTTTTCCCGACCCGGCGCGTCGCCGACTCCAAGCCGATGGCCTACCTGTGGTCCCCGTCGATGCTGCGCTGGCTGTGGCGCCACGTCGGCGATTTCGACGTGGTGCACGTGCACCTGGCCCGCGACGGGGTGGCCCTGCCCGCCGCCGTCATCGCGCGCGGACGCCGACGCCCGTATGTGGTGCAGACCCACTGCATGGTGATCCCGCGCAGCGGAATCGCGCAGCGGGCGGTGGACCGGCTGGCCACCCGCCGCGTGCTGCGCCACGCGGCCACCGTGTTCGCGCTGAGCACCGAAGAGATCGGCCAGCTTACCGCGGTGCTAGGCGCGCCACGCCGAATCGACCTGCTGCCCAATGGCATCGCACTGCCGCCCGCGGCGGCTGTGGCCAGCCTTTCGAACGGCCCGGAGTTCTTGTTTCTGGCGCGGCTGCATCCGCGCAAACGGGCGCCGGTGTTCGTCGAGGCGGCCGCCGCGCTGCTGTCGACCGGGTTGCAGGCGTCGTTCACGCTGGTCGGGCCCGACGAAGGCGACGGCGCGGCGGTCAGCTCGGCCATCGCCGAATTCGCCGCCCGCCACCCCCGCCGCGCCGACGCACTGCGCTGGACCGGAGGCCTTGCACCGGAGGAGATCTCGGCACGTATGGCCGCTGCCTACGCCTACGTGCTGCCGTCGGTCGACGAACCATTCCCAATGACGGTGCTCGAGGCGATGGCCGCTGGTAAGCCCGTCATCGTCACCGACAGCAACGGCCTAGCCGGAGCCGTCCGCGACTACGGCGCCGGCATCGTCGTGCCCGGCGACTCTGCGCAGGCGCTGGTTGAGGCGATGCAGCGGCTGGCAGCCGAGCCGACGCTGGCTGAGCAGATGGGCCGGCACGCGCTGGCCGCCGTGCGCGAGAAGTTCAGCATCGACGCGGTGGCCGACACCCTCGAAGGCAGGTATCGAGCGGCCACCACCACGACAAGGGCCATTCATCCCGCTCAACGAGAGGAATCCCACGGTTGAGCACCCAGCCCCACAGTCACAACCCCGCGTCCACACCGGTCTTACACCACCTCCGGCCCCCGGTACCTGCGTGCTTCGGCGACGCCGGGAAAGGCCGGGGTCAACTCCACGCCGGATCCCGTCAAGCCGTAACATTGTCGGCTCACGACCGGCGCATTTCTCACCGCGCCGATCGCGCGAGACGGCGCTACCCTGACCGAACCAGCCGGGATTGGGAGCAGATCTTTCAGGACATCCTGCCCCCCGGGGGCAGCCAGCCGGGCCCGTCTTCGCAGCCGTCATGACGTCGATGCCGTCGATGCCGAGGATCTCCCGGTAGCCCTCGGCGTTGACCCCGGCCGCGACCAGCGCATTCACGTTGACCACGCGGCCCCGCTCGGGGACTTTGAGGACCAGGGCATCGGCGGCGACGAATGTGTAGGGGCCGGCGTGAACGCCTGCGCCAACCGCAATCAGACCAAGCCCCATTCGCGCTCGATGCGGATGATCTCGTGACCCCACCTCTAAGGGCCGATAGACGAGGCGCCCCTTGGGGTCCTTGACGGCCTCAACTCACCTGAGCCGGTGCAAGACAGAGGTGATTCGGTCTGCGATCGCCGCGTGGCCCGAATCATTTACATGCGCACCGTCCGCGAGGAACATGTCCTTCTGGACTACCGGATTCGGTGCGATCAGTGACACGTACTCGCCGCCGATCGCACGCGCCGCGTCCTGCACAACGAGATCGAATGCGATCACCCAAGACGTGATGTCACGAGCAAATGGGCCGACGGCGATGATGCGGGCGTTCGGCAATCGCTTACGGAGCTCGTTGAACGTGTCAGTGATCGCCCGGGAAACCGGGCCGCTGTTGCTCACGAACTCCGCCATGTCGTTCGCTCCGCCGGCAACCACAACGATGTCGGGATCGGAGGAGACAACGTCATCCAACATTCCGAGATAGTTCGGGCAGAAGTCGAGCCCGCAACCTTCCCTCGATGAGGTGGTCACGTAGCCGGTGCCGCCGCGGCCGAAGTTGTGTTCTATCCATCCCATCTTCTGCGACACCAGGGACGTCCATCGCGTCTGCTCCGACGATGCGCCATGGCCCGCTGTGATCGAATCTCCGATGAAGGCCGCCTTAGGGGCGGAAGCCTGTACGTAGTTGGAGCACCCGGCGAGTATGAGGCAGAGGGCGCCGAGCGTAACGAGTGTCCGCTTCATTTCAGCAATGCTAAAGGCGTTGAAAGGATTTCACTCATCAGATCTCCTCGGAACACGGCCTGTCGTCAGCTCCGGGGCAGGATGACAAACGGTCCTGAGGAGCCGATCTTCCGGGTGGTGAGTCGCTCAAAGATTTTCCGTAATGTCACCGTTAACGTTGACGGCGGAGCCTGGACGTGCGCAAGAAGGCCCAGCGGCAGCGTGGATGGAACGGTGTACCCACAGCACCCCGACTATCGCAGTTACGGAGCTGGAGAACGCCAGCGAAATGGCGATTGCGATTGCGCTTCCGAAGATCGACCCTGCAGCGAAGCTGGTCGCCAATTGCAGTCCAACGAGCAGCATGTTCAACCCGAAAACCGTCCTGCTCTCGCCTCGAGATTGGAAAACGGTGCTGGCACCCGCCGCCCAGCACATCGCCGCAGCACTAACACCGATGTAGGGAAGCACCGAAAGGGTCTCTGGCCAGCTGGCGCCAAGGATCGCCGCCCCCAGCCTCGCCGGTACAGCCATCAGGCAGCCGGTCGCAACCACAGTTAGCACAGAAGTCGCCAACGATGTTCTGCTCACCAGGCGCCACTGGTCGCCGACAGAGTTGCCGGTGCGCACCGCATGTGGAATGAACACCATCGGCATGGCCGATAACAACGTCGCAATGGGGCCAAACAGCGTAGCCGCTCCTCGGAAGCCCGCCGCGCCAACGCTTCCGGCAGTTGTCACCACTACAAGCGTCACGAAGACGACACCGGTTTGACTGAGGGTGTTCACGCTTGCGAAACGGAGCCTCGCCGGCCAGTCGGTCCGCCACCAGTCGAGAATCCTGGAGTGGCGTGGCGCAACTCTCAACCGGAATGCCAATATTCCGGCAGAAACGAGTCCGCTAAATGCCCACAGATAAATCGAAAACTCAGCCGATTCGCGAACACCGAAGAGGTTGGCAACAAAAATGCCGAGCATCGGCGCGGCCCATAGCGCGTCGGCCACTACAGCTAAGCTCGGCCTACCCAGCGCTATCGCGGTCAGACGCAAGACATCCTGTGCCAGGACAACGGGTAAGACGATGGCGAAGGCAAGCCCTATCCACGGCTGATGAAAGACCGCGCCCATGGTAAGAACTAGAAATCCGCCGACACCACCGGTATACAGCGACCACGTGAGGGCATAGTTCGACTCCGCAACTATTTGTCGATTCGTCAGGTTGCCGGTCAGCAGCAGCGGTGTTCCTAGCGCCCCTCGGTCGAATCCCATAAAGACGCTCACCACGGTGATCAGCAGTCCGATGATCCCGAATTCCCCTGCCGACGACACCTGCGCCAACACGAAGACCATCAGTGCATTGCTCGCGCTCGACAGCACTTGGTCGACCGTGGTCGAAATCGCCACCGAGGCGGCACCCCTTGCAGGCGCACCAGCGGAAGAACGGGTCGGGAGACTCACTTCGCTCCACCCACCGTCACAAATGGGTGCTGATACCTGTCGTTGGCGTGGTTGATCATTCGTCGTCAGGTTTTCTCGGGAGTCGCTGAATGATTGCCTGCTCGCGCTCGCGTCAATTGGCCCCGATAACCGCCACGCTCATTTATGTCGACCAGCCGGTTCGCAATCGTTTCCATGGCGTAATGCTCCCTGGTCTCCTATATGTAGCGGTGCTGATCGCCTCACGCAGCTGCACATCGAGACGGAGCGGCCGACCCGGAGGCGCCGGCCGCGTTTAATCGCGGCGCCTGGGTGCGACGGGCACATATATACCGATGATACAACTGAACGAGGAGAATACAGACGAAATCATCGTAACATAAACACAGGTACAACTTGCAGTCTTTCGCTGGCCACGAGGCATGCACATACCCGGGTTGTCCTGCCATATGTATACCAGGGTTTGGCGTGGTTAAGAACAGACCGCGGAGCAACCGAAGGCTCCGACGGAGACACCGCCGCCCCCAAGCGGGTCAGCACGCGGGCCCGCGCTCAGCAGGACAACCGGCGACCACCAGCGCGACCCGAGACACCGGGTCGCGTCGCCGCAGCCACCCCGAGCCGGCACCGCCGCGCCGACCGGTTATCGCACCCGTATCTGGTTGAATGACACGTTGCATCGCCCAAGACACGCTACGACAAGAGGCGTGGTCGTTCGCATGATCACTCCCGTCGCCGAGAGTCTGCCGCTCATCGCACCGCAGTAGCAGTCGTCATGTACCGATCGTGTTCTCGCATCGAGTTGTCTCGGTATGCGGACACATTGGCCATCTTCACCTTTTCATACCCGCGCACGATGTCTGGCAGCTTCGCTATCGCGACGGCGTGCGCGTGGTTATGGGGGGACAGATGTGGCAGCAATGTCTCCAAAGACCTGCGGTACTCATCGATCAATGCGCGCTCGGTGCGCCGTACTTGACCGTATCCGAACACATTCAGAGGCGTGCCGCGCAGTCGCCGGGCGGCATAAAGCACCGCGAACACGGGACGGATCCACGGTCCCAGGGAGATTTTCGACCTCATCCCGAGTGCCCGCAGGATCGGCGGATGCAGCCGGTAGGCGATCTTGGCGCCCGACCCGAACTGCTCGTTGATCTGCTGGCGCAGTTCGGGGACAAGGCTAAGTCGCGCCACTTCGTATTCATCCTTGTAGGCCATCAGCTTGTGGAGGTAGCGCGCAACCGATTCGGTAAGTTCGGTCGATCCTGGCACGTTGGCAATCTCGGCTGCCCGCACGCGCTCGACAAATTCAGCGTATCTTTCGGCGTACTTAGTGTTTTGGTAGGCCACGAGATCACCTACCCTTTGGGCCACCAGGCGTTCGAGTTCAGAGCCAGAAGCCGCCCGCACCATCGAACTCAGTGACGTATACGCGGGCACACCCTCCTCGTCGCAAGACGCACGGTCATCCCCCAGCCCCGGAACGCTTTGCGGATCAGCTATCACCTGGCGACCCAAGCGGAAGGCTTGGATGTTGGCCTCGACCTGGACACCATTGGTACGGATCGCGGCTTCAATCGCGCTCGCCGGGACAGGGATGTGACCGGCCTGGTAGGCGGTGCCAGCGAGCATCACGTTGGCGAGGTGATCACGGCCGAAGACCTCGGTGGTTACGCGGCGCGCATCAACAAAGATGGCGTCGGATCGCACTGTCGCAGATTTGATGCGCTCCACCAGTTGGTCTCGGTCGGGAAATGTCACGGTCGGATCCGAAACCATGGCTCCGGTGGCAACCTCGCCACTCGATACGACGGCTACCGTGCGGTCCGGATCCGCCTGGGCCAGGTTGTTGGGTGCCGCCGCCACCAACAGGTCGCATCCAAGCAGCAGATCGGCTTCGCCCTTCGCGGCTTTGTTCGCGAGGAGACGTTGGTCACGGGTGAGCTTGACATCTGAGATGACGGCGCCACCCTTCTGCGAAATTCCCGTCTGATCAAGTGCACGGACCTCAAAGCCTGCTGTCGCGGCTGCGGTTGCAAGTAGCTGAGACAGCGTGACCACCCCGGTGCCGCCGATACCCAATATGCGGATCGTGTACTGGTCGCCGGAAAAGTGGTATTCGGGCTCGGGAAAGTGTTCGGTCGTCAAGAGCGCTCCCGCGGCAGGCACCGGTTTGCTGCTTGGCACAACCGATATGAACGCCGGGCAGTCACCCTCGAGGCAGGCGTAGTCCTTGTTACAGGAGGATTGATCGATCTGCGTCTTGCGACCGTAGTCGGTCGTAACCGGTTGCACGGATAGACAATTGGACTTGCGCCCGCAATCGCCGCATCCCTCGCACACGCGTTCGTTGATGTATATCCTTTTGGGCGGCTCCGGGGCCAGGCCGCGCTTGCGTTTCCGGCGCAACTCCGTCGCACATTCCTGGTCGTGAATGAGAACCGTTACCCCGGGTACCCTGGCGAGGCGTATTTGAGCTTCGATCAACCGGTTCCGATGCCAGACCTCGACGTTAAGTCGGCGGCTGAGCCTACGCAGGGAGCGTGGATCGTCGGATGTGATGAGTACTTCGGCTACGCCCTCGGCGCGAAGCGAATTCACGATCTGCGGCAGCGAAAGCTCACCGGCAGGCCGTTGGCCACCGGTCATTGCGACCGTCGAGTTGCGTAGTAGCTTGTATGTGATGTTGACACCTGCCGCGACGCTTGCCCGGATCGCCAGGCTGGCTGAATGGTGATAGGTGCCGTCTCCCACATTTTGGATGAAGTGCTCGTCATGGACGAAGGGCGCCATACCGATCCACTGCGCGCCCTCGCCGCCCATCTGGGTGAGCCCCGTTACGTTGCCGAACTCGCTGGGATCCATGCCGAGAACCAAGCCGCCGCAACCGATCCCACCTCCCACCTGGCTGCCGGCTGGCGCCTTCGTCGAGCTGTTGTGCGGACAGCCGGAGCAGAAGTACGGCGTGCGTGACACAAGGGGAAGCTCGATGCGTATGCGATTGTTCGTAGATGTCTGGACCCAGTGTTCGACCGAAGGAAACTCACCCAGCGGCAGCAGGATCGATGACAGCCAGCGGGCGATTGTGTCGGTGTCCAGTTCGCCGTTGAGTGGCAAGGTTGCAGCCGGTCCCATGCCCAGCTTCCCGATGACACGCGGAGAATGAGGGCCGCCGTACAAGATCTCCTTGAGCGCCGTTTCCAGGAGCGGTCGCTTCTCCTCGACAACGATGATCTGGTCAAGACCCTGGGCGAATCGCGAAATTGCGTCCCGGTCAAGAGGATAGATCATGGCAAGCTTCATCAAGCGAACGCCGCGTCGGGCAAGTTCGCGGTCGTCGAGCCCCATTGCGCGCAGCGCCTGCCGAAGGTCGACGGAGGTTTTCCCCGCAGCGATGATCCCGACGCGGTCGTCGATATGGCCATCGACCCTGTTGAGGCCGTTGGCGGTGCAGTACTGACGCGCGAGTTCAAGACGGACCGTATCGCGCGAGATCTCGAGCCCGCCGAGCGTCGGCTGTACGACGTGCGCGTTGACCTCATGTCTGTATGGTTTGCCTTGGTATTCGACCGTCGGAATGATTGGTGTTATCCGCAGCGGACTCACGTCGGCGACACCAGAACCATCCGCTACATTGGTGACGATTTTCAGGGCAGTCCACAGCCCGCTACACCGCGACAGGGCCACTGCGTGCAATCCCAGATCGAGCACATCCTGAACATCGGCGGGATATAGCGTTGGCACGCCGAGATCGGCGAGCAGCGCGTCCGATGACCCGGGGGCTGTGGAGGATTTGGCAGCCGGGTCGTCGCCGACCAACGCGATAGCTCCGCCGAGGGGGTGTGTGCCCATCAGGTTGTTGTGCCGTATCGCATCGGCCGCTCGGTCCAGGCCAGGCGACTTCCCGTACCACCAGCCAGTGACTCCGATGAATCGGGACCGAGACGACGCCGATGCTAGCTGGGTGCCTTGGACCGATGTCGCGGCGAGCTCCTCGTTTACCGCGGGGCGAAATACGATGTTGTGCGCTTCCAGCAGGTCGCTTTGCCGGCCTAGTTCCAGGTCATACCCGGCCAGAGGGGAGCCCTCGTAGCCGGAGATGAAGCCGGCGGTGTTGAAGTTCGCCCGAAGATCTGCGCGTCGACTGTCGACTGGCAGCCGCGCCAGCGCCTGGATGCCGGTCAGGTATATCCGGCCGGATTCGCGGCCGAACCGATCGTCGACCGCGATATCGCTCTCGGAAACAAGCACGAACGATCCACCTTCCTGTGCGTTGCTGTTGGCGGCCGTGTCACACACCACATCGTGGTTATCACCATGCTGCCGAGACGCGGGCTCGACACTTAGTCGCGAGGGCATGTGGGCCGAATCATCGCCAGCGGTGTCTACTTCCGCGATGCCTGCGCGATCGCCTCGAGAAAGGCTGTCGCCGCGATCTTGGCACCGACCGCGTTGAGGGTGCCCCACCCGTCGTTGAGGGTGCCCCACTCGTTGGAGCCGTACCCGTCGTACAGCGCGAAGTACCCCCGATTGTCGTAGCTGCCGGAGACCCTCGTGCCGTCGGGCTTCGTGGACTCGATCGCGGCGAGGTCGAAGAGGTGACGGCCGGCGTACTCGCCGCGGATCAGCGCGTTCAGCCGCTCCCGCGCGACGTTCGCTCGCGGGCCGCGCACCTGGCGCCGGCCGATAAGTATCTTCAGCCGTGTCTCCAGCTCCGTGAAGAGGCCCGGCTCTGTGGTCAGGGGCACCGTCACGTGGATAAAGGTGACGTCGGGGAAGTCCCGCTCCAACGCGGCCATAGTGTCGCGGTACCTCGCGAAGAGGGCGTCGACATCCGTGCTGTTGGCGATGTCACCCCAGCAGAACTTCATCAGAGCGACGTCGACCTGCCGGCCCATCCCACCGCGCATGGTGCGGTCGAAGTCCTCGAGTGCCGTCTTCCCGCCTTCTACAACGTCTTCGCCGATGAATTTGTGGGCGATGAACCCGCCGTTGGGGCCGGGCTCGGCACGCCCCTGCTCGATCGGGGGGGCCGAGACACCGTGATCCGCATAGACGCCGGGGATAGCGTCCAGCACGCTCATCCCCACGTTAAAGTGACCGAAGAACACCCTCGTACGGGCCACGGCGGTCAAGTCCGCCGTCGTGATTGCGGACGCCACGTTGCCCTGGATCGGTATCGAGTTCTCCTTGCTCCAACGGTCAGCCACCACCACCGTCACGGCCAGAACGAGCACGACCACGGCGACAACTGCGGCTACCGGGCGACGGAATCTCCATCGGGTTGGGGCCAGCATGCTCCGCCACCTCCTCGTCGCAAACCTCTGGGCTCAGGATCTGGCTCAAAGAATACCATAGGTTCTGTTTAGCAGTCCCCGGACGACGATGAGTTTGCGCAGCATTGGTTTGGCAATCTTGCCGTTGGCGTTCAGGGGCATGGCGTCATGATCACGCCCGAGCGGGGCACCATTTACTTGATTTACTTGGGGAGGTGCCGCCTGCGGCAACAGCCAGTTTGCAGATCTATCCTGCGCAGCATCGGGCCGTCTTGTGATCTTGCGCGATCACCAAGCGCCCACACGTCGAGCAGGCGTGAACCGGACAGGCATGGAGTGGATGCCGTTGATCAGTGCCGACGGCATGCGCTCGATCGGCCCCGCCAACTCCATGTTCTTCATCCGGCTCAGCACCTCCGATACGAGGGCCGCCGCCTCCACCCGGGCCAGGTTCGCGCCGAGGCAGAAATGGGCGCCGCCACCGCCAAATGCCAAGTGCGGGTTGGGCTTACGAGTCACATCGAAGCGTTCGGGATCGACGAAGCGGGCCTCGTCCCGATTAGCCGACGGGTAGAACATCGCCACCCGGTCGCCCTCCTGCACGGGCACCCCGCGCAGTTCGGTGTCCTTCGTGGCCGTGCGGAAGAACGCGATGAACGTGGTGACGTAGCGGAGCATTTCTTCAACCGCAGTCGGCAGCAGCGACGGCTCCGCCTCCAGCTTGGCCCGCTCCTCCGGATGGTCCATCAGCGCGCACGTGCCGCCGGCGACCAGGTTACGGGTCGTGTCGCCGCCCGCATTGATCAGCAGCATGAACAAGAAGTTGAACTCGCTTTCGGTGAGGCGCTGTCCGTCGATCTCGGCATGCAGCAGCGATGTCGCAATGTCATCGCGAGGATCCGCACGTTTGCGGGCCACCAGTTCCGTTGAGTACCCAAACATCTCGGCGCCCGCCTTCATGGCGCGCTTGTCACCTATCAAACCGGTGTTCATGATCTCGGTCAGCTCGTAAAGCCGGTAGCCGTCTTCCAGCGGAATGCCCAGCAGTTCGGCGATGACGTATGAGGGCAGCGCCCCGGCGACGTCGGTGACGAAGTCGCACTCGCCCCGCTCGATGACGCTGTCAACCACGTCGCGCGCCATGTCCGTGATGCGCTCGTTGAGCTTCGCCACCTGCCGCGGCGTGAAGCCCTTGTGGACCAGAGCGCGCAGCGCGGTGTGCCGCGGCGGGTCCATCGTCAACATCATCACGCCCCGCTGGTCGGCGATGTCGTCGGGACCGGGCACGTCGAAGTACACCCCCGTCGCCTCCGACGACCACGTGGCGCTGTCGCGGGACACGGCGTAGACCTCGTCGTAGCCGGTGAGCGCGAGGAACCCCGGTCCATCCTTGTACGGGTGCCATGCCACGGGTGCGCACTCGCGGAGCTTCCGGAACGCATCGAAGGGCATTCCCGACACGTATGTGTCCGGATCGGCGAGGTCGACACCGCCGATGCTGATCGCGTCTTCGGTCACGCCCACCTCCTTGGTGTAGGCCGAAGCGACGGCACTCATGCTCGACCCCACTTCCCGTCACACAGAGCAACGTCGTAGGACGTTCGAAACCCTCTGTGTGCCAAGCTAACTCCGAGGTCCAAGGCACTCAGCAGTCGGTTCGAGTCGTATAAACGGCAATTCACCTAACCCCTCGTCTCTTTGTGTGTTCCGATCGCGCGCTCAATATGCGCCCGATCCACGACAGATTGCCCCGACGGTCTTTGCCGCGATTGCCAAATCGCTTAGCATCGACCAGTTCTCCACGTAAGACAGGTCCAGTCGCACCGAGTCCTCCCAGGCCAGGTCGGATCGACCGCTGACCTGCCACAGTCCGGTAATGCCGGGACGCACCAGCAGCCGGCGCCGCACCCGGTGGTCGTAGGTCTCGACTTCGGACCGCAGCGGCGGGCGGGGTCCGACGACGCTCATCTCCCCAAGCAGCACGTTGATGAACTGCGGGAGTTCGTCGATGCTGTACCGGCGCAAATGCCTGCCCGCCCGAGTAACCCTGGGGTCTCTGCGGATCTTGAACAAGACACCGCCGGCACTGTCGTTGAGCTCGGCCACCTCCGCCAGTCGCCGGTCGGCGTCGACAACCATCGTACGAAACTTGATCATTCGGAACGGCACACTGTCCAGGCCGATGCGTTCGGCGCGATAGAAGACCGGTCCCCGGCTGGTTACCTTCACCGCCACGGCAGCGACGATCATGATCGGCGACGCCGCCAGCAGCGCCAGCAGTGCAAAGCAAACATCGAATGCGCGCTTCTGAAACCGCTTGGCCCCCTGATACTGCGGCTTGTCAACGTGGATCAACGGTAGGTCGGCCACCGGGCGTACTGTCAGCCGCGGGCCGGCCACATCGACTATTCCCGGCGACACGACCAGGTCGACTCCGAGCTTCTCCAATTGCCACGACAGGTCGCGGATGCCTTCTGGCCCTAGCTCCCCCGCCGAGGTCAACGCGACGGTGTCGGCCTGCGACGCTGCGATCGCGTCTCGGATGTCGCCTTGGTAGGGGAACACGCGCACCGACCCGAGGCCTGGGACGACGATGTTTTCAAGTTGGGGAACACCAGGAGTGCAGAAACCGACTACGGTGTAGCCGTCAGACGGACGCCGCGCCAGCGACTGCGCGAGGACCGTGGCCGATATGGGTTCGCCGACCGCAAGCACGGCGGTCATGAAGCGGCCGCGGCGACGCTGCGCTGAGACGTACATGCGGGCCAGGTGGCGATTGACGGACAACGCCAAAAGGCCGAGGGGAAATGCGATCGCCAGATAACCGCGTGCGATCTCGAACTTGAACAGGGTCGAGACAACGGCAATGACTCCGAACACCCACAACGTGGCCGTCCAGACCCGGCGGAACTCCTCGGGCCCAGCTCCGATCACCTGCTGCGCACGGGTGTGATAGATCGCCAGGACCAGGACCCACGCCAACACGATCAGCACCGACACCGCCGAGTAGGCAACCGACGCGTGTCCCGCCCAGAGGCTGCCGCTCGTCACGTTTCCGAATCGCAGAAGGTGCGCCGCCGTCACGACACCGATCACAACGATGACATCTGAAGCCGCAAGCCAAGTGCCGTAGCGTTGCTGCCACCGTGCACGAAGGGCCCCGGGAATTGTAAGTAGCGCCGCGAGTGCGTCGGAGTCGGGTGTTGCCAACGAGGTGATTGCGGTCGCCTCAGCGAGGCTTGCTCCCGCGGTGCGCCGCAGCGAACCTGGGCGGGTCGATGTGCGGGAATCTCCGGCACCGACGTCCTTACGCCGGACAAGCGCATCGCTAATCACTGGCGAATCGGTCCGCCGCAACAGCTCCGGAGTGTCCGTTGTCTGGAAAAGAGATGTCACAGCTTAGCTCCTCTCCAAAAACCCATACCGGAGGCATGCCTGCGGTAGGTCTGCGACATAGGGTGGACGTCAACGGCGACGTCGGCAATGGCATCGCGAGTACACCGCACCAGCTTGGCCTCGGCGCACGGCATTTGACATTGCAGACCGCGCGAAGTGGCCCGGATACAGTTGAAGGAGATATTCGCCTGCGCGACCGTAGATTTCAGCCCGCACTCACCGAAATCGCCAGCGCAGAAACAAATGTCGACGATAGTCACCCCTGCAGAATCAGTGGGTGTGTACTTCGACTCAGTCCACCTCCCATAAGAGGTGTTAATCGATCTGTCCGGTCTTGACCAGGTATTCGATTTGGCTGGTTTAGCTGTGCCCCCGACCATGGAATATCTCCGGGTCATCGTGATGCGGCTAGGCCCAGCTCGACCCGACGGCGCTGTCGGTGCTCGCCATGTTGCTACCGGCGGTCTGCACCTTCTGGCCGTGCTGGTTGGCCTGCTCGTAGATCACCTGGAAGTTGCGACCCAACTGGGTGATGAACTCCTGGCAAGCCACCGAACCGGCGCCGCCCCCGAC
>Ga0210389_10000542_pt1 | contig 34147 bp, 31 predicted proteins | sample IncBWH28OmetaG_FD_160127 | JGI IMG/M metagenome (GOLD analysis project Ga0210389, IMG submission 160127) | Forest soil microbial communities from Barre Woods Harvard Forest LTER site, Petersham, Massachusetts, United States - Inc-BW-H-28-O ... | reverse complement strand
ATGCGGTCAGGTCGTGTTCTGGAGTCCGGCCTTCGATTACTGCGGTCATGACTTCGGCGGTGATAGGGGCCAGGAGGATGCCGTCGCGGAAGTGGCCGGTGGCGGCGTAGTAGCCGGGGATTGCGGACGCGCCGAGGATGGGGAGGGCGTCGGGAGTTCCGGGGCGGAGGCCGGCCCAGTCTTCGAGGATTTTGGCGTCGGCTAGTCTTGGGACGAGGTCGATCGCCGACTTGTGCAGGCGCTGGATTGTAGCGAGGTCGGTGCGTTTGTCGAATCCGGCTTCTTCGACGGTGGCGCCGACGAGAAGGCGTCCGTCGCTGCGGGGGATGAGATAGACATTGGGCGAGCGGATGACGTGGCGGATCAGTTCGCGTTCGGGCATGACGAGGCAGAGCATTTGGCCTTTGACGGGGCGCGTGGGGATTGGGTGCGGACCAATCTGGCCGGACGTTATTTGCTCGGACGCTATTTGTCCGGCCCAGGCTCCGGCGCAGTTGACGACCTTTGCGGCGTGGAATGCGGTCTTGGTTGTGATCACGCCGGTGGCGCGGCCGCCGGCTATTGCGACGGCTGTGACTTTGTCGCCGGAGGAAAAATCTACGCCGCGATGCTTGGCTGTTTTCCACGCAGCCGCCACCAGAGCGCGGGGATCGACACTGCGCTCTTTCAGATACACCGCTAGGTTCTGAGAGTCGAGGAGTTCAGGCTCGATCTGACTCTGTGGCGCTGGGAGGGAATGTTTTGCCAGGAATTCGGCATCCCGTTGCGCGTGTTCCAGCGATGGGAACGAAATCGTCCCTTGATCTCGCAGGTCGACTTTCATTCCGGATTCGAGTTTTAGTTCGTGGACGAATTCGGGATACATGCGCGCGCTAGCTGTCGCCAGCGGTTGCAGCACATCTGGTGTTTCGAGGGGGCAGTCGACCAGCATGCCGCCGGCGGCGTGGGAGGCTTCGCGGCCGGGTTCTCCACGCTCGACGACGAGGACCGTGGCGCCGCGCTTGCGGAGGGTGATGGAGAGCGACAGGCCGATGATGCCTCCGCCGATGATGATTACGTCCCAAGTCTTCACCGTGGCATTGTAAAAGAGCGTGGGCGGGAACGGTCAGTGAGCGACGTGGCGTGCACCGCGTTGCCGGTGCCGGCGCGAGAGCCTCCCTCCGCCTGAAAAAGCGGACTCCGCCCAGGATGACGCCCATTGGGGGGCGAGATCGGGCGAACGTGGGGATGACAGGGAGCTCGCGGGTGCATAAAATGGGGCGCATGAAAAAGATTTTCTTTGCCGGGGTAGTAATGGCGGTGCTGGCAACGGCGAGCGCGGCCTGGGGGCAACACGACAAGGGTGTCGAACCGACGTCTTTCATTTATTTTGCCGTCGTCAAAGACGAGAACGGGAAGCCGGTGCGCAATGCGGCCGTGATCATGCATGAGGTGAACCCGAAGGGCAAGCAGGAACGGGGGGGCATGGAGTTGAAAACCGATCTCGAGGGGAAGGCGAATTTTGACGGTGTCCCCTATGGCATGCTGCGGGTGCAGGTACTGGCCCAGGGATTTCAGACGTATGGGGAAGACTACGACATTGAGAAAGACAAGACGGAGATCACGATTAAACTGAAACGGCCGCAAGGCCAGTATTCGGTGTACGACGATCATCCGAACGCGCCGCCGAAGCAAGATGGACCACCTCCGGATCCAAACAAGAAGCCGAACTAGAACAGGTCGCCGCTGCGGCCCGAAAAGCGGCACAATCCTTTTGACCGCGGCAGGTGCGGCGATGACGAGGATCCTGTGTCTCTTGGCCTGAACGACAATCCGCCGATGGGAGCGCTCGCTCCCGAGCCGCGGCACAAGAGCGCGGGACGGGCGTTTGCGTTGTCGGTGCTGATTCCGGGTCTGGGGCAGCTTTATTGCGGCAAGATGGGAAGCGGGGGAACAACCCTTGCCGTCTGGCTGGTGGGGTTGGTGCTGTGCATTGCCCGCGTGTCGACGGAAGTTACCGGGCAGGCCCTCGTGGTGATGCTGGTGCTGTGGATTTTTTCCTTCCTGGACGCTTATTTCACCGCAATTGAGATCAATCAAGGTGAGGACGATCTGGTGGAGGGGCGGAACCCGCGCGTCGCCGTCACGCTGAATCTGCTGACGGCGGGCTTCGGATATTTTTATCTGGGCGAGCGGACCAAGGGCATTGTCTTGTTCGTCCTGATGCAGGTGGCAAGGCTGGCGATGCCGCCGAAGTTTTCTCTGGTTGTGGTATTGGTACAGCTGCTGGTGGCGGTCGACGCCTACCGTATCGCGCATCGGCAAGTGACGGAAGCGTTGCAGTTCGCTGCCCCGCAGGTGGGCGCGAATAGTGAACTTCCTCACCCGGTGCCAGCTTCGCGGTTGCCGGTGCAGGTGCCGGTGGTTCTGGCGTGCATGCTGGGGGCTGGATTCGTCGTGTTGGTGGTAATTGGACTGGTGGCGGGGCGTTGGGCGAAGCGTCCGGCGGTTGCGAGTGTGAACAATCCGGCCGGCCGGATGCGTGCGCCGAGTAAGTTTGATCCTTACTCCCCGCGCAACAATACTCCCATTGAAGCAGTGGATTTAACGAGTGCAGTGCAGGATTTACAGCGTTTGCAACGCAAGGCGGTGCGCGGGAAAAACGACCTGCCTTATCTGAGGCAAGATGCGCGGTTGTTGAGTAAAGTCCTGGGCGCTCCAAAGCCTAATGGTGCCGATGCGATGGTGGCGCATTATTACCGGGCAACGGCTCTAGCCATGACCAACATGGCGCTTGAGCACGATGGGGAAGCGATCGATGTGGCCGACGCGCACATGGCCCGGGCGGACCTGGAGAAGATTCTGGGCGCGGGTCATGTGGTTACTTATGTGCCGGAGGTCAATGTTACCAATGCGGAGTACTTGGCGGGCGTTGTCACGCGCAACCAGTTGCACGACGAGCCAGCAGCGTACTCGTACTGGGAGAAGTGCGCAGCGAACGCGCATGCGGGATGTCTGCACAATCTGGCGAGCGCGCGAATTACCGGCGAGGACGGTGGGAAGGTGGATGTGAACAAGGCCCTCGACTTGTACACCAGCGTGTACGACTCGGGGATCAAGTTTCACTGCGTGGGCGCATATTCGGCGGGGGAAATTGCACTGATCAATCATTTTATGGGAGTGCAGCGCAGCGGAGACGATGAGATCGAGTGGATGAAGAAGGCGGAAGGGTTGCTGGATAAGCTGGAGGCGGTGGAAAATAACCGGAATGTCTGCCACCGCGCCGGAATGGAAGTGAGTGAATTCCTGTTTCAGCTCAGCCGCGGACACAGGGACGATACTATTCTGCAGGATGCGGTGAGCCGTCTGGATGATGACTCGGGGGCGACGAGGGCGGTGATTCAGTTCATTTCCGGCGCGATCGACGAAAGCGGATTTGACTCGGCGGTGCAGGCTAGGAAGTCTCCAGGGGAGCGGTGCACGGCTTATTTTGATGCGATGTGGTACGCGGAGCTGAGAAATGAAGTTGCGATGGCGCGGCGGTTTGATCAGAAGTTGGTGGAGATTGGAAAGTTTCATTGCGGAGAGCATCTGGTGTATGCGGGGAAGTATAAGTTTTAGGGTGGCTTTAAAGCCGCTATGCTTTTGCAGAGCTTACGGCGCGATGTGAAGCCGCGCCCTTCAAAACAAAGATTACGTCTAAGGATTGGGGGTGCTATGGACTACTTACTGAAAACGGAACCGTCAACTTATTCGTTTGCGGATTTGCAGCGGGACAAGACGACCATCTGGGATGGGGTGTCGAATCCGGTGGCGTTGAAAAATTTGCGCGGGATGAAGCCGGGGGAACGACTGATCATTTATCACACGGGCGATGAGAAGAGCGCGGTGGGGACGGCGTCTGTGGTGTCGGTGGATACTTCAGACGCGAAGAGCCCGCAGGTGAAGATTAAAGTTGGGAAGGCGAATGCGAAGCCGGTGACTCTGGCGGAGGCGAAGGCGAATACATTGTTTTCGGAGTCTCCGCTGGCGCGGCAGGGACGGCTTAGCGTGGTGCCGCTGAACGAGGCGCAGTTTAAGTTTCTGGCGGGGGAGTGAAGGTCAAAGTCCCCATTCTAACGTCGCAAAGGGCGCGACGTTAGAATGGGGCACCCGTTTCATCTTTGTTGCAAGCGGTTACGCGGCGCGGGCGTCGCGGCGGATCAGGGCTGAGTCGAGAAGGTAGCCTAGGCCTAGGGTGAACGGGATGGCGCCAAAGGCGGAGGCGATGAGCGCATCGGGTTCGATTCTCGAGATGATGGTGAAGGCGAGCATGTAGCCGACGGCGCCGGCGATCAATAAAATTCCAGCGCGGCGGGAGTGGGCTTGCTCGGTGAGATCGGGCTCGATGGGGACGGTTACGCCCCGCTGCATGGCCGCCAGGCGTTCTTCGGTGCGAAGTTTGCGAACGCGGTAGAACGTGTACATTCCTAGTACGGCCGTGGGCATTCCGAAAATCATGATTACCGCTGCGAGACCGGTGATTCCGTCCATGATGTTTCTCCTTCCTGGGTGCGCTGGGTGTGCGCGCTAAGGCTTCAATCGCTTACGATAATGGGTACGGACGGCGGGACCGGAAAGTTCCCCCTCGCGGGCCAACTTCCGGGGGCGCAGACGCTTCCAAGCAAGGGAGTAGCTGCTTGGGGTTGGTGCCGGGTCGCCCTCCTGGAGACAAAATGAAATCGAGAAGCTGGTGCGAGAGGCGGGCAGTGGTGGTGGTCTGCGTGGCTGCGGTCCTGGTCGCCCAGGCGCTCTGGGCGCAGGAAACGAAGGAAAAGGTCACGGTGGACGACGTGGACCGGACCTTCATGGTCCGGCTGCCGAAAGGCTACGACGCGAAACAGCATTATCCGGTGGTGATGTTGCTACATGGCATGAATCAGGACGCGGAAGATATGGAGCGGCTCACGGGCTTCGATGCGCTGGCCGACAAGGAAGGCGTGATCGTGGTTTATCCCATCGCCTTGCACGGGCGATGGAATGTGGGGGTTCGGCCGCAGGAGAAACGGCCTTCGACCATGGGACCGGGCGGGGGACGGCACCACGGCGGAGGAGGTTATCCGGGGGGCGGTGGCGGAGGGTATCCAGGGGGCGGGGGTGGTGGGGGGTATCCGCGAGGCGGGGGACAGCAGCAGCCCCAGGGACAGGACTCGGAGGATCGAAGGGCTGCGCCTGCCGATGATGTTGCTTTCTTCAATCAAATGCTGGACCAGATGGGAATGAAGTTTTCCGTGGATGCATCGCGGATTTATGCGGCGGGGTTGTCGGAAGGCGGATTTATGACACTGCGACTGGGATGCGCCATCGGCGATCGGCTTGCGGCGGTCGCGGCTGTGGGCGCGGCCATGCCGAAGACGATGATTTGTGTGCCTTCGCGTCCGGTGCCGCTGGTGATGATCGATGGGACTTCAGATCCGGTTGTTCCTTATGGCGGGGGGACCGAGAAAAACCTGAGTGTGGCCACGGTTTCGGTGGAGGACAGCGCCAAGGCCTGGGCGAAGATCGATCGTTGTGGGGAAAAGCCGGAGAAGAGCAAATTGCCCGCGAGTGGGAAGGGCGGCATGGAGACTCGAGTTGACACCTACGATGGCTGCCAACAGGGGGCGCAGGTTGTCCTATACAGCGTGAAGGGTGCGGGGAATACCTGGCCGGGCGGCGAACAGTATGAGGCGGAGAACACGATTGGGAAGACGAGCCAGGATTTGAATGCGGACGAGACTATCTGGAAATTTCTGGGGACGCGGAAGCTGCCGGCTTCGGATCAGAAACAGTGAGTTCGGGAGTTACGTCAAAAAATCCCCATTCTAACGTCGCAAAGGGCGCGACGTTAGAATGGGGCACCCTTATTTACTAGATCCCTCAACAATCTTTCACAAGAATCCCCACTTCAGCTTATGGACTTGCGCAGTTCGCGGCGGAGGATTTTTCCTGAGGCGGTCTTGGGAACGGCTTCGACGAAGTGGACTTCGCGGGGTTGTTTGTAGTGGGTGAGGCGGTCGGCGACGAAGCTGCAGAGTTCTTCTCCGAGTTTGTGGCTGTTGACGAATCCGTTGCGCAGGGCGACGAAGGCTACCGGAATTTCTCCGGCTGCGGCGTCGCGGCGGCCGACTACGCCGCAATCTTTTACCGCGGGGTGTTCGAGGAGGACGGCTTCGACCTCGGCAGGAGCCACCGCGAAGCCCTTGTACTTAATCATTTCCTTGCGCCGGTCGACGACGCGGTAGAAGCCTTCGCGATCTCGTGTGACGATATCTCCTGACCAAAACCATCCATCGCGCAGGACCGCTGCGGTCGCCTGCGGTTCGTTCCAGTAGCCCAGCATGAATTGCGGGCCGCGCATGACCAGTTCGCCGGGTTGGTCGGGCGGGGCTTCCGTCATGTCTTCGGGAGTGTCGGCGGGGTCAATATCGATATCCAGCTGCGAGAGTACGCGGCAGTCGGTGGCGGCCAGGGGATGGCCGATGGAGTCGGGCCGGTAGAGCTCGGGTTCGAGAAAGCCGACGTGGGTGGCGGGCGAAGCCTCGGTCATGCCGTATCCCTGACATACGAGAATGTTGGTGAGCTGGGTGAAGCGGCGGGCGAGATCGGGCGCGAGCGGCGCGGCGCCGGATTTGATCCAGCGGACTTTGTGGTCGCGAGGGAACTGGTTGGCCTCGGCTGCCTGGCAGAGTGCGTTCATGGCAGGCGGGACGAGAGGCATCATGGTGACCGCTTCGTCGACCAGAAGCTGGGTGAAAGTTTCCGCGTTGAAGCGAGAGACAAGGACGAGCGTTGCGCCGAGAATCAGCGAAGGATTCAGAACTACATTCAGGCCGTAGATGTGATAGAGCGGGAGGCAGCAGAGGATGGTGTCGGCCGAGTCGAGTGGGGTGGCACGCGGGCCGAGGAACTGGTACGCGTTGGCCACGAGATTGTAGTGCGAGAGCATGACTCCCTTGGGCAGTCCGGTGGTGCCGCTGGAGTAGGGAAGCGAACCGAGAGCTTGGTCGGAAGATTGATCCGGCTTGGGATACACAGCTGAGACTGGGTTGAGCAGATTGGCGAACGGCTCGGTTCCCGGTGCAGACTGGCGCGTGGTGTAGACGCGGCGAAGATTTGGCAATCCGCCGAGGGAAATGCCGTCGATGTTCGCGCCGTCGGTAATGAGGAGGACGGCGTCGGAGTTTTCTAGTTGATAGCGGACTTCACGGTCGCGGAAGGTTGGGTTGAGCAGAGTGGGGATGGCTCCGGCCAGCTGGATGGCGTGGTACACGACGCAGAATTCCCATGAGTTCGCGAGGAAGATGGCGACGACTTCGCCCGGCTTGAGGCCGGCGGCGATCAGGCCGCGGGCGACGGACTCGACGGTGTCTCCATATTCGGCGTAGGTGAGGCGGCGGCCGCTGGAAGTGTCTACCAGGGCGGTCTTCGGCGCGTGGCGGCGGCACGAGTCGAGCACGACCTCGTGCATGAACAGGTTGTGGGGATCCGCGTAGAGTTGAGTGCGCAACATCGCAGGAGACATGCCGGGGGAGATTGTACTGGAGATTGCGTCGGAACGATGCGCACGGCCGCGAAAACCGGGCTAGCTGGCCAGCTTGCGCAGGAACTCCTGCTCGTCCATGCGGTACTTGAAGGCTTTGCGGCCGTCGATGAAGACAACGGGGACTTCGTCGTTGTACTGGCGGCGGAGTTCGGAGTCTCCGTCAACATCGATCTCTTGCCAGGTGAACCCGCCGCGGCGTGAGAGTTTTGACAGGCTCTCCTTCACTACCTCACAGAGGTGACATCCCTTGCGGGAGTAGACCACGACGCTGCGGGAATCGGGCATGCTGGATTCTAGCGCGGAGAATGCGGAGTTTCCAGCGGCAAAGTGAGGCGGTAGAATCCCTGCATGCCAAGCGATAAGAAAGACCTTGGGTTAAAACCTCTTCATGGGAAGACTGCGCTGATTACCGGTGCGGCGCGGCGGCTGGGACGGGCGTCGGCGCTGGCGCTGGCGCGGGCGGGTGCGGATGTGGCTATCACGTTCAGGAACTCGGCACGCGAGGCGCAGGACACCGTAGTGGACTTGTCAGGGTTCGGAGTGCGGGCATTCGCGCTACGCTGCGACGTGACCGATGAAGACAGCGTCCGCGTGATGATGAACGACGCGGGGCGGGAACTGGGCCGCATCGACATTCTGGTAAATAACGCAGGGAACTACGAGACTGCGGAGTTTGAGAAGTTGACGGTGCAGCAATGGGATGCGATTTTTGCGTCGAACACGCGCGGGCCGTTTTTGGTGTCGCGCGAGGCATTGAAGTGGATGCGGCGCAAGCGCGGCAAAGGCGCGGGCAAGATAGAAGCGAAGATCATCAACATGGGATCATTGGGCGGGCTGCGGCCGTGGGCGACGCACGCGCATTATTGTTCGTCGAAGGCGGCGCTGCACATGCTGACTAAAGTGATGGCGAAGGCTCTGGCGCCGGAGATTGCGGTAAATGCGGTGGCTCCGGGGATGATTGATTTGGGTGAGAAGTCGGCGGCGGCGTTTATGCGGCGGATGGCCAAGCAGACTCCCATGGAGAGAAATGGGAGCGGGGAAGAAATTGCCGAGGCCGTGCTGTTCTTCGCGACCGCGCCGCAGTTCATTACCGGACAGATTCTGGCCGTGGATGGGGGGATCGGCCTGTAGCGCGATTCCGTCAGGCTTCGGCTGAGGTGGGGTCGATGACCAGTTTGACTTCGGAGACACGGTTGGCGGGGAATCCGCCTTGCTTGGCGTGCTCGCGCACCATCTCTTCGTTGGGGGCGATATAGACGCAGTAGATTTTGTCTTGCGTGACGTAGCTGTGGAGCCACTGGATCTGTGGACCGAGATTGTTCAGCACGCTGCATGATTTCTGCGAGATGGCGATGACCTGGTCTGGAGTCACATCGCCGACGTTCGGGATCTCGCGTTCGATAACGTACTTTGGCATGTCTTTCTCTCCGTGACGGCGAGGTGGTGAGTTCACTCCTCGCCTTACCGAGGACGAATTCTAGGCGATGACGCGGAAAATAGCCATCGCTTCGTGGGCGCGATATATTTGATGCCAATGAAGAAGACGAAATCGAAAGGCAGTTCTTCTCTGCGGGCGGCGGTTCCACGGGTGGCGGTAGCCATTATGGCTGCGGGCAAAGGGACCAGGCTCAAATCTCAGCTACCTAAAGTGTTACATGAAGTCGGGGGAAAGCCGCTGCTGGAGCATGTGGTCCGTGCGGCCGTGCACGTTGTTCCGGCGAATGACGTGTATGTGATCATCGGACACGAAGCTGAGCGGGTGCGGGCGGTGACAGCGCATACCGGCGTCAACTTTGTGCTGCAGGCCGAGCAGCGGGGAACTGGACATGCGCTCATGGTGGCGAGTGAAGCCTTGGAGGGATACGACCACGTGATCGTGTTGTCGGGCGATGCGCCGTTGATAACGGCGGAGACGATTGAACGCCTGCGCGACTTTCATCTAGAGGAGCGGGCGGCGATGACGCTGCTCAGCGCGGACCTTGAAAATCCGATGGGATATGGCCGGGTGCTGCGCAAGAATCCACGCAGCGCCGAGGTGCAGGCCATTGTGGAAGAGAAGTCGGCGACGGCGGCGCAGAAAAAGATTCGTGAGATTAATTCCGGCTTCTATGTTTTTGCCGTGAAGGAACTCTACGAAAATATTGGGAAACTCTCGACCGCGAACGCTCACGGCGAATATTACCTGACAGATATGGCTGGGGTGCTGAATAAGTCGCTGCCAAAGGGGCGACAGCGCGTAGTGGCGTGGAAGACGGCGAACGCCAGTGAAGTGTTGGGAGGAAATACGCGGGCGGAACTGGCGGAGATCGACGAGAAGATGCGGATGGTAAAGTGCCGGCAGTTGATGGCGGAGGGGGTGACGGTTTTTTATCCCGCGACCTGCGTGATTGATGCTGACGTGGAGATTGCGCCCGACACGGTGATCGAACCTCACGTGCAACTGTTGGGAAAGACGCGTATTGGCACAGGCTGCCGGGTGCGGTCGTATTCGGTGATTCTTAACTCTGAAATTGGAGATGGAGTTCTGGTGCGCCCGGGATGCGTGATGGAAGATGCGCGCATCAGTGCCGGAGCCGTGCTGGGACCGTATTCGCATTTGCGGCCAGGAAGCGAAATTGGGGAAGGCGCGCATGTGGGGAATTTTGTCGAGACCAAGAAGATCAAGCTGGGCAAGGGATCGAAGGCGAATCATCTGACGTATCTAGGAGACGCAGAGATTGGCGCAGGGGTAAACATTGGGGCTGGCACCATCACTTGCAACTACGACGGGGTGAACAAGCACACGACGGTAATTGAAGACGGAGTGTTTATTGGTAGCGACAGTACGCTGGTGGCTCCGGTGCGAGTCGGCAAGGGCGCGTACGTGGGCGCGGCATCGTGCATTACCGCGGATGTTCCTGCGGATGCGCTGGCGGTGGGGCGGGCTCGGCAGATTGTGAAGGATGGGTGGGCGCGCGCTAAGCGGGCGGAGCAAGGGAAGAAATAGACGTACGGACCCTTCGACTGCGCAGGTGCTTCGCTTCGCGAAGCACCTGCTACGCTGAGGACGACAGGGTTATTTAGTGCGTGACGGCTGCGAACAGGTCGGAGTGCATGAGCGACTGAAACTGCTGGTCGCTCGCTTTGAAGTGCACTGCTACATTCGAACCGTCAGAATCGACCGTGGTGTTGTCAACGGCGATCTTCTCAGCGGGCGTGGCGCTCATCTTCTTTAGCATGATGCCCGCCTTGACCAGCGACGCCATGGTGCCGGCCGTCCCGGAGTCGGAAGTGACTACGGTGAGGTCGAAGTTCACGCCGCTGCTGAAACGCATGGTGTAACGCGAGCCCAACAGGCGTTTCTTCACGCTGTCGAAATCGGCGACTTTCGAGGCGTCTCCCATGGCGGAGTGCATCATGTTCTGCGTGCCGCCCTGGTCGAGGATGCTCCAGACGGGCTCGGAGTCGACGCTGGACATCATGTCGGCCATGTCGCCGTTAGTGTCGAGGCTGAGAACGTTTCCCTCGCGAGTGTCGAGCGCGACGCGGATTGCGGTAGAGTCGCCGAACAGCAGCGTGCTGTCATCGAGGAAGGTCATGACGAAGCCGCCGTCCATGGGGTAAATGTCGGAGTTGCCGTACTTCTTGGGCACGTACTTCTGTAGTTTCATCTTCTTCAACACAGCCTTCATATTGAAAGAGCCGGCGGCCACGCCGACGGTCTTCACGCCCTGCTTGCCGGCGCGGAACGAGGCGAAGGTGAGTGTATCGACATCTTTGTCGGGGTCGAGGCCGATGCCCTTGAGGGCTTCCTCAAACTGCTTGATGTTGTCGGGCATCAACTGCTGCTTGAGAGCCATGGCGGTGGGCGAGTCTTTGATCGCGCGATAATCGACGGAGATCAGTTGCAATAGATCGGCGGGGACACAGGCTCTGGCAGCCGAGTTCAGTGGCATGGCGTAGGCCATGGAAACCAGCAGCAGAGAAGCCAGGGAAGTCTTTAACAGTTTCACAGCGAAGAGTTTCATAGCGCCTCGAATCAAGAAAACGTTAGGGTCGCATCCACTTTATTTGGATGCACGATCGGCCCTTGTAGTAAGTAGATCGCTCTATTGTATTTTACTTGCAATCCGGATTCCGGAACAAAAGTACATGCCCATTGACGGGTCGGAGTCCCGTGACTGATTTAGGCCAATGAGTGAAATGACGATTTTTCGACAGCTATGACTCGGCAGCAGCAGAAAGCAGAATGTTCGCGATTTCCCCGGGCCTCTCGATGTGACAGTCGTGGCCGGTATGCACTTCGTTAACCTGCCACCCGTAAGCGCGAACCTTCTTGGCAAATGGCTCGAAGAACGGCCGCGCCGGGTATTCTTCTGCAACTCAGCTTACGAAGGTACCGGAATACTGGCCGTGCGGTTCTCCCGAAGATGCAGCGGTTCCTCGAAGCAGCGGAGACTGAAATCACACAGTCTCTCACGCACAAAATCTCGCGTTTCTCCTGATTTGACTCCCCAGAGATCCAGTTGACCTTCTCCTCGCGGTAATCGCCATCCGTCGCCCTGCTCTCGCGCAACCTTACGAAAAAAGGCGCAGATTTGTGGTGGGAGCAGGTCCATTACGCATTGCCCATCTTCCGGTATGAAGGCGTCTAAGAAGATCAGTCTTTGTATCTTGGTTGGATGTGACTCTACCGCGCCACTGATGACCATGCCTGCGTAGCTGTGCCCTACGAGCACCACTTTATCTCCCACGGACGCCAACTCCGTAGAAACGTCCTCGACATGTTGAAGCAGCGTCACGTAAGACGTCAGATGGCTCTGGTCCTTGCCAAGCCCACGAAGAATGGGCGTTATGACCCGATGCCCGTGCTCTTTTCAGCAAAAGGGGACAGCAAGTCCCAGGTACCACTGGACTGCCAAGCGCCGTGTATAAGGACGAACGTCGACATGGCGGGGGAGTCTAACAGGTTGGGATCGAATCCGGAAGGAGTCTAAGGCTGTAGTCTTCTTGACCGTCGAAACTAGGCCTTTGCAGTCATTGAGAATTAATGGGCTTGCCGGGCGGGGTCAACGAGTGTGCCGGCAATTTTCGCCGGCCAGAGAGGCGATTTCCTCACCGGCAATTCCGCCAATGAACTTTTTATTTGTTTAGTAGGTCTCTTACGCTTCTCAGCAATGTTTGAGAAGGAGCAATATCCCGTAGCTCCCCGATCTGGGATAATGCTTTGTCGATTCCTGCATAGCCACAACGATGTAGCCATGCCGCAATAAGGATTGGCGACCGACTCATTCCCGCAAGGCAATGTACCATGAGTCTCCCTCGCCGGACGCCTATTGCCATCGCGAACATAATGTCCTCGAATTGTTGCGCAGAGAGCGGGCGCGAATCTGGTATTGGGATGTGGATGTAGGTGATTTTCGGAGATCGGTGAACAGCCTGTTCCCGGCAGAGCGAAACGACGGTTGTGATGCGCTCCGGATTGGAATGCGCCAGTTGCTCTGCGTCTTTGAGGCAGCCGAGATAGAGGCGTTCCCAAATCTTCGTCACTAGTCTCCTAGTCTGAGCGCCACGAGCCTGGGGCTGGCACGACTGAATTATGCGCCGACTAGGTAACTGTTTTAAACAGGCCCATAGCACTCAGAATCCGGATTCTCAAAGCGAGGCTCTAGTCGTCGTCAGGATCAGTTCTGGGACTCTTGTCATTTAGAAAATACTCAGCGTTCTGGGGCGCGTTGATGGTTTGGAAGACTAGCGGGGTCTGAGTGAAATCGAAGCAGTCGGAAAGATCGTCGGCGCGGGCATCGGCGTAGCCGAGTGAGGGCAGACTGAAAGTCTTCTCGATGAGGTTGAGGACACTTCCGAAATCATGGTTGACGTGCGAAATATACTTGGCCTTGGCGTAGGGCGAAACCACGATCAGAGGTACGCGGAAGCCGTAGACGTAGCCTGATCCCCAACTAGTACCGTCGTCGATGATCGAAGGCGGCGGGACGTGATCGTACCATCCTCCCCAATCGTCCCAGGTAATGATGATTGCAGTGTCGGCCCAGTAGGAACTGGTGCCGATGGCATTGACGATCGAAGCAACCCACGATGGTCCTCCGGTACCGTTTACGTTTCCTGCGTGGTCGGAATTTGCTCCGGTGGGAATAACCCAGCTCACTTGCGCGAGCTTGCCGCTTGAGATGTCGGTGAGGACCTGAGTTTCGGGGATGACGACGCTGTTGACCCAATCGGAACCGGTGCAGGCGGTGGCGTTCGGAGGCGCAACGTTAGGGCCGCACATGTGCTGGATCGCGTTGGGGCTGGTCCACAGAGAGCCCGCGGAGGGCGTGTAATAGCGCCAACTGATGCCTTGGGCGTTGAGTTCATCGGTGATCGTGGGATGGTCCGCGCAGGGATACATGGTGCTGGATTCCGTGCCGCTGGGGTCAATCAGGTAGACGAATTCTGCGGGAGGAGACAGGCAGCCGGTCTGGTTGCCTGCGTTGGGGACACCGCCGGCATTCTCTGCGATGAAAAGGTTGCTGGTGGCGGTGGGAGCGGACGTGCCGGAAATGATGAACTGGTGCGCCGGAAAGCTGGGCCCCTGGTTGGTCTGAAACATACGGTCGCCAAAGGTGTACTGCTCGGCCAATTGAAAATAGGGGCCGAGGTAGGACGGATCGACGTAGAAATACTGAGGATTTACTGGTGGACAGTTGGTCGCACCCTTGTTGCAGCCAACCGCGATCAGATTGGCGCCGTCCATCTTTCCGGCGTCGTACATTTGAACGAAGGCGCGGTGGGCGTGGCTGAGGTCGTAGTTGGTGGCCAGGGGGCCGGAAACGAGCGGTACCGTTTGACCGGAAGAGTTCAGGCCGCTGCTGGCGATGTCTGCCCCGTTATTGATCAGCACGGCGTCGTGAAAGAGATTGTCGGGAGTGCGGTTCTCCTGAAAGATGATGACCACGTGCTTGATTTGTCCGGGGGGAGGGGTGGTGGTCGACTTTGTGCCACCACAGCCGTTGAGGCTGAGCAACAGGGCACTGGTGGCAAGCAGTAGAAATGACAGGCACAGGAACGCAGTTCGGCGCATCGGTGATGGCCTCCTGGGAGCGGTAGAACCTTACGACTCCGTAACCCGCAGAGCGGGATTTCCACTCGGTAGCGCGAAAATAACTGGCCGCGGGCGGCAGTTTTGCCGCTGCTGGCAGAAGACATTCCCAGCAAAGACTCTACGACAGGAGCGCTGTGCGGCGCCGTACTTCTGCGGCGAAAGTCTGATCTTTCAACGAGGCCAGATTGATTTCGACGTTCGCGAGGGCTCCCGTAATGGCTGCTTTGGCCAACGCCAGCGCAGTGGTCAGATCGGATTTCATATTGGGGTTGCTAATGGGCTCGAGGGATTTCGCGATCTGGGCGACCTCGTGAGCTTTTTCGGACACGCTGAGTGGGACAGTTGTTGCTTGCTTGAGGGCTTCGTCGGTCATGGCCTCGGCGGACTTTTCATCGGGGGCTGTTTTCGATTGTTTGTAGGCCCGCATGACGGAGTTGTAGGACTCTGCGTCGGCGTCAATGGCGGCCTTGAGTTCTTCGCGCAGCGGAGTGAGCCGGGCAATGGCGGCGCTGAGTTGTGATTCGTATTGCAGGTAGGCTTTCTTGCCGCGCGACATGGAGGCGACCATCACGGCCAGGCCGGCGGCCATGGCTGCTGCCGCGGCGGAGGCGCTACCACCGCCGGGAGTCGCGGTGGGCGCGGCGAGTTGCTCGACGAAAGGCTCGACTCCGGCGCGCAGGCCTCCGACCGCCATTTTCCCACCCATGACAGCGGCGAGGCGGTTTTCTAGGATCAGAGATGAATCGAAATTTTCGACTTGCAGGAACCACTCGGCGGCCTGTTCTAACGCTTTTTTGGGGATGAGTCCGACGATCTCGCTCGATATGGGACTCATGCCGTAGCGGGCGGCTTCGCGCTTGACCATCTCGAACACGCGGTGGACGGGGGTTTGCTCGAAGTCGGTGAGGTTCATCGAGACCTGGGCCAGACCTCGCACGAGGAAGCCGGCTCCTTTTACGAAGCGCATGCCTCCGTTCGAGTAGCGCACGGCCTTCGCAATTTTCTTGGCGACATCGATGTCGGTGGTGTTGAGGAAGACGTTGTAGGCGATGAGGAATTTGCGCGCGCCCACGACCGTTGCGCCTGCCGTGGGATGCACGCGCGGCTCGCCAATGTCTGGACGCCGCGAGGGATTGGTTGCGATTTCGGCGCGGATGCCTTCGAACTGGCCACGGCGAATGTTTTCCAGGCCCTGGCGCTCCGGCGTTCTGGCGGCGGCTTCGTAGAGATACACAGGAATCTGGAATCGCTTCCAGATCTGTTCGCCGACATAGTTGGCCATGGCGACGCAATCTTCAATGGTGACGCCGTCGATGGGGATGAACGGCACGACGTCGGCCGCGCCCATGCGCGGATGCGCGCCGGTATGCGAGTTGAGGTCGATAAGTTCTGCGGCCTTGCCAACGCCGCGAATGGCGGCCTCCTGAATGGCCTCGCGCTCGCCGACCAGGGTGATGACGCAGCGGTTGTGGTCGGAGTCCATTTCGCGATCGAGGAGATAGACGCCGGGCATTTTCATGGCGTCGACGATGGCGTCAACTTTGGCTTTATCGCGGCCTTCAGAGAAATTCGGAACGCATTCGACGAGCGTGGACATGACGGAAGAATAGCTGGCGCGAGATGCCACTGCAACTCGCGTATCTGCCAATGAGGCTAGAATGTGGTCATGCGCGCGCTGAGATGTTTGGCGATTCTTTACTTGCTCATGCCGGTAGCGGCGTCAGATCTGCGTAGTCGAGTCAATCTCGGCGAAATCCTGCAGAACCCCTCTCTTCTCCATCGAATGAGTTTGATGTGGGACTACCCTCCGAACGTCTCCCTCTACGTTTACGGCGATGGAAGGCTGATACTCCAAGCGTATCCCGTGATCGAGGACGACCCGGACAACCCGTTTGTATTCACCAGGCGCAATGGTCTTGTCCCGACCTGCAAAAACAAGGTAGCCTCCGATGACGTCAGGGCCCTCATCCGGCTGATGATCGAGAAGCATTTCTTCGACTTGCCCGAGAAGAGCTTCGCGTATAGCACGGCGGCACTGGAGCGGAGGAAACTTGAACTGCACACAATCGCTGTCGACGACGGAAAGGACAGGGCGGATCGGACTTTTGGTGTCGGCAAGTATGGGGATCGGGATGAGTCTCTCCCGGCGAACTTCGTGGCGATTGAAGACGCACTGGCCAGGATGAGAGATTCTGCCTTTCCGCCGGGTCAGAGGCCTTGCGGACTCTCGCTTGGAATTAAGTTTGGAAGTGAAACATCCGACTAATGGGGTCGCCCGAAGAATTTTCCTACGCCCAGGCGCACTTGCACAGTGTTAACGCCTGGGTTCAGGTTCCCCAGGCCAGCGTTTGAGATGTGCATGTAGCGGAGCTCGAGACTGACGTTGTGTCTGGCGCCGAGGATGTGCACACCGAGAGCGGCCTGGTCCATGAAATTTACGGTGTTGGTGTTGGCGGGGACATTCTGGTTGGTGAAGAGTGTGCCGCCGGTGAGTTCGAGGTAGGGTGAAAAGCGACCGTGACGCTCGAAATTCCACTTGAGGCCTAGGGGGTCGAAGCCCGCGCCGTAGGCGGTGCCGGTGGGCTGGAAGACCAGGAAAACGGGAACGGCGTCGACCGCATACTCGAAGCGTCCGCGGAGAAAGCCGGGCAGGTGGGGGCCGGTGAGGATCCATCCGTAGCGGAGGCCGGCGTTGAAGGCGCCGGTGTTGCCGCGGCCGCCGGCGACGGAATGTCCGCCGCCTGCCCAGAGCTGGATTTCGTGGCCACCTTTCTCTGGGCCAACCGGCAAGTCGTAAATCTGGGCCCTGCAAAGACAGCTTGTGATTAGCGACGTTGCAAGGATGAAGAAGAAAGTGCGCATTGGGATTTGACCCAAAGGGGTAAGAGCCTCGCTCGAGGAAGAATTACGATACAGCAATGACGGTGTTGCTACAAACGGTGGACGTGGCGGCGCCGGCGAGAAGCAGGTTCCTCACCCGCTCTTTGCGCGTGTTCGGAATGACAAGTCAGTCAGGCGTCGCGGTGTGGTCTGGGACGTTGCGCGATCAAGTGCATCAGGTCGCGTGCCACGCGCGTCGTGTTGTGGCGTGCGACTCCCCCTTCGTCGAGATAGTCGCCGAGGACGGGAATCACGCCGAGGGCTTCGACGGCGTCGAGATCGTTAACGATCTGGCAGGCGCCTTCGCTGGCGTACTTGGTTTTGAGTTCATCGGAGACGGGAGTGCGGTTGATCAGCGCGAAATCGAAAATCTGTTTCTGGGCGTGGCGGTTGAGGGCTCGGATGTGATCGGCAGCGGTCAGGTCGAGACTCTCGTTGGCCTGGGTCATCAGGTTGCAGATATAGACCTTGGTGGCGGGCGATTCGACAATGGCCTGGGCAATGCCGCGCACCAGCAGGTTGGGAATCAAACTGGTGAAGAGCGAGCCTGGGCCGATGGTGATCAGGTCGGCGTGGGCGATGGCTTCAAGAGTCTGAGGCATAGGGCCGACATTGGGCGGGACGAGAAACAGTTCGCGGATGCGGCCTTTGCTGGCGGTGATTTTGGTTTCGCCGCGGACGCGGGTGCCATCTTCCATGAGCGCTTCGAGTTCAATGTTGGAAGTGGTGGCGGGATAGATGTGGCCGCGGGTTAACAGGATTTCAGAAGAGAGGCGTACGGCTTCAGAAAAATCGGAGGTGAGAGAAGTGAGCGCGGCCAGAAACAGATTGCCGAAGCTGTGACCCTCGAGTCCCGAGCCTTTTTCGAAGCGGTGACGGAAAAGCTTGGAGAGCAGGGCTTCGTCTTCGCTGAGGGCGACAATGCAGTTGCGGATGTCGCCGGGCGGCAGCATGTTGAGTTCTTTGCGCAGGCGGCCGCTGGAGCCGCCGTCGTCGCTGACCGTGACGACGGCGCTCAGATCGCGAATGCAGGGCGAGTCCTTCTCGGACGGAATCTCTGACGGGGAAAGCACAAAGCGCTTTAGCCCCTTGAGCAGCGTGGAAAGACCGGTGCCGCCGCCGATGGCGACTACACGAAGACCGCGCTCGCGCACGGTCTTTTCCGGTGACAGGAACTCAGCGGTCTTCGATTCCATGAAGGCTTTCCCCGCAGACGGGCTAGGCGGGCTCTTCTTCGCCGAGATCTCCGTCGGAGCCGAGTTCGGCACCGGGGTCCGGATAGAGCAATTCGGTGAACCGCGGGTCCTCGGCGAGGTTCTGGAAGTCAGAATCGTTCCGCGCCTGGAAACGCAGTTGAGAATTCAGGCGAAGAGCGGCGTCCAGGTGGCGTAGGGAATCTTCGACGTGCCCGGTGAGGCAGTCGAGTGCCGCCAGGCCGTAGACCACGTAGTCAGCCTGGGCATTCTGCTTGAGGAGCTTTTCCAGATGCTCGCGGGCGGTGACGTAATCGCCGACGTTCATCAGCGACACCGCATAGTCGAAATGCTCCTCGGCGGTCTTGAACTGCGTCGCCACGGAGCGCTCCAGGTGCTGGTTGCAGATGCTGAGATGAATGTTGGCGCGATCGACCAATTCTTTAATGGGTCCAGCGATGACCTTTTGAAAATGAGGTTTCGCCTTGTCGAATTTGTGCTCCTGCATGGCGCGCAGTCCGGCTTCGTAACTCTGCAGCGCCTGCGTATAACGCGGATCTTCCGCCAGGGTCTTTTTCGCGGTAGGTTTCTGAGCCATGTGCAAAACTCTTCCTGTGCTCTTGGTAATGGGGAACTCCTTGAGATCGTGCTTTAACCGAGCAATAAAGTATCACTCAAAGTGAGGGTAGAGGTCCAGTTGACGGCGGTGAGTCTGAGTGCCGACAGATGAGCGCTGAGTACCGAGCGAACCCTGACTGCTTTTGCTGAAGATTTGGTAGTCGCGATCCGATTGCACTCTCAGTTCATGGTTGCGGCCGCCTGCAGATCGATCTGTTTCCATTCTCCCTTAATGATGCCGGCGCGAATTTGCGTGGCGGTCTTGCCTTTCTGGTGCTGCTGGTAGGAGTAGTAGAGTTCTTTCAGGCAGGTCGAGCACTGGGCTCCGTGAGTGTCTTCATAGCAGCTGTGCAGGCTGTTATGGCCCATGCGGTCGCAAAAACAGTAGCAGGGCTGCTGGTGGAGCACCGTCGGGATCTTCGCGGCCAGTTCGTAGGCGTGGGTCTGGTAGGCGTACTGCGCGTCTGGCCCCCAGAGGTCGGCCTTGGTGAGCAAGGGAGGGAGCTTGGTTCCCTTGGGCGGAGGTCCGGCGTTGTAGGCCGGAACGCCGGCGTCTTCCTGGGGCGAGGTCCACTCGGCCGACAGGCTGAGGGTCACCAGGAAGAGAAAGCATAAGGTCAGGCTGCGGTGGAGTATTTTGTTGTGCAGGAATCGGCGTGTCATGGATTTCCTCACGTGACGTTATTGTACCCTGACTCAGAACAGGGCGGGAGGCGGTGGTGGCACCGCTCGAAAAGGCGCTAACGACGAAAGATACGAGGTACCGCGAAGGTTTCATGCCAGAGGCGTGTCCTCCTGGACAGTTGGACTCCAAATTCAATCCGCAGCTGTCAGGTGAGTTCTGTATACAATAGGAGTGCATGCCACTCGCGGCTTCAGACCCGAACGCAGCCGGCCAAACAACTGTAGCCACGGCACGTGACGCCGAGCCGCGATCGAAGGCATCGGTTTTCGGAGTTGTGATTGGCGCGTGGGCGTTCGACCTGATGATTTCGCTGGCAACCTCCGCCTTTATCATCATCTTTCTCTACCAGCCGGTGAAGGTTGAAGGGACCAGCATGATGCCTTCGCTCGAAGATCAGGAGCGGATCTTCGTGAACAAGTTTGTCTACCGGCTGGAGCCCATCGAGCGGGGAGACATTGTGGTGTTCAAGTACCCGCGCGACCCATCGAAGAGCTACATCAAGCGCGTAATCGGGATGGCTGGGGACCGCATCCGCATCGACGGCGGCCAGGTGTATGTGAACGATGAAGCGCTCGATGAAACTTACGTTCCTCCGGAATATACCGATGCCCGATCGTACGAAGACAGGGTGGTGCCGCCGCATAGCTTTTTTGTGTTGGGCGACCACCGCTCCATGTCGAACGATAGCCGAGATTTTGGTCCGGTGGACCAGAGCTTTATTTACGGCAAAGCCGTGTTCGGATACTGGCCGATGGATAAACTGGGGCGGGTGCGGTAGCTGGTTCGTGGTGGTTGTTGGCAGTTGAATCGCTCGCAGCAAAATATTTCTTCGTCGATTCGCGTTCCACGCTTGGCCGCTGCGGCAATCCCTGTTAAGATTCATAAAATCCACTCACCGGAGCGAGAATGCAGGCTATCCTTGCGCTGGAGGACGGCAGAGTCTTCCGAGGCAAAGGCTACGGCGCCAAAGGCGAATGCTACGGCGAAGTCGTTTTTAATACTTCCATCACTGGCTACCAGGAAATTTTCACTGACCCCTCCTACTCGGGGCAGATTGTCGTCCTGACCAACCCGGAAATCGGCAATTACGGCACCAACCACGAGGACAACGAAGCCACGCGTCCGTGGATCGAAGGGCTGATCGTGCGCGAGTTTTCGCGCGTGAGCTCGAACTGGCGCTCGCAGCAGGTGGCCGAGGAATATCTCGAGCAGTTCAAAGTGCCGGTGCTGTCGGACATTGACACGCGCGCTCTGGTGCGGCATCTGCGCGATCACGGTGTGATGCGCGGCGTGGTCTCGACCATCGAGAGCGACGCCGACAAGCTGATTGCCAAGGCACGGTCGATTCCTAAGATGGATGGGATGGATCTGGCAAAAGAAGTCAGCACGAAGCGGCCGTACGTGTGGGAAGTGGGCGAGCGTTCACACGAGCCGGTGGCTGTGGTCGGAGTGAAAGACGAGCCGCCGCGGTTTCACGTGGTCGCGTACGACTTTGGCATCAAGCAGAATATTTTGCGCAAGCTGCGCGGCGAAGGCTGCAAGGTAACGGTGGTCCCGGCGCAGACTCCCGCGGAAGATGTGCTGGCGCTGAAGCCGGACGGCGTTTTCCTGTCGAATGGTCCGGGCGATCCTGAGCCGTGCACTTATGCGGTCGATTCGATCCGCAGGCTGATGGGGCGACAGCCGATTTTCGGCATCTGCCTGGGCCATCAGCTGACGGGGATTGCTCTTGGCGGCAAAACTTTCAAGCTGAAGTTTGGGCACCACGGCGGGAATCATCCGGTGAAGCAACTGAAGACCGGGAAGATCGAGATTACGGCGCACAACCATAATTTCGCCGTCGATCCGGACTCACTGGCTGACAGCGAAGTTGAGTTGACGCACATCGACTTGAACGATCAGACGCTGGAAGGCCTGCGGCATCGCAATCTGCCGCTGTTCAGCGTGCAGTATCACCCGGAAGCCGCGCCCGGGCCGCATGATTCGCATTATCTGTTCAAGGAATTTACGAAGATGATGGAGGAGTGGAAAGGGTAGCGTTTTGAAGCGTGCATGCCAAATTGTATTAGCTCTTGCGGCGTTAATCGGCCTGTGTCAGGCATGCAGCTTGGCCCCGGGTTATTTCCATCAAGTAACCGCGTTACGTGGACGAGTCGTCGGCAGGAGTCTCGGGCCGTTGGGTTTCAGATGGCTTCGTCAATCGTTTAGCGTGGGAGAGGCGACGCTGACTTTGTATGAGTATCGCTCTGCAGGATTCGACGAGTTGAAAAAGGTTTCTGCCGTCACCACAGATCGCCATGGCGATTTCGATTTTGGATCAATTCCAAAAGGTCACTATTTTCTCAATATCACCGTTAAGGGGTCCGATCGCTTGGGAGGCTTGTTCGAGGTTGAAGTAACCGACGCGACAAAGGCCACAAAGAATATTACTGTCGATGTGTCACCGATCCATCCTGATTGCAAAGGCGGACATGAATTCATTGAGTCAAAAGTTTAATGCCCAAACGCACTGACATCTCGAAAATCCTGATCCTAGGCTCCGGCCCCATCATCATTGGGCAGTCGGCGGAGTTTGATTATTCCGGCACGCAGGCTTGCAAGGCGCTCAAGGCCGAGGGTTTCGAAGTGGTGCTGGCGAATTCGAACCCGGCCACGATCATGACCGACCCGGAATCGGCCGACCGCACTTATATCGAGCCGCTCACGCTGGAATATCTGGAAGAGATTATCCGCATCGAGCGGGAGATGTCGCCGGGCGCGGGATTTGCGGTGCTGCCGACTGTCGGCGGACAGACCGCGCTGAACCTCGCCATCGAACTTTCCGACGGCGGCGTGCTGGAAAAATATAACGCGATCCTGATCGGCGCCAACGTTGCCGCCATCAAGAAAGCGGAAGATCGCCTCTTCTTCAAAGACGCGATGCAGCGCATCGGGCTCGACGTGCCCAAGTCGGCGCTGGTCAACAACACGAAAGATGGGCTCGAGTTTGCCGGCAAGATCGGATTCCCGGTGATCATCCGCCCGTCGTTCACGCTGGGCGGATCGGGCGGCGGCATCGCTTACAACCGCGAAGAGATGGTCGAAGTGCTGTCGCGCGGCCTCGATTTTTCTCCCGTGCACGAAGCGCTGATTGAAGAGTCGGTGCTGGGATGGAAAGAATTCGAACTCGAGGTAATGCGCGACACCGCCGATAACGTCATCATCATCTGCTCGATTGAGAATTTCGATCCCATGGGCGTGCACACCGGCGATTCCATCACGGTCGCGCCGATACAAACCCTCACCGATCGCGAATACCAGGCCATGCGCGATGCTTCGATTGCGGTGATCCGCGAAATCGGCGTCGACACCGGCGGATCAAACATTCAATTCGGCGTGAACCCTGAGACCGGACGCATGGTCGTGATCGAAATGAACCCGCGCGTCTCGCGGTCTTCAGCGTTAGCCTCGAAAGCTACGGGATTCCCCATCGCGAAAATTGCTGCGAAACTTGCCGTGGGCTACACGCTCGACGAAATTCCCAACGACATCACCCGCAAGACTCCAGCTTGTTTCGAGCCGACTTTAGATTACGTCGTCGTGAAAATTCCGAAGTGGCAATTCGAGAAATTTCCCGGCGCTGACGACACTCTCGGCCCGCAGATGAAATCCGTCGGCGAAGTTATGGCCATCGGCCGAACGTTCAAAGAAGCGCTGATGAAGGGCATCCGCTCTCTCGACACCGGCAAGCGCGTGGGCGGCGAAAAAATCGAGCCCAAGATTCTGACCAAGCGGCTGGTGACCCCGCATCCCGAGCGCCTGGCCTACGTGCAGTACGCCCTGCGCCAGGGACACACGGTGAAGCAGGTCGCGAAGATGACCTCGATGGATCCGTGGTTCTTGTATCAACTGAAAGAAATCAACGATCAGCAACTGGAACTTGAAAAGCATCCCATGGAGTCGATTCCCACCGAGGTGCTGCGAGACTCCAAGCGTATGGGCTTCTCCGACGGTCGGTTGGCCGCGGCATGGCGACTCGAGGGCCAGGAAAAAGTCCGGCACCTGCGCAAGAAACACGGCGTCATGCCGGTGTACAAACGCGTGGACACCTGCGCCGCCGAGTTCGAGAGCCACACGCCCTATCTTTACTCGACCTACGAAGATGAAGACGAGGCCGCGCCCACCGACAAGAAAAAGGTCATCATTCTCGGCAGCGGCCCCAATCGCATCGGGCAGGGAATTGAATTCGATTACTGCTGTTGCCACGCATCGTTCGCGCTGCGCGACGACGGTTACGAGACGATCATGATCAATTGCAATCCTGAAACCGTCTCCACTGACTACGACACCAGCGACCGCCTCTACTTCGAGCCGCTCACGTTTGAAGATGTGTTTGCGATTTACCAGCATGAGACCTCGAAAGACGCGCCGGTCGGCGTGATCGTGCAGTTTGGCGGTCAGACTCCGCTCAACCTGGCGCTGCCGCTGAAAGCCGCGGGCGTGAAGATCATCGGCACCTCGCCGGAGTCGATCGACCTGGCGGAAGACCGCAAGCACTTCAACAAACTGCTCGAAGAGTTGCAGATTCCGCAGGCGCCCGGGGTCATGGCTACCTCGATTGAAGAAGCCGTTGAGGGAGCCGGGCGCATTGGATATCCCGTGCTGGTGCGGCCGTCGTATGTGTTGGGCGGACGCGCCATGGTAATTGCGCACGACGAAGCGGCGATCGTGCACTACATGAAAGAGGCGGTCGAGTATTCGCACGATCGCCCGGTGCTGATCGATCACTTTCTGGAAGATGCGATTGAAGTCGACGTCGACGCATTGTCGGACGGCGACGACGTGGTGATTGGCGGGATTATGCAGCACATAGAGGAGGCGGGGGTGCACTCGGGCGATTCGTCGTGTGTGCTGCCGGCAGTCGATATTCCGCAGCACCTTCTGGAGCGCATGCGCGAGTATACGTTCAAACTGGCGCGTGCGTTGAAAGTTGTTGGGCTGATGAATATTCAGTTCGCGATCCCGCGCGGAAATGGCCCGAGCTCTGAAGGGGACAAGGTGTATGTGCTCGAAGTCAACCCGCGAGCCTCGCGTACGGTGCCCTTCGTTTCGAAGGCGACGGGCGTGCCGATGGCGAAAATTGCGGCTCGGCTGATGACTGGCCGGAAGCTGCGCGAATTTCTACCCGAGTTCATTGACCGCCGAGCCGATCTCGATACGGGAAGTTTCTATTACGTGAAATCCCCGGTATTTCCGTGGAACAAATTTCCGGGGGTCGACACCGTTCTTGGACCGGAGATGAAATCGACGGGTGAAGTGATGGGAGTGGCAGACAATTTCGGTGAGGCGTTTGCCAAAGCGCAACTGGCTGCCGGGCAGAAATTGCCAACACAGGGAGCCGTTTTCATCAGCGTGACCGACCATGACAAACGCCACGTCGCCGAGGTCGCACGCAAGTTTGTGGACATGGGATTCAAACTAGTGGCCACGGCTGGGACAGCCGACGTGATTGAAGCGGCCGGGATGAACGTGGAGCGCGTCTACAAGGTGAAAGAAGGCCGGCCCAACGTGGTCGACTTTATCAAGGGCCAGCGCATTCAACTCATCGTGAACACTCCGACAGGAATTGAGCCATGGTTTGACGAGAAAGCGATCCGGCGCGCGGCCGTGACGGCACGCATCCCTACGATTACGACGCTGGCGGCCGCCCGGGCCGCAGCCGAAGGAATTGAGGCCTTGCAACGGGGCGAGATCAATGTGAAGGCGTTGCAACATCTGCATGCGGAACGCGAAGCGGGAGTCAAGCGATAGACAATTCGGCCGCGTGCGTGTGCCGCCAGAAGTCGATTCCCCCGGGCCACCCTCCGTGTTAGTATTCCCCAAACAACGGCCGTAGTGATTCCGCTTGGGGAGAATGCACGATGGCACACGCCACAATTTCCGCTCCGGTCGGGTCTCCGGCGGGAAGTCGCAAAGCAAAGCTCACGTTCACCATCCTGGCCTGGGCAGGCGTTGTGGGTATTGCCGTTTGGTTCGTCATCAAGTATGTCCTGTTCTATTTCCGTCACTATGACGCGGCATCGTTCGATACGTATTGGCCGCGCCGCCCCTGGCTATTTCTCCACATCAGCGGTGGAACGGTCGCCCTGCTGACCGGCCCGCTGCAGTTTTGGACCGGCCTTCGCCAACGAAATTTTACCTTTCACCGCTGGAGTGGCCGCCTGTTTCTGCTGGGCGTCGCCATGGGAGTCTCCGGATCGGTCGGTCTCGCCGTCATGGCCGTCGGACAGTGGGCTTTTGAAGTTGGGCTGATGGGCCTTGCCTCGGCATGGCTGATTACCACGTTCATGGCCTATTACTCAATCCGTAAGGGCCTGGTTGCGCTGCACAAAGAGTGGATGATTCGCGCGTACGTTGTAACGTTCGCGTTTGTCTTCTTCCGTATCTTGAGCGATTACACGCCCATGACCGGTCTGCGGCCAGAGAATGATCGTGACATCACTATCGCCTGGGTCTGTTGGGTAGTACCGCTCACCGTTACCGAACTGGTGTTTCAGGCAAGGCGAATCCAATCGGCCGTGGCGGCGCGCCGATAGCGGTTACTTTTTAGAAGCCCCCAGGCTAAGAAGTGATACGCTAAATTCGTCATGCTCCTACACGGAATTTTTCCTCCCATCACCACGCCGTTCTATCCCGACGGCAATGTGTATTTCAAAAAGCTGGAATCGAACGTGGAGCGCTATTCGCGCACGCCGGTTGCAGGCATCGTCGTGCTGGGCTCGACGGGCGAGGCGATCATGCTTTCCGATCAGGAACAACGCGACGTGTTCAAGGCGGCGCGCGAGGCTGCTGCACCGAATAAAGTTTTAATCGCCGGCACAGGGATCGAGTCTGCGATTGAAACGCTGCGGTTGACCGAATACGCCGCCGAACTTGGCTACGACGTTGCCATGGTACGCACGCCGCACTATTACAGGAAGCAGATGCAGCCGGCGAATATGCTGGCGTTTTATCGGACTGTGGCCGATCGCTCGCCGCTGCCGGTGATCATCTACAACTTTCCGCAGGCTACCGGATACGACATTCCCGCGGAGGTGGTGATTGAGTTGGCGGGACATCCCAATCTGATTGGCATCAAGGAATCGAGCGGCGACGTGGAAAAAGTGCGCAAGATGGTCGAGGGTACGCGGCAGGTTAAGCGCAGCGCCACGGTCACCGAAACATTTGATGCGGTGACGCCGCGAATGCTTGCCGCCGCCGCGAGCAGCGGACCTCTGGTGTCGGGCGCCGAGAGCATGCTGGTTTCCGTCGGAGCTTTGGCGGGGACGGTGGAGAGTTCCCCACGTCTTGCAGAAGAGCGACACATGGGGCACTCGGTTTCCTCGGCACCGAAGGCTTTTTCGTCGGCAGTTACGGTCGTGGGCAAGATGAAGACGCGACAGAAGGAAGTCGGATTCCAAGTGCTGGTGGGGGCGGCGCACAAACTGCAGCCGTCGCTCGACGCGGGCGCGGTGGGAGCTATCCTGGCCTTTGCGTGTCCTGCGCCCACGGCCTGCTACGAGATTTACGCTGCGTGGAAAGAGGGCGACGCTGAACTCGCGCGACTGAAACAGGAACGAATTGGCGCAGCAGCGCAGCGAGTGGGCGATCTCGGGGTTCCTGGATTCAAGCACGGCATGGACTTCAATGGCTACTATGGCGGGCCCTCGCGGCTGCCGTTCCTTCCGCTGACGGCGGATTTGAAAGCCGAGATTGAGCGCCTGCTCGCGGACATTCGCAACTGAGGCTGACCGCCGTGAAGAAAAAGAAAATCTTCGCGGCCGAAGACCCTGTTATCTACGATCATCTCCGAGCAGATGAAATCGTGGAGTACTGCGCCGTCGACTGTGATGTAGTGCGGGGGAAGAGTCGACGATCTTTCTAGATGCAAACACTTGTGATCAGGCTCACAGGGGAGTATACTCAATTCGAACGAACGTTCGAATTAGCCGCGACACGATTATGGGGAGCCCTACCACGGCAACTCGAGTGAGCGCCCGCCGACACCGCGGCGCAACTCTGCCGGCGACACGCTACGACCGGCGGCTAGCCGAGATACTCAGTCATGCCACTGAAGTGTTTTGTAAAAAAGGATACGAAGGTGCTTCGATGCGCGACCTGTCGCGCGAGAGTGGCATGTCGCTGGCGGGACTGTATTACTACTTCGAGTCCAAAGAGCGGCTACTCTATCTGATCCAGAAGCATACGTTCTCTACCATCGTGCAGCGGTTGAAGGCGAGGCTGGAGGGCGTGGCCGACCCTGAAGAGCGCATCCGGATTTTCATCCTGAATCACCTCGAGTATTTTCTGGCCAACCAGGCCGCGATGAAGGTGCTGTCGCACGAGGCTGAGGTTCTAAAGAATGGTTTCGCCGCAGAGGTTGCCGCCATCAAGCGGGAATACTACCGGATTTGCGTCGGATTGCTCGATGATTTGAAGGCGGACAGCGGCCTGCAATTTTCCACGCGCATTGCTGTACTCAGCTTGTTTGGCATGATGAATTGGATTTACACCTGGCACAACCCGCGGGTGGATGCTGATGCGGCATCGCTGGCGCGTGAGATGGGGGATGTTTTCTTGCGAGGCGTGATGGCAGGAACGAAGAGGGGCAAGGACGGGCGTTAGAGCGCGTAGGCTGTCGGCGACAGCAGCTTCGTCCCCGGCCTTTCAGCCCGATTCGGAATGACAAAGCCTAGAAGATTTGAGGAGGTACTAAATATGGCAACTACAGTGCAGCCCACATCCGGCGAAACCACCAAGCAACTTGTCAACTACCGCACCGATGGCGGGGTTGCGGTGATCGAGATGTGCGATCCCCCGGCCAATACCTACACCTACGAAATGAACCGGCAGTTGGACGAGGCGATTCTGAAGGCGCGCATGGACAACGACGTGTACGTGATCGTGATGACCGGTGCCGGCGACAAGTTTTTTTCCGCAGGCGCGAACATCAAGATGCTGTGCAGCGTTGATCCCACGTTCAAATATTATTTCTGTCTGCATGCCAACGAAATGTTGCTGCGCCTGGAGCACACGCCGAAGTTAGTGATCGCAGCTATCAACGGGCACTGCGTGGGTGGGGGCCTGGAAATCGCGATGGCGGCCGATCTTCGCATCGCGCGCAAGGACGCGGGAAAGATTGGGCTGCCGGAAGTGAATCTCGGAGTGCTGCCCGGAACCGGTGGCACGCAGCGGCTTTCGCGCATGGTGGGGAAGAGCAAGGCGATTGAACTGATGGTGACCGGCAATACTTTTTCGTTCGAAGAGGCACAGGAACTGGGCATCGTCAACGACGTGTTTGAGCGTGACGGCTTCATGGAGAACATCATGGAGTATGCCAAGCAATTCTGCCCGCCAAACAAGGCGTCGAAAGCGGTGGGGCGCATCAAGCGGGCGGTGCAGACGGGATGGGAAATTCCGATGGAGTCGGCACTGGCGGTCGAACGCGAGAACCAGCAGTTACTGTTTCAGAGCGAGGATGCGAAGGAAGGCCTGGCGGCTTACGTGGAGAAGCGGCCGGCGGTGTTTAAAGCGAAATGAAATTCCTTTCTCTTGCCGCGCTGCTGATTGTCGCTTCGGCGATGAACGTTAATGCGCAATCCAGAAAGGACGGCTCGTTCTGGATCCCCGTTGACGTGAAATGGACTCGCATCCCGGGAGCGCCACGCGATGTGCGGAAAAGAACTGCATCGACCACCGTCCTGTATTTTGGAAATGATGGAGAGTTCGTGCGAGACGAATGTTGGCTGATTCGGGACGGTAAATCGATCTTGATCAGCAACGGTGATCCCCACAATCAGTATGTCGGTCGAATAACAGGGGTCCTCGATGGTATGCGTATGACGTATCGCCTCGTTCGACGCACAGTGCAGAAAAACGGAGAAGTCTTACCCGGCCCGGAAATTTCGGTGAGTGCGAGCACAATGGCCAAGTCGGGTTTGGCGATGGGAGGTCGATTCTTCCACGGCGTCGAACTCGGCAACGCAAGCGAGTACGCAGAGGCCTATAGCGCCCTGGGCCAACTATACCCGCAGAAGTTAGGAGAAAACTGATGCCCGGCAAGGTAGCGAAGATCGGAACATTCAGTGACTGGATTGGTCTGTTCAACGACTGGCGCAAAGACATTGGCGTGAACACCGACGACATTGACGCCTTTCACTTCGATACGCTTTACGGCGCCATCGACACCGAAGAAATCGAGTTTGGTTCGTACAAAGGCCGCCGTAAGTGGGAGAACCTGCGGCAGATTCCCACGCAGCAAATGCGCGACGCGCTGATGAATATGATCGTCTACCAGGGGGATACTGAGTTCGCCAGTGTCGAGCAGCAGCGCAACCTGCTGGAGAACGCGCCGACCGAATGGGACCGCCGCGCCATCACCCGTGTGATGATTGAAGAGATGCGTCATGGCTGGCAGATGTGCGCTCTGCTGGTCGACCACTTTGGCTACTCGGGCAAGGTTGAGGCGCAGAAAATGCTGGAGCGGCGGGCGTTTGAGAATAAGCGCTTGCTGGGCGCCTTTAATGTCGACGTCGACAACTGGATGGACTTCTTTACGTACACCGACTTCGTCGACCGCGATGGAAAGTTTCAGCTGCAAATGCTGAAGTATTCCGGGTTCGCACCGCTGGGAAGATCGATGTCGTACATGCTGCGCGAAGAAGCGTTTCACATGGGGACAGGCAACGACGGATTGCGGCGCATCGTAGAGGCGGGCGTGATTCCGGCGTGGCTAATTCAGAAATATCTGAACAAGTGGATTTCGAGTTCGTATGATTTATTCGGTACGGATCATTCGTCGTCGGCTCATTGGGCGTATGTGTGGGGCGTGAAGGGACGCTACGACGAGCCCAAGAATGATAAAGCGCCGGATTTGGATGACTTGAATGACTACAACCGCAACCTCTACCGCGACGAAGTCGCGGGCCTGATCGAGCGCTTCAACGGCGCTCTAAGGCCGGGCGAACCCAAGTTGTATGCGCCCCACATCAAGTTCAATCGCGCGATTGGGAAGTGGGCTGGACAGAAATTCCACGCGGAGACGGGCGAAGCGCTGGAAGATCGCGCTTACGAAGAGCACATGAAAGACTATCTGCCTTCGGCGGCGGACAGGAAGTTGCTGCTGGACATCATCAGCAACGAGAAGAAGTGGATCGCGGAAAAAACCGGGGCGCGCGATCCGCTCTCGACCATTGGCGAAGTGCGGAAGTCGGCGATTAACCTGTAGTGGATTGCAATCGCGACTGAGGCGCGGAGAAAAACCTTGATACCAGAAGTCGCGACTAACTTTGCTTCGCTAATTGCGAAGGCGGATCCGCCAATCGCGCGGATCTCGCTGCACAACCCTCCGTTGAACGTGATCGACATTCAAATGATGGGGGAACTCGCGCAATCTCTGGCAGAGATAGAGGCGCGGCCCGATATTTCTGTCATCGTTCTGAATGGAGAGGGCAAGGCGTTTTCCGCGGGGGTGGCCGTGGCCGCGCATACTTCAGATAGAGTCGACGAGATGTTGACCAAGTTTCATGGCGTGATACGCACACTCGTCGCGACGAAGAAAGTCACAGTCGCAGCCGTGCGCGGGCATTGTCTCGGCGGTGGGGCGGAACTGGCGATGGTGTGCGATCTGGTGTATACGACGGAATCGGCGCAATGGGGATTTCCCGAGATCAAACTGGGTTGCTATCCACCGGTAGCATGCACCGCGCTGGCCGCGCTCGTGGGGCAGAAGCGCGCTGCGGAATTGATTTTGACTGGACGAACAATCGACGGCAAAGAGGCGGCACAAATTGGTCTGACCACTCGGGCCGTGCCGGAGAGTGAACTTGCCGCCGCGGTGGATGAGGGGGTCAGACATTTGCGCAAGCTCAGTCCGGCCGCGCTGGCGTTGGCCAAGAAGGCATCGTATGCGTGGGACTCAATGCATTTCGACAAGGGACTGGCTCGCGCCGAGAAGATTTATGTCGACGAACTGATGAAGACTGCGGACGCACACGAAGGCGTTCGAGCGTTCATGGAGAAGCGCGAGCCGAAGTGGACGGGGAACTAGCGCGATCGCAGCCAACCATGGACTACGAAATCACTCCCGAAGAAGTGAAGAGCAAGCTGAATGCCGGAGAGCCGTTCACGCTGCTTGATGTTCGCGAACCGTGGGAGTTTAACACGGCCCGGATCGATGGCACCAAGCTGATTCCTATGGGCGATGTGCCGTCGCGTGCGCATCAGGAACTCGACCCTGAGGAGCACATCGTGGTCGTTTGCCATCACGGCGTGCGCTCGATGAATGTGACAGTGTGGCTGAGGCAGCAGGGATTCGAGAAAGCGCAGTCGATGCGTGGCGGCATCGACGCCTGGTCGCGGCGAATAGATGGAAAAGTAGCGATGTACTGAAAAAGAAGCTGTCAGCTCTCAGCCGTCAGGTTTCGGAAGCAAGTCGACCGCCGTTTTCGCCAGTGATATTCTGCTGGCGGCGATTGTGGTGGTAAACCTTCCGAGGCCGCAGGAGTTAAAGCAAGCCACTAGCTGCTCATGATTACCGACTGCCACATTCATATCCAGCCGATGGAAATGTTGAAGCCTCACGCGCTGGAGTTAATGAAACAGAAGCGGCCGAATTTTGATCAGATTGTGGAGTTCTGCCGCTCGCCCAAGGCATTTCTTAAGTTTCTCGACGCCAGCGGCATCGACCGCGCAATGCTCATTAACTACGTGGCCCCGGAGGTGATCGGGTTTACCAACGGAGTGAACCAGTTCGTCGCGGACTATGTGAAGGAAGATCCGAACCGCCTGCTGTCGTGCGGCAGCCTACACCCGAAGCACACGACGAATGTGCTGGCGGATGTGGAACAGATTTTGCGGCTGGGGCTGCAGATGATCAAGATTCATCCCCCGCACCAGTTGCTGTTTCCCAATGACTACCTGAGCGGCGCCAAGGAATTGGAGATTATCTACCGGGCGGCGGAAGCGAATGGCGTACCGGTCATGTTCCATACGGGGACGTCGATTTTTCCGGGAGCGCGTAACAAGTATGGCGATCCGATTTATGTCGATGATGTTGCGGTGGATTTTCCCAAGCTGAAGATTCTGCTGGCGCATGGCGGACGGCCGCTGTGGATGCAGACGGCATTTTTTCTGGTGCGGAGGCATCCGAACGTTTATCTCGACATCAGCGGCATTCCCCCGAAAGCGCTGCTGAAATATTTTCCGCGCCTGGAAGAGATCGCGCACAAAACTCTATTCGGTACCGACTGGCCCGGGCCGGGCGTACCGGACATCAAGAAAAATCTGGACGAGTTTCGCGCGCTGCCGCTCAGCGAGGCGGTTCAGCAGCAGATCCTAAGCAAGACGGCGCTCTCGATTTGGCCGGCCTGAGATCGGTCGAGCCCAGGTCTCACCGTTACCCTGGGATGTTGGAAACCTGGCCGCGTTTCAGGTATAAAAAGAAGTTGCGTTCTCCGCGTTCCCCTCGCGCGGTTCGGCAACGAAAAATCCTGCGAATCGAAGCGAGAAAGCCATGTCCAGCCCGGCCACAACCCATCCGTCCAAGGGACTTGAGGGCATCGTTGCCACGAATTCGAAGATCTGTTACATCGACGGAGATCGCGGGGTTTTGGCCTATCGCGGCATCGACATTCACGAGCTGGCCGACCAGTCGAATTTTGAAGAGACCTGCTACCTGCTGTGGTTTGGGAAGCTCCCTACTCGGGTAGAACTACGTGAATTGCACGAGCGCCTGGCCGGCGAGCGCAAGCTGGATGCGGCCATCATCACTCTGCTGCGCGCCGCGCCGCGTCATGCCCTACCGATGGATGTGTTGCGCACTGCGGTTTCTGCGCTGTCATTCTATGACCCGCAGGAAAAGAGCAACGACAGCAAAGCCAACCTCGACAAGGCGATTCGCATCACCTCCCAGATTGCCGTGATTGTCGCGGCGTATGATCGCATCCGCAAGGGACTTCCCGTGGTCGAGCCCGACCGCTCACTCTCGCACGCGGCGAATTTTTTGCTCATGCTGAATGGAACGCGACCCTCGCCGACGGCCGAGCGCGCACTCGACATCGCGCTGATTCTGCATGCGGACCACGAACTGAACGCCTCGACCTTTGCCGCGCGCGTGACGGCTGCGACTT
>Ga0210389_10000541_pt1 | contig 34173 bp, 29 predicted proteins | sample IncBWH28OmetaG_FD_160127 | JGI IMG/M metagenome (GOLD analysis project Ga0210389, IMG submission 160127) | Forest soil microbial communities from Barre Woods Harvard Forest LTER site, Petersham, Massachusetts, United States - Inc-BW-H-28-O ... | reverse complement strand
GTACAGTCAATTTTTGGTTATTGACTTTATAGGAGTGATCGATAATTTCTACCTCGAGTGGTTTATTGCCTGAATTTTCGAGCACCAACGCTGCATTCCCGGTTAATTTGTTAGGATTGCCCTGGTAGCTTAGTTTGGTGTGAATGCCCGGATCTTCACTGTTTCCCTTAAACTCGCGGAAAAAGCCATTCGGCCCGTAAACCTGCAGGTGGTAATTTTTATCCTCAAACGCACTGATCGGCCAGCTGCCGGTTAAGCTATCGCCGGCGGTTAAGCCATAGGCCCAGGTGCGCACATTGTCGAAGGCCGGCGCCTCATTGCCTTTTTGCTGGAGGTACCTGCCGGGGGCATAAACATTAAACGGGGCGCCGGACGACTTAGCGCCAAAAACCTGGTTGCCTGCTGTAAATTGGATTTCAAGGGCGCTTTTATCCCCGTTTAATTTTGCCTCGGCATATAATTCATAAGGAAGCGCATTTGCATGACGAATGCCCGGTTCCTGGTACGGCATATAAGGCGAGCTATGTGGCTTTTGGTTGAATACAGCAATCTCTTCTTTGGTAAGCGGTTTAAAATCCGACGGTGTCTTTTTAAATTTTGCCTTGTGTATGCTCTCCACAAATGGATCCCGTTTTACGAATGCGGGGTTTTCAGTGGCTTCTCCTCCATAAGATGGCCTGAAAACTGAGGTCAGGTCGCCGCAAATGGTTCGCCGCCAGTCGCTGATGTTCGGTTCCTGCACCTTTTTGCCCGTTTTTTTGGATAGAAATGTCTCCAGGAACTGTAGGGTGGAGGTATGATCAAACACCTCGGAATTTACCCAACCGCCCTTGCTCCAGGGCGAGGCGATAACCATCGGCACCCGGTAGCCGAGACCTATGGAGCTTTCTTTATCAAATTTTTCGGGAAAATCGTTTCTTTCCAGTTCCTGCTCAAGCGTAACAAAATCAACCCTTGCGTCTATATTTTTCGATACCAGGCCGGTTTCAGGCTTGCGCGGATCAGGCGCAACAAATGGCGGCACATGATCGAAATAGCCGTCGTTTTCGTCATAGGTAAGGATGAAAATGGTTTTTTTCCATACTTCCGGGTTTTTCGTCAGGATATCCAGCGCTTCCGATACATACCATGCGCCAAACCAGGCTGAGCTGGGGTGATCGGAAAAACTTTCAGGCGCCGAAAGCCAGGATACCGTGGGTAATTTTCCTGTATTTACATCTTCCCTGAACTGGTGCAGCACATCGCCTTTAGGCACCTGCAATTCGCGTTCGATGCCGTTGTCACTATATTTTAATGTTTCCAGCCGGCGATAGTGCGGGTCTTTTTTATTTGAGATAAAAGCTTTTTGATGAAGGCTTTTTTCCCTTTCCGAAAGTTTTTCAAACATTCCCGGTTGCCAGCTTTCTTTCTCCTTGTTAGCGGCCTCAAGATCAGCCTTCATTTGGTTCAGCTGTTTTTTTAGCTCCTTTATTGCTGCATCGCCCGCCGGCAATGCCGCAATTTTGTTTTTCAGTTCATCGATCCTGCCCGGGAGTTCTTTCGATTTTTTCTCCATAGCGGCCAGGTGCAGTTCGTATAAATGAATGTTGTATTGGGCAAAAAACTCTAAGGGGTTATCCTGGAAGTTTGAAAGCCAGTCATCCTCTTCACCTTCAAAACCGGTATCGATAGCTACTTCGTTCTGGTAGCATTTCCAGGATATGCCGTGATCTTCCAGGCGTTCCGGAAAAGCAGCCCATTTCAGGGTTCCATAGTCCATATCATCATTCCAAACATGTGCCCTTGAGTTTTCATGCTGTTCTTCGCGCACGGTGCCGGTCCAAAAATAAAGGCGGTTGGGATTGGTGCCGGTTAAGGCTGAACAAAAATTTTGATCGCAAACGGTAAATGCATCTGCCAGGGCGTAGTAAAAAGGGATGTCTTCGCGCGTATAATAGCCCAGGGTTAACGGCATGTCAGCGTACTCGGGAATGCTGTTGCGTTTATTTTCCAGCCATTTATCAAACTTACCATCGTTGCGCGCACTTACCTGGTTGCCCCACGAGTGCGGGAGGGAATCCATCCAGGTGGCATTAGTATTTTTTATATCGAGACGGAACGGCGCATACGTTTCGCCTTTTTTATTGGATTGCAGCCAAACGCGGTTATTATCGGGCAGCGTGATCGTCCTGGGATCGTTAAATCCGCGAACACCTTTCAAAGTACCAAAGCAGTGATCGAACGAGCGGTTTTCCTGCATCAGGATGACGATATGCTCCGCGTCGAGATAAGTACTGCCATGCGGGGCATCTATTGCCATCGCTTTTTGTATCGATTCCGGAACAAAATTTGCAAGACCAGCGGCGCCGGTCAACAATGCTGCTTTCTTCAGGAAATCCCTGCGGGTATCATTCATCATAAAAATCAAATTTAAATATTCGAAAGTAAATTTACCTTGCGTCGATCAGTTGTTCGCATAAGCCGAAGGATAGCGTCATCCCGTTACCGCCAAGGCCGTTGATAATGGTTACGCCGTTGGCAGCATCCATTACCAGCTCAGTTTGCCCGTTAGTCATTTTTGAGTAGATGCCGTGCCAGGATTGTGCAAGTTTCCAATCTTTAAATTTCGCGAAAGTGTGTAAGTAACCGGTTATTAAATTGTTAATGAATTCCTTATCGAAAGGGTCGTGCACCAGGCCGTATTCGTGCGAGTCGCCGATGGTCAGTTCGCCGGCCCCGTTTTGCGAAACCATCACATGGATGCCCCACTCCAGGTGGTCTCCATATTCCGACTGATAACGTTTCCGCAATGCAGGGAGCGATTTGGCCGACTGAAAACCCGGGTAATGGATCATCGATAAACCGCCGCAAAGCGCCGGGCCGATGCGCCAGTCGTCGGGCTGTGCAACCAGGCGCATCATCTGCAGCTTGCATTTGGTGATCTCTGATTGCAGGAACAATTCGGGGTATAGTGTTTCAAAGTCAACCCCGCTGCAAACAAATATTTCGTCGGCCTGCCAGCTGGTATTGCCTGACATCACCATAGGATGTTCTATACGGCTGATAGCGGTATTCCAATAAAAGGTAACGTCATACTTTTCGGAAAGGTAGAGCGCCGCCTGCCCAATCGCCACCCGGGATTCAAGGATCATTTCGTCAGCGCTCCATAATGCGCCTCTTACGCCGGAGCTGTTAACCGCGGGCGACTTTTGCAAGGTTTGCTTTGGATTAAGGACCGAGCAATCCCTGTATTGTTGGTTGGCTTCAACATATTCGTTTATGGCCTGCAATTCATCATCATGGTAGGCCAGGTGCAACGAGCCCACCTCATCGTGCCATATTTTGGCTTCGATACAAATTTCTTTCCAGATACTTCGCGACAGCAGGGCCCGCTCATATAAGTCGCCGGTAGGCTGGCCGATGGGCCATACCATCCCGAAGTTGCGGATGGAAGCGCCAACAGCCCGTTCATTACGTTCAAAAACCGTCACCGTATAGCCGCGTATCGCCAATGCCCTGGCAGTCGCCAATCCAACGATACCGGCGCCAATGACTATCGCATTTTGTTTTGACAAAATTTTCATGCCGGATTTGCGATTAATTCTCCCTGCACTTCAGGGCGGTTACTTTTTCGCGCACTTTGCAGAAAGTATACCAGGGATAGGGTGGCACAAATGGCGCCCACACCGCCGACTACCATTACGCCTTCTTTAAAAAATTCGGTCCAGCTGATGGCAGGGCGGCCCAGCTCTTTCACCAGCAAAACCGTTACGCTGCCGAGGTAACCGATAGAATCGGAAACATAAATGATAAAACCGATATTGCTTTTATAATGAAAGGAGGCAATCATCCGCTCGAAAAATATAGCGTTATAGGGCACATAAGCTAAATATAAGCCTAAGCCGGCCATGGTCATCCAGGGCAGCACGCCAATCATATCCATATTAAACAACACGGTGCCGATAACAATGCACAGGCAGCCGCTAATGATCATTAAATGGATAATGCTGAAAGCTTTCAGGTTTTTTTTCACCAGTATCAGCAAACTCATGGCAACCAATACGATTATCGAGATAATAGTATCGATTTTTGTGTAGATGGTGTTGTCCTTATTGCCAAGGCCTTTCCATATTTCCACCTCGAAATTGTCGCGCACGTCGCGCATGATGGTGAGTAAAATGTAAATCACAAGGGTAAGCAGGATGCCCGGTAAAAACCGTTGCAAAAAACGCCTGCGCTCATCGCCATTCATCGGCAGTCGTTTGGTGCGTAGCTGGATATCTTCTGCAGTTGGCTCGGGCATTAATTCGAGATAAAAAACAAAAAGTATTAGTGGTATAACGAACAATGCGCCCGTAAGAAACGGCATCCAAAACTCGCTGACATGATAAGAGGACATCATGGTACGCCCAATAGTTTTTACAAAACCTGATGCAAAAATAAGGCTGGTGGATAAAACCGCCGCCATAAATTCGGTAGATCTCCGGCCTTCAAGATAGCTAAAAACGAGGCCCCATATCATTCCAAGCGGAAATCCATTCAAAAAAAGGCAAATAATATTGTAAGGCGCCGGCACAATGGCAAAAAGGAGCAGGGCGAGCCATGCAAAACCGATCAGCCCGAAAATGCTTTTTACACGTTGCTCGTGTTTTAGCTCGGCAATGAATTTTATACCGTAAAACTTGCTAAGCGTATACCCGATCAGTTGGGCAATAACCAGCCAAACTTTATAATCGATATGCAAATATTGCTGGCCGGCAAAAGTTCCGGCTGCAAATGCTTTACGGAAAGCATACATGGACGAATATGCACCGAAAGCTGATATACCAGCCAATACAGATATGACCGGGTACGGCCATTTGGCAACCTTTTTTCGTAACCGGTCGATCGTTTTCATCGCTGTTGATTTATGATTTCAATTACCTGGGCTATATCGTCAATAATATGGGTAGGGTGGTAGGGTTCCAGCTCTTCGCGTTTAAAGGTGCCGGTAGTAACCCCGATCACATAACCGCAGCCGGCTTGCTGTCCTTCGCGTATGTCCACTTCGGTATCCCCAACTTTGGCAACTTCTTCCGGGCGCTCAATTCCGCCTTCCAGCATCATTTTTTGTATCATATAGGGAAATGGCCGGCCAAGCTCCACTTCGTCCGATCCGGTCACCAGGTCGATCAGCCCTTTTTCCTTCCATTGCAGCCGGTTGATGATCGTATCGGCAATGTCCCGCGAAAAGCCGGTGTTGAGCCCAACCTTCACGCCCTGTTCGTGCAGTTTTGCAAAGGTTTCTTCTACATGTGGCAAAGGCTCTATACCATCCGCATCGCGGTAATGGTCGATCATGTTTCGCACAAAATCCTTGTGTATCCTGTCAACCAGTTCGTTCGTGATCTTCGCGTCGTTGTGTTCGTGCAGGCGCAGTATTTGCCTGATGGCCTGGTTCTTCTCATAGCCCATCAAGGGGTCTATCAACTCGATCGGCACCTTATAATTTGATTTTTTTAATGCAGCCTGGAAAGCCTTGCTCACCTCGTGGTTATCGCTAACCGTGGTGCCGGCCATATCAAAAACAACTAATTTTATGGACATATTAATAAGGAGAAATAGTTCAGCAATACTAAACTAAGTTTATTACCAACAAACCAATTTTACATTAATTTTGGGTTAATCATTACCAAAACTTAGCATCAAGGTAGGTAAAATAAGGCCTTCTGCGAAGGCAAACCGGCAAATTATTTATCCCCAATCGTTATTTCTTTTCTTCAAAAAAATAAATAACCAGCATGCTTGCGGTGGTTGTACCTAAATTGCGCGGGGTATGGGGTAAACGTCCGTCAAACAGAACCGAATCGCCCTGGCCGAGAATAATTTTTTCTTTGTTAAACTGATATTCTACTTCGCCGGCCAGAACATATTTGTACTCAAATGCTTCAGTTTCAACCAAAGGGCGGGATGCATCGGGCTCCAGTTCGAGGATCACAATATCAACCGTGGAATGATTGATAGATTGTGTAAATATCCGTTGGTAATGGAAACCGGTGGCATGTTCTTTTTCAAAACACTCGTAATCGCTTTTCCTTTTAACCAATATCGGGTAGTCGTTGGCTTTATTGCGGATATCCTTAAAAAATTCATTCAGGTCTATCTCCAGCGCTTTGATGATCTCTATCAGCACCAGCAGCGATGGAATAGTGCGGCTGTTTTCTATCTGAGAGATCAGGCCTTTACTTACATCGGCCCTGGTGGCCAGTTCCTGTACAGTAATGTTTTTTTCGCGGCGGCGTTCCTTTATTCTGTTGCTAATCTGGATTAGGATGTCTTCTTCCATCAGGTTTAATTGGATGGGTTAAAGTAAACAAATAATTTAGCGGTATGCCGTAACGAATTTGTTAAGATTAGTTAAAATTTGAGGTGTTTTTACACACATTTTGTCTGAAATAATTATCCGCTAATACCGGGGTAATATTTAATGCCTTATTTTGAAACAAAAATAATTCTATGAGCTCATTTCCACATCCAGGCGACACCGTAGATAAAGTATTTGCGCTTTACGAAAAATATGGCGCGGCGGATTATATTGGTGAGCCGGTATCACAACTGGAACATATGTCGCAGGCCGCCGCATTGGCCGAAGCGGAGGGTTTTGAGGACGAAGTGATACTGGCGGCGTTTTTTCATGACATTGGCCATTTGTGTGCCGATGACATCGAGGCTGAAAGCATGGGTGGCATGGGCAATATGGACCATGAGAAACTTGGGGCAGATTATCTGCGTAAACTCGGTTTTTCGGAAAGAATGGCTGCTTTGGTTGAATGCCATGTGATCGCCAAACGATACCTCACCTATAAGCACCCGGAATATTACGAGCAGCTTTCCGATGCTAGCAAAATTACCCTCGGGTACCAGGGCGGCCCAATGACAGCGGAAGAAGCTGCGGCATTTGAAGCCGACCCTGATCATCAGCTTTATATCAGGATGCGTTATTGGGATGACAAGGCAAAGGAAACAAATAGGCCCGTTTTGAACATTCCCCGACTAAGAGAAATGGCGGTAAAAAACCTGGAAGCATCGATTGCTTGATTTAATCCGCTGGATTTTAAGCGGTCGAAATGAAAAAAGGGAACGAAAAAAGCTTTCGTTCCCTTTTGTGATCCTGCTGGGACTCGAACCCAGGACCCCAACATTAAAAGTGTTATGCTCTACCGGCTGAGCTACAGAATCCTACTTTAACCCCTCGGTTTAAAGTGGTGCAAATATAGGACTATTCAATTTGGTGTGCAAGGCTAATTTTAATTTATTTTTTACCTCAGTTAAGCCCCTAATCTGCTGTATTTTATAGCTTCAAAACGCCAATTGCGCCATTGTTTCCGGCAAGTAATACCAATTTTCCTCTCTTTGCCTTGCGGCACACGTTGTAGCTCGTGCCATCTATTTTCGTCCACGTTTTGCCGCCATCCGTAGTGATATTACTTCCTGGAGTGCCTGTGGAAAGGAAAGTTTTGCTGTTTAAGTTTTCCACACATGACTGAAAACCAAGGGGGCCTTTTACCGGCGAGTTGTTATAATCATGGGTAACTGATTGCGGGGCCAGGAAAGCAACGGAGTCGGTTTTTTTATCATTTTCATAATCGCCGCCAACAACAATGGCTACCTCGTTACTAAACGCAATGGAAAAAGCACCCCTGCTTTGTTTGCCATTCGTTAGAGGCAATTTTATCGGCATCCAAACTTTTTTTGGATTATCAGGCGACATAAGTATTCTGCTATTGCCGCCGCCGGTTACTATTGTGATCAGGCCATTTAACCGAAGGCAGGTTCCGCTGGCGGCAAAAGCTGCTTCGCCTGGCAGGGCGGCTGGAGCTTCGTTAACAGCCGCCCAGCTTTCACCGCCGTCGTTTGTCTCCATCAATAAAAACTTCCCTTTAATCGGATCGCCCAATATCATGCCGTGGTTTTTATCCGCAAAATCCATCGCGTCAAAAAAATACGAGGTGTCAGTATTTTTATATTTTACCTGCCAGCTGGCGCCGCCGTCGATGGTTTTTAAAATAAGTGCCGGTGTGCCAGAACTCATAATGATTGCTTCCTTATCTGAAAAAGCTTCAATGTCGCGAAAATCAGCTTTTTCAAAACCTTTTACTTGCTGCCAGTCCCAGGTTTTGCCGCCGTTATGGGTGAAGGCCACTGTGCCTTTGCTGCCGCTTAACCACGCAATACTATCATCAACTACCGAAAGACCACGGATGCTGGTTGGTTTACCTTGCTGCAATAGCGTGACAGTTTGCCCCAAACAAGCATTAAAAATCAAAAAAAAGGGGATAAACGCTGTGCCGGGGCGGAATTTTATACACATTGACTAAAGAATTTGTCAACCGAAGATAGCCATTGCAGGCGTACTGCACAACCCCCGTCGTTTTTAATATTTATTCCATTTAATTTTAGCTGAAATATTTATATTTGCATCCCTGTTTGAGCGAAAGCCCAATCAGCAGATGCCCGGATGGCGAAATTGGTAAACGTTGCGGTCTCAGAAGCCGTTGAGAATTGTCTCTTGAGAGTTCGAGTCTCTCTTCGGGCACATCCTTTTAAGTCGAAAGTCTTAAGTTCAAAGCCGAAAGTCAATATAAACGACTCCGGACTTTGAACTTAAGACTTTTGACTTGTTAAAAAAGCCCGGGTGGCGAAATTGGTAGACGCACCATCTTGAGGGGGTGGCATCCGTAAGGTTGTACGAGTTCGAATCTCGTTCCGGGCACATCCTTCTAAGTCGAAAGTCGAAAAACAACGCCCACAAATTTAGATTTAAGACTTTCGATTTTTAAGGGACAATTTTACGAACCTGCCTGTCGGCACACAGGTTCGAATCTCGTTCCGGGCACATTCATCACCCCATTTTTCAAGCTGCAGTTTTATAAACATTCTCATAGTACCACTGCAGGATTGTTACGCCGTCGGCCCAGGTAAGCGCACCATTTGATGCAACCTGCGCAACGAAAATTGACAAATTATGCAGAAAAGCACTTTTAACATCGCCGCCCAGTCCCTGCAACACCTTTACAGCACACACTGTGATCTGCTGAGGATCGGTCATACCGGCGCAGCTGTCAGCCAGCTTCAGTTCGGTAAGGATCTCAGGTAGTTTGGCGCGCAGCCAGTCTTTTATTTCATCGTCGATATCGCCGGGGATGATGGCTGTCAAAATATCCGCAGCCGGAGAATCCACGAAGTTTTTGATGTTTTCGGTGACGACTACGCCGATATGGATGGCAGTTTTTAGTTCGGCGGGGAAGCCGTCAAACAGGGACTCGATCCCAGCCCAGATTTTAGTTAGAAAAGTTTTAAGACTCATATTTATTTTTTGTTTTTGATTGCACTGATTTTGGTTTGATTTCACCGATTTATTGTTGGTGGTTGCATCCACTTTGTTTGATCACACCGATTGACGGGGATTACCAAACAGTTGAGCTGCGTGCAGAAGTTAGCAGCGAAGGGTAGGTTGATCTCGCAGGTTGTTTGCTAACAGGCGGCAAAGCTTTGCCAAATTTGATCTCATCCACTTCGCGCTGCAGCAATACCATCTCATCCTCCAAAGCCTTTATGCGTATATTATTAATGCGTTCTTCGGTACGTTGCGAAATGCGTATATCCTCAATTTCGCTCCGAAGGCCGTAGTAGGTTGTTACCACGGATGCGACGATACTGGCCGTACCCATAATGGTTACCACCAGGTTTTTGATGGTGATGCCTTTAAGTTCGCGATGTTCAATGGCGGTCATAGCTTGGAGGATTATTAAAATGATCGGAAATGATTAAAAATTGCGATCTGATGGTAGATTGCGAGCAGGATACAGTGTCGCCGTTTTTGTGCAGGTATTATTGGTTTGTTTTTTATTATTTATAAACTTGTTTGAATTATTATGAATGAAACCGAGCTTAAATGAAAAATTTAGAAACCGTCATTAAAAGGAGCAATAATAATTTTGATCTGATACGAATTTTGGCGGCCTTAATGGTGCTTTTTTTTCATTCATTTTATTTATTCAAAAATTCAGGACATCCAATACCCGGGACGACTTTGCTAAAAGATAATAGTATTGGCGGTTTGGCTGTTTATGTATTCTTTTTTTTAAGCGGAATGTTTATCACTTCAAGTTTTATAAATTCAAAAAAGTACACCGATTTTATTTTATTGCGGGTGTTCAGAATCTGGCCCGCATTGTTAGTCTGTGTTATTTTTAGCGTTTTTATAGTGGGTCCTGCAGTTTCGAAGTATTCGCTGCACGATTATTATTATTCACGCGGCACATGGGACTACCTGGTTCATAATATTTTATTATATCATTTAAGATTTACATTACCGGGCGTTTTTGAAAATAACTTTTACCCCAACGCTGTTAATGGCTCGATATGGACATTGCCCGTAGAACTTTTATGCTATTGTATGGTTTTTATTTTAGGAATATGCGGAATGTTTAAAAGCAAAACGGCTTCCATCCTCGTTAATGGTGTCCTTTTTTTGATTTATGCCTTCAACATCGACTCTATCGGTAATTATTTGAACACTCCCTTTCCGTTTTTTATCGTTGGCAGCATATGTTATTTATTTAGGCGATACCTGATAATTGACTATAAAATAGCCATATTATTGTTAGTGATTTATATCATTTTTTACAAAAGCATATTTTTATTTATGGCCTTGCTTTATGGCGTTTTGGTGGCAGGTTCTTCCGATTTCGCAAAAAAGATCAAATTACCTGGCGACTACTCTTATGGCATATACGTATACGCGTTTGTTGTGCAACAAATCATCGCTTATTATTTGCCTGATATTTCATCATACCAAAGTTTGCTTTTAACGGTACCTTTCACCATTGGCTTAGCGTCTTTGTCGTGGCATTTCGTTGAATATCCGCTAATGCGATTTGCGAAAAGGAAAGTTAAAAAAGGACAACAAGAAAGCGCGGTAAAGCTTTCGGTTTAGGATAAAAAAAGGCGCCTTTCTTTGCGCCGGCGCTCCGCCAATGTTTCGCAAATTATTTTTTTACCGGTTGCTGAATCTATGATCTTGTCCCAGGCTAAAAAATGCGTGGCGGCTTCGTTGTAATTTTTTTCGTTGAGTTTTACCAGCAGCGTCGATTCTTCCAGTGCGCCGGTACCTGCGTTGTGGGTAAACGATACCAGCGCATCAAATTGATTTTGGCTCAGCGGAACTTTAACAAAGCGTTTTACGGCATCTTCGTATTGCCCCAGCGTATTGGCCAGCAGAGCGTCTGCCTGCGCTTCGCTAGCCAGTTGGTCCCCGGGTTTTACCTGTTTGCCGTCGTGGTAGTGGGTTGATCCGTAGCCTATAGTCCATACGCCGACCGCATCCCGGTAGGCCGATAAACAAAGCCCTTCAAAGTTTTTGATGATTTTCAATCCGTTGTTACTTAGTGTCATAGTTATATTGGTTCAATAGTTCATTAGTTCAATGGTTCACTGGCGATCGGTTGGTTTTGCGTTTTTAACTTTCAGCTTCCTCCTTTTGCCGCCTCAACCGGTGAGATGGTTTTGGCCGGTGTAAAGAAGTTTTTACCCAAGTAGGATAAGCCAGCCGCAAGTGCCGCGCTGCCGGCGGTTTTCCAGTTAAAGGTTAATACGCCGGCCTGGATGCTGGCCTCGGCTGCGGCAATAACTGCCCCGCCGATAGCTACTTTAAGGCCTTTTGCAAAGTCCGTAAAGTCGATGGTAAATAGTGCTGATGTTTGCATTTGGGTTGCTTGATTAGTAAAAGCTTTGTTTAAAAATTATAAATCGGATGTCAGAAAGATTATTCCCGGAATTGCTGGTTTCCTGCGTGGTATGCATAAAATGCTTTCGTTATACAATAAATCATTGCGTTACTGCCTGTCGGGCCGTTCAGGATATAAACGCATGCTTTTAACAGTACCTTTAAACACATGCGTAGCGTATCTGTCCGGGCATTTATTCGATACCAAATTATTCGTTTTGCGAACGGAAAAGTAAAAAGGAGCGGAATGAAAATGTGAGTTTTCGCCCTGAGTTAAAATATATCCGACTTTCTTGTCTTCGATCTTGTATCGGCGCTTAGGAAACTATTTTTTGGAGGGTGCAAGGTCGGTGACCTGATCCTTGTATGTATTATTGTTAACTACAGCGAAAGCAAGTAGTTACTTAACTATAAACTATTTTACTGTTGATTTTTCCGCGCTGTTAATTTTATGTTTATTTGAGAATGACAATTAAGGAAAGAAAAATATTAAGCATTCAATATTTGAGAGGACTGGCTGCCTTAGGGGTTGTTTTTTGTCATTACGGTTCGGGGCTGGCATCATATCCTAAATTATCATCCGTTTTTATTTTTGGTAAAACTGGCGTTGATGTTTTTTTTTTAATCAGCGGTTTTATTATTGTCTACTCATTAGTTACACATAATTATAAATCAAATCAGTTTTTTACATTTTTACTTAAACGGTCTATCCGGATTGATCCCGCTTATTACGTTACGGTAATTTTAGTATTTGTACTGTGGAGGGTCATTTATAAAATAACTGGTTTTGAAGGAGATAGGATTGATTTTATTCCGCAGCAATTTTGGCGCATTTATTGTATATCATCCCGTTTACCAAATATTCTTTTTACAACCATATTTTTTGGACGCTTTCTGTCGAATTTCAATTTTACCTGTTGATAGGTGTTTTGTACTTTCTTTTTGACACCCCAATTTATAAATTTACTTTTCTGGTTATCTTTAGTTTAACTTGCTTTATTCCGATTCCTAATGCTTTTTATCTGGTGTTTACTTATGCGCCAATTTTTGCACTCGGAATAGCACTGGTTAGCTTTTATCAAAACAAAAAATGGGTAAATATCATTCTACCCTTATTTTTTTTGGGTATTATTGTTTATCAATTTGGTTTGGCTATTTTTATTTTACTCGTTATAAGCAGCCTGGTAATGCTGTTTTTCAAATTACTGATAAAACCGCTCGTGTTTTTAGGGAATATATCCTATTCACTTTATCTTACCCATTACCCAACATTGCTTGTGCTTCAGGGACTACTCAAACGATTGCATGTTGATAGCAATAATAATCAGCTCATTTGCCTTTTTGTCGAAGTTTTGGCGGCTTGCCTTGTCGCTTATCTGTTTTATCTTTTAATTGAAAAGCCATCAATACGCTTGTCAAAACGTATATTTTATAGGAAAAAATCCGTGAGTGAAGTTGCCGGGTAGATTTTTTAAAGCGAGCATAGAAGAGGGTTGAACGCTTTTACTGCGCACTTGGATAGGTTGAGTATGAGTGAAAAAGTTTTGCCGTGATGTTATTTGCATTTGGGTTGCTTTGGTAAAGAGGGAGTAAATAAAAAATTTTCGTATGCATGAATCGCTTAGTAAATAGGGTCTCCTTAAAATTTTGTTTATTTGAAGAATGCTAATTGTAATTAGGCGAAAACTTAGAGGCGTCAAACAAAAGATATTGGCTGATATCACAGAAGTTCCGGAGCTGTTGCAGCCGTCTTATTTGCCAGGTATGGATGGGTTGAGAGCTATATCTATAATTATTGTGTTGCTTGGACATTCATTAATTGGAACTTGGTGGGTGAACTATTTTCCCGGTCAAATCGGGGTGGATATTTTTTTTGTAATCAGCGGCTTTTTGATAACTACCCTTTTGTTAAAAGAGAAAGTCAAAAAGAATAGCGTTTCATTAACTAAATTCTATCTAAGAAGAATCCTGAGAATTTTTCCAGTAGCATACTTGTACTTGATTTGCTTGGTTATTCTCAACTTGATTTTTAACCTTCATACTACGCTGAGGATGTTTTTGTCAGCAGGTTTATATGTCGACAATTTTCCTATAAAGTATGGCAGCAATTGGCAGACCGGTCATTTTTGGAGTTTATCGGTAGAAGAGCAGTTTTACTTATTATTTCCAATTATACTGATTAAGTGGCCAAATAAATTTTTGCTGTTAATCTTAATCTTATTGGTGTCTTTGCCTTTTATCGTTATAATTGGAAGACTTCCTATTAGAGCTTATGAGAATCATTTTTTTTACGTTTTTGTCCTTTCATTTACTTATTTGCTTGGTTATGGCACATCATCAATTCTAATAGGCTCGGCAGTTTCAATTTTGATGTTTAAAAAGATAATTACAATAAAGAGGGAAAGCCCTTACTTTTTGAGTTTTATAGTTTTTATAATTGCTATTCTTCTGCATATAAAAGACTTGTTGAACTGGAATCTCCTTATTTATGTATTTCCATTATTGATTAGTTATACTATATTACTGAACTTGAGAAGCGGCGATTTTTTTTCTAAGATCCTTAATCAGCCAATAATCGCAAAAATCGGGGTCCTTTCGTATAGCCTCTATATTTGGCAACAGCTCTTTACTTATGACCAGCCGTGGAAAAACTCTTTTAAATACTCGAATTCGATTGTACCCAATATCATCGCGTTGTTTTTCGTTGCTTATGTTTCTTACACGTTTTATGAGAGCAAGTTTTTAAACCTAAAAAAACACTTTAAAGTGGTTTGATCTGTATGACTATGGATTTGTTAATGCATACCCGTTTAAGTTAAGAGTCGATGGAGATATTAAACTATAAGTGTTAGTCACGCTCACATTACCAAGCAACCTTTTTGATCCACCAATTGACAAAGTTAGATTTTTGTAGGTGCCGGCAGCAATGTCCTGGTTTGCATCTAAACTATAATAGAAAGTATTGTTAGTTGAACTGCAATTTAGAATTCCTGTCATCATTGGCGCGGTAGGATTTTGATAAGATATACTACCCGCGTTCAGTAATGTATCTGAACTACTGCCGCCATTTATAATACCATTATAATAATGACCCGATCCACCTCCGTTTGTAGTCAAAGTTATTCCGCCGGAGACATAAATGTCCCCATTAAAAACTACGTTATTGCCGGACAAAGTTTGAGATTCCGTTGTGAAGTTGATGGTAGCATCCACGGAACCGATGGGCGTTCCGAAGGGACTAAAATTCACCCCTCCTCTGAATTCGAGGGTTACATCGCTGTTAAAACTTATATTTGCCGTATTGAATGTTGCATTGCCTACGAAGATTATATTTCCACTTCCCGATTTCAAAAGTGCTGCGTCTAATACCCCTCCTGTGCCAGTTACCGATAGATTGCCATTTATTGTGAGATCGTAAGCCCCGCAATCTAACTGCGCTTTGCTTGTTTCATAATTATTTATATTTAAATTCGATACGCTAGTATTTCCGGATAAAAACTTCGTTCCAGTGCCTAAAATCACTAGATTTTTGTATGAGGAATAAGGTAAAGTAAAGCTTCCATTCACTATATATCCTATCGTGGATGAACTTACGTTCATATAATTAAATACACCGGTAATCATGGGGGACGAAGATGCTAAATAAAGGGTGCTATTATTATTGAAAGTCGAACTGGAGTTATCACCATTTAGAACTCCCATTATGTAAAGAGAAGACGAATTGTTAGTGACGGTTAATGCACCTGATATTGTTATTAAGTCGTTGAAATAAATATTGTTTCCAGATATCGATTGGGAGTTAGTCGTAAATAAGACTGGGCAGTTAAAAATTATATTGCCACCAAAACTTGAAAGACTAACACCCCCTCTTAATTCAATATTGGAAATATTACCACTAAATAAAGTATTTGAATTTATGTTTAAAGACCCAGTAAAGAGTAAATCTCCTGATCCCGATTTGGAAAAATTGTAGCTTTGACTATTTGCCCCGTTAATGGAAGTAGAACCGTTGACTGTTAAACTATTTGTGCCGCATTCTAGGATTGCGTCTAAAGCCGAATAGTCATTTATATTCAAATTCCCTCCGATAACAGTGTCCACCACTAAATATTTAATGCCGGTATTGTATATAGCCAAGTTATTGTAGGGTAAACCCAAAACGATTTGGTCTCCGGCGCGATTATAAATTATAGTAGAGTTGCCAGCGATAAGAGTTGCGATCTCGTTGTTGTAGCTGTTAAGGCTTAAAGTGATGTGGCTGCCTGTAAAATCTAATGTACCAGCCGATTGCAGGTCCCCGTTTAAAGTTAAATTCAAGCCTGTTGCATTAGTAGCGGTCAGCTTCCCCGCCACATACATATTACAAACCGTTGCAGATACATCAATTGCTACATTATGGTCAATATAAACGGTATCGCTGGGTTGGGGAGTGTTGTATTTTCGTTTGCCGTTGCTTAACCAAATGGCGGGGTCGCTCCAGTTACCATCTTTTACGGTGTACCAGGTATTGGCCCTGCGCAGCATAGTTAAGTTAAAAGGTGATGTTGATATTGCCTGCATGTATTTGGTTTATTAGTTCACTAGTTCATTAGTTCATTTGAAAATGGTTGAGAGTAACTGCCACGGTCTCTGAACTATCGATGATGGACTTTAGCTTTGCCTCATCAGTCATTTTGCAGCTTCTCCCGACACCTATCGGGTCGGACTACTGGTCTTTACCGACTTTCGGGCTTTTTTAAAAATTCCGTTGTTTGACCATAATATAAACGTCGGCGGTTAGCGCTGCTTTGTTGCGTACGTACACGGACATGGTGCTTTCCAGCGTGATGAGCCTGTTTCCGGCTAAGTCGATATCAAACAATTGCGGCGCCAGGGCTGCTAAAGAAGCGAGGGGAACGCTGCCGTTATTGCCGGCATTGGCGGCTACGGCTACCTGGGTGCGGTTATATTGCGCCGTGGAATTTGAACCGGTAGGACAAATGATGATATCGAAGTTGCGGATATTGGTGCTGTCGGTATTTCTAAACAGGATGTCCAGTACCACGCTGGCGTTTGTTGCGCCGGTGGCCACCAGGGTATCGGTATTGGCTGAAAGGCCCGATGCAAGGTCAATTGCCGGGTAGGCCCCGGTTAGCGTGGCAAAGGAGGTAGTATTTGATGAACTGTTCATAATCAAATAGTGAATTAGTGAATTAGTGAATTGTGAATAGTGAATGAGCGATTTTACCTTTCGCCTTATCAATTAGTGAATAGTGAATGATCGATCTTACCTTTCGCCTTTCACCTTTTGGCTTTCACCTTTTTTTATAATGTGGATTGGTAAAAGTTATACGAAATGGCCGAAGACCCGCCTGACGGGGGATTGATCCAGCCGGCATCGTAGCTGGTATTGGAATTTTTAGCCAGTACCTGGCCGGTTGTTCCGCCGGAAGGGAGCACTTTGCCGGTGAGCGAAGTGATCTGTGCCTGTAGCTTGCCGAAAGCGGATAAAATGCTGTCGGCAGCGGTTACTGCAGACACCGTCCCGAAGCTGATACCGCTTAATACAACCGCCAAAACCCTGGCTGTTGTAAAATACAGGTTGGTAGCTCCTTCGGGGACGGCATCGGTACTGCCGGGCGAGGCGACCAGTTGAATATAGGTTGAGCCGCTCCAGCGGTATTCGAAATTGGTATCCTGCGCGATGTAGATAATATCCGTTGCACCCGAAGTAGGAAATGCGGCGGCGTTGGCAAACTCCTGTACCTCGTCCACATAAGCCGGGAGCTGGGCCGAAGGCACCCTGCCGCTGCTGTCGAGGCTGGGATACCCATTTGGCTGGGCTTTATTTGCAACATTCTCCGGCGTAAAGCCAAGCGAATTTTGCTTTGCACTTAAGGCCGAGGCCAGGTTGGTATTATCGGTGGGCTGGCCGGACAGGTTGGCAAAGGAGTTATCCTGCCAGATGGTGTTAAAGCTGGTATTATCCGCCTTTGCCAAAACCTGCCCGGTTGTTCCCGCGCCCGGTACGCCCGCGCCCATCAGGGATACGCCGCTTCCCCACACACCGGAGGTCTTTGGTCCAAAGAAAACATAGGTTGAGGTATTGATGTAAAAGTTACCATTGACCCCGGTGGAGGTATTTGAGGGATTGGTTGTACCAAACAGGATGGTATTGCCATTGGCGCCGTTTGTGCCGTTGGTACCTGCAGTACCCTGCGGCCCCTGGGGCCCGGTCGCCATTGAGAACACCTGCGACCAGGCCCCTGCAGTTTTTTGATAAAATATGCCGGTATGTGTATCGATATAGCTATCGGAATTTTTGCCGATGGAAGTTCCGGGAACACCGGAGCCGTAAAGCATGGTTCCATCGGCGCCGTTTGCGGCTGAGATGGTATAAACTATCGTCCAGATGCCGGCAACTTTCTGCGCGAATGAACCGGCGGAAGTATTTACAAAAACATCGCCATTGCTGCCTGCTGTGTTTTGCGGCAGCGTGGCGCCAAAAGAGATATTGGCGCCGGTGGTAAGGTTGGCCTCGAGGAACTGCAGCAGCAGCGTAAAAGTATATTGATAGTCGGTACCACTATCCACCAGGACGGAGACATCCGATGCACGGATGGACGTGGCTACCGGGAGTTCGCTTATTTTTTTGTCAGCCATGGACTAGGATTTTTATGATTAGATGGATTTTTAGGATTAATAAACGGCGGCGAAATTTCCTTTTAGTTCATAAATTCAGTGATGGGCAGGTAGCTGTCGGCACCGGTAGGATCATAACCGGATGGGAAATTAAAGCTGGTACGGTCGATGCTGCGGATGCGTGGGCCGGATTGTCGGCTGCTTTTATTTTTGCCGTTGTAGTTCCATAGCGGGAAATCGGTCTTGTTGTCCCATAAAAACTTCTCTACCTCGTTGGCGTGGGCATTGGCTACACTGCGCTGCTGTTGTACCAACTTTACAATGTCTTTTGGCGCAACTGCGTCGGCATTGTCGTGGTGTTTTAAAACGGGGCCGGTGGCGGTGTAATGGACTGCATCTGCCTCGATAAACCGTGCGAACGTGAAGTACACCAATGTTGGCAGCAGGCCTTCGTATAAAACAATGTGGCCATATTTATCCAGGTATTCGCTGCCGTTTAAAAGGTCCTTATACGGCTGCGGTGCAGTGTCCTGTATGGTGCCGTCGGAATTAAAATTCTGGATGAAATCATAGTACAAGGCATGGCCTAAGAATGGTTTCAGGTCGAGGTCCTGGGCTTTTTTGATAAAAACATTCAGGCGCTCAGGCTTGATGTTTACGGAGATATCCTCGTAATTCTGGAATGTGGACTGGCTGATGAGATATATGGTGTTCATTGGGGGGGTGACTGAGTTGATTAAGTTGATTGGGTTGGATTGAGTTGATTAGGTTGTTTTGGATACGCTGAACTCAATCAACTTAATCCAACTTAATCAACCAATCAACCAACAAGGCACATCGCTTCCGCTTCGGCTTGTTTAAAGCCGTAGGCATAAATCAGGGTGGCTACTTTGTTTTCGGCCGGGATAGCTGCCAGGAGCAATTGGTTAATGCTGGCGCCCGCTTTTATACCCGCAATATCGTCGGCGATGGTGGCCGGTACCTGCAAAATATTCCAGTTGCCGGCAGGGTTGATATCGGTGTAAAAGTTGCCGAATATTTCAGCGAAGGTTTCGGACAGTTCCAGCCTGTCGGGCGCGGTATTATCGTTAAACTCGCGGATGGCTTCCTTTTTTTCACCTCCGTTGCTTAAGCCCGAGGAGCTTTCAGGGTTGATCAGGTCCTTTGGGACGGAGAACCCTTTGATAATGCGTGATTCGACAGATTTTTCAGTCGTTTCAAACAGCTTATCATTGTTTTGGATAGAGTAAGGCTTAAACTCCGGCTTTGATGTTTCGTCTTCGTATTCGATCACGATGATCTTCTGCGCGCTTTTTGCCCCCTGGAAGGAACCAAGGTCCTTTTCCAGTTGGGATGGCACGTTGGCATAAGGCACATCACCATCATCCGGCCGGCTATTATCGGCTTCTTCACGCCTCGACTGCATGAAGAGCATGGTTGAGGGCAGAAAGCCGGTAGTTACTTCGCGATTATTGAAGATTTTTATACCGGCTTCGGTCTCAAAATCCTCCCAAACGCTGTCGGCTTCTATCAGCGGATAATCATCAACTTCCGGGTTAAAATAAAACAGCTGCCCTTTGTATTTATCCCAGCCGCCTGCCGCCAGTACCTGCTTTTTGATCGTTTGAGGGCTGGGGTCGTACGTGTAAAGGAAAGTGATCTTGCTGCGCATGATGTTCTTCCAGGTTTTGCGGCCCCAGTCCGAATACAGGGCGAATTTATCCGCGGTAGTTGGGTCATCGGTATCGCCCATCCGGATATCCTCAAACTTTATGTAATTTACCGATGCAATCTTGTAGTTGGCATTGTAATTTACATGGATGCCAAAGCCGGTAAACAAAGCTTTATCCGTAGCAATGGCCTTTAACAATTTGGCCAGCGTTAGCCCTTTGGCGTTCACGACCTGTTTACCCAGGTCGGGCAGCTCAAAGCCATTGCCGGCTATGAATTTTGCCCGTTTGTTCCAGCAATCTTTGGCGGTAGGAGAGGCCGCAACCAGTTCGAGCATCCGCTGCGGATAGGCATTGTCGAGGTCGTAGTTGAGTATGCCGAAAGTTTGGTTCGGCCTTACAAATATCCTCCGCTCAATTTGTGGTAAATAGGTCTTCATTATTTTCTGGGATTATTCACGGTGTTGTTGTTTTTCAGCGGCGTTCATGAGGTCGCTTCGCTCAGTTACACCGATTTTTTGTGATTGCACCGATTTTTCGTCGGGTTCAGCCGGACGAATTTCCTCCGTTGGGATTAATTCAAACAAGCTGGCGATATGTGGGTACTTCTGCATGTACCATTCTGCGTCTTCGTCGGTCAGGTTATCATTGGTGTGTATCGCCGGCGAGCGCGGTGCGAACTGATGGCGGCCGGGTTTTAGTTTATATTTCTTGTTCATGTCGTTAGTTCATGGTTCATGGATCATAGTTCATAGTATTTTTAGTTCATGATCAATCAGCTATCAACCATGAACTACGATCCATTTGCTAACTGGCTACCAAAGCTTCTATCGCGGCGATAGTACTGGCATAAGTGGCGCTGCCGCTGGTAGGCGGGATGGATACTGCGCGTGGCGGGTAAGGCTCCCTTAATTTATCAGGGTTGGTGAGTTTTAGCTTGTAGCCACCGTCGACGGTTTCATCGGCTGCGCTGCGTTCGGCATCTGTTAAGATGAGGCCATTTACTGCACCGAATAGTTCAATGGCTGAATCGCTGGAGTTGAAATTGTTTACCGCGATGGCGCATACGCGGCCGTAACCCATGGCCATCAGCTGCGCTTTAATGTCCACCGAAAAACCGGCGATATTAAAGTCGATCTCTTCGGTGTAACGGGGCCCGACTGATGTTTTGGCCAGCTTTGAGGAGGTGTTAAAACTGTTGTTTGTCCCCTCGAACTTGTAGATGTTGATGCCGGTAGCAGCGGTTAAGCCGGTAACGATAAGTGGGTTTGCAGTATCATAAGTGAGGGTGACGTCGCCCTGGTTAAAGATGTAGATCACATCCTCGATGCCGGCGGTTACAGGCGCATCAGTACCTAAACTGAAGCCTGCGTTTATTTTATTGTAGATTGACATGGGAATTAATTAGTGAATTGTTGAATTAGTGAATTAGTGATTGGTTGTAGTTAGTGATTATATGAGTTACTGAACAGGTATGCGAACAATTAAAATTCACTAATTCAATAACTCACTAATTCACTAATTGCCTTAGGCTGACAGGTAGAACAGCTCGTTTGCAAACTTGAAGTTTACGGCGGCTTTCATGCGGGCCTTCATGCGCACCACGTTGTCGTTGGTGTAGGGCTTCATGTAAACGGTGGAGAGTTCGGAGGCATCGCCTAAAAGGTCAACACCTAAAAATAGGTTTGACGAGCGGGCGCCGAGGATGGTGTTGGCCTGCCAGTGGTTCATGATTTGCAGCGGCAAACCCAGGTAGTCCATCTTTTTTACATCGGTAAAGGCATTTATAACGTTCAGCGCTTTGTTTGCCTGTGCCTGGGCATAGGCGTAGCCGATGTGAAGCGGTATTTGCAGGTTAAAATCATCCTGGATGCGGTCGGCCGGATCAAGTTGGGCATAAACGCTGCCTAAAACAGACAATACGTTGCTTACGTTGATGTAGCTGATAGTAGCTGCTGAGGCGGTGCCGCTGAACGCTGCAGCCAGGCGGCTGTTGATCTCGTTATAGTTGCGTACCAGTTTGAAGGACGTTGCATTTACGATCTGGATAAAGTACGATTGCCCTTGGATGCTTATTCCCGAACCGCCATTCGTTGTGTCCTTGCTGGTGCCGGTTACTGCGGTTATGGTAACTACGTCGCCGTCGGATAAAGTCGAGGTATCGCTTACTGTAACTGTGCCCAACGCGTCTATGGCAGTGGCGGCCATTGAGGTTGCCGGTTTATCCAGGCTAACTTTGAAAACGCCTGATGCGGCAGCGATGCTGGGTAACAACCCGGTAAATCCAGCGGTGAAAGTAGCTTCTTTTGTGGAACCTTTGCCCAGCCAGTATAAGCGTTCGTTGGCGATCTGGATCTTGGTGAGGTAACGCTGCACCATAAAGTCGGACAGGTCGACGACGCCTTCATAGTCAAGGAACGCACCGGGTTTTAAACTTTGTGCTTCCCAGGATTGGATCAGTTTGTCCCATTGTTCCTGCTTCATAAATTCGTAAACCACGGGGTCGAGGTAACTTTCGTTTTGAAGTGCAGTTGTGCCCTGGTCGTTAAAGATGCCTGAGGGGTCCTGCAAAACCACGTTGTCATCCACATCAAGGATGATCTTGCGCGATTTTACATCATTAATAACGGTCAGTAACCCCCGCTTAACGGAATCGGCTTCTAAAAGCGTGCTGGCCATAAACCCGGCCAGCGCTTCGCCGGCATAGGTATTGTTTGTAAAGGTGAATTGAGCCATTTGTGTTTTTTGGTTTAATTAATTTGATTGGTTTAGTGGCAGTGGTGAGTGGCGGTAGCAGTTAAGGTTTAACAATTTGTAATACTGCCACTGCTACTATTTACTGCAACTTATTTTGCCACCGCCTTGCGTACCGCATTTTGAGCAAGCGGTGTTTGCGGGGCGAAAAAGGGAACAGGTTCGGATTTGGCTTTGGCGCTGCGTTTGGAGCCCTCCGGAGTGAAGTCGGATTTGATCTCGTTTTTTACTTCTTCGCGGGTTTTCTTCAGGCGAAGGCTTGCTGCTTCCAGGGCTTCGCGCGCTTCGGCTAACAAGGCATTTTGTGCATGCAATTTAGCTTTGATGTGCAGCAGCCTGTTTTGAACATCCATCGGTTTTTTTGATTTCAGCTTGTCCGAAGGCATAGTGTCGTCATCATCATAGGCATCCTGGTCGGTGTCGGGTTCGGCATCCGGATCGGCCGGGGTAACCTGTTGCACTTTGCCGCCCTGTACCGCAATTTTGCTGCCGCCGGCTGTGGTGTAGCAATCGCTGGCCGCGGGGCTGCTCATGTCTTCGTCGTTGTAAACTTCGGTGCCTTCGTCAAGTTCGCCTGCATGGTGCAGGATGCCTTTGTCGGTAATTGTTTGTTTGTTCACTACCTTCTTAAAGAAGTTCATGATCTTATCCAAAACCGACGTGGTTCTTTCGATAAGTTCTTTGTTTTCAGTGTTCATGTTGCTTTTATTGGTTAAGATCTTGTTGATATACCGTTTGTAAAGTACCGGTGCGCTGCTTACATAGTTTTGGATGATCGTTTTGTTGCTGATCTCGGCACTATAATCTTCCACCAGGTCGATAAAGCCAAGGTCAAGCGCCTGGTACGCGGATAACCAGGTGACGGCGTCGATCAAACTGTTAACGGTGACGCCGTCCAACCCGGTTTTATCCATATATATCTGCGCCAGCCGTGCCTGTACCGTGTTTAGCATTTGCACGTCTTTTAGCAATTCATCCGCATTGCCGCCGGTACCTACCATCGGCTTGTGGATCATCAGTAAGGCATATTTGCTCATTACTACTGATTTGCCACCCATGGCTACAATGGATGCTGCCGACGCGGCCAGGGCATCAATATATGTAGTGACATTCCCCGGGTATTTTTTGAGCAGATCGTAAATCGCGATGGCATCAAAGGCGCTGCCACCTACAGAACTGATGTGCACTTCCACATCCTGGCCGGCGGCAGCTTCCAACTGCATTTGAACATAAGATGATGATAAGCTGCCGGAGCCAATGCAATCTGTGTCGGTGTCGTATAGATATATTTTGTAACCCATGTTAGATGTGAGATGTTAGATATGAGATTTGAGATTTTTTAGTCTGGAAGATGAATAGTCGGCGATGCTTTTTGGGGCCGTTAACCTCTTTTATTGATCTGCGGATAAGTGATCAATACAAATATCCGGAGAAGTTTATTTTTTGGATTTCACCGATTTTTTTGTGATTTCACAGATTAAAACAAAGGTCGGAAGAATATTTTATTGTAATGGTGACAGTGTTTTGTCAGTAATGTTTTTTATGCTGATTGGCATATTTTTTATTGTGACGTTACCGAATAAAACAAAGATCGGGAGAATAATTTAAAGTAGTGGTGACACTGTTTTGTCAGTATTTATTTTTTTGCGATTTCACCGATTTTTTTAGGGTGATTTCATCGATTAAAACAAAGGTCGGAAGAATAATTTAAAGCGATGGTGACAGTGTTTTGTCAGTATTATTTTTTGTGATTTCACCGATTTTTTTAGGGTGATTTCACCGATTATTACAAAGGTCGGAAGAATAATTTAAAGCGATGGTGACAGTGTTTTGTCAGTAGTTATTTTTTGTGATTCCACCGATTGTTTAGGATGATTGCACCGATTAAAACAAAGATCGTAAGAATAATTTAAAACGATGGTGACACGAGTCTGTCAGTAGCTCAATTGATTGATCTCAATACCCTATCCCATCGTACTTTGTGAAAAATATCCTTGGTTGAATCGGTACTGAAAAAATTGATCACGGCTTTGCCGATAATATGGTCCTCAGGCACATAACCCCAAAAGCGGCAGTCCAGCGAATCGTGGCGGTTATCGCCCATCATCCAGTAATAATCCATTTTAAAGGTGTAAGTATCTGCTTTTTTTCCATTGATCAGGATGCCATTGGCAGTAGTCTCTATCTTGTTATGTTCATAAACTTCGATGGCGCGGCGGTAGAGGGCAAGCGTAGAATCATTAAGCTTTATGGTCCAGCCTCTTTTAGGTATTTTGATAGGTCCAAAATTGTCGATATTCCATTTAAAGCGGGCATCGTGCGGAAACACGGCTGTATCTAAAACTCCCGCCGGTTGTATATAGGGGGTCACACTTTTTACATTTGAAAAAGATTTTAACGTTGCGACGCTTTGTGCCGGCATTACTACTTCGGCCGTATTGGCGCCGAGCGGCTGCCGGATTTCCATGTGCAAATCCTCCAGCGCCTGTGGGTTAATATCGGTACCATCGGTAACTACCGCGTAGGATGTTTGGGCTTTGGGCGCATTCCACGACGCCTTACCGTTGATATATACCTGGCTATTTACGATCGTTAGTACATCGCCGGGGGTTGCCTGGCAGCGCTTGATCAGGGTTGTGCGCTGGTCAACAGGAACCCCAAAGTCTGCATCAGCCGGTTTGTTAAAAACCACGACATCGTATTTTTTAATGCTGGTAAATCCCGGCAAGCGAAAATAGGGCAACTGAATAGCATCCCAGTAGGTATTTACACCGAACATTTTTGGTTCAGTAAAGGGTATGGATAGCAATGTGATGGGCATGCGCGCCCCATAGCTGCATTTGCTTACAAAAAGATAATCGCCGGTGAGCTCAGTGCCTTCCATAGAACCTGAGGGAATAGCATAAGCCGAAAATAATAAACCACGGATAATGGTGGCGGCAACGAGAGCAAATATGATAGCATCGAGCCATTCGCGGGCTTTGGTTTTTTTAACTTTTGGCTTGTCTGATTTCTTTTTGCTTAGTAATTTCCAGTTCATGATAAACGGAGTTTATCATTTAGATGAGTTGATGCACGGATTGTTACAGATGAATAACTTTTTTCTAAAAGAACCAAAGCTTGGAATTTGCTCATTTCTAACTCAAAATAAATCCCAACTGATAAATACCCCCAGTTGATTTGAGCCACAATTCTTTAGCAAAATTTTAAGAAGTGGATATGCTAAAATCAAAGGAGCAATTAAAAAATTCAATTTTAACTTATTTTTTTTCAGCAGGTTCAAGAGTTGTGATTTCAACAGTCGGGTACTGACCTTGCAGGCCCAACAAAACCTCTTTTCTGGTCATACTCATATAATAAAGGTATGTTTGCCTTTCAGTCGGGTCTTTTGCGGTTTCAGCGAGTTTTTTGAAAATAGCATTGCCTTCCCGATACCTTTTCAGCGCAATGAGATCAAACGCGTAAAACATTTGGAGAGTTGTGATATTCTCGTGATTGCTCCGCATCGAGTCCAATCTCATTCGGTTTATTAAAAAAGCTTTGGTATAATATTTTATGGAAGACGGCCCATCTCCATTTAACTCGGATAAAGCACCTTCGATCTCAATTTCCGTTGGTTCGTTTGGCATTAACCTCATCAATTGTTTACCTGTTAACAAGGCTTTTTCATAATGCCCTAATTCTCGTTGATAAATTAATTTATCCCAATATGCGCCAAAGTAGTTGCTATCGAGTTCTGTTGCCCTATCGAGAAGAGCGACTGCGTGCTCCAGTCGCATACGTTTGACGCTGTCGTTTCCGCCTAATTTCGACGCCACTTCGCTTGCCTGGCTCCGTAACCTTTTTGCCTCCGAATCTTGCGTTGCCTTTGGAACGTCATGTCCACAGGAAAAAAAGCAAATGGCTAATAAAATAAAGATCACTGATTTCACTAAATTTAGAATTGCATAGTCTAAAGTAAAACAATTTAGGTAAAAATGCTTTAATTTATTCCGTTTCAAAACTATTCAAAGCCCTCCAAATAGTCCGTTCATCTTTATTAAATCTTGTTTCAGCTTCCAGCACTGCCTGATTTTTACTTATGCCGCGTGTTTTTGTTTGTGCCTGGACCCAAAGATATATTTCGCGGTAGGTAAAAACCTTCGTGGTGATAAAACCCGCTTTGTATAAAGCGGAAAAGACGCCGTCGTCAAACAGCGTGTTGGCAAGTTGGATGTTCATGCGGTAAGTTTATTGAGTTGGATTAAGTTGATTAAGTGAGTGGTTAATTCTCCGGGTTTTTTTGTTGGTTTTAAAGATTGACGCGGTTAATCGTTTGGGCCAGTATATTCTGTTGGTTGTTGATATCTTTCACATCAACGTACACCGGCGGAAAGTTGTTGATCATCTGGTACGCGATAGAGTTGGCCAGGTTTTTTTGGTCGTGGACCGGTTGGTTGTAGTAGCGGTTGGCATCGCCGCCATCGGTAAAAATACCACCTACAGCGTAACCACGACCAGGATTGGTTATGGAGAAATCACGGCCGCCAAAGCCGACGTTTATAGCGCTTACCAGGTTGCGCGCCCAGGGAACCCTCATTGCTTCGGATACCACGATCCCTTCGCCTGAGCGTAGCCAGGCATTGGTGTTGTCAGTCCGGCTATAGCCGTTAAGTACACCACCTTTACCGTCTGAGTTATAATGCAAGCCGCCCGATGCGTAGGCCGGTGGCTTTTGTGCCGCTATTTTGGCGATTTCGACAGCTGTTTCGGCAATAATAGCTGGTACGACTAAGGGCGAAAGTACGCCAGATTGTGCCGTTGCTTTGGTGATGGCCAACGCTCCATTGATCACCGCCTGCGCTATCGAAGCTTCCTGTTCTTCCTTGAATGCTTTGATCTTTACCTGCGCTTCCTGCTGTTTAAACTTTTGTTCAATAGCCAGCTTTTGGGCGGATGTTAAGCTGCTATTGTTCAATTCGGCTTCTTTATCGCGTTCCAAACCCGCTATTTTGGCATCAGCTTCCTGTTTTATACTTTGACTGATGATGGAAAAAGCCTCTTCGGAAAGCTTCTTTTCTTGCTGCAATTCGAAGTTTTTTAGTTCTTCCGCTGCCTTTTTTGCCTTGTCGTTTTTTTGTTTTGTAAACTTATCAGCCAGCTCATTTATTTGTTTGTCTTTTTGTTGTTCGATCTCTTTTTGGTCGGCGTCTTCTTTTTTATCCTGTCCTTCCCGGCCTTTTATTTTCGAAATGGCGTCAGCCGTTTGCTGCTCAAGCGCTTCCTGCTTTTTGCAGTTGATCGCCATCACCTGGTATTCGGCATCCAGTTGCTTTGCAAGTTCCGAGGTGTCAGCTCGTGGATCCTTGTTACGTGCATCACTTATCTCAGTAGCCAGTTTGTTTACCCTCTCCAGGCTTTCGGCGTCCAGTTTATCAAACTGTTGGTTTTTTTCTTTTTGTTCCTGCTGCAATTCTGCTATTTGCTTCGCAGTACCTTCATTCATGCCTTTTATTTGCAACTCATGCAGTTCATTGTTAGCCTGTTCGGCTCTTTCTTTATCCTGGGCGTTGTATTTATTAATAATAGCGGCAATATTTGAATGATGTTCATCCTCTAATTGCGCACTTACCTTATTGTACTCTTCCCGGGTTATTTTTTTATCGCTTAATAATTTCTTTAGCCTTTCAAGTTCATCCTGATAATGATCGTTCTCAGCTGCCGTTTCGCTGCCGTAAGCTTCGTACGTTGTTTGCAGCTGGCGCGTCAATGATTCATTCCGTGTTTTCTCGGCTTCATTGAAGTAGACTTGTTTGTCTTTAAGACTTTTTTCGTTAAATTTAATTTGCTGATCATTGGCAGTTTTTAACCCTGTAACTGCTTGGGCGCCACTATTTTTAATATTTTCTGTAATTGTTTTTACTAATGCCCGGTTTTGCCTGTCTAAAAGCTTCGAATCAGTGGTTAAATCGCTAAATGCCTTTTTTAACGCATCTCTTTCATCTGTTAGTCTGTCTACTGTAACATCACCGGCTGGGTCGCCAACCGGAATTCCAAATGTACTCGGAGCATTTTCATTGGCTTTTAGAATTTCTTCATGCTCGTTTTGCGCCTTGTCAAGTTCTTTTTGTTTGTTATCAAGATCGGTTTTTAGTTTTGCGATTTTTTGCTCGTTTCCTAATTGCCTCTTGTTGTTATCCGCAATCATATCTTCAGCCGCTCTGGCCCTTGAGGTTGCAACGATTGAATTTGCCAGCTCTTTGTATGAACTAGCCGCTTTACCCGCTAATATAGTCTCCGAACTAAGATTGCCAAAATAACCCGGATATTGACTTTGTAATTCCTTAATTAACTTTTTGCGATCCATTAATGAAAGGTTGTGGTTTTGGATAGCATTATATAACAATTTAAGATGCACCAACTCCTGTTGTGCGTTTTGAGTGCCCTGCAGTTTTGCCTGGTTTACTGCGTCCATTACTATTTTATTGTCCTTGAGCGTTTTATTAAGTGCTGTTAATGTAGCATTGCCTTTAAACAATTCACCCACCCAGCTAATAATCTGCGGTAAAAAGGTGGTAAGTATTGCCAGGCCGCCGGTTAATGCAGCCTCCAATCCATCAACACTTATTTCCAATATTTCTATGATGCCGTTCCATGTAGTAAATGAAGTTATCAGATCAGTAACCACGCCTTTAACTTTGTTACCTCCTGAATTTAGGTACTGGTTTTGGGTGTTCAGTTTATCAACAGAAGTCGTAAGTTTGGATATATCCTTATCAAGTGTGGATATGCTATTTGAAAGCCCGGCTAAAGGATTTGACAAACTGCTTATAGAATTGCGAAAACTATCAAACGCAGTTTTATATTGATTGATTTGCTGCTGGCCATCAGTGTTAACTTCCACATCGATGGTTATTTTTTTACTTATATCGTCGCTCATAATTTTTGTTTGCTGTGATGCCTTAGAAAATGTATTATTAAAAAATTAGTTTAGAACCTCAAACGCTATGATTGTATTAAAATCTCAAAAATTTGGAAATGCGGAGACCCTTGCGTTGTTCGTTAATAAAAATAATATCAAGAGAGAAGATATTCTGGCCATAACGACATTATCTCATCCGCTTAGCAAACAATATCTATATTACTACGCTGATTCAGAAAATGAAGAGATTACAAAAGGCATTTTTGGATGGTCAGATTGAATTGTTGGCTAAAATGAAACCCTAAATATTTGGCGTAACGATTACATAAAACCCGTTACTACAAATATACGGAATTATGTTTAATATGCCAAATGGAATAATATTTTATTTCCTGAAGTGATTACTCAGGCCGAAATAAATTGCTAATTTTTTTGCATTTTCGGAATATATTTTCGAGTTTCCCCGAATGAGTATTCTCAAATCGCTAACTTATCACTATATGAAACCTAATGCAGTTTTCTCTTTAACTTTATTATCCGTTATTTTTTGCGGATGCCAGAATTCCGGCAGTTCAAAGGCAAGTACAACTGACACAACTATTAGCCGGGTAAGCAAATCTACCGCTACCGCCGTCGATAACCGGCCCAAGGATGAACTGTATTTTTTGAACCGCATTAAGGCGGAATCTGACAATGATGTTACTTCAAATGCCATTAAGAAAGATATCCATATAACAGCCTTTAATAAATATGCAGCCGATAGCTTAAATAAGATATATGACTGGGAAATGATAGTAACAGAAATTAATGATAATCAACTTGAGGCAAGTAGCTTGGCCAAGGCACTTTTTGATCTGGATAATAATCCTGTATATAACTTACAACTTGTTTCGCCTATAAAAATTGATAAAACGGTCGATACTATCGCTATTGATAACCGCGTTGATTTCACCTATACGGTGCCCAAAAACCCAAAGGGAGATACACTTAAGAAACAGTTAACACTTATAAAAACCCTGAGTAAAGGTGATACGGTTATCGTTTCTGGTGCATTAACTCATATTGACAATGGTGGAAAAGTTAATTTTGCTTCATTTTATGATCAATATCTGCCATGGAACGTTGACCTCTTGCTTAAGAGTATTCGTAAAAAATCAGCTAAATAGGTGTTCATTAACTTAACGCCACCAACCCAACCTTAGCAGGCTGTACATTTCGTTGTTGTGATAGTAGCAACTGTCTCGCCGGGTGTATACAGAAGCAGCCCGTCTGTTCTTGTGCTGCTATGAGTATTTTTTTACTGCCAATGTTGTCCGACGTAAAGAACTAGCTATGATATAAATGGCATATGCCTTACCCACGACCAAGGGCGGTCTATTGACCGTTATATCCAATTAGTCAAAGGTAGACGATTGGTGAGAGACGCTAACCGTATATTATTCGAATGCCCGCTGGCCTTTAGCCTGGTAAAAGCAAAAAACGAGGATCAGCCCTAAATTTGACGATGATAAAGTGTTCAGGCTCTCTCTGATAAATAACACCTGCTGATGATGCCGCCACCCCTGAAACTGTATTTTCCCAGGCCGCGATAGCCTGAGTGAAAAAGTATGACAGTAACGGTTTTACGCTATATCGGGAGACGCACCCGATTGAACCAGACAGCTCAAAGTCGCAAAGGGACAAGGATATTTGAACTTATCCTAATTTTACCAGTTCAACTTTCACAGGCTGACCCTTCCGCCAGGAATCAATTTTATTGATATAATAGTAAGCATTATCCTGTTGAAGATAAACGGGTATCAACAGGTCGAGCTCCAGGATGTCGCGCGGCGTTAGCATGATGTAACGAATTACTTTTTTGGTTTGCGTAAGGATTTTCTCCAATTCGGGATAATACTTTAACCGAAGGTCGTTAAACATCAGGCTGGCCTGACCATAACTGCCGGCGAGTATTTGGGCATCAGGTTTGTAGAAATATGGTGTACTGATAATGTCATTTACCACGCGGGTGTTTCCATTGCCATCAGTGAACGTAACTACCCGGTTATTGAGGGGAAGTTTTTGATCAATCAGGATCCGTGGATTTACGCTTAAGCTAAAGTTGTTGTCGCCGCTGGTAATGTCGATCATGTTTATTTGCGCAACCGTACCGCCGAGATATGGCCTGTTAAACGTTGGCCCAAAAGGGCTGTTGAAAAGCGTCGCATTGGCGGGCAGAGTTTGGTCGCCGATCCTTATTTGCGACCATCCGTACTTCAGCGGTAATATATTTTGGTCTGTTTGATATTGCATATAATTTACCTGGGCGTAGTTTCCCAGCTGAAAAGTTACTTGCTTACCCTGGTTAAGACATTTGCGGGTCCAATCCTTCGCAACAGGGATATTATTTACAATGTCTCGGAATGAGTTGAATGAAATAGTTTTGCTTGCGTTGTCTGTTTGACAAATGACGCCAAATCGTTGCAAGGTGTCTTTAAGCAGGTCTTTTTGGCTGATGTCAGGAAATATGCGCTCACATTGCACCGTTTGGCCATATTGCACTGTTTGATTCTGGCTTTTTATGATCAATGTAGCGCCAGGATAAATACGTGCGAAACTGGGATTATACCCGTGCCAGATGTAGCCAACGTACACGCCTCCATTTTTTGGCAAAGTGGTTTGAAAAGAAATGACCGTCGTGTAAAGGTCGATGCTTCCGAGAATATTGGATCCATCGGTGCCGGGAACGCGTGTCCAACCATCTGGATCAGAGCCCGGCGGATTACCTGCTTTTTTTTCACCATGGCCACCAAAAGAAAAATCGTAATAGTTTAAAACCGTATCCTGCGTAGACGGATAGCTGGGATCGCGGTAATAGATATACGCAGAAAGGTAGGTTGGATTATTGCCGGATGAGATTCGTCCGTATAAATAAACATGAGGAAAGGTGACCGTGATGGTTACAGCATTAATATCATTGGCAGTAAACAAAACATTGTCCGGAAACTGGTGCGACAGGTCAGAAATAACAGTATCCCAGGTAAATAAACCACTTGGGTTATGCGAATTTGGGTGGTTCAAAGAGAGTGGTATTTCCATGGCGGCGTTTAAACCTTTATCGTCAATTTGGTTTTGATAGTCGGCGCCGTGTTCAAAGCTTCCATTTGAAAATTGAGCGATCATCAATGGATAGAGCGGATCGCCGAGCAATGATCCCGTTGCCTGGTACCCGGAAGACTGAAGCAGGAGTTCAATGGCTGTTTTGATGAAAAACCCCGGGCGCAAATTATTTACGTCGATCGGGTCAGCAAAATTATCGCTGAAGTTACCGTAGTCAATAACCGGGTATATCCAGCCATCGGTTTTGGTTTGAGAATCTGCTGCATTATCCAGGTTCCAAAGGTGATCATATGGTTTCCAAACCAGGTTTTGGCCGTAATTGCTCCAAACACTGGTACTATCGCCCATATCATATAATTTCCCGTCTATTGCGTCAAAAAAATCGACATTGCCCGAAAGAATAGTGATGCTTGCTGTATCCTGATCGATACCGTTCAGTTCGCCAATGCCATACGGAACAATTTCCAAACCATCCTGGATAATTTTTGCCTGGTATTGCTGATAGGGAAGGTTCGTCGCAAAAGCTACATCGTCCGGAAATCCAAGTATCTGCCGATTGAGCTGAGTTAGGGGTAATTTAAACTGGTTACTGGTGTTTCCCTGCTGATTTTGAACTTCCGCAAGGTTGTTGATCTGGAAGGTTAAAGCAATCGGGCTGTCGTCGCTCAAATCAACAAGCTGGTCGTTAAGGTATAGTTGGAGTTGGTCCATTGTTGGTGAGATTGGATAAAGTAATATCCTGATCGGAAGCCGTACTTTCCGACCGGTATGGGTTACTGCGTTTGGATATTAATTGAAGGCATGTTAAACATTACGCTGAACGGCGCTTGCCCATTCAACGTTTCGTATTCGCTGAAGGTAGCTGTGTTTAATACCACGGTTTGCCATTTAACCGGGTTTTTGTTAACCAGCATTTGCACTTTGGGGGAATACTTTATGGATTGAAGGCCCTTAATATCGGCAACGGACAGGTCTTCAGCCATTACTTTCATCTTTTGACCGGCACTTTTACTGATCACCTCCTCTATGCCATCCTGGTTTGCCCAATCGAAAACGTAATTTTTGATGATGATCGCATTTTGAACATCGAGCGATACTTCCTGGTTATAAACAAACCTGTAGTAATTCCAGCAGCCGGTCAAGCCGATCCAGCGGAGATATACAGATTGCTCATCAACTGCATCATCAATTCTTATGGTTTGCGTTTGGGTCACCTGATGCGGATTGCCGTCGCTGTCGTTATACATCAGGGCAAGGTTAAAATAAAAAACATCGCTGTCAAAGGATTGATCGATCAGCAAACGGTTGAGGCCCAGTTGTGCCGGGATGGGCGTGCTGAACGACGACTGGCTGGCAATAATAAATTTGCTGCCGTCCTGGTT
>Ga0210389_10000540_pt1 | contig 34181 bp, 31 predicted proteins | sample IncBWH28OmetaG_FD_160127 | JGI IMG/M metagenome (GOLD analysis project Ga0210389, IMG submission 160127) | Forest soil microbial communities from Barre Woods Harvard Forest LTER site, Petersham, Massachusetts, United States - Inc-BW-H-28-O ... | reverse complement strand
ACGAGGACATCGTCGAGTATTCCGCCGATGCAGGGTTTTCGGTGGAGCACAAGCAGCGTCTCGACGAGCATTATGTCCGCACCCTCGATACCTGGGCGAAGAACCTCGAAGCCGCGCACGACGAGGCGGTCGCTGCCACGTCCGACGAGGTCTACCAGCGGTACATGAAGTACCTGATCGGATGCAGCGACTTCTTCCGCCGCGGCATCAGCGAGGTCGGCCAGTTCACCATCACGAAGAGCTGACAGGTCCGTACGCCCCGAACGCCACCGCGACGTTTTGACCGCCGAGCCCGAATGAATTTCGTCCCGCGACGTGCCAGCGTATGGATGCTTTACCAGACTAGAAGTCTGGTATATCTTTAACTCCGATCTTTTAGTATGCAAAACGCTAGTTCACGCGTATCATCGGTATGATCGCACTCAGGCGTTGCCCCTGGCCACGCGGGAGTGAACAGACCGAGCTCCGCCTCGCCCTCGACACGCGGGAGTGAACGGACCGGGCTCCCGCGTGGCCCTCAAAAGGAAGGAGGGCATATGACCGCACTCCAAGGATTGTTGCGGCGGGGACGTTACATCGGCCCCGTCTGGATCGGCATCCACGGCGTCCCGCGCGAGCGCGAGCACCGGGTCATCATCGGCGTCAACGGCGTCCAACACCTAACCGTGGATCAGGCCCGCAGGCTAGGTGAGGAAGTACTCGCATTGGCTGACCAACTGCAGGCCCGGTCAGGCCCCGCGAGCCCCCTCTGAGAACCCACGACAAGCCGGGATAACGAGCGAATGACGACAGTGACGTGCGCGGGCGGCCCGGGGCTGACTGTGCTCGCCGCGACGCCGGATCGCTCCTTCACCAGCGACAACACCGCCGGCGCCGCACCCGAGATCATCGCAGCTGTTGCGGCGGCAGCTTCGGGGCAGGCACCGCCCTATGGCACCGACAGTTGGACTTTGAGCGCACGACGCCGCTTCAGCGAGATCTTTGATTGCGACGTCGATCTGCTCCCCGTTTCCACCGGCTCGGCGGCGAACGCATTGAGCTTGGCCGCGTTGACCCCACCGTGGGGCAGCGTGTTATGCCACCGCGACAGCCATATCAACAACGACGAGTGCGGGGCACCGGAGTTCCTCACAGGGGGTGCCAAACTCATTGCTCTGGGTGGGGAAAACGCCAAGATCGACGCCGACGAGCTGCAGGCGGCGGTGCACCGCAAGGTCGGAGACGTGCACAGCGTGCAACCGTCCGTGTTGAGCCTCACCCAGGCAACCGAGACCGGCGCGGTATACACCCCCGCCGAGATCGGACACCTGGCCGGCATTGCAAAGCACGCGGGCCTGCGCGTTCACATGGACGGCGCCCGCCTCGCCAACGCCGTCGCCGCATTGGGCTGCAACCCCGCCGAACTAACCTGGCGCGCCGGCGTGGACATGCTGTCCTTTGGCGCCATCAAGAACGGGGGCATGACCGCCGATGCGATCGTCGTCTTCGACCGCTCCGTGACCGCCGCGCTCAGCTTCCGGGCTAAGCGAGCCGGACAACTCGCCGCCAAGATGCGTTTCGCCGCCGCCCAACTCGACGCCTACCTCACCGACGATCTGTGGCTGCGCAATGCCTGGCACGCCAATGCCATGACCGCGCGGCTCGACGAGGGGCTGAAGTCCATTCCCGGCACTCGCCTTGCTGGCACGCCACAGGCGAACATCCTCTTCTGTCGCCTGCCCCAGCAGGTCATCGACGGACTTCTGGACCAGGGTTACAGCTTTTACCACGACCGTTGGGAGCCAGGTGTCGTCCGTTTCGTCACCTCCTTTGCCACCACGACCCACGATGTCGACGAGCTGGTACACGCGGTCCGCCGACTCACCGCGATCGAGGAAAGCCGGTCTAAACGGGTTCGAACGCAGAGATCAGCCAGCGACGCGGGCACAACCGGAACGCGCGCGAGGAGCACCGAAAGCCTTGCGAAGCAGCTTATTTCGCCCCACGCGATGCACCCGATGACGGTGAGCCCGCGCCCTACTGGGCGCTAGCCGATCAGCACCGCGAACCGCGGCTTGATCACTTCGTCGATTATCGCCAGCCGCTCGTCGAACGGAATGAACGCCGACTTCATCGCATTGATGGTGAAACGCTCGAGGTCACTCCAGCCGTAGCCGAATGCCTCCACCAGACGATGCATCTCCAGGCTCATCGTGGTGTCGCTCATGAGCCGGTTGTCGGTGTTGACTGTCACCCGGAAGCGCGCCCGGGCCAACAGATCGAACGGATGGTCGGCGATGCTTTTGACCGCGCCGGTCTGCACGTTGGAACTGGGACACAGCTCCAGCGGGATTCGCTTGTCCCGCAGGATCGACGCCAGCCTGCCCAACCGGATACCGCCACCCTCGACCCCCCCTTCCACCAAGTCGATGTCATCGACGATTCGCACCCCATGGCCCAGCCGGTCGGCACCGCAGAACGCGATCGCCTCGTGGATTGATGGCAGCCCGAACGCCTCACCCGCATGAATTGTGAAGCGCGCGTTGTGGTCTCGCATGTACTCGAAAGCGTCCAGGTGCCGCGTCGGCGGGTTACCGGCCTCGGCGCCGGCGATGTCGAATCCGACCACGCCCTTGTCGCGGAACCGGATCGCCAGCTCGGCGATCTCCCGGGACACCGCGGCATGTCGCATCGCGGTCACCAAAAGGCGCACCGTAATGGGACGACCCGCGGCGGCGCAGGCCTGCTGGCCCGCGGCGAATCCCAACAGCACGTTGTCGACGATCTCGTCGAAGGACATCCCGCGGTAGATGTGCAGCTCGGGAGCAAACCGCACCTCGGCATACACCACCGAATCGGCGGCCAGGTCTTCCACGCATTCGTAGGCGACGCGGTACAGCGACTCGGCCGTCTGCATCACCGCCACGGTGTGCGAAAACGGCTCCAGGTAGCGCTCCAGCGAGCCGCTGTGCGACTGGGTGCGAAACCAGGTCGCCAGCTCGTCGACCTCGGTCGCGGGCAGCCCGTCGTAACCGGTCTGGCCGGCGATGTCGATCACGGTTGCCGGGCGCAGGCCGCCGTCGAGGTGATCGTGCAGCAGGGCCTTGGGCGCCTGTTTGATCTGGTTGAGCCCCAGTGAGGTGGTCACCACGTAATTCGATCAATGATCAGCGGTCTCGGCTCCGGCGGGGTATCGCCGACGCTCCACGCACCGTCCAACTCGGCCAGCGCGGCGCCTATGCGTTCCGGGGTGTCGGTGTACAGGGTGAACAGCGGCTCACCGGCCGCGACCGGCTCCCCGGCACGGCGGTGGATCCTGATACCCGCACCGGACTGCACCTGGTCGCCCGGACGGGATCTGCCCGCGCCGAGCCGCCACGCGGCCAGCCCGACTGCCATCGCGTCGATGTCCCCCATCGTCCCGTTACGGTAGGCGATCACATTCTCCGAATACGCACCAAGTGGCAACGGTACCGACAAATCACCGCCCTGCGCGGCGACCAGATTGCGGAAACGGTCCAGCGCGGTGCCGTCGCGCAGCGTCTGCGCGGGATCGCAGCCGTCGAGCCCGGCAAGCTCGAGCATCTCTTCGGCCAGCCGCAAGGTCAGTTCCACCACGTCGGGCGGACCGCCTCCGGCCAGCACTTCCAGGGCCTCGGCAACCTCAAGCGCATTGCCGACGGTCGCGCCCAGCGGGCGGTTCATGTCCGTCAGCAGCGCGTGGGTGGGCACCCCGTGCGCCGTGCCTAACTCGATCATGGTGTGCGCCAGTTCCCGGGACTGCGCTTCCGAGTCGGTGAACGCCCCGGAGCCGACCTTCACGTCGAGCACCAGCGCTCCGGCGCCCTCGGCCAGCTTTTTACTCATCACCGAGCTGGCGATCAGCGGCAGCGATTCGACGGTGGCCGTGACATCGCGCAGCGCGTACAGCTTGGCGTCGGCCGGCGCCAGCTCGCCCGCGGCGAATATCGCCGCGCCGACGTCGCGAAGTTGTTCGCGCACCCGCTGGTTGGACAGTGCCCCGGTGAACCCGGCGATGGATTCCAGCTTGTCCAGAGTGCCGCCGCTATGCCCGAGCCCACGGCCGGCCGCCTGCGGCACCGCGCCGCCGCAGGCGACGACGACGGGCACCACCGTCAGTGTGACTTTGTCCCCCACCCCACCGGTGGAGTGCTTGTCCACGGTCGCCAAGCGCAGATCACTGAAATCCATCCGCTCACCGGATGCCAGCATCGCCGCCGTCCATCTGGCGATCTCGCGGCGGTCCATGCCGCGCAAAACAATCGCCATCAACAGTGCGGCCATCTGTACGTCGGCCACCCGGCCGTCGGTGTAGGCGTCGACGACCCAGTCGATGGCGGCATCGGACAACCGACCGCCGTCCCGCTTGGTCCTGATCACCGTCGGCGCATCGAATGGAAGGTCGGTCAAGAAGGTTCCCGGGCGAGGTCGTCGGGGCCGAATGCATCGGGCAGCAGCTCGCCAAGCCGGCGGGGCCCGGCCGGATGGTCGATCAGCAGCTCGGGGCCGCCGTGCTCTAGCAGTACCTGACGGCATCGTCCGCAGGGCATCAGCACCGACCCTCGCGCGTCGACGCACGCCAGCGCGACCAATCGGCCGCCGCCGGTCGAATGCAGGGCACACACCACGCCGCATTCGGCACAGAGACCAAGGCCATATGAGACATTTTCCACATTGCACCCGGTGACCACGCGGCCGTCGTCGACCAATGCGGCCGCGCCCACGGAGAATCGCGAGTAGGGCGCATACGCTCCCCCTGCCGCCCGGGTTGCCTTGTGCCGCAGCGCATTCCAATCGATGTCAGCTATTTCGCAACCCTCCTCACCCATGGGCCGGCTAAGAAGGACACCCTAACCCCGACACGACGCACAATCTCGATCAGACTGTTCAGTACCGCATGCATTGCTGCCACGTTAAGCTCTATTGCCCGGCTAGTGTCTACGCGACGACGAAGGCGGTGAGGACAGGTGAGTCCGCAGGCGACAACCGTGGATCCGGCTACAACACCGGCATCATCGCGCAAGCGGCGACCACCTCGCACGCTGTATCGGGGAGATCCCGGCATGTGGTCGTGGGTGCTGCACCGCATCAGTGGCGCGACGATCTTCTTCTTCCTGTTTGTCCATGTTCTGGACGCCGCGATGCTGCGGGTGAGCCCGCAGACGTATAACGCGGTGCTCGCGACCTACAAGACGCCGATCGTCGGCCTGATGGAGTTCGGTCTGGTCGCTGCGGTGCTGTTCCACGCACTCAACGGGATGCGGATCATCTTGATCGACTTCTGGTCGCAGGGCCCGCGCTATCAGCGGCTGATGTGGTGGGTGGTCGGCATCGTCTTTCTGCTGCTGTTGGTTCCGGCGGGCGTGGTAATTGGCATCCATATGTGGGAGCACTTCCGATGAGCAGCCCCGATCTTCAGCTCGGCCGCGGCCAGGTGGCGCCGGTGCGTCAGCGCAGCCACGACCGCCCTGCCAGCCTGGACAATCCCCGCTCGCCGCGGCGCCGGGCCGGCATTCCCAACTTCGAGAAGTTTGCCTGGCTGTTCATGCGGTTTTCCGGCGTAGCGCTGGTGTTCCTGGCGGTCGGGCACCTGTTCATCATGCTGATGTGGGACAACGGCGTTTACCGCCTCGACTTCAACTTCGTGGCGCAGCGCTGGGCGTCGCCGTTCTGGCAATTTTGGGATCTGGCGCTGTTGTGGCTGGCGCAATTGCACGGGGGCAACGGCCTGCGCACCATCATCGACGACTACAGCCGCAAAGACACCACGCGGTTCTGGCTCAACAGCCTGCTGCTGTTGGCGATGGGCTTCACGTTGGTGCTGGGCACTTACGTGATTGTGACCTTCGACCCGAACATCTCCTGAAAGGCGACCCGGGTGATCCAGCAACACCGATACGACGTGGTGATCGTCGGCGCGGGCGGTGCCGGAATGCGGGCAGCCGTCGAGGCCGGCCCCCGCGTGCGCACCGCGGTGCTGACCAAGCTCTACCCCACTCGCAGCCACACCGGCGCCGCGCAGGGCGGCATGTGCGCCGCGCTGGCCAACGTCGAAGACGACAACTGGGAATGGCACACGTTCGACACCGTCAAGGGTGGGGACTATCTCGCCGACCAGGACGCGGTGGAGATCATGTGCAAGGAAGCCATCGACGCGGTGCTCGACCTGGAGAAGATGGGGATGCCGTTCAACCGCACCCCCGAGGGCCGCATCGACCAGCGCCGCTTCGGCGGGCACACCCGCGACCACGGCAAGGCCCCGGTGCGCAGGGCCTGTTACGCGGCCGATCGCACCGGCCACATGATCCTGCAGACGCTCTACCAGAACTGCGTCAAGCACGACGTGGAGTTCTTCAACGAGTTCTATGTGCTGGATCTGGTGCTCACCCAGACGCCGAGCGGCCCGGTGGCCACCGGGGTCGTCGCCTACGAGCTGGCCACCGGCGAGATCCATGTCTTTCACGCCAAGGCCATCGTGATCGCAACCGGTGGTTCGGGCCGGATGTACAAGACGACCTCCAATGCACACACGCTGACCGGCGACGGCATCGGCATCGTCTTCCGCAAGGGACTTCCGTTGGAGGACATGGAGTTTCACCAGTTCCATCCGACCGGCCTGGCCGGCCTGGGCATCCTGATCTCCGAGGCCGTGCGCGGCGAGGGCGGCCGGCTGCTCAACGGTGAGGGCGAACGCTTCATGGAGCGCTACGCCCCCACGATCGTCGACTTGGCGCCGCGTGACATCGTCGCGCGCTCGATGGTGCTGGAAGTCCTGGAGGGCCGCGGTGCGGGCCCGCACAAGGACTACGTCTACATCGACGTCCGTCACCTCGGCGAGGATGTGCTGGAGTCCAAGCTGCCCGACATCACCGAGTTCGCCCGCACCTACCTCGGCGTGGACCCGGTCCACGAGCTGGTCCCGGTCTACCCCACCTGCCACTACGTGATGGGCGGCATCCCGACCACCGTCACCGGACAGGTGTTGCGGGACAACACCTCTACCGTCCCGGGCCTGTACGCGGCCGGCGAGTGCGCGTGTGTGTCGGTGCACGGCGCTAACCGGCTGGGCACCAACTCACTGCTGGACATCAACGTCTTCGGGCGCCGGGCCGGCATCGCCGCCGCCGGCTACGCGCAGGGCCATGACTTCACCGATATGCCGCCGGACCCCTCGGCGATGGTCGTCGGCTGGGTGGCCGACATCCTTTCCGAGCACGGCAACGAACGCGTCGCCGATATCCGCGGGGCGCTGCAGCAGACGATGGACAACAACGCCGCCGTCTTCCGCACCGAGGAGACACTGAAGCAGGCGCTCACCGACATCCACGGCCTCAAGGAACGTTACTCCCGAATCACGGTGCACGACAAGGGAAAACGCTACAACAGCGACTTGCTGGAAGCCATCGAGCTGGGCTTTCTGCTGGAGCTGGCCGAAGTCACCGTGGTCGGCGCGCTCAATCGCAAGGAGTCCCGCGGCGGCCACGCCCGCGAGGACTATCCGAACCGGGATGACGTCAACTACATGCGCCACACCATGGCCTACAAGCAGGGCACCGATCTGCTCAGCGACATCGCGCTGGACTTCAAACCCGTCGTGCAGACCCGCTACGAACCCAAGGAACGGAAGTACTGATGGCCGTAAGCGACACCGTCGAGCCCAGGGTGGAACCGCCCCTGCCGCCGATCCCCGAGGGCGCGGTGATGGTGACCCTGAAGATCGCCCGGTTCAACCCTGACGATCCCGATGCTTTCGCCCAAACCGGTGGTTGGCAAAGCTTTCGGGTACCGTGTCTGCCCAGCGACCGGCTACTCAATCTGCTGATCTACATCAAGGGTTACCTGGACGGCACGCTGACCTTCCGGCGATCCTGCGCCCACGGGGTGTGCGGGTCTGACGCCATGCGGATCAACGGTGTCAACCGGCTAGCCTGCAAGGTGCTGATGCGCGACCTGCTGCCCAAGAGTAGTCCGGGCAAGCCCCAAAAAACACTGACCATCACGGTCGAACCGATCCGCGGGCTGCCGGTGGAGAAGGACCTGGTGGTCGACATGGAGCCGTTCTTTGACGCCTACCGCGCGATCAAGCCCTACCTGATCACCAGCGGTAACCCCCCGACCCGCGAGCGGATCCAGAGCCCCACCGACCGGGCCCGCTACGACGACACCACCAAATGCATCCTGTGCGCCTGCTGCACCACCAGCTGCCCGGTGTTCTGGAGCCAGGGCCAGTATTACGGCCCGGCGGCGATCGTCAACGCGCACCGCTTCATTTTCGACAGCCGCGACGAGGCCGCCGCCGAACGCCTCGAGATCCTCAACGAGGTCGACGGCGTGTGGCGCTGCCGGACCACGTTCAACTGCACCGAATCCTGTCCCCGGGGCATCGAGGTGACCAAGGCGATCCAGGAGGTCAAGCGCGCGCTGATGTTCTCGCGCTGAGGTCTTCGGGTGCCAGCGCACTCCCGTTGTACACCGTGATCAGGTCTTCGACCACCGTCTGCCACGACGTGCCGTCCATGCAGAGCTGACTGGCCGTAAGCACGAGCCGGTCGGGATCGCCGGGGAGCAGCGACACGTTGAACAACCTGCCGGTGTACATGTCGAAGCTGGCGCGTTGCCGTGCGATCACATCCTCGACGGCGACACCCGGCGGTTCCACCCCCCAGCCCCATCCGCCGCCCGGGCGAGCCGTCCAGCCGTCAACGCGTGGTTCGAACACGGCGCCAAGGGCGGGGTTGGCGGTGAAGACCGCGTCGACCGCGGCGCGCATACGTGCCTGGTCCAGACGCGAGTCGGCAACCAACACATTGGTGTGCGCAGAAGGCTCGATGTCCTCGAGTCGCGGAAGGTCAGCGAAATAGGAATAAGAACTCACGCCCTCAGACTCCGGGACGATCCTGAGCGAATTCTTGGCATTTTCTTGGATTGCATATCAGAAGCGCCCGTCACACTTGCGCGACCCGTCTCGTCTGACGGGTATGACACAGAAAACCCGTATCGAGCCCTTGCCCCCGAAGCGCGCCGGCCTGCTGACCCGCGCGATGTACCGCGTCGCCAAGCGACGCTACGGCGAAGTCCCCGAGCCGTTCGCCGTCGTCGCGCATCACCGGCCTCTCCTGGTCGCCAGCGCCGTGCACGAAACCATGATTCAGCAGGCGTCGCGAAAACTGCCGGCCAGCGTGCGCGAGCTGGCGGTGTTCTGGACCGCGCGCGCCATCGGCTGCTCGTGGTGCGTCGACTTCGCGTCCATGTTGCAGCGCCTGGACGGCCTCGACGTGGAGCGACTCAAGGGCATCGACAGCTACGCCACCTCACCGGCTTACACGGACGACGAGCGCGCGGCCATCGCCTATGCCGACGCGATGACCACCGACCCGCACACCGTCACCGACGAGCAGGTCGCCGACCTCCGGGCCCGCTTCGGCAATGCCGGAGTGATCGAGTTGACCTACCAGATCGGGTTGGAGAACATGCGGGCGCGGGTGAACTCAGCGCTGGGCATCACCGAGCAGGGTTTCAATTCGGGTGACGCCTGCCGCATCCCCTGGCTCAACGAGCCAGCTCACGCAGTGGAGACCCGGTAAACTTGTCCGGGTTGGCGACATCCCAGAGGGCCCAGACCTTTCCGTCTCGCAGGGTCATCGCGGTTATCCGCGGCAACATTTCCCGATATCCGTCAGCTCCGGGGCCGCCCGCCGTGTAAGCGCCCAGTTCGCCATTGACCAATGCCAGCTGATTCGCCGTGAACATCGCCGGGCCGTAGCGGCGGGCCAGGCCGAACATGAACCGGGCCACCTTGTCCGGCCCGTGGATGACGTGAACGGCAGTCGGCGCTTTGCCGGCCGCATCGCCGGTGAAGGTGACGTCGGGATGCAACAGCGCCACCACGGCGTCCAGGTCGCCTTCGGCAATGGCGGCCATGAGCTTGCCGACCACCTCGTTATGGGTGGGATCGGGGGGCGGAGGCTCCGCGCCTTCCCTGCTCAGGGCCTTGCGGGCCCGCGATGCCAGCTGACGGGCCGCGGCCTCATTGGTACCCAGCACGTCGGCCACTTCGGCGAACGGGATGGCGAACCCGTCGTGCAACACGAACGCGACCCGCTGATCCGGGTTGAGTCGCTCCAGCACCACCATCGCCGCGAATCGGGCATCCTCGCGGGCGACCACGGCACACAACGGATCCGTACCGTCGAAGCCGGTGACCACCGGCTCGGGCAGCCAGTGGCCGGTGTAGGTCTCGCGGCGGTGCGCCGCCGACCGCAGCCGGTCCAGGCCGAGCCGGCTCACCACGGTGGTCAGCCATGCCCGCAGGTCCACAACGTTATTGCGGGCTTTGCCCGCGCTATCCCAGCGCAGCCAGGCTTCCTGGACGATGTCCTCGGCGTCGGCGACCGTGCCGGTCAGCCGGTAGGCGACCGCCATGAGATGTGGCCGGAGGGTTTCGAATTGGGTGACCTGCTGCGCCGCGGTCATGCTCTGAGCCTAGCGTTACGCTGCGGGCACGATGACTAACAATCTGTGGCTGCATTTCGCCCGGCACGGCGCGGGAATCACACCGCCGATCATCACTCGCGGCGAGGGCGTCACCATCTACGACGACCGCGGCAAAAGCTACCTGGACGCGCTGTCCGGCCTGTTCACGGTGCAGGTCGGTCACGGCCGCACCGAACTCGCCGAGGCCGCGGCCCGGCAAGCCAGCACATTGGCGTTCTTCCCGCTGTGGGGATATGCCACCCCGACCGCGATCCAGCTCGCCGAACGCCTCGCGCACTATGCGCCGGGAGACCTGAATCGGGTGTTCTTCACCACCGGCGGCACCGAGGCCGTCGAAACCGCATGGAAAGTGGCCAAGCAGTACTTCAAGCTCACCGGCAAACCCGGCAAACACAAGGTGATTTCGCGGTCGATCGCCTACCACGGCACCACCCAGGGCGCGCTCGCGATCACCGGGCTGCCGCGGTACAAGGCGCCGTTCGAACCGGTCACGCCGGGCGGCTTCCGGGTGCCCAACACAAACTTCTACCGCGCGCCGGAACCGTTTGACACCGACGCCAAGGCCTTCGGGCAGTGGGCGGCCGACCGCATCGCCGAGGTGATCGAGTTCGAGGGGCCGGCGACCGTCGCCGCGGTATTCCTGGAGCCGGTGCAGAACGCGGGCGGCTGCATCCCGCCTCCCCCGGGCTATTTCGAACGGGTGCGGGAGATCTGCGACGAGTACGACGTGCTGTTGGTCTCCGACGAGGTGATCTGCGCGTTCGGCCGCATCGGGTCGATGTTCGCCTGTGACGACTTCGGCTACGTGCCCGACATCATCACCTGCGCCAAGGGGATGACGTCGGGCTACTCACCGATCGGCGCGATGATCGCCAGCGACCGCTTGTTCGAGCCGTTCAACGACGGCAAAACGATGTTCCCGCACGGCTATACCTTTGGCGGTCACCCGGTATCGGCGGCGGTCGGACTGGCCAATCTCGACATCTTTGAACGCGAGGGCATCAACGACCACGTCAAACAACACGCGCCTGAGTTCCGCGCCACCCTGGAGAAGTTGTTCGACCTGCCCATCGTCGGCGATGTTCGCGGCGAGGGCTACTTCTATGGCGTCGAACTCGTCAAGGACAAGGCAACCAAGGAAACTTTCACCGCCGAGGAACAAGAACGGCTACTGCACGGCCTGGTGTCACCCGCGCTTTTCGAGGCCGGGCTGTATTGCCGCACCGACGATCGCGGCGACCCCGTCGTCCAGGTGGCGCCGCCGCTGATCAGCGGTCAGGCCGAGTTCGACACCATCGAGTCCATTCTGCGCAGTGTGCTCACCGAGGCCGCGCAGCGCATCTAGCCCCGGCTACTCCCAGAAGCGCAGTTTCGAGGCGCGCTGCCCGCTGTCGGTCCGGGCGAGAACCCGTTTGACGGCATCAAGGGCCACCAGCACCTCCCCCTGTGCTTCGGTCGGGTTGCGCAAAAACCGCGTCAGAGCCCGGCACAGCTGGGCGAGCGCGGAGCGCAACCCGGGGTCTGACGTCGCGTCGCGATGCTGCGTCAGCTCTTCCAGCACGCTGTCGAGTCCGGAGCGCCGAACCTGGGTTGCCTTCTCCACCTGCTTGAGCAGTTTCTTGAGGGGCCGCGCTGGTGCGGGCTGCGGACCAGATAGTGAATAGCCGGAAAGCTTCGCAGGAGCAGCAGGAGCAGCACTCCGGAGCGCTCCTGCCATCATCGCGGTAGGAGCCGCCGCGTAGCTCGCGGCCGCCCATCCGGAGGGCTCCTCGACCGGTTGCACAAGCTCGACAAGCGGGCCGGCCTCCGTGCGTTCCGGGTCAACGGCCACAATCGCGGTGAACCGCGATAGCACCCCGAACCGAATGGAGTGGGCCACCAGGCGCGAGGCCAGCTCCGCCTGCGCCTCGCCGGACGCGTATGCGTCCTCCAGGTCCCGGACGAAGGCACGGGCCCAGATCGTCCGCACGGCGGCCGCGGCCGGCGCCGGCCGCGCCGGCACAACTTTGGCGAAGGGGCCGGACGCTGCGCCGGCTTCGACGCGGAACGTGGCCTTGCAGTCTTGGCTTTCCGAGCGCCGGTAGCGCCCGGAAATCACGCAGGGCACTCCGGCAAACGCGTCTGGAGGCCGGTTGGGCGTGACGGTGCCGTCGATGATCTCGACTCCTGCTGCGCTGACTTCTATTTCGGTCAACGACGGGCGCCCGATGGTCCGAGCCAGTCGCGTCATCACGTCGTCGAGTCGATCCTCTGATTCGACGAGCTCGGCTCGTCCGTTGCCCAGATGGGCGAGACGATCGAGGAAGCCGGCGTTGACGGCACGGTCGACACCCACGCAGTAGACGCGGGTGCGGCCAATCAGTGGCGCAAGCGAACCCAACAGGTGATCCTCGCCGCTAATCTGACCATCGGTCACCAGGATCACGCTTGGCTGCCGGCCTTCGCCGGCGGCGGCGAGCATGTCGACGGCTTTGCGCAGCGGCTCTGCCATCTCGGTCCCGCCCCGAGCGTTCAGTGAACCCAGCCACGTCGCAGCGGCAAAGCGGTTGCGGTCGGAAGCTTCGACCAGTCCGGCGGGTAGCGCGGCAGGTGTATCGATCCGGTTGTCGAAAGCCATAACGCAGAACCGGTCGCCCGCGTCGAGCATGTCGACGATCCGTCCGGCCGCCCGGCGGGCGGCGATCATCTTCCAGCCCCCCATCGACCCGGATCGGTCCAGCACAACGACGACGTCGCGCGGGTTGCTGGCCGTCTCGACGGGCGGCACCACCGTCACCGACCAGGTGCCCTCGTGGCCGTCGGCGTCGGGAACCAGCAGCGCGCACGACGACAGTTCGCTGCGGTCGACTCGGAAGCGCAGCACAAAATCGCGGTCGGCCCGCGCACCCGGCTCGACCAGCAATCGGGTCGAGCCGTCCGATGATGACTCCGTGACTGCGGTTGGCAGCGACGCCCGCAGCTCCGACACATCCAGCCCGCCGCCATCGAGGGTCAGCGATAGCTGAAGGTCGGGACGTTCGTCGCCGTCCGCCAGCCGAGGCGGGGTGACCCTGGATGCGTCCGGGACGGCATCGGTGTCCGCGGCCAAGCCGGCACCGGTCTGATCGCCGGGCAACGGGATTCCGGTGGTGTATCGCGGGGCGATTACGAGGGGGAACCGGAACGTGGCTTCGCCGTCCTCGAAGGCCAGCGGACCCGTCAGCAGCATCTCGATGATCGCTTCCTCGCCGGGCCCCAGGTTGCCCACCCGCACTGAGAACACGTCGGAGCGGTCTTCTTCGACAATCGCGGCGCGCTGCCCGGAGACCAAGGCCTGCTCGTAGTCGGCGCGGGCCTGGCCGCGCTCCTTCAACACGCCGACCACTCGCCGTCCCGCCAGGGACGCGACGAAATCCGTCACCGCCGCGCGGGGCGGCAGCGGGAACACATAGGTGGCCTCGATCGCCGTGTCGCTGGTGTTGACGAAACGCTGCCGCACGGTCGAGCTTGCGGTCGTGCCGACAATGTCGGTTTCGACGCTCACCGCCTTCAACGGCAGCCGCTGACCGGTAGCCGAGCTCAGCTCGCCGCAGGTCGGCCGGCCCGTCGAGCGTGCGGGTTCGGCGGTGAGAAGAGGCAGCAGCTGAGCATTCATTGGTGGTGGTCCTTTCGTGAATTCGAGGTGCCGTCGGCGGTGGCGGCGAGGAGGTCGAGCAGCGGCGCGGCGGCGCGCCGCAGGGTATCGAGCGCAGGCAGCAGACCCTCGGTCCCGTTGATCACCAACATGACACCGTCGGAAAGGCGGACGGCCCGCAGGTTGGTTATCCCCGGCGCCTCGCTCGCCGGTGGCGCGGCGGGTTCTTGTGGCAGCCGAGTCTCGGGAGTCGTCGCCCAGAAACGGCCGGCCGCGCGGGACCGGCCGGGCGCGATCTCGGGGTCACCCAGGCCCGCCGGCATCGCGCTCGCCGGGATCGCGGCCAGGGACTCCAGATCCGCGGGCGCCAGCCCCTCCAGACGCTCGGCGATCTCGTCGAGCGACAGGCCCTGGCCTTGCAGCCGCTTGATGGCGACCAATCGCAGCAGGTGAGTGCGCCCGTAAGTCAACGCCCGTCCGCGAGTGCCGGGCCGGGGCAGCAATCCCCTGGCGGTGTAGTACCGAACCATCCGCTCGGCCGGAATCGGCTTCGCCTGGCGATTCTCGGGCACGGCGCCGGACGCCTGCACCGCGGCAGCGGCGGCGGCGGCGAATTCAGACAGCGTAAGCAGTGACTCCATAACTAACTGACAGTGTCAGATAAATTGATGACACTGTCAAATATGTTTTCTGCTAACCCCGGAATCGTTAAGCGGCTCTAAAGTCCTAAGCATGGTCCGAAAGTCCTAAGCATGGTCCGCAAACCACCTATCGACCCTGTCCGGTGGCAGCCGCCACCGGTCGACCCGTTGCCCGACATGCCGACGACGAGTATTACCGTCGTCCCGCTTCCCGGGAACGGGCCCGAGGATGTCGTCGTCGACACGGCCGGCCAATTGTGGACAGGTCTGGAGGACGGGCGCATCGTGCGGATTCCAGCCGAAGGCGGCGAGCCCACAGTCATTGCCGACACGGGTGGGCGACCACTCGGACTGCACATCGCTCACGACGGCCGGGTACTAATTTGCGACAGCCATCGTGGATTGCTCGCCCTCGACTCGACCAGCGGCACGCTGAACGTGCTTGTCGAATCGGTCGCTGGCAGACGGCTCAAGTTCTGCTCGAACGTCACCGAGACACCGGACGGCACAATCTATTTCACCGAGTCGACGTGCGACTTTCATTTCGAGCACTTCGGCGCCCCGATCCTGGAGGCACGTGGACGCGGCGGCTTGTTCCGGCTCGCCACGGACGGCACCGTCACCACGCTGGTCGACGGACTGTACTTCGCCAACGGGTTGACGCCGACGGCCGACGGGTCGGCGTTGGTATTCGCCGAGACCCAGGCGCGCCGGCTGTCGAAGTACTGGCTGGCCGGGGCGCAGGCCGGTTCGGTGACACGGTTGGCGGTGAACCTGCCCGGAATGCCCGACAACCTGTCCACCGGCGCCGACGGCCGAATCTGGACCGCGATGGTTACCGAGGTTAACGCGGCGCTGGAATGGATGTTGCCGCGGGCCCCGATCATCCGCAAGGTGGCCTGGCGACTGCCCGATCGGCTGCAGCCGCAGATCAAGCCGGAAGTCTGGGCGGTCGCGTTCGATCCCGACAGCGGTACGGCCGTCGCCGGCCTGCGCACCAAGCATCCGGACTTCGGCGCTATCACCGGTGTGGTCGAGGCGGCCGGCAAGCTGTGGATGAGCACGATCAGCTTCCCGGCCGTCGCTCACGGGGACCTGGCGGCCACCAAGCTGTAATCCTAGTTCTTAACTTCTGTCCCACCAGTCACAGCGCGGCTCCCCGGAATCCGGCAGCTGATCGCCTACTCTGCACAGACGATGAGCTTCCTACGTTCCGCGTCATGCCTGGTCGCATCGGTTTTCGTGGTCGCCGGACCAGCCGCGACGGTGATGGCCGAGCCGACCCCGGGAGCCAATGCCGGTCCGCCAGCCTGCCCGTTCAAGGTGTCCACCCCACCGGCGGTGGACTCCTCGGAGGTTCCCCAGGCCGGTGACCCGCCGCTGCCGCTGGCGGTGCCGCCGAAGCCGGTCGGCGGCGAGGCGCTGGGCAGCTGCGGCATCGTCACCGCACCCGACACGCCGCCGCTGCCCGGCGATGTTTCCGCCGAGGCGTGGCTAGTGGCGGACCTGGACAGCGGCGCGATCGTCGCCGCCCGCGACCCACATGGCCGGCACCGCCCGGCCAGCATCATCAAAGTGCTGGTCGCGATGGCCTCCATCAACGCGTTCAACCTCAACAAGTCAGTCGTCGGAACCGCCGACGACGCGGCCGCCGAGGGCACCAAGGTGGGTGTCGACGACGGCGGCACCTACACCATCAACCAGCTGCTGCACGGGTTGCTGATGCACTCCGGCAACGACGCCGCGCACGCGCTGGCCATGCAGCTCGGCGGGATGGAAACCGCGCTGGAAAAGATCAACGTGCTGGCCGCCAAGCTGGGCGGCCGGGATACCCGGGTGGCGACGCCGTCGGGACTGGACGGGCCCGGCATGAGCACCTCGGCCTACGACATCGGCCTGTTCTACCGGTACGCGTGGCAGAACCCCGCCTTCGCCAACATCGTCGCGACCCGCACCTTCGACTTCCCCGGACACGGCGATCACCCCGGCTACCAGCTGGAAAACGACAACAAGCTGCTCTACAACTATCCGGGCGCACTCGGCGGCAAGACCGGCTACACCGACGACGCCGGCCAGACCTTCGTGGGCGCGGCCAACCGCGACGGTCGACGGCTGATGGCGGTGTTGTTGCATGGGACCCGGCAGCCGATCGCCCCGTGGGAACAGGCGGAGCACCTACTGGATTACGGGTTCGGCACCGCTCGGGGTACCCAGATCGGCACGCTGATCGAACCCGACCCCGCGTTGGTCGCCAAGCCGGACTCCGCCGCGGACCGGCGGGCCAACGTCGCCGAGGCCGCGGGGTTCATGCCGTCGGGTGACACGCTGCCGGTGCGGGTGGGCGTGGCCGTCGTCGGCACGATGATCGTGTTCGCTTTGATCATGGTCGCGCGCTCGATGAACCGCCGCCCCCAACACTGAGCAACACTGGGAAACGTTGACCGCCCTGCGCGGCTGTGACACCGTATCGACGTGACCGAAGCCCTGTACGAGGATGCCGGCCTAGTGCTCGATGAGGACGGAATCACCATCCGGCGCTACTATTTTCCGCTTGACGCACCAAAACGCATCGCTTACAACAAGATTCGTGGCATCAGGGCTAAGCCGATGAGCTGGGCGTCCGGTCAGCGTCGCTTCTTGGGGGCGGTTGATCCTCGTTACCGGCTCCCGCGGGACGTGCACCGGGCAAGCAAACAGACCCTGCTGATACTCGAGTTGGGCCGCTGGGTGAGGCCGTGCATCACTCCCGAGGACCCCGCCCGCGTCATCGCCCTGCTGCGCGACCGGGTACGGCCCAGCTGACCGGCGCGGCGCGGCGCGGGCTGCTGGTCGGGCTTACCGGGGCCAGCGTCGGCGTCATCTACGGCTACGACCTCTCCTGCATCGCCGGCGCACTGCTGTTCATCACCGACCAATTCGGCCTGACAACATCGCAGCAAGAACTGCTGACGACGATGGTGGTGATCGGCCAGATCGGCGGGGCACTCGGTGGCGGCGTGCTCGCCAACGCGATCGGTCGAAAGAAAACGATGATCCTGATCGTGGTGGGCTACGCGGTTTTCGCGCTGCTGGGCGCGACTTCGGTGTCGATGCCGATGCTGCTCGTGGCGCGACTGCTGCTCGGCCTGACCATCGGCGTGTCGGTGGTGGTCGTCCCGGTGTACGTGGCCGAGTCGGCTCCGGCTGCGGTGCGCGGATCGTTGCTGGCCGCCTACCAGCTGGCCACGATCAGCGGGATCATCCTCGGCTATTTGGTCGGTTACCTGCTTGCCGGTACGCACAGTTGGCGGTTGATGCTGGGGCTGGCCACCGTACCCGCGACGCTGCTGCTGCCGTTGTTGCTGCGCATGCCCGATACCGCACGGTGGTACCTGCTCAAGGGCCGGGTCGACGACGCGCGGCGGGCGCTGCTGCGAGTGGAGCCCGGCGCCCCAGCGGCCCATGTGGAGGCAGAGCTGGCCGAGATCGGTCGCGCGCTGGGCGAAGGCAGCGGTAACTTCAAAGGCACCGCGTCTGAGATGCTGCGGCGACCGTACCTGCGCGCCACCATTTTTGTGATCACCCTCGGCTTTCTCGTCCAGATCACCGGGATCAACGCGATCATCTACTACAGCCCGCGGATATTCGAAGCCATGGGCTTCAAGGGCTATTTCGCGCTGCTGGCTCTGCCGGCACTGGTGCAGCTGGCCGGCCTGGCGGCGGTGTGTGCCGCGTTGCTTCTCGTCGACCGAGTGGGTCGGCGCCCAATCCTGTTGTCCGGCATCGCCATGATGATCGCCGCCGATGTCGTACTGATCGTCGCATTCGCCCAGGGCTCCAGCGTGATATTGGGGTTCGCCGGGGTGCTGCTGTTCATCATCGGGTTCAGCTTCGGATTCGGCTCAATGGTATGGGTGTACGCCGGCGAGAGTTTCCCGTCCCGCCTGCGGTCGATCGGGTCGAGCACGATGCTCACCTCCAACCTGGTGGCCAACGCGATCGTCGCCGCCGGATTCCTGACGATGCTGCATTCACTTGGCGGCGCGGGCGCTTACGCGGTGTTCGGGTTTTTCGCGGTGGTTGCTTTCGGTGTTGTCTATCGGTATGCGCCGGAGACCAAGGGCCGCCAGCTCGAGGAGATCCGGCACTTCTGGGAGAACGGCGGCCGCTGGCCCACCGCGACGGACAGTCGCCCATGACCGCTCCGGGTCGGCTGATGGCCGCAGAAATCGCCGAGCAACCCGCGGTGTGGCGCCGGTTGTTGGCCGAGGGTGCCGACCCGATCACCGCGGCTTCAGCCCGGATCGCCGATGCTGCACCACGATTCGTGCTCTTTGTTGCCCGCGGCAGCAGCGACTACGCAGCGCTGTACGCCAAATACCTCGTTGAGATTGTCCACGGTTTACCGGCCGGCCTGGTGTCACCGTCGACGATGACGGTGTACGGAGCCCGCCCGCAGCTGCGCGACGTGCTGCACGTCGCGGTGAGCCAATCCGGCGGTTCGCCAGATCTGGTGCGATCGGTCGAGGTCGCGCGCCAGCAGGGAGCGTTGACCCTGGCCGTGACCAACAACCCGAGCTCCGAGTTGGCCGCCGCCGCCGAGATCCACGTCGACGTGCTCGCCGGATCGGAACGATCCGTCGCGGCAACCAAGTCGTATACCGCCGAGCTGCTGGCGCTGTATCTGTTGTTCGGCCAGCTACCCGGTGCCGGACATGCGACCGGGCTGCCAGATCTGGGTGAACGTGTACTTGCCTGCGATGTCGCAAGTGTCGCCCAGCGCTACCGGTTCGCTCAGCGGTTGATCGTCACCGGGCGCGGCTACTCCTATCCCACCGCGTGCGAGGCTGCGCTCAAACTGATGGAGACATGTTACCTTTCCGCGCAGGCGTTTTCGGGAGCTGACTTGCTGCACGGTCCGCTTGCCACCGTGGACGCACAGGTGCCCGTGTTGGCGATCGTCTCCGAGGGCGCGAGCGGCCGAGCGATGCTGCCGGTGTTGTCTCGGCTGGCGGAACGCAGGGCCGACATCCTCGTCATCGGCGCCGGCGCCGCGCCGCAGCACCTGGCGGGTCGGATCGCGTTGCCCGGCGGGGTACCCGAGGAATTGTCACCGTTGCTGGAAATCCTTCCGCTGCAGCAGCTCTCACTGCAACTGGCGATCGCCCGCGGCGAGGATCCCGACAATCCGCGCGGGCTGCACAAGGTGACTCAGACCCTATGACCCTGATCGGCTCGGGCACCATGGTCGTCGACGGGCAGGTCCGCCGCCCGGGATGGTTGCAGACAGCAGGCCGGCAGATTCTCGACTGCGGGGGCGGCACGCCGCCCCAGCCTGCCGACGTCGACTTCCCCGATTCCGTTGTGGTTCCTGGGTTTATCGACATGCACGTGCATGGCGGCGGCGGTGCCTCCTACACCGACGCCAGCGGTCCGGAGATCGCCGGGGCGGCGGGATTCCACCTGCGGTACGGCACGACCACCACGCTGGCCAGCCTGATCACCGCCGCGCCCGCGGAACTGATTGCGGGCGTGCGGGCGCTGGCCGAGGCTACCCGGCAAGGCATCGTCGCGGGCATCCATCTGGAGGGTCCGTGGCTGAGCACGGCACGCTGCGGGGCACACGACCACACGCGGATGCGCGGTCCGGACCACGACGAGATCGACGCCGTACTCGCCGCCGGCGGCGGTGCGATCCGGATGGTTACGCTGGCGCCCGAGCTGTCGGGAATCGAATGGGCGATCCAGCGGTTTCTCGACTCGGGAGTTGTTGTCGCCGTGGGACATACGGACGCGACGTACGAGCAGACCAAACAGGCGGTCGATCTGGGCGCGACCGTCGGCACCCATCTGTTCAATGCGATGCCGCCGTTGAACCATCGCGAACCCGGACCCGTGCTGGCGCTGCTGCAAGACCCACGAGTGACCGTCGAGTTGATCGCCGACGGCGTGCATGTGCACCCCGCGGTGGTGCACGCGGTGATCGAGGCTGCGGGCCCCAACCGCGTCGCCGTGGTGACCGACGCAATCGCCGCGGCCGGCTGCGACGATGGAGCGTTTCGGCTTGGCACGGTGCCGATCGACGTCGTGTCCGGCGTGGCGCGGGTGCACGGAACGCCGACGATCGCCGGCAGCACCGCCACCATGGATCGGCTCTTTCGCGCGGTGGCCGGGCTCGGCTCGGACTCCGATACGGCGCTGACCGCGGCGGTCCAGATGACCTCGACGACACCCGCCCGGGCTCTCGGGCTCGTCGGCGTGGGCAATCTGCGACCGGGCCATGACGCCAACCTCGTTGTGCTGGACCGTGATTTGCAGGTGACCGCCGTCATGGTCCGCGGCGGTTGGCGAGTGGGCTTCTAGTCGGCTTTGCGCCGAATACGCCGTGTCACATCGCGTGCGGCCATCACGTCATACATGTGAATCGGCATCAAGGTAGGAGGTCATCATGAATGCGCTGCTACCGTCTTCATCGCCGCCGTGACGGTAGCGGCCAGCCGAGTGCTGGTCCAGTGAGCCGGCTAACGACGCCAGTGGGTGAGCCGGGAAAAGGCCAGCGCACCAACGGCTCCCACGACCATCGCGGTCAGTGTCTGGCGCGTGCTCAAGCCCTCGTCGGCGTGCACCCGCGGGGAGATGATCGCGGGCGCGGGAGGCTCGACGGGCTTGGCGCGCGGATCCTCTGACGCTGTCGCCGCCCACGCGGCGGAGAACAGGACAAGGTACGCGGTGACGTAGGCGAACACCATCAAGCCCAATACCGGCCCGAACGCGGCGCCCGCGGGGCTGCCCAGGACTTTCTGCAGAAAGATCCCTCCGACCTGTTTGAACAGCTCGAAGCCGATCGCCGCGATCAACCCGGCGCGCATCGATTCGACCAGGCTGACCGACCCCCGCGGGAGGCGGGCGATCATCCAGGTGAACAGCAACCACGACACCAGCAACGACACCAATATCGAAACAACCTGAAAGATCACGGCAAACACCGAATACTCGGGTATCCCAAGCAACCTCAGCACCGCCTCCATCGGCGCGGCGTGACTCAGCGCGCTCAGGCCGAGGGTCGCCAGGATCACCAGGAACGTCAACACAATCGCCAGGAGATCGGATAGCTTGGTGCGCACGTAGCCCCGCGAGTCGGGCTGCTGCTCCCACCACATCTCGGTCAACGCTTGCCGTAAGTGCGACATCCAACTCAGACCCGCCCAGGCCGCGGTCGCCAGGCCGATGACACCGACGGATGTGCGCGCGCGGATCGCCGAATTCATCAACTCGATCAGCTCTTGCCCCAGGGCGCTGGGCACCGCGGCCCGGATCTGGTTGTCGATCTGGCTCAGCAGCTCCGGCCGGCGCGACAACGCGAATCCGACCACCGCGAAACCGACCATCAACAAAGGAAATAGCGCGAAGATCGTGTAGTAGGAGAGGCCGGCCGCGAAGAAGCCGCCGTTTTGGTCGTCGAAGCGCTGGTAGGCGCGGATGATGTGGTCGAACCACCCGAACCGGGCCCGCAGCCGATCAAGAATCCCTGCGTTGGCCGGCTCGCTCATCGTCAAACCTATTCCTGGTGCGGAAGGAACCCTAACCGATCGTAAACCCGCTGAACGGTTTTGCTGGCCACATCGTGGGCTCGCTCCGCTCCGGCCGCGAGCACTGCCTCCAATTCAGCTAAATCAGACATCAATTCGTCTACCCGGGCCTTGATCGGGCTGACAAACTCGACGACGGCCTCGGCGGTGTCCTTCTTCAGGTCGCCGTAACCGCGCCCGGCATAGCCCCGCACGAGCAAGTCGATGTCGACCCCGGTGACCGCCGACTGGATGCTCAGCAGGTTCGACACGCCCGGCTTGGCGTCGGGGTCATAGCGGATCTCCCGTTCGCTGTCGGTCACCGCCGAGCGAATCTTCTTGGCGGACAACGCCGGATCATCAAGCAGGTTGATCAACCCAGTCTCGGAGGCCGCCGATTTGCTCATCTTCGACGTCGGGTCCGCCAAGTCGTAGATCTTGGCGGTCACCTTGGGAATGAGCACGTCGGGAACCACGAACGTGCCCGGAAAGCGGCCGTTGAACCGTTGCGCGACGTCGCGCGCCAGCTCGAGGTGCTGTCGCTGGTCCTCACCCACGGGCACCAGATCAGTGTCGTAAGCCAGCACGTCGGCGGCCTGCAATACCGGGTAGGTGAACAAGCCGACGGTGGTGGAGTCGCTGCCCTGGCGCGTCGACTTGTCTTTGAACTGGGTCATCCGCGATGCCTGCCCGAAGCCGGTGAAACAACCCAGCACCCACGCCAACTGAGTGTGGGCAGGCACGTGGCTTTGCACGAAAACCGTGCTGCGGGCCGGATCGATACCCAGCGCCAAATATTGCGCGGCGGTGACCAGGGTGCGGCGTCGCAGCGCCTCGGGGTCCTGCGCGATGGTGATGGCGTGCAGGTCGACCACGCAGAAGAACGCGTCGTAGTCGTCCTGCAGCGCGACCCACTGGGTGACGGCGCCCAGAGCGTTACCGAGGTGAAGCGAATCGGAAGTGGGCTGCACGCCGGAGAAAATCCGGCCGGATCCGGTAGCGGTGCTCATGATGCCCCGATCTTTTCACGCGACGCCAGCCGCCCTTCAAACACCGGCCGGCGCCGGCCGCGCGTTGGTTGCGGTACCGGCGGTATCACCTTGTAGTGTCGATGCCATGACGAGACGCCCGCCGATCCACGTTGGTTCTGGAGAGCCGGTCCTATTGCTGCACCCTTTCCTGATGTCCCAGACGGTATGGGAGGTCGTGGCCGAGCAGTTGGCCGACACCGGCCGCTACGAGGTTTTCGCCCCGACGATGGCCGCGCACAATGGTGGACCGGCCTCGGGCAGGTGGTTCCTGAGCTCCTCGGAGCTGACCGACCACGTCGAGCGCCAACTCGACGAACTGGGCTGGGATACCGCTCACATCGTCGGCAACTCGCTCGGCGGCTGGGTCGCGTTCGAACTCGAGCGCCGCGGGCGGGCCCGTAGCGTCACCGGCGTCGCCCCCGCGGGCGGGTGGACGCGATGGAACCCCATCAAATTCGAGGTGATCGGCAAGTTCGTCTCGGGCATGCCGGTGTTGCTGTTGGCCCGCTGGCTTGGCATTCGGGTGTTACACCTGCCGTTTAGCCGCCGATTCGCCACCTTGCCGCTGAGCGGATCGCCCGAGGGGGTCAGCGAGCGCCAACTCAGCGGCATCATCGACGACGCCACCCACTGCCCGGCCTACTTCCAGCTGCTGCTCAAGGCAATGCTGCTGCCCGGGCTGCAGCAGTTGGCGCACACCGCCGTACCCGCCCATCTGGTGTTTTGCGGGAAGGACCGGGTGGTCCCCCCGCGGCGGTTCAGCCGGCATTTCACCGACTACCTGCCGTCCGACACCCAGGTCACGATGCTCGACGGCGTCGGCCATGTTCCGATGTTCGAGGCGCCCGGCCGGGTCACCGAGGCCATCGTCGGGTTCCTGGACCGGTGCAGCAGCTCGCCGGCGCGCCGTCAGCCCACCGGCTAGTTAGCGAGCGCCTTCTCCAGGTTTTCGGCGATCGAGTTGAGGAATTCCTCGCTGTTCTGCCACTCCTGCTCGGGACCGATCAGCAGCGCGAGGTCTTTCGTCATCTTCCCGCCCTCGACCGTGCCGACGACGACCTCTTCCAGCTGCTGGGCGAAGTCGATCACCTCCGGGGTCTTGTCCAGCTTGCCGCGGTGCTGCAGTCCGCGCGTCCAGGCGAAGATCGAGGCGATCGGGTTCGTCGAGGTCGGTTTGCCGGCCTGGTACTGCCGGTAGTGCCGGGTGACGGTGCCGTGCGCGGCTTCGGCCTCGACCGTCTTGCCGTCGGCCGTCATCAGCACCGACGTCATCAGTCCCAGCGAGCCGTAGCCCTGCGCGACGGTGTCGGACTGGACGTCGCCGTCGTAGTTCTTGCAGGCCCACACGTAGCCGCCCTCCCACTTGAGGCAGGCGGCAACCATGTCGTCAATCAGACGGTGCTCATACGTCAGCCCTTCGGCTTCGAACTTGTCCTTGAATTCCTCTTCGTAGATGCGCTGGAACTCGTCTTTGAACATCCCGTCGTAGGCCTTGAGGATGGTGTTCTTGGTCGACAGATACAGCGGCCATTTGGCGTTCAGGGCATAAGAGAACGACGCGCGCGCGAAGTCCCGGATGGAGTCCTTGAAGTTGTACATCCCCATCACGACGCCGCCGTCCTCGGGGATGGACACCATCTCGTGCACGATCGGCTTGCTGCCGTCGGAGGGAGTGAAAGATATCGAAACGGTGCCCGGCCGATCGACCTTGAAGTTGGTCGCTCGGTATTGGTCACCAAAAGCGTGACGGCCGATGACAATTGGTTTTGTCCAGCCCGGAACCAGCCGCGGGACATTCGAAATGACGATCGGCTCGCGGAAAATAGTGCCGCCCAGTATGTTTCGGATAGTCCCGTTGGGCGACAGCCACATCCTCTTCAGGTTGAATTCCTGGACACGGGCCTCGTCGGGCGTGATCGTGGCGCACTTCACGCCCACGCCGTGCTTCTTGATGGCATAGGCCGCATCGATCGTCACCTGGTCGTCAGTGCGGTCGCGATGCTCGATGCCGAGGTCGTAATAGTCCAGATTGATGTCGAGATGCGGAAGGATCAGCATGTCCTTGATGAGCTTCCAGATGACACGGGTCATCTCGTCACCGTCGAGCTCCACTACCGGGCCTTTGACTTTGATCTTGGGTTCATTGGACATCGGAGTCCGAATCCTCCAGCCGTGCGAGCTTGGCGAGCGGTTGCCCGTCCAGCCAGCCTACAAGGCGCGTTCACCACGCCATACCGGTCCCGTTGGCACCGAGTCGGGGTGATGAGATAGGCTTTCTATCGGTCATGAGCGCCAGCGTCAAGCCCCGGCTTGCTGGCCGGCAACCCTCCAACCGCGGTGGGGTGCCCCGGGTGATGACCCGGTTGAGTAGCCACACCTGGCTACGCGGCAAGCGCGGGTCCTCCGTGATGGGCCCCTGAGTAGACAGGGAAACGTGATGCGCATTCATCCGACCCAATCGGGGCGGCCAATCGTGTGTCTCGTCGTGACTCGCTGCTAATCGGCAGCGCTGGTTGACGTCACCGCGCGGTGGCGTCACGGCCACGAGCACCCGACACCCGATTCGCCCACTTCCAGCAGAAAGCAAACCCACGTGAGCTCCGAGACCACCGAAGATCCCACCGCGCATTGGTCGTTTGAAACGAAACAGATTCACGCCGGCCAGAGCCCCGACTCGGCCACTAACGCGCGTGCCCTGCCGATCTACCAGACCACGTCCTACACCTTCGATGACACCGCACAAGCCGCCGCGCTGTTCGGCCTCGAGATTCCGGGCAACATCTACACCCGGATCGGCAACCCGACCACCGATGTCGTCGAGCAACGCATCGCCGCGCTCGAGGGCGGCGTGGCGGCACTATTCCTTTCCTCCGGGCAGGCCGCGGAGACATGCGCCATTTTGAACCTCGCGTGTGCCGGGGATCACATCGTGTCCAGCCCGCGGCTCTACGGCGGCACCTATAACCTGTTCCACTATTCGCTGCCAAAGCTCGGCATCGAGGTGAGCTTCGTCGAGGATCCCGACGATCTGGATTCGTGGCAGGCGGCGGTCCGACCCAACACCAAAGCGTTCTTCGGCGAGACGATCTCCAACCCGCAGATCGACATCCTCGACACGCCTGGGGTTTCCGGGGTTGCCCACGCCAACGGTGTACCGCTGATCGTCGACAACACGGTCGCCACGCCATACTTGATTCAGCCCTTCGCGCAGGGCGCCGACATCGTGGTGCATTCGGCCACCAAATACCTGGGCGGGCACGGCGCCGCGATCGCCGGGGTGATCGTCGACGGCGGCACCTTCGACTGGACGCGGGGCCGCTTCCCCGGATTCACCACGCCCGACCCCAGTTACCACGGCGTGGTGTATGCGGAGCTGGGACCGCCGGCGTTCGCGCTCAAGGCCAGGGTGCAACTGTTGCGCGACCTCGGGTCGGCGGCTTCGCCGTTCAACGCGTTCCTGGTGGCCCAAGGTCTGGAAACGCTGAGTTTGCGAGTGGAGCGCCACGTCGCCAACGCCCAGCGGGTTGCCGAGTTCCTGGACGCCCGCGACGACGTGCTGTCGGTCAACTATGCGGGGCTGCCCAGTTCGCCATGGTATGAGCGGGCAAAGGAGCTGGCGCCCAAGGGAGCCGGAGCCGTTCTGGCGTTCGAACTGGTCGGTGGCGTTGAGGCGGGCAAGGCGTTCGTGAACGCGCTGCAGCTGCACAGCCACGTCGCCAACATCGGCGACGTGCGCTCGCTGGTGATCCACCCGGCATCGACCACCCATGCCCAGCTGAGCCCCGAGGAGCAACTGGCCACCGGCGTCAGCCCCGGATTGGTGCGCCTGGCGGTCGGCCTCGAGGGCATCGACGACATCCTGGCCGACCTGGAGCTCGGCTTCGCCGCGGCGCGCAAACATAGCACCTCGGCGGCCAGCGGCGACCCGCAGGCCGTGGCGGCTTTCTGAGGAGTTCTGACATGACGATCTCCGACGTACCTACCCAGACGTTGCCCGCCGAAGGCGAGATCGGTTTGGTCGACATCGGCTCGTTGACCACCGAAAGCGGTGCGGTGATCGACGACGTCTGCATCGCCGTCCAGCGCTGGGGCAAGCTGTCGCCCGCGCGGGACAACGTGGTGGTGGTACTGCACGCGCTCACCGGTGATTCGCACATCACCGGGCCCGCCGGGCCCGGGCATCCCGCACCTGGCTGGTGGGATGGGGTGGCGGGTCCGGGTGCACCGATCGACACCGGCCGCTGGTGCGCGGTGGCCACCAATGTGCTGGGCGGTTGCCGTGGCTCCACCGGCCCCAGCTCGCTTGCCCGTGACGGAAAGCCTTGGGGCTCAATGTTTCCGCCGATATCGGTGCGCGACCAGGTGGAGGCGGATGTCGCCGCGCTGGCCGCACTGGGCATCACCGAGGTCGCCGCCGTAGTCGGCGGATCCATGGGCGGCGCCCGGGCTTTGGAATGGATCGTCGGCTACCCGGACCGGGTCCGGTCCGGGCTGTTGCTGGCGGTTGGTGCGCGCGCCACCGCCGACCAGATCGGCACCCAGACCACCCAAATCGCGGCAATCAAGGCCGATCCGAACTGGCAGGGCGGCGATTACCACGACACCCGGCGCACACCGGATGCCGGACTGAAGCTCGCCCGCCGCTTCGCCCACCTGACCTACCGCGGCGAGGTGGAGCTTGACACCCGCTTTGCCAACGACAGCCAGGGCGACGAAGACCCGGCGACCGGCGGCCGCTACGCGGTGCAGAGCTACCTGGAGCACCAGGGCGACAAGCTGTTGGCGCGCTTTGACGCGGGCACCTATGTGGTCTTGACCGAGGCGCTCAACAGCCACGACGTCGGCCGCGGCCGCGGCGGGGTGTCCGAGGCGCTGCGCGGTTGCCCGGTACCGGTCGTGGTGGGCGGGATTACCTCCGATCGGCTCTACCCGCTGCGCTTGCAGGAGGAGCTGGCCGAGCTGCTGCCGGGCTGCACCGGGCTACAGGTTGTCGACTCCATCTGCGGGCACGACGGCTTCCTGGTGGAATCCGAAGCGGTCGGCGAATTGATCCGTAAGACACTCGAATTGGCAGATGAGGCAGGCGGGTGCCTTAGGTGTCCAAGGTGACCCGCTCGAGGCATGACCGCTCCCTGTCCTTTGGCTCAGCGGCGGCTGCCTACGAGCGGGGGCGCCCGTCGTATCCACCGGAGGCGATCGACTGGCTGCTGCCGGCCGGTGCGAGCAAGGTGCTCGACCTGGGTGCGGGCACCGGCAAGCTGACCACCCGACTGGTCGAACGCGGCCTGGACGTGGTGGCCGTCGACCCGATTCCGGACATGCTGGAGGTGCTGTCCGCCTCGTTGCCGAACACGCTTGCGCTGGAGGGCACCGCGGAAGAGATTCCGTTGGAGGACAACAGCGTTGACGCCGTGCTGGTCGCCCAGGCCTGGCACTGGGTCGATCCCGAACGCGCCATTCCCGAGGTGGCGCGGGTGCTGCGGCCCGGCGGGCGACTGGGTCTGGTATGGAACACCCGCGACGAACGGCTCGGCTGGGTACGTGAGCTGGGCGAGATCATCGGTAGCGATGGCGACAGGGGCCGTTTCGACGTGACGCTGCCGGCACCGTTCAACGCGCCGCAGCGCCATCAGGTCGAATGGACGAATTACCTTACGCCGCAAGCATTGATCGACTTGGTGGCCTCCCGAAGCTACTGCATCACCTCACCGACCGAGGTTCGCACCAGAACGCTCGACCAAGTGCGCGAGTTGCTGGCCACCCATCCGGCGCTGGCGAATTCGGCCGGCTTGGCACTGCCGTACGTCACCGTGTGCATCCGGGCGACACTGGCCGGCTGAGCCCAAGGCCAGGCATGAAATCGCCCGTTGACTAGGACATCTCGGCGACCATAGCCGAGAGCCTGCGGTTACCACTCGTCGTCATCGTCCTCGGCGCGCAGGAGCTTCTCGGGATGGTGGAATGTGTTGGTTCTCGCTTGGCCTCGGTCCAAGTGCGGGGGCGGAATCCACTGCGTGTCGCCGTTCGCGTCTTTGCGGGTGGTCCAGCCGCCGGGTTTGAGCAATCGGTGTTGTGGGCCGCAGGCGAAGGTCAGGTCGTTGACGTCGGTGGTGTGGCACTTGGCGTAGTCGGTGACGTGATGGACCTCGCTGTAATAGCCGGATACATCGCAGCCGGGTGCTGAACAGCCACGGTCCTTGGCGTATAAGACGATTCGCTGCCCGGGCGAGGCCAGGCGCTTTGTGTGATACAGCGCGAGGGCCTTGCCCTTGTCGAAAATGGCCAGGTAATGGCGCGCGTGGCGGGCCAAGCGGATCACATCGCTCATGGGCAGTATGGTGCCGCCGCCGGTAAGTCCCTTACCGGCCGCGGCTTCCAGCTCGGTCAGGGTGGTGGTGAGGATGATGGACGCCGGTAGCCCATTGTGCTGTCCCAGTTTTCCCGACGCCAACAGTGCGCGAAACGCGGCGTTGAGCGCGTCATGATTGCGCTGGGAGGCAGAGCGGGTGTCACGCTCGACGGTTTCTTGGGTGGGTGTGCCGTCCACACAAGGGGTTTCATCGTTGGGGTTGCACATGCCGGGGGCGGCCAGCTTGGCCAGCGCGGCCTCGAAACTCGCGCGCGCTTCGGGGGTCAGCCAGCCGCGCAATTGCGACATGCCGTCCGCCTCTTGCTTGCCCAGACCGATGCCTCGCCGGCGGGCGCGGTCCTCATCACTGAAGGTACCGTCGGGGTTGAGGCAATCGGCGAGCGTGTCGGCCAGCCCGGCGAGTTGCTCGGGGCGAAATTGGGTGCCCTGCCTGGCCAACTGTGCCTCTGCCTGGTCGCGAGTGGGCTGGTCGATCCAGCCCGGCAGCTGGTGGCAGAACCGGCGGATGACCGCGACTTGCCCGGCGCCGAGGTTTCCGGCTCGCTGCGCCGCGGCGGTGCCGGCCAAGGTCGCCGCTAAGGGTTCGCCGGTGAGTCCGTGCCGTGGCCCCAAGTCGGCGGCTTCTCGGATGCGCCGGGCAGCCTCGGTGCGGGTGATCAAGGTCCATTCGGCAATCGCATGGGACAGTTTGCCCCCGAGTTCTTCTGGGGTGGCTTGGCGGGCCAGGTGATTGATCAGTTGATGTTCGGGGACGGGCAGTCGCCGCCGCACCCGTTCGCAGCGCTCCAACAGCGCCAACCACTCTCGGGTGGTCAATGCGTCGAACTCCAGTCCGGCCACACCGTCGATGGCGTCGTCGAGCGCATCAAACGCCGCTGTGATCGCTTCGCGATCGACGATACCGCTCGAGCCCATACCGCGAAACTATCCGAGGCCACCGACAAAAACCGCCAAGCTGAAACCACTGAAACAAAAGTGACACAAGTTATTTCGCTGTCAGACCGGGCGATGAGCAATCAGAAATTCAATCCGGAGAACATGATCCGGTTAGGGTCGTATTTCTCCCGGACACTCGTCAGCCGTGACAGGTTCGAGCCGAAGTACCGCGATGCCGAGGTGTTGGCCTCCAGGTAGTTGACGTAGCCACCGACCGAATACGGTTGCACCGCTTGGTGTGCGGCGCTCACCCACTGAGTGGCGGTCGAGGTCTGCCCCGATGTCTCGACGTACCACTGCACAACGGCGGATTGCTTACGCCACGGAAAGGCCGAGGCCGCGGGATCCACATCGCCGACCGCGCCGCCCAGCGTATCGACGATCGCCGACGCGCGTCCCGCCGCGGGGGGCCACTTTCCGATCGCGGCGACAATAGCTTGCGCCGCGGCGGAATCCACGGCCCCGATGACATCCGAACCGGCCACGAAGCCGCGGGGCGGACTCGTCGAGCTGCCACCGGCCAAGTACATCACGAGGTCCATATGGCTCAGCGTTTTATTCTCAATTCCGCTGGGCTGCAGTCCAACTGCGGATTTGATCGCGTCGGCCACACCCGGGCCGGAGCCCCCAGGGCATGTCGCCAGTATGTGGCAATCGCCCTGGCCCGGGCTGACCGAGAGATCGACCAACCCCCATGTGTTCCGGTCGGCCGCGCTCAGCCAGGACTGCCAGCCGGCAAGCACGTGGGCCGCCGCCGACGGGGGGAAGTTGACGCGGACGACATCGCTGTCACCGGTCGGGAAGGTGGCCAACGTCATCGACGTCGTCACCCCGAAGTTGCCGCCCCCACCGCCGCGCAACGCCCAGAACAGATCTGGGTTGTCGTTGGCCGACGCGGTGACCACATCGCCGCTGGGCAACACCACCGTGGCCGATTGCAGCGCGTCGCACGTCAGGCCCGCGTGCCGGGAATCGGCTCCCATCCCGCCGCCAAGCGTCAAACCGCCGACGCCCACGGTCGGGCAGGTGCCAGCCGGGATCGCGCGGCCGGCGCCGGCCAACGCTTGTTGGATCGCATACAATTCGGTCGCCGCCGGCACCGTGACGTTCCCGCTGGCTTGGTCAAAACTCACTCCGCCCGGCAACCCGCGCAGATCGAGCACCATGGTGCCGCCCGCGGTCGAAGCGCCGATGTACGAATGCCCGCCACCGCGTGGGGCGATCTTGAGCTTGTTGGCCACCGCGAACGAGGCCGCCTTCTGGACATCCTGCTGGGAGGTGACCGTGACAACCGCCGCCGGCGTCGAGCCGTTGTAAAGCGCGTTGAAGACTTGCTTGCCGGTGGTGAAGGAGGAGCCGCTGGCCGGTACCAGGACGCGGCCGCCAATGGAGGACGCCAGACTGTCCCAGCCGGTGGCAAAGCCAACGCTCGGGTCCGCCCCTGCCCGCACGGTGCCGAACACGGCCGAAGTCGCCAATGCTCCGACGGCGCCGCGAAGAAACGTCTGGCGCGAGAACTCACGGTCCACCGCCCGGTCTCGGTAGGTCGTCATGAGCCGGATTCTTAACCATCGCGCATCCGAAAATCCGGTGTCGCCGACCGTGTCACATCACAGTGTGGCGTCGATCTTTCAAGATCGGCGGGCCCTGACCCACGCTCGTTCTCGCCCATTAACCGACGTCGCTGCAGCATGGCGGTCACGAAACGCATAGTGCGCAAACCTTTATCTCACCGTGTTGTAAACGTGACTGTTATCAATCAGAGTTCCTAAAGTGATTTGAGTGCCATCAGTGCACTCCGAGACAGATGGGGAGCCTGTCGTGAAAGCACTCGCAAGAACTCAGCGGTGGACCCGGCTGTTCCGTCACCAACCGCTGAGCGTTCGCCTGCTGGCCGCAGCGGCCGGGCTCGTCACCGCGGCTGCGGGGTTCGCGGCACCAGCCGAGGCGAACCAGGTCGACGACGACTTCATCGCCGCGCTGAACAAATCCGGCGTCCACTACGGCGAACCGGCCAACGCCCTGGCATTGGGCCAGTCGGTCTGCCCGATGCTCGCCAAGCCGGGCGGGACCTTCGGCGCGGCCGTCGCGCAGGTCAAGGGCGGTGGCATTTCCCCAGCAATGGCCGACATGTTCACCCAAATCGCGATCGAGATGTACTGCCCGGCGGCAATGGCCGACGTGGCCAGCGGCAACTTGCCGGGTCTGCCGAAAATCCCGGGAGTGCCGGGGATCTAGCCCGTGCCCAGCGGGTCGATGGTGGAGGCTATGTAGACCATCGCCGTCGCCACCGTCGCGGTTGTCACGAAGTCGACGCCCTTGCTGCGTACCAGCAAAAGGCCGGCGCGCTCATCGGGCAACACCAACCGCAGCACCGCCGCCACCCCAACACCGATACCGATCAGCAGCGAACCGCGACGCCAGAAGTTCGCCCCCACCAGCACGAATGCGGTGGCGAAGATCAGCCCAACCAGCAGGATCGGCCATTGGGCTTTCGCTGCGGTCTTCGCCAGGCTCACTGCTGTTCGGCCAGCTCGACGACGTTGGTCAGTAGGAACGCTCGGGTCAGCGGGCCGACGCCACCGGGATTCGGTGACACATGCCCGGCGACCTCCCACACATCCGGATGTACATCGCCGACGAGCCCGTTCTCGGTGCGGCTCACGCCGACGTCGACGACCGCAGCGCCTGGACGCACCATTTCGGCGGTCAGCAGGTGCGGCACACCGACCGCGGCCACGATGATGTCCGCCTGCCTGGTCAGCGCGGCCAGGTCGCGAGTTCCGGTGTGGCACAACGTCACCGTCGCGTTTTCGGAGCGCCGAGTCAGCAGCAAGCCCAAGGGGCGACCCACCGTCACGCCCCGGCCGATGACGACCACATGCGCGCCGGCGATCTGGACGTCGTAGCGCCGCAGCAGGTGCACGATGCCGCGCGCGGTGCACGGCAGCGGCGCCGGCATGGACAGCACCAGCCGGCCCAGGTTGGTCGGGTGCAGCCCGTCGGCGTCCTTGTCCGGGTCGACCCGCTCCAGTGCCGCGTTCTCGTCGAGATGCTTCGGCAGCGGCAACTGCACGATGTAGCCGGTGCACTCGGGGTTGTCGTTGAGTTCGTCGATGGTCTCGTTGAGCTTGGCCGCGCTGATGTCGGCGGGCAGGTCGCGACGAATCGAGGTGATGCCCACCTTCGCGCAGTCCGCGTGCTTGCCGCGCACGTAGGCCTGAGAGCCGGGGTCGTCACCGACCAGGATGGTGCCCAGTCCGGGCGTGCGGCCCGATGCGGTCAATGCGGCCACGCGCTGCTTGAGGTCGACGAAGATCTCGTCGCGTGTTGCCTTGCCGTCCAGCGTGATAGCACCCACGCCAGACAGTCTGGCATGCCCGCCCGCGTAGCCAATGATGGCGACCCGCTGCGCCCGGCTTCGCCGCGCTTGCGATCGCCCGGCGCGAATGATGGCGACCCGCTGCGCCCGGCTTCGCCGCGCTTGCGATCGCCCGGCGCGAATGATGGCGACCCGCTGCGCCCGGCTTCGCCGCGCTTGCGATCGCC
>Ga0210389_10000539_pt1 | contig 34248 bp, 30 predicted proteins | sample IncBWH28OmetaG_FD_160127 | JGI IMG/M metagenome (GOLD analysis project Ga0210389, IMG submission 160127) | Forest soil microbial communities from Barre Woods Harvard Forest LTER site, Petersham, Massachusetts, United States - Inc-BW-H-28-O ... | reverse complement strand
GTGAAGCTGCCGCTGCTGGGCGCGGTGTCGCTCACTGGCTTCCAGCACGGCTGGTTCTTTTTGTTTCTGCTGGTTGTGCTGTTAGTGGTGGGAATCTACGTCGCAATACAATTCGCCCGCCGTCGGCGGGTGTTGCGGTTCGCCAACATGGAGGTACTGCAGCGCGTCGCGCCAAGTCGCTCCGGTCGGTGGCGGCACGTACCGACGATTCTCCTCGTCACATCGTTAGTGCTGCTGACGACGGCAATGGCCGGGCCGACGTCGAACATCCGGATTCCGCTCAACCGTGCGGTCGTGATGCTGGTCATCGATATCTCGGAGTCGATGGCCTCCACCGACGTCGCACCGAGCCGGCTCGCCGCCGCGCAGGAGGCAGGTAAGCAATTCGCCGACGAGCTCACGCCGGCTATCAACCTCGGACTGGTGGCATTTGCCGCCAACGCCACACTGTTGGTGGCTCCGACGACGAACCGCGGCGCCGTCAAATCAGCGATCGACGGCCTGCAGCCGGCTCCGAAAACCGCGACCGGTGAAGGCATCTTCACGGCCTTGCAGGCAATCGCCACGGTGGGCGCCGTGATGGGAGGCGGCGAAGGTCCGCCACCGGCGCGGATGGTGCTCGAGTCGGACGGTGCCGAGAACGTACCGCTGGACCCCAACGCGCCGCAGGGAGCGTTCACCGCGGCCCGGGCCGCCAAATCCGAGGGAGTGCAGATATCGACGATCTCCTTCGGGACGCCGTACGGCACCGTTGTCTACAACGGCGCCAGCATTCCGGTTCCGGTCGACGATCAAACCCTGCAGAAAATCTGCGAGATCACCGACGGTCAGGCATTCCACGCCGACAGCCTGGAATCGCTCAAGGACGTCTATTCGACCCTGCAGCGGCAGATCGGCTATGAAACCGTGCGTGGCGACGCCAGCGGCGCCTGGATGCTGCTCGGTGCGGTCGTGATGGCCGGCGCCGTCCTGGCCGGTCTGCTCCTCAACCGCAGGCTCCCCGCGTGAATCCTCGATCGATCACGCTGGAAGTCGCCTATTGATCAGCAATGCCAACCCCGCCGCGATGAGCGCGGTGATGACACCGAGGCGCAGCCACCCGGCACTTCCCGGGCCGGGCACAATGCGATACCCGATCTCGTTCTCGATGGCGCTATAGCTCTTGTTGAGTTCGCTGATGTTGCTGGCGGTATAAGACTGTCCGCCAGACAGCCGGGCGATGGTCTTCATCTGGTCCGCTGAAACGGGGACAGCCACGCGCTGTCCGTCCAGGACGATATCGCCGTTCTGCGTCCCGAACGCGATCGTCGAGATGGGCACCCCGTGGTCCTTGGCCAGGCGCGCTGCGGTGTAGGCACCATCGTGCGGATCGTTGGGATCCCTCGGCTTGTTTGCCCCGCCGTCGGAAAGAAGAACGATGCGCGCGGGCGGCGGAGTATCACCACCGGCTACCGCCGCGGCTTCGATCGCATGCAGGGCGGTGAAGATGGCCTCACCTGTCGCGGTGCCGTCGGCGAATTGGAGATTCTTCAGCGCCTCTAGGGTCGCCTGATGCTGCGGGGTCGGGGGCACTAACAGATACGGCGTTCCCGCGAAACCGACAAGTCCGAGATTGATGCCCGGCGTCAGGTGACTGGCGAACTGACCGGCCGCCTGCTCGGCAGCCTTGAGCCGGTTGGGATCGACGTCGGTTGCCCGCATCGACTGCGACATGTCGATCACCAGCATGACGACGGCGCGGTTGCGCGGTATGCGCATGTCATGGGTGGGCGTGGCCAGTGCAATGGTGAGCAGCACCAGGGAGAGCAGCGATACAACGATCGGCAGGTGCCGCCACAATGACTGCGGCACCTGCGCCTCGGTGAAGCGGTGCAACCGTTGTCGGCGTCGAACTTGAACGACGACGTAGAGAGCTAGCAGAGCCAGTGGGACCAGAAAAAACAGCAACATGCCTGGGCGTTGGAACCCGTACACCGGTAATGGGCCGATTCCGGGAAGCGACACTCGGCTCACCTTCCCGTTTGGCAGCCCCTTTGAAGGCCGGCGGATGTTGCCGCCAGTAAAGAGGAGTCTTGGTGGTCCGTCAAACGCGCTATTCGCGCCTTAGCCGCGACTCGATGAACCGTTCCAATTGCTCCCACTCGCGTACCGCTGCGGAATACGGGGCTGACGGCTTGCTGACCGAGTCGGGATCCAGCACGTAACCCACCAGCTTGCCCAGCGGCCGGCGCGTCTCGAGCGCCTTGTCTACCGTGCTCTCCTCGGAGTACTCGCCGATATCGCGGAGCAGCTCGACGGCCAGGTCGAGCTGATCACGATCCACGGCGTCCGGCCCGTCAGCAAAATCGTCGCCCAACCCGCTCAGCACGTAGATGTTGTCGTCGCTGATATCGACCGCCAGTGAGCCGTCGGTGGCGGCGGTACGGATGTCGTCGTAGGTGCTCAGATCGGCCAAGTCATGGTCATGCTCGTCGGCAAGGTAGCGGGCCAGGGCCCGTTCGGAGCTGAAGACGCTGATCCGGCCGTTGCGGCCCAGGAAGATCGGGCTGTCATCCAAGTAGCAGCGAAGCGTGTAGAACGTGCCGGAGTCCGTCATGATCCGGATCGGGTCGATACCAACCTGTAGCCAGAAGTCCTCTTCACTGCCCAGCACGACTGTGTCGCCCGCCGCGCGGACCTCGCCTTTCTCTTCCTCGCCTAAGTCTTCGTCTTCTTGGTCTTCGTCTTCTTGGTCTGCGTCTTCTGCGGAGTCTCCCGCGTCTTGTTCCTCTTCGGAGTCCACTTCTTCGGCCGCCGCATCCTCGAGCTCGTCAGCAGCTTCGACGTCCTCGCCGCCGGAATCCTCCTTCGGCTCGTCAGCCTCCTCCTCGGGCTCTTCGGGCTCCTCGTCCAGTTCGTCGGCAGCCTTGGCCGACGCGTCCTCGTCGACCTCGGGGGTGCTGATGATCTTCTCGACCGCGCTGAGCACGTCGTCCCAGCTTCGCCCGATGATCTCGGCGATCGAATTCCAGCGTTTGTGGCCGGCCTTGCCGGAGAAGAGGTCGATTCCGCCGGACACCGTGCCCAGGTCGGGATTGCCGTTGAAGAACTTCGACACTGGCGCCAGTTCGCACACCGATCCGACGGACGACACGATCGCCAGCGCCGCTGCCAGCGCGTTCACCGACTCCTCGGTCGGCTTTTCGGCCACCAACTCCTCCACGGCGACCAGGTCGAACTGCTTGTCCTCGGCGGGATCGAACTTGCGCGCGTGGGCCGAGGTCAGGTCCTTCCACGCCGGGTGGTCGACCAGATCGTTGTCGGAATCGGTACGCACGAATGCGACCAGGTCAGCCACGGTCTCAAAGGCGTAGAGGTCGTCGTCCTTACCCAGAAACGCCTCCCACTCGTCGCCGGCATCGCGCCAGCGGGGTGCCCACACGGTGTAGCGGTCACCAGCGGACAGGCTCAGGCGGATGGGCAGGAGGTCAGCAGCCATGCGGCACAGAATAGCGACGGCGGGCGAAGATACCGGGCCCGGTAGCGGTTACCCGCCCCAAATGGCGGTGATCGCGGGAGCGGCCGCCGCGTTGCCCGTCTTGGGTAGCCCGTACATCTGCTCCAGCGTGGAAAGCACGTTGTAGTGGGTGATCTGCTCGTTGTAGCTGCCTCGCTGCACGTGGGCGCCGTAGAACACCGTCGGGATTTGATTGCGGCGGGTGTTGTCGTCCTCGTCCCAGGTCACGATCAGCAGGCTGTTGTTGGCCACCGCCCAGTTGGCGTAGCCGGACAGCTGGCGGTTCAGCCAGGCGTCGCCCGCGGCGATCGAGCCGTCGTGCATGTTGTCGTCGTTATTGGGAATGACGAACGACACGGTCGGCAGGCTCGCGTAGCTTCCCATTGGAAATGCGGAAAACGGCACCGAGTTCGTGGGCGGAATATTGGTGAAGTTGGCCCAGGGCACGTGCTTACGGGCGTACTTGCCCGCGCTGCAGACGGCTGAGCCGACCGACGGCAGACCTTCGGCGTAACCCACGAATGTGTATCCGGCGGCGAGCAATTCAGAACCCAGGTTGGGCTGGGCGCCGCCGTTGACCGGGCACACGTCCTTGGTCACTCCGAATGTGTCACCGGCGAATAGCGCCAGGTAGTTGGGTTCGCTGGGATGCGTTTCGGCGAACGACTGGGCCATCATCGCGCCGTTGGCGGCCAGTGCGTTGATGAAGGGAGCCGACTGGTTGCCGATGATGTTGGCCTGAGAGCGGTTCTCCTCGACCACGATCACCACGTGCGCCAGCGTCGGCAATTCGGCCGCCGCCAGGCTCACGCGAGGGGCCAACGCGGATATCACCAGCGCCACCGCGCAGAACAGCCGCAGGGCTCGCACCGGGGGAGTATATGGGCGGGTTTGGGCCACCAATGGGACGCACGCAAGCGTGTCAAAGGAGCCTGGAAAAAAGAGGCCGGATTGTTATATAGGGTCAAAACCCGTGGACGTGCGCCTCGTTGACCACCCGTTGGCTCTCGCCCGGCTGACCGTGATGCGCGACCAACGCACCGACAACGCCGTCTTCCGGGCCGCGTTGCGCGAGCTGACACTGATGCTGGTCTATGAAGCCACCCGTGACGCCGCATGCCAGCCGGTCCCGATCCGCACACCGATCGCCGAGACGGTCGGGTGGCGGCTGGCCAAGCCGCCGCTGCTGGTTCCCGTGCTGCGCGCCGGCCTGGGCATGGTGTACGAAGCCCATGCCGCAATACCGGAGTCCCGCGTCGGGTTCGTCGGCGTGGCCCGCAACGAGGAAACGCACCAGCCAGTGCCGTATCTGGAGTCGCTGCCCGACGACCTGACCGCCCTGCCGGTGATGGTTCTGGACCCCATGCTGGCCACGGGCGGCTCGATGACGCACACCGTCGGTCTGCTGCAGCGCCGCGGCGCCACCGACATCACCGTGCTCTGCGTGGTGGCCGCGCCGGAAGGGATTGCGGCGCTTGACAAAGCGGCGCCAAACGCGCGGCTTTTCACGGTGGCGGTCGATGACGGGCTTAACCAGATGGCCTACATCGTGCCCGGTCTCGGTGACGCGGGCGACCGTCAGTTCGGGCCGCGCTAGCTCACCAGTCCCGCACGCTGGTGACCAGTTGGTCGAGTAGCGCGCCGGCCCGCCGCCGGGTGGCCCTCAGATCGCCGGCCACTGTGCAGCGAACCTCCAAGTAGCACTTCAGCTTTGGCTCAGTTCCCGAGGGACGCACCACCACCCTGACCGCGGTGTTGGCGTCGCCGCCGGTGAAGATCAGCGGGTCGGTGATCTCGCTGATCCCGGAAATAGAAGCGGCGAACCCGGCCAGGCGATCCGGCGGGGCTGCCCGCAGCCGCCGCATCAGGTCGGCGGCCTCGTCGGCGTCGGCGACGCGCCGCGACACCGCCGCGACTTGGTGCACGCCGTGCCGTCGGGCGAGCTCATCGAGCACCTCAGGTACCGAACGGCCCTGGTTTTTCAGCGCCGCCACCAGATCGCACACCAGTACCGCGGCGCTCATGCCGTCTTTGTCGCGCACGGCGGCCGGGTCGACGCAGTGCCCGATCGCTTCCTCGTAGGCGTACACCAGCCTGCCGGTTGGCAGGTTCGCGTCGGCGCGCGCCAGCCATTTGAAACCCGTGAGGGTCTCGACGTGTACCGCGCCGTAGTGCGCGGCGATCGCCGCCAGCATCCGCGACGACACCACCGTGCTGGCGACAATCCTGGTTTCGGCGGCGGTTTCCGGGTTGTCGGTCTGCGACAAGATGTAATCGCCCAGAAGCCAACCTGTTTCGTCTCCCGACAGCATGCGCCATCCTGACCCGGTGGGGATCCCGACCGCACAGCGATCGGCGTCGGGGTCCAGCGCGATCGCGACGTCGGCGTGCACATCTGCGGCCAGGGCCAGCAGCGCATCGGTGGCACCGGGTTCCTCGGGATTGGGGAAGGCGACGGTGGGGAAGTCGGGGTCCGGCGCGAACTGGGCCCCGACGGTGTGCACATATTCGAAACCGGCGCGGCGCAGCGTCTCGACGGCTACCGCACCGCCCACCCCGTGTAGCGGTGTGAGGGCTACCCGGACCGAACCGGTCGAGCGCCGCACCCCGGCCGCACGCTCGATGTAACGCTCGACCAGGTCGGTGGCGCTGTTTCCATTGGGTGCGACGGGCTCGCGGGTGATCTGGTCGGCGGGAGGAGCGGCGGTCATCGCGGTTTCGATCTGGCGGTCGGCGGGGGAGACGATCTGGATGCCGCCGTCGAAGTACACCTTGTAGCCGTTGTCGGTCGGCGGGTTGTGTGATGCCGTGATCTGGATCCCGGCGGCGGCCCCGGTGTGGCGCACCGCGAACGCGACCACCGGCGTGGGGACGGGGCCGGGTAGCAGCAGCACCGAAAAGCCTTCAGCGGAAAGCACTTCGGCTGCCACAGTGGCGAAGGTCGCCGAGCCGTGCCGGGCGTCGCGCCCCACGATCACCCGCGAGCCGGCTCGATTCCCGAGCACCTGCGCCACCGCCCAGGTGGCGCGCGATACCACCGCGACGTTCATCGCGTCCGGCCCGCCGCGCACCGGTCCACGCAAGCCCGCGGTGCCGAACCTCAGCGGGCGGGCGAATCGCGCTGCGAGTTCATCGGGGCCACACGCGGCGAGCTCGGCGGCCGTCTGCGGATCGGGATCGTGCGCGATCCACTCGTCGGGCGTCATCTGTCTACAACCGGGCGATGACGTCGGCCAGCAAGGAGCCCATCCGGGTCGCCGACGCGGCTCCCCCGGCCAGCACCTCTGCGTGGCTCAGCGGCTCACCGGTGATACCGGCTGCCATGTTTGTCACCAGGGACACGCCCAGCACCTCTGCGCCCGCCGCCCGGGCCGCGATGGTCTCGTGCACGGTCGACATGCCCACCAGGTCGGCGCCCAGCACCCGCAGCATCCGGATTTCCGCGGGCGTCTCGTAGTGCGGCCCGGGGAGGGCCGCGTAGACGCCTTCGGCCAGCTTCGGGTCGCTGTCGCGGGCCAGCTTGCGCAGCCGCGGTGCATAGGCGTCGGTCAGGTCGACGAACTGCGCGCCGACCAGCGGCGAACGTGCCGTCAGGTTGAGGTGATCGCTGATCAGCACGGGCTGGCCGACGGCCATGTCCGGGCGCAGTCCGCCCGCTGCGTTGGTGAGCACTATGACGCGTGCCCCCGCCGCGCATGCCGTCCGCACCGGGTGCACGACGTGCCGCAGATCGTGTCCTTCGTAGGCGTGCACGCGACCGACAAACACCAGCGCCCGATGCTTCCCGATGGGCACCGACAAGAGCTCGCCGGTGTGCCCGAGCGCGGTGGGCGGCGTGAACCCGGGCAGCTCGGCCTGGGGCAGCGTGGCCGTCGGGGAGCCGAGCGCCGCAACCGCCGCGGCCCATCCCGAACCCAGAACGATCGCGACGTCGTGCTCGTCGATCCCGGTGCGCTCAGCGATGGCCTGCGCTGCCCGCCGCGCCAGTTCGTCGGGATCGGGCGGAGCGTCAGTCACAGTGGGCGAGCCTAACTTGGTGCGGGTCGGTGAGATACTGCCAGAATGCCCACCGCCACCGCATTGGAGAGCGTCGAGGACGTGGTGCGACGCCGTGGCGGCGAGCTGGTCGAGTTGTCTCACGCGATTCACGCTGAGCCGGAGCTGGCGTTCGCCGAACACCGCAGCTGCGCCAAGGCTCAGGCGCTGGTGGCCGGACGCGGTTTCGAGATCACCGCGCGCGCCGGTGGTTTGGACACGGCGTTCCGCGCCGACTTCGGCAGCGGACCGTTGGTTGTCGGGGTATGCGCCGAATACGACGCGTTGCCCGAGATCGGGCATGCCTGCGGCCACAACATCATCGCGGCCTCTGCGGTGGGCACCGCGCTGGCATTGGCCGAGGTAGCCGACGACTTGGGCCTGACCGTGGCGTTGCTGGGAACCCCTGCCGAGGAGGCCGGCGGTGGCAAAGCGCTGATGCTGCGGGCCGGTACGTTCGATGACGTCGCGGTGGCAGTGATGGTGCATCCCGGGCCGACCGACATCGCCGGGGCCAGGTCGCTGGCCTTGTCCGAGGTCACCGTCGGATATCGGGGTAAGGAATCGCATGCTGCCGTCGCGCCGCATCGGGGCGTCAACGCCGCCGACGCCGTGACCGTCGCGCAGGTGGCCATTGGGCTGCTCCGGCAGCAGCTTGCGCCGGGGCAAATGATGCACGGCATCGTCACCAACGGCGGTCAGGCGGTCAACGTCATCCCTGGGCACGCGACGTTGCATTATGCGATGCGCGCGGTCGAATCCGATTCGCTGCGCGACCTGGAGGGCAGGATGTTTGCTTGCTTTGCCGCGGGCGCGCTGGCCGCCGGCTGCGAATACGAAATCGACGACACGGCACCGGCATACGCGGAGTTGAAACCGGACCAATGGCTGGCCGACGTGTGCCGTGAGGAGATGCGCCGACTCGGACGCGAGCCGGTGGCGCCCGAGGTCGAGGTGGGGCTGCCCATGGGCAGCACCGATATGGGCAACGTGACGCAGGTGTTGCCGGGGATTCATCCGGTGATCGGTGTCGACGCCGGCGGCGCCACCGTTCACCAGCGCGCCTTCGCCGCCGCCGCCGTCGGTCCGAGCGCCGACCGCGCGGTCGTTGAAGGGGCGATCATGCTGGCGCGCACGATCGTCCACCTCGCCCAGACTCCCGATGAACGTGACCGTGTTATGGCGGCGCAGCAACGCCGGGCTGACGGGGCAAAAGTATGAGTCTTGTCGACACCGCTGAATCGTGGCTGGCCACGCACTACGACGACCTGATCGCTTGGCGCCGCCACATCCACCGCTATCCGGAATTGGGCCGCCAGGAGTACGCCACCACGCAGTTCGTCGCCGAGCGGTTGGCCGACGCCGGGCTCAACCCGAAGGTGCTGCCCGGCGGAACGGGACTGGTCTGCGATTTCGGCCCCGCGCACGAGCCGAGGATCGCGCTGCGTGCCGACATGGATGCGCTGCCCATGGCCGAGCGCACCGGCGCGCCGTACACGTCGACGATGCCCAATGTCGCGCACGCCTGCGGTCATGACGCGCACACCGCGATCCTGCTGGGTACCGCGGTCGCATTGGCGTCGGTGGCGGAGCTGCCGGTCGGGGTGCGGCTGATCTTCCAGGCTGCCGAGGAGTTGATGCCCGGCGGCGCGATCGACGCCATCGCCGCCGGAGCGTTGGCCGGGGTGACGCGGATCTTCGCTTTGCACTGCGATCCCAGGCTCGAGGTCGGCAGGGTCGCGGTCAGGCAGGGCCCCATCACTTCGGCGGCCGACCAGATCGAGATCACGCTGTATTCGCCGGGCGGGCACACGTCGCGTCCGCACCTGACCGCCGACCTGGTCTACGGGCTGGGCACGCTGATCACCGGGCTGCCCGGGGTGCTGTCCCGGCGCATCGACCCGCGCAACAGCACCGTGTTGGTGTGGGGCGCGGTCAATGCGGGTGTGGCCCCCAATGCCATTCCGCAAACCGGCGTGCTGGCCGGCACCGTTCGCACCGCCAGCCGGCATACCTGGGTCGACCTCGAGGAACTCATCCGCCAAGCCGTCGTGGGCCTGCTGTCCCCCCTGGCGATCGAACACACCCTGCAATACCGGCGCGGCGTGCCGCCGGTGGTCAATGAGGAAGTCTCGACCCGCATCCTCACCCATGCGATCGAGGCCGTGGGCCCCGATGTGCTGGCCGACACCCGCCAGTCCGGCGGCGGCGAGGATTTCTCCTGGTATTTGGAGGAAATTCCCGGTGCGATGGCGCGCTTGGGAGTGTGGTCGGGCGAGGGGCCGCAGCTCGACCTGCACCAGCCGACGTTCGACCTCGACGAGCGGGCGTTGGCGATCGGGCTGCGGGTGATGGTCAACATCGTCGAGCAGGCGGCTGCGTTCATCGAGCCGCCGGCCGTGCTCTAGTCCGTCGGCGAGCCTGCGGCCAGGTATTCGATTCTGCGCCCAGGGCTGCCGTCACGGCGTGTTGTGCGCCCAGGACGCAGACTCGGGCCAGAATTACGCGGTAGTCCCAGGGCCGATATTGCGAGCCGGGCGAGTCCGTAGGTCGTGGACATAATCGCTTGGCGCGCCGGCGATCTCGGCCGCATCGGCCATGACGCCCAGGTAGCGCGCCGACGGCAGTCCGCCCTCCCAGGCGTCCAGCACATATAGCCACGCCAAGACGGGGTCGGTGGTGGTGTCGGACGATAGGCGCTCCACCCGGCATCGGATCTTCTGGTGGACGCCGAACTCGGAGCCCTCCCACCGGTCAAGGTTCTTCTCGTCCGACGGCGTCATGTCGTAGAGCACGACGAACACCTTCGAATTCGGATCCTCGACGACGGTGGCCAATGCCCCTTCCCAACCGATGTCCTCGCCGCCGAAGGTCAGTCGCCACCCGTGCAGCCAGCCGGTTCCGGCCATCGGTGAGTGGGGTGCGCGCTGCAGCATCTGCTCGGGATGCATGTTCGACCCGTACGCGGCGTAGAGCGGCACGGGGAAAAGCTTAAACGCCGGATGCGCGCAGGGCGTTCATCCGAGGGCCTCCAGCTGCCGCCGCGCTGGGTCTGATTGCCCGGCTTCTCCTCACGCGGCCCGCGGCGTGCATCGCGCTGCGCCATGGGCAGGACGCGGACTAGGTTATGGGCTGTGGTGACCCGCATCGTGATCGTCGGTGGAGGCCCAGCCGGTTACGAAGCCGCGCTGGTGGCCGCCACCTCACACCCCGAAACAGCCGACGTCATCGTGATCGACTCTGACGGTATCGGCGGGGCGGCCGTGCTTTACGACTGTGTGCCGTCCAAGACGTTCATCGCCTCTACTTGGCTGCGCACCGAACTGCGCCGCGCGCCTCAGCTGGGCTTCGACATCGACATCGACGACGCCAAGATCTCCTTGCCCGAAATTCATGCCCGGGTAAAGACACTGGCCGCAGAGCAGTCGGCGGACATCACCGCCCAGCTGCTCAGCGTGGGTGTCAAGGTGGTCGCCGCCCGGGCCGAGCTGTGCGATTCCGCCCCCGGCCTGGCCTCGCACCGCGTCAAAGCGACCGCCGCCGACGGCACCACCAGCGAGCACGACGCCGACGTCGTGCTGATCGCCACCGGCGCCAGCCCGCGCATCCTGCCGACGGCCCAACCGGACGGCGAACGCATCCTGACCTGGCGTCAGCTCTACGACCTGGAGGCGTTACCCGAGCACCTCATCGTGGTGGGCTCCGGGGTCACCGGCGCCGAGTTCGTGAACGCCTACACCGAGCTGGGTGTGCAGGTGACGGTGGTGGCCAGCCAGGACCACGTGCTGCCGTACGAGGACGCCGACGCCGCCCTGGTCCTGGAAGAGTCGTTCTCCGAACGCGGCGTCGAGCTGTTCAAAAACGCCCGCGCAGCATCGGTCACCCGCACCGACACCGGTGTCCTGGTGACGATGACCGACGGCCGCACGGTCGAGGGCAGCCATGCCCTGATGACCATCGGGTCCATTCCCAATACCAGCGACCTCGGCCTGGAACGGGTCGGCGTCGAGCTGGGGCGGGGCAACTACCTGACCGTGGACCGGGTCTCGCGGACATCGGTGACCGGCATTTATGCCGCAGGCGACTGCACTGGTCTGCTGCCCCTGGCGTCTGTCGCGGCGATGCAGGGCCGGATTGCGATCTACCACGCGCTGGGCGAGGGCGTCAGCCCGATCCGGTTGCGCACGGTCGCGGCGACGGTTTTCACCAGGCCCGAGATCGCCGCCGTCGGTGTGCCGCAATCGATGATCGACGACGGTTCGGTTCCTGCCCGGACAATCATGCTGCCGTTGCGGACCAACGCGCGAGCCAAGATGTCGGGGCTGCGGCAAGGCTTCGTCAAGATCTTCTGCCGACCGTCCACCGGCGTGGTGATCGGCGGGGTGGTGGTGGCGCCGATCGCGTCCGAGTTGATCCTGCCGATCGCCGTGGCGGTGCAAAATCGCATCGACGTCAACGAGTTGGCACAGACGCTTGCGGTGTACCCGTCGTTATCCGGTTCGATCACCGAGGCCGCCCGCCGGCTGATGGCACACGATGATCTGGACTGATTGGCAACTAGGGGACGGCGGAAGAACTAGCCTCGGTTGAGCACGGCCCTACCGACGAGTAACCAACAGTAGTCTGTTCTCGTGAGCAACCCGATTCAAGCCCCGGAGAGCGCGCAGACCTGGCCGGCTTCCTCGCTAGGACCTCGGCAACGCGCGTTGGCGTGGGAGCGACTCGGTACCGAGCAATTCGACGTGGTGGTCATCGGCGGCGGCGTGGTGGGTTCTGGCTGTGCGCTGGATGCCGCCACGCGTGGGCTCAAGGTGGCGCTGGTCGAGGCCCGCGACTTCGCCTCCGGCACGTCGAGCCGCTCGTCGAAGATGTTCCACGGCGGGCTGCGCTACCTCGAGCAACTGGAATTCGGGCTGGTGCGCGAGGCGCTCTACGAACGCGAGCTGTCGTTGACCACGTTGGCACCGCATCTGGTCAAGCCGTTGCCGTTCTTGTTTCCGCTTACAAAGCGCGTGTGGGAACGCCCTTATATCGCCGCGGGCATATTTCTGTACGATAGTCTCGGCGGCGCGAAATCGGTTCCGGCGCAAAAGCATTTGACCCGTGCCGGTGCGTTGCGGTTAAGCCCCGGCCTCAAACGTAGTTCGCTGGTCGGCGGTATTCGTTACTACGACACCGTCGTCGATGACGCCCGGCACACCATGACGGTCGCGCGCACCGCGGCGCATTACGGCGCGGTCGTGCGGTGTTCGACTCAGGTGGTCGCGTTGCTGCGCGAGGGCGACCGGGTGATCGGCGTGCGCGTTCGCGATTCCGAGGACGGCTCGATCACCGAGGTCCGCGGCCACGTCGTGATCAACGCCACCGGGGTCTGGACCGACGAGATTCAGGCGTTGTCCAAGCAGCGCGGGCGTTTCCAGGTGCGCGCGTCCAAGGGCGTCCACGTGGTGGTGCCGCGGGACCGGATCGTCAGCGACGTCGCGATCATTCTGCGCACCGAGAAGTCGGTGATGTTCGTCATTCCCTGGGGAAACCACTGGATCATCGGAACCACCGATACCGACTGGAATCTCGACCTGGCCCACCCCGCGGCCACAAAGGCGGATATCGATTACATCCTGAGGACCGTCAACACTGTACTGGCCACTCCGTTGACCCATGCCGACATCGATGGGGTGTATGCGGGGCTGCGCCCGCTGCTCGCCGGCGAGAGTGACGACACCTCCAAGCTGTCCCGAGAGCACGCCGTGGCGGTGCCGGCGGCTGGGCTGGTCGCCATCGCCGGGGGCAAGTACACCACCTACCGGGTGATGGCGGCCGACGCTATCGACGCCGCTGCCGAGTTCATCCCGGCCCGGGTGGCGCCGTCGATCACCGAGAAAGTGCCGCTGATGGGCGCTGACGGCTATTTCGCCCTGATCAACCAGACCGAAAATGTGGGCGCGCTGCAGGGGCTTCACCCCCACCGGGTGCGCCATCTGCTGGACCGCTACGGCTCGCTGATCGGCGACGTCCTAGCCTTGGCGGTCGGCCGTCCCGAACTGCTGGGCGCGATCAAGGAGGCGCCGGGCTACTTGAAGGTGGAAGCCCTGTACGCCGTCACCGCCGAGGGGGCCCTGCATCTCGAGGACATCTTGGCGCGTCGGATGCGGATCTCCATCGAATACTCGCACCGCGGTGTCGACTGCGCCCGGGAGGTGGCCGAGGTGGTCGCGCCCGTGCTGGGGTGGACCGCTGGGGACATCGAACGTGAGGTCGGCAACTACACCGCGCGGGTGGAGGCCGAGATACTGTCGCAGGCCCAACCCGACGACGTGTCGGCAGACGAGTTGCGGGCCAGCGCACCGGAGGCGCGCGCCGAGATCCTCGAGCCGGTGCCGCTGAATTGAGTCTGTGATGAGACCCGCCCCGCTTCCGGTCCGCGACGGATTGGGGCCCGCGCGGGTGCGGTTGCATGGGGGACCGGTACTGGCCGAGTTGACCGCCCGATTCGGCGCGCCGGCCCGCGCGAAAGTCCTTGCGGGAGAGGTCGTTGACGTCGACGGCACGGTGGTCGATGACGCCACCGTGCTGCCCGCCGGGGCCAGCATCTACCTCTATCGCGAGCTGCCCGAGGAAGTGGCGGTGCCCTTCGATATCCCGGTGCTGTACCAAGACGCGGACATCGTGGTTGTCGATAAGCCACACTTTCTGGCCACCATGCCGAGGGGGCGGCACGTCGCCCAGACCGCGCTGGTGCGGCTACGCCGGGAACTGGGATTGCCCGAGCTGAGCCCCGCCCATCGGCTCGACCGGCTGACCGCCGGGGTGCTGCTGTTCACCACCCGGCGCGAGCTGCGCGGCGCCTACCAGACGCTGTTCGCCCGCGGTTTGGTGAGCAAGACGTACCTGGCGCGGGCGGTGGTCGATCCGGCGTTGGTGCTCCCACGCGTTGTCCGGAGCCGCATCATCAAGCGACGGGGCAACCTGCAGGCGGTCTGCGAGCCCGGGGTACCCAACGCCGAGACGCTGGTGGAGCTGTCCGCCGCAAGCGGGCGGTGCCCCCAGTCGGCCGACGGCCTGTACCGGCTGACACCGCGCACCGGACGCACCCACCAGCTGCGCGTGCAGATGGCGTCGCTGGGGCTGCCGATCACGGGAGACCCATTGTACCCCAACGTGATTGACGTCCCTGCCGATGACTTCAGCACGCCGCTTCAGCTGCTGGCGCAGCGCGTCGAGTTCGACGATCCGGTGACAGGGTTGCGGCGCGCATTCGTCAGCGGGCGCATGTTGGCCGGCTGCCCGTCTCCTCAGGCCTATCCCTTGGGAATTTCAGGTTTGTGCCGCGGGCAATACGCGTCGATGCTGGCACCGACGAAGAAGCCGGAATGATAGGCGGGCATGGTACTGCTATTCAGCACGTCGTTTACCACATCGGTAGGTGATACGCCGTTGTCAAGTTTCACGCAGACGAAATGACCGGCCTCGATTGCGTGTGCACCAGATACGTGGTCGGTGATGCCCTCGGACTTCAGCGCCGCCAGGAATTTGTCGTCGACAGTGTCGGCGTGAGCGGTCGAGCCCAGCGTCAGCAGGCCGATCAACGCGAGCGATATAGCTACTAGCAGGCGGGTAACCATTTCGGATGCTCCCTGAAGTGAGATTTCTTGCTGACGCCGAGTCGCGCCGCCAACACTACGGTTCTGCTCTCGACGGCACAATTCTCGCGGGCATTGCGGCTACAGTTCCAGATTGCCGGGTATTTGTACATGTTCTGTTCATCCGTCGGCTAGTTCCGAGCGAGAGCGACAGCAAGAATCGTCCTGCCGAGCATTGGCGCCAATTGGCGTCACCTTGGTTATTACTGTGGTCCAACTTTGTAAGTGCTTTGGTCCATCTTTGTAATTGCTTTGATCCATACCGGCGGAGGTAGGTCAGCCCTGGCAACGGGACTGGAGCGACTGCAACGCAAGGGCCGTCGCCGACGGCGGGTTGCGCGGGAAGAAGTGGCCCCAACGCCAGAATTAGCGAATTCAGTAAGTGCCAAACCGATTCAGGTGGTTCGGCCGTGGTAGCGGCGTGCAAAAAGTTCAGTTCACCATAAGGTCGCCGCGATGTCACCGTTCATTAATGCTCGGTGTGCCAAAGCTGCAGTAGTGTTTCACCCGGCCGCATCTCCGACGAGACCATCTCGCCCGGCACAATTCAGGTCTAATTCAAAGAAATAAACAAAGGAACAAAATTTGAAACTCGACCGATTTAGTGCCTTGCCGTGCGTCCTGGCTACCATTGCGTTGGTGCTGTCCGGGTGTGGCAGTGACAATAAGGCAAGTGCGCCTAGTGCATCGACAGGCAGTGCATCGACGGGCGCGCCGCCGGTGAACGTGAGTTGCGGCGGAAAGAAGACGCTGAAGGCCAGCGGGTCCACGGCCCAGGCCAACGCGATGACCCGGTTCGTGAAAGCGTTCGAGCAGGCCTGTTCGGCTCAGACGCTGGATTACACGGCCAACGGGTCGGGCGCTGGGATCAACGAATTTACCGGCAACCAAACCGATTTCGGCGGTTCGGACTCACCGTTGATCCCCAACGAGTACGCCGCTGCCCAGCAGCGTTGCGGCTCGGCGGCGTGGAACCTGCCGGTGGTGTTCGGCCCCATCGCCATCACCTACAACGTCAAGGGTGTGAATTCACTGATCCTCGACGGTCCGACCGCGGCCAAGATCTTCACTGGCGCCATCACTATCTGGAACGATCCCGCGATCGCGGCGCTGAACCCTGGTGCCAGCCCGCCCGCCGAGCCGATTCGTGTCGTGTTCCGCAGCGACTTGTCCGGGACCTCGGACAACTTCCAGGAATATCTCGATACCGCGGGCAACGGCGCGTGGGGTAAGGGTGCCGGAAAGACGTTTAACGGCGGTGTCGGCGAGGGCGCCATGGGCAACGACGGCACATCCGCGGCCGTCAAGCGCACCGAAGGGGCGATCTCCTACAACGAATGGTCGTTCGCCCAGGCGCAACAGCTGAACATGGCCAAGATCATCACGTCGGCCGGTCCGGATCCCGTGGTCCTCAGCGCAGACTCGGTGGCGAAAACGATTGCCACGGCCGGGATCATCAATAAGGGCAATGACCTGGTTCTCGACACGATCTCGTTCTACCGGCCGAGCCAGGCCGGCTCATACCCGATCGTGCTGGCGACGTATGAGATCGTCTGCTCGAAGTATCCCGATCCCCAGGTCGGTACGGCGGTGAAGGCTTTCCTGCAGAGCACCATCAGCTCAGGCCAGAATGGCCTGGCGGACAACGGATATATCCCCATTCCGGACGCTTTCAAGTCGAGGTTGTCGACTGCGGTCGACGCCATTGCGTGATCTGCGGGTCGCCCCCGAACCTATTTGAGGTCTGTAGACTTCGACCGGTGCCGCCGATATTGGTTGGCAAAAAGGGAGTCCCGTTATGGCTGAAGACAACGCGCTGGTCATCGTCGCCGGATATCAGGATCTCGACTCGGCTCGGCACGACTTCGACACCCTGACCGAGCGCGCCGACGACAAAAGCGTCGCGTTGCAGGGTGCGGTCCTGGTCGGCAAGGACTCCGACGGCAATCCCGTCTGGTCGACACCGGCAATCGGCTCGGCAGGCGGGGCGCCAAGTGGGGCGCCGGGGTCGGCCTGGCGGTAGGCCTATTCTCGCCGGCATTTGACGACGGCGGCAGTGGGCGCGGCGGCCGGGGCGCTCGCGGGCACCTTCGCCAACCATCGGATCAAGAGCGGGCTGGCCGACAAGATCGGGCAGGCGATGTCCGCGGGCAGCGCCGTGATCATCGCCGTCACCCCGGCGCAGGGCCGACTGCCGGTGGGGCAGGCTTTGGCCGGCTCGCCGATGAAATCGGTTGCGGAGCTGAGCCGTTCGACCTTGCGAAGCTTGGGCGCAGCGCTGCAGGAGGCGATGGGCAAGTTCAACCCGGACCGCACCCGGCTGCCGTTGCCGCAACGCAGCTTCGGCGGGACGATCGGCCGAACCATGGCGGACTCGGTCGGCGATTGGTCGATCGTTCCGGGTCCCTTCCCGCCGGACGACGCACCGAACGTGCTAATCGTGCTGATCGACGACGCCGGATTCGGCCCGAGACAATGCAGCGGTTCGCGCCGGGGAACTACGACCCCGACAGTGACGTCTGGGAGCTCTACTACCTACCCGACGACTTCTCCCAGGCGAGAAATCTGAGCACCGAGCATCCGGACAAGGTCGCCGAGCTGACGCAGCTGTGGTGGCAGGAAGCCGAACGAAACCGGGTGCTGCCGCTGCTGGGCGGGCTCGCGGTGATGTTCGGCGACCTGCCGCCGTTGCCCACCACCGCACGCTTCACCTTCAAAGGGGACGTGCAAAACATCCAGCGCGGCATGGTCCCACGCATCTTCGGCCGCTCCTACGCGATCGAGGCCCGGCTGCACGTCCCCGACGACGGCGCGGAGGGCGTGATCGTCGCCAACGCCGACTTCATGGGCGGTTTCGCGCTGTGGGTCGACGGACAGCGCCGACTGCACCACACCTATTCATTCCTCGGGGTCGAGACCTACCGGCAGGTTTCTACCGAACCGATTCCCACCGGCGACGTCACGGTGCGGATGCAGTTCGAAACCGGGGCGCCCGTCGTCGGTTCCGGTGGTCGCGTGACACTGTGGGCCGACGAGCGGGTGATCGGCGAGGGTGAGCTGCCCCAAACGGTGAGCCTGGCCTTCACGTCCTATGCGGGGATGGATATCGGCCGCGACAATGGCTTGGTCGTCGACCGCGGCTATGAGGACAAGGCTCCCTACGCGTTCACCGGAACCGTCATAGACGTCGTCTTCGACCTCAAGCCAGTCCCCCTTGAAGTCGAAAAAGCGTTACACGAGCACGCCTCGGTCCAAGCTGTCGGACAGGGCGCGGCGGGCTGAGCAGGGCTGGCAGGCCAAGAGTCCTGCCAGCTCGACGTATGCCGTCAGGCGCCGGCCGGAGGGTTCTTTTCCTCAGGCGTGTACTGCGGGCAGTACACCTTGATGGCCGCGCCGACGAAGTAGCCGCAGTGGTAGGCGGGCATGGCGCTGCTATTCAGCACGTCGTTCGCCACCGCGGTAGGTGTCTCTCCATCATCAAGTTTCTGGCAGACGTTGTGAGCGGCGTCGATCGCGTGAGACGGAGATACGTGGTCGGTGATCCCCTCGGACTTCAGCAACGCGATGAACTTGTCGTCGTTGGCGTCGGCTCGAGCGGTCGAGACTGCAAGCAGCGGGCCGAGTAACCCGATCGCCATGGCCACTAGAAGACGGATAACCATTTCAGACACTCCCCTGAAGTGAGATTGCTTGTTTACGCCGGGTCGAGCCGGGAACATTAAAAGTTTCGGCTATCTACGGTCCAATATTCTATTCGTCGACAGTGCGATTGTTGCAACAGAGTCCAAGATGGGCGGATAGTTATACATGCGTTGTTCACCCGCCGGCTAGCTCCGTGAACGAGAAGACCACCAAGGTGTCCGGCTCGTATCGCGGCTGACACACGTTGAGCCGGAAGGTGAGGCGGCCAGTCGAAGCCTAAGAATCTGCCTGGATGAAAGTCTCGTCGTCCTGATCGCCCGAATTAAGGACCGGCGACCCCGTGGCGCGCGTTGCCGCAGACGCCACGGCTGCCGACGGCGCGAGGGCCATTGTGGTCGAAGGTGACCACGCGCGGCCCGCCGCTCGGATTACTGCACGACTCCCGGGATGACTCCCGGGTCGGAGAGGCCCTCCTGGATTCCCTGATTTACCTTCTCAGTAAAGACCGCGCTGTCGGTTGGAGCTGTCTCTTGGCAGCCGCAGCCGAGAACACCGAACAGGGTAGGGTCGGCGTTGGCTGGTGCTGCTACCCCCACCGCTGCCCCGACCGCGATAGCGGCGCTCACCAATACTTTGATCACCAGTAGCTCTCCAAATCGTCGCTACCGGCATCGTATGGTCGCCGGTCTCCGGATGTCTGCCAGCCGAACCCGATGCGATCAGAATTTAACGCGACGTATACAAGTCTGGTTCACAGGGCACGCTGTGGGCAGTACGCATGCATGGCTAGACCGACGAAGTACCCGGCGTGATAGCCGTCCAAGTTGCTGTTTTTCGTCATGTCAGTTGCGACCTGCACCGGCGTCCTTCCGAGACCAATTTCATCGCAGACCTCGTGACCGGCAATGATCGCGGCCTGCGGTGACTGGAAGTTGATGCCCTTAGACGTCAGCGTCGCGGTGAATGCGTCATCGACCGCGTCGGCATGAGCCGTCGGCGCTGCCGCCCCCAGGGGGCCGAACAGCGCGATCGCCAGCACGAGCCGGGCAGCTGATCTACAGGTGGGTGTTATTTCTGAACCCTCCGTTCCAGCGGAAGCGCCGTTGCTTCCTCGCGGCAAGGCGAGCCTTGGTATCGCGATCATCGCAGGCCACTGACAGGCCTGTGAGTTTTTCGGCCGAAGTGGTAAGAGTGTCGCCGCTTGCTAATTTGACGGCATGCCCTACGAACGATGGATGTCGCTAGCTGTGCTGGCGGTCTGCCTCGTCGGGTGTGTCGGGCGGCCGGTCTCGGCGGCCAGCTCTCGAGATGAGCCCGGGACGTTTCAGTTCGGCGGGCTGACCCGAACCTATTCGGTGCATGTACCGCCGGGCTCTCCCGCCGGCCTGGTGCTCAGCCTGCACGGTGGCGGTGGTACCGGAGCCGGGCAGCGGTCTCTCACCGACTTCGACGCCGTTGCCGACGCCAATAATCTGGTGGTGGCCTATCCCGACGGTTACGACAAGAGCTGGAACGATGGGCGAGCGGCGTCGCCCGCGTCTCGCCGCCATGTCGACGACGTCGGGTTTCTGGTTGCGCTGGTGGCCAAGCTGCAGAGCGACTACAACATTGCCCGCGGGCACGTCTTTGCCACCGGCATGTCCAACGGGGGCTTCATGGCCAACAAGTTGGCCTGCGATCGTGCCGATGTCTTCGCCGCCATCGCGCCGGTCGCGGGCACCCTGGGCGCCGGTGTGGCCTGTAATCCGTCGCGACCGGTGTCCGTTCTGGAGGCGCACGGCACCGCCGATCCGGTGGTGCCATTCAACGGCGGGGATGTGCACGGGCGCGGTGGGGTCAGCCGCTCCGTCTCCGTTTCAGTCATGGTGGATAAATGGCGCTCGATCGACGGGTGCCAAGGCGATCCGTCGAAACAGGAGTTGCCCGACGTCGGGGACGGAACGTTCGTTCGCCGCTTCGATTCGACAGCATGTGCGGACTCCACCGAAGTGGTTCTCTACCAGATCGACCATGGGGGGCACGCCTGGCCGGGCGGCAAGCAATATCTGCCCAAAGCGATCATCGGACCCACCACGCGCGCGTTCGACGCGACGGAAGCGATTGCACAGTTTTTCCTGGCGCATGCCCGCGATTAGCCTAGTCTTGGCTTAGCACATCGATAATATTCGGCCGGATGGCGGCGTGGATGCTCAATGTTCCAGGGTCTATTTCCAGCTTAGTCAATGCAATGTTCCAAAAGTTTTCCCACGTTAGTCAATGTGAGGTGTCATGGAGTTCACAACATTGCCGCCCGAAGTCATCTCGGCGCTGATCCACGCTGGACCCGGCGCGCAATCACTGATCGAGGCTTCTGATGCGTGGCAGCGGCTCGGCACCAATTTGGAAGAATCGGCCGGCATCAACGGCGCTGCGTTGTCGTCGCTGACTGAGGACTGGCACGGCCCGTCCGCGTCGGCGATGGCCCAGGCTGTCCAGCCCTACCTCACCTGGTTGCGCACCACCGCGCAGCAATGTCAGCAGATAGCCTCTTCGGCACTGGCCGCCGTAGCGGCATTCACCTCCGTCCAGACGGCGGTGGTTCCTGTCGCGCAGGTCCTTGCCAACAGGACCCGGCTGGCGCAGTTGTTGGCCACCAACACGTTCGGGAAGAACCTTCCGGCCATTGCGCAAACCGAAGACCAATACCAGGGCATGTGGGCGAACAACTCGGCGGCGATGAGCCGCTATCAGGCGGCCTCGGCACAAGCCACCACGCTGCCTCAGTTCTCGTCGCCTCCTTCGATTACCAATCCGGCGGGGGCGGCCGCTCAAGCCAGTGCGGCGCCCGGCACTGCCGCCTCCTCTTCTGCGGCGCGCGCTGCTGCCGCGGCTGCGGCGCCCGCTGCCGCTGGTGATTCGCTTAACCTTGGCCTTTTGGACCCGACCACCGGCTATTTTGGTTTGGCCAACCAGTATGCCAACCAGTTCATATCGTCCGGCTTCCCCATCAACCTGCTGAGCTACCTGGCGCAGAACACTTCGGCCCAGGCGCTCCAGACTGTGGGCGGCGACATTGGTCAGGGTCTGTCGGGAGGTCAGTAGGCACTGGGAGCGGGGTCCGGAGCGTTGGGCGCGTTCGGTGCAGCCGGACTCTCCGCAGAACCCACGGCGGCGATAGGTGTCGGAGTGTCATTGGGCAAGCTGACCGCGCCACCCGCTGTGGTGGGGCTGTTGCCGGCGTCGCAAGCGCCGGTCCAACTCGCGTCGGCGGCGACGCCGCTCACTGCGGAAGATTCCGGGTTCCCCCTGCCGCCGTTAATGCCGCCGCCGATCGGGGCAGGCAGTGGTTGGCGCAAACGGAAGCCGCAAAAGTATGAAGACATCGCAATCGGCCGCGAGCTGAAGGGGACGGTGATGCCCCGACCGCCATCCGCGGGATGAGCGATCCGGCGCGGCAGCTCAGAAGTCGATGGGGCGCGGCAAGCCCTGTAGATAATCGAGGCCGCTTCGGATCCCTTGATTCATTTGGTCGGTGTCACTAGACCCGCCATCCGGGGCCGTAACTGTTCCCTCGCAGCTACAGCTGAGAACTCCGAACAAGCTGGGGTCAGCACTTGCCGGTATTGCTGCCGCCACGGCCGCCCCGAGCGCGATCGCCGCGCTGAACAGTACTTTTGTGATCACTAATGATTCTCCGTGATAGCCGTTACCCGAGTGTAGGAGCGCGGGTCTCGGATTGCGCGCTAAGCGGAGGCCCCGGCGTCGACCAGGTGTCTACTGGGCATGCCTCGGGCAGAACGCAGCTATGCTGACCCCGACGAAGAACCCGGCATGGTAGCCGTCCAGATTGCTGTTTTTCGTCACGTCATTTGCGACGTCGGACGGTTGTCTGCCGAGATCAAGTTCATCGCACACCTCATGACCGGCAACGATCGCGGCTTGCGATGACGCGAAGTTGATGCCCTTGGTCTTCAGTGCTGTCAGGAATGTGTCATCGACCTGATCGGCATGAGCGGTCGGGGCTGCTACTGCCACAAGGCTAAGCAGTGCGACCAACAGGACAGGGCCGGCCAGTGATCGCACAGGGCTGGGCGAACGCACTTGGGTGGTCGTCCTTTCTGAACCTTTCCGCTGACCTTGCGATCATTGCATGCGACATCCGGACTGGCGAAACCCTGGGCGCGCGGCCGACGCCCGAGAGTGCGATCGGTTACGTGACGGACATGCCATGGGCGTTCAGCGTTGGCAGGCCGGACACCAGTACGCCACGCGCTCAGCGGTGTCGTCGCATCTGATGCGGGTGCCACAGCGACGGCAATTCTGCCCGGCGCGCCCATAGACCCACAGCTGCCGGCCCGCCCGGGTGTCGCCGGTGGTGCAGCGGTTCCAACGGAAGCGGTTCGCCCACAGCATGTCTCGGGCTCGGGTGACCACGCGATGCGGGTCGGTGATATCACTGACCGGCGCGGTCGGCAGATGCCCGCTGACGAAACACAGTTCGTTGCAGTAGACGTTGCCAATCCCGGCCAGCACCCGCTGGTCCAGCAGCGCCTCGGCAATGGGCCGGTCGGGGCGTGCCGTCAGGTTGGCGGCGGCGACCTTGGGGTCCCAATCGTCGCCCAGCAGATCCGGCCCCAGGTGCGCGACCACATCGCCGTCCTGGTCGCGATCGAGGATGTTGAGCACCCCGAGGTCGACACCGACTGCGCGAATATCGCTGGCTTCCAATATGATTCGCGCCCGATGATCCACCCGCACCGGACGAGTGCCAACCCGCCAGCTGCCGTCCATCTTCAGATGCGAGTGGATGCTGGCCGGGCCGACTCTGATGAACAGGTGCTTACCACGACTGAGCACCTCGTCCACCACTTGTCCGGTGAGGTCGACGGTGGAGAACTGTGGCACCCGGATATCGCAGCGAGTCAGTGTGCGACCGGCCAGGTGCTGTCGCAGCGTGGCCGCCGTGTGCCAGACGGTGTCACCCTCGGGCATCGCTCATCGCAGCCGCAACCCGCGCGGGGTGCGAGAGAAGCCGGCCTCTGCCAACGCGGCGACGACGGGACTCGGCCCGCCGGCGAGCGGCTGCAGCGCCGGCACGCCGTCGATGCGTTCGACAAGGATCGACTCGACGCGCTTGGCCGCGACCAAGTCGGCCAACGCAAGAGCTGCCGCGTGGTGGGCCGCGGGATCGTCAGTGAACGTCAGCAGGGAGCGCCCGCCGCGCTCGAGGAACCAGGCCAGTTCGCCGTCCACCAGCGCCACCAGCGCCCCGGCCTTGCGGCCTGGCCGCGCGCTCGCGTCGCCTCTCGACGCCGGCCAGGGCAGTGCCGCGCCGTACGGGTTCGCCGGGTCGGCAGCGGCCAGCACGACGGGCCGGTATTCCGGTCGTTCCGGATCGACACCGTCCAGATAACTGCGCAGCCGGTCGACGGTCGATGCGGCGGCGAACTGGGCGCCCCCCAGCGACTCGACGAAATAGCCTCGCTGGCACCGGCCGGCTTCCTCGAATGTGCTCAGCACCTTATAAAGCATGGCGAACCCTCCCGGCACACCCTCGGCCGCCACCGCGCCCCTGGTCAACACCCCGTGGCGGTTCAACAGCAGCTCGGCTTGGTAGTGGGCCCGCAGTGTCGAATCCGGTTCGGGAACCGGCAGCGCCGACCATCGCCCGGCCACTGTGGGGTCGCTGCTGCGGTGCTGGGGGTGCGCGACACTGTATCGGCTCAGCCGGGGCGGGCGGCGTGCCCGGTGTGCCGGTGCCGAACGCTTGCGGGTACCGGTGCCGCCGAGCAGTGCGCGCACCGGTGCGAATGTATCTCCGGTGACCCAGCCGGCCCAGATCAGTTCCCACAGCGCATCTTTGAGGGCCGACTCTATGAGTCCGTCCTGTGCCAGTTGGCGGAAGAAGTACGCGCCGCCGCCGGCCAGCGTTTCCAGGATCGCCCGGTGGGTGTCGGTGAAGTCGATCTCGGCGGGCGCGGTCAGCGTCAACGACGCGGAATCGGCGGGGTGGAGAGCGATCCAGCCGTCACTACCCGAGATCGACCCGGCGCCTGACCAGGTGACCTCCCCGGTCGCGAGCAGCTCGTCGAGCATCGCCGGGGAGTAGTCGCGGACCCGGGGGGTCAGCACCAGCGGTTCGATCGCCGAGGCCGGCATCCGAACACCGGCCAGCTGATCGATGACGGACACGAGTCCGTCAAGGCCCGACTGACCCGAAGACACTCGATGCCAGGCAGGCAGAAATCGCGCGTAGGCGGCCGTGCTGACCGGCTCGACCTGCGCGCGCAACGCGGCCAGCGAGCGCCGCCGCAGAATGCGCAGCACGTCCGCGTCGCACCACTGCTCGCCGCCGGTCCCACCCGTTACCTCGCCGGCCGCGACGAAGTCGCCGCGCACCAGCCGCCCGTCGTCGGCCATCCGGCCGAGCACATCCGCCGTCACCCGCAGTCCCAGGCCGAAGCGGGCGGCGGCCGCCGCGGTGGTGAACGGGGTGCGGGTGCGCGCGTAGCGGCCCAGCAGCTCGCCCAGCGGGTCGGCCACCTCCTCGGTGAAGGTGCCCGGGACGCCGACCGGAACCGCGGCCCCGACCCCGTCGCGCAGCCGGCCGATGTCTTCGACGGCCACCCACCAGCTCCGCCCGGCGAACGACACCGTGAGCGCGCGCCTGGCGGCGCGCAAGCCCTCCAGCCAGCCGCCGACGTCGGAGACGCTGGACCGGGCGGCCACCTCGTCTTCGGTGAGCGGTCCCAGCAGTCGCAACAGGTCCGCGACCGCCTCGGCATCGCGGGCCACCCGGTCATCCGACAGGTGCTGCAGCTGGCGGCCGGTCGCGGCGACGACCTCGGGATCGAGCAGCTCGCGCAGCTCTACGCGGCCAAGCAGCTCGGCCAGCAGCGTGCTGTCCAGCGAGAGCGCCGCGGCGCGGCGCTCGGCAAGCGGGCTATCGCCCTCGTACATGAACGCGCCCACGTAACCGAACAGCAGCGACGCCGCGAACGGTGACGGCTTCGCGGTTTCGGCCTCGAGCACCCGGACCCGGCGCTGGGCGATGCGCGCCATCAGATCGACTACCGCGGGGACGTCGTAGACGTCTTGCAAGCATTCCCGAACGGTCTCCAGCACGACCGGGAAGTCGGGGTATTTGCGCGCCACCTCCAGCAATTGGGCGGCGCGCTGACGCTGGTGCCACAACGGCGAGCGGCGGCCGGGGTGTCGGCGGGGCAGCAGCAGAGCCCGGGCCGCGCATTCCCGGAACCGCGATGCGAACAGCGCCGAACCGCCCACTTCGGCGGTGACGATCGGGTCGATCTCGTCGGCGTCGAACACGAACAGTTCGGCGGCCGGTGGGGCGTCATCCAAGGTGTCCGGCAATCGCACCACGATGCCGTCGTCGGAGGCGGTCGGCTTCTCGTCGATGCCGTAGCGTTCGCGCAGCCGCCGGCCCACCGCCAGCGCCAGCGGCCCGTGCACCCGGAGCCCATACGGCGAGTGCAGGATCACCCGCCAGTCGCCCAGCTCATCGCGGAACCGCTCGACCAGCAGGGTGGTGTCGGTGGGTACCACCGCGGTGGCGGTGCGCTGGTCGTCCAGCAACACCCACAGGTTATCGGTCGCGTAGTCGTCGAAACCCAAAGCGGTACAACGCTTTCCGAATGCTTCGCGGTCCAGCCCGGCCAGCTCGCCGGTGAACGCGCCGAGTGCGGCGCCGAGCTCGGCCGGGCGGCCGACGTCGTCGCCGCGCCAGAACGGCAACCGGGCGGGCTGACCCGGTGCGGGGATCACCAGCACCCGGTCATGGGTGATCTCGGTGATTCGCCAGCTGGTGGCCCCCAACGAGATGACATCGCCCGGACGGGACTCGTAGACCATTTCCTCGTCGAGTTCGCCTACCCGCGAAGGCTTTTCGGCCTCGCTGGCCAGGTAGACGGTGAACAGCCCGCGATCGGGAATTGCGCCGCCGGAGGTGACGGCCAGCCGCTGCGCGCCGGGCCGCGCGGTCAGGGTCCCGGTGTCGCGGTCGTAGACCAATCGCGGTCGCAGTTCGGCGAACTCGGTGGACGGGTACTTTCCCGACAGCAGGTCCAGGGTGGCCTCGTAGATGCTGCGCGGCAGCGTCGCGAATGGGGCGCTGCGGCGCACCGTGTCGAACCACCGGTCCGCGTCCAGCGGTTCCAGCGCAGCCGCCGCTACGGTGTGTTGGGCCAGGATGTCGAGGGGGTTGGCGGGCACCCGCATCGTCTCGATCTGACCCGCGAGCATCCGCTGCACGCTCACCGCGCAACCGATCAGGTCGGTGCGATGCTTGGGGAATAGCACCCCCCGGGAGATCTCGCCGACCTGATGGCCGGCCCGCCCGATACGTTGCAAGCCACTGGCCACCGACGGCGGCGCTTCCACCTGGATCACCAGATCGACCGCGCCCATATCGATGCCCAGTTCCAGGCTCGAGGTTGCCACCACGGCCTTGAGTCGCCCGTGCTTGAGGTCCTCTTCGACGAGGGCGCGCTGCTCCTTGCTGACCGAACCGTGGTGGGCGCGCGCCAGCACCGGGGGCGCGCCGTAAGTCTGTCCGCTGCCCATGATGTGTGCCGGTGCTCCGCCGGCAACCTGCGGGTTGGCCTCCGGCGTTAGCGAGAAACCGCACCGTTCGGCGTGAATTTCGTTGAGCCGCGAAGTAAGTCGTTCTGCCAGCCGCCGCGAATTGGCGAACACGATGGTCGAACCATGCGATTCGATCAGGTCGACCAGCCGCGCCTCCACATCGGGCCAGATGGTGTTGTTCGTCAGGTTGGCCATATCGGGCACCGGCACCTGCACGGTGAGCTCGACGGTCTTGGCCGACGGGGGAGCCACGATGGTCGTAGGAGATTGTCCGGACAGGAACCGCGCGAGCTCCTCGGGAGGACGCACGGTCGCCGACAGCCCGATGCGCTGCGCTGGCCGGCTTTGAGACAGGCTCTGCCGCAGGTCGTCCAGCCGTTCCAGCGAAAGGGCCAGGTGTGCGCCGCGTTTGCCACCGGCGATCGCGTGAATCTCGTCGACGATCACGGTCTGCACGCCGGCCAGGGTTTCGCGGGCGGCCGAGGTCAGCATCAGAAACAGCGATTCCGGGGTGGTGATCAGTACGTCGGGCGGCTGAGCGATGAGCTGGCGACGCCGCGCGGGCGGGGTGTCACCCGAGCGGACCCCGACGCTGATGTCGGGTGCGGGCAGACCGCGGCGCTCGGCGATCCGGGTGAGCCCCGCCAGCGGGGTGCGCAGGTTGCGTTCGACGTCGACCGCCAACGCCTTGAGAGGTGACACGTACAGCACCCGGGTCCCCGCCTGCCGCTCGGATGAGCCGGCAAGACTGTCCAGCGCCCACAGGAACGCCGCCAACGTCTTACCGGAGCCGGTCGGGGCGATGACGAGGGTGTTCTTGCCGTCGGCGATGGCGGCCCAGGCGTCCGCCTGCGCCGTGGTGGGTGCGGCGAAGGTGCTGGCGAACCATTCGCGGGTGATCGCGCCGAACCGGCCTAATGAGCTTGGGCACGGGGGGTCAGGGTGCGCGGTGCTCACCTAAGCCATGGTGCCAACGGGTACCGACAAAAAACTATCGCTGCGGCAAATCTCGCGCGGTCGCCATCGCCCCAGCCAGTTCCTCAGGGATCTCGGGCACCCGGGCGATCGAGTCCAGCAACGTGTGCGCGCAGGCGTCGGCGAGGCGTTCTGCGTCGGTCGTGGGGTCGATGATCCGCTGCCGGCATATTTCGAAGGTGAACGCCAGCCAGCCTTGAAGGATCACCCGCAGGTCGCGCTCGACATCGGGCTCCAGCGCGCTGCTGCCCGGTATCCCACTCACGACCTGACCGACGCGGATCATGATGTGCTCCATCTGGCGGTTCTTCGCTTCGTCGCCGACGCCGAGCAAAACGGGGTCGGACCGGCCAAGGCCGACGTACGCAGCCCACGCGGCCTCCGGATTCTGCTCGTGATAAGCCATGTAACCCAGCACGCCGACGCGTATCTCTTCGAACATCGTCAGGCCGCCTTCGAGGTCCTTGTTGGTGGTCTCGTACAGCCGGTCGGCCTCGTCCTTGACGACGGCGGCGAAAAACGCCCGTTTATCCGGAAAGTAGTGATACATCAGTGCACGCGACACCCCAGCCCGCTCAGCGATCTCGTCGATGCGGACCTCGTCGTAAGGCCGCTTCCCGAAGACCTCCGCCCCCAGAGCGAGCAGCTCAGCTCGGCGGTCCTCGGGGGATAACCGCCTCCTGGCTACCATGTGTCAGATAGTACTCACGGCAGCTGGGTGGACCGCCAGTGCGCGCGTTAGCCGAACTCCACGCCCTGGGCCAGCGGTAACTCGCCCGAGTAGTTCACGGTGTTGGTGGCGCGCCGCATGTAGGCCTTCCACGCGTCCGAACCAGATTCCCGCCCGCCGCCGGTTTGCTTCTCGCCGCCGAACGCGCCACCGATCTCTGCGCCCGACGTGCCGATATTGACGTTGGCGATACCGCAGTCGGATCCGTCCAGGAAACGCTCGGCCTCGCGCAGGTCGGTGGTAAAGATCGCCGACGAAAGTCCTTGTGGCACAGCATTATTGAGTGTGATCGCGTCGTCGAGTTCGTCGTAGGTCAGCGCATAGAGTATCGGCGCGAACGTTTCGGTGGCCACGATGGCGGTTTGCGATGGCATCCGAACCACGGCGGGCGCCACGTAGTAGGCGCTCGGCAGGCCGTTATCGTGGCGCTCTCCGCCGATGACCTCGCCGCCGTCGACGAGCGCCTGTTCCAGCGCGCCCACCATGTCGCGGTAGGCGGTCTCGTGGATGAGTGGGCCGACGAGCGTGCCGGGGGCCGACGGGTCGCCGATCGGCAGCTGCCTAAAAGCGGTCACCACCCGCTTCACCACTAAGTCGGCCACCGAGCTGTGCACGATCAGCCGGCGCAGGCTCGTGCAGCGCTGACCGGCGGTGCCCGCGGCGGCGAACACAATGCCGCGCACCGCCAGGTCCAGGTCGGCCGACGGTGTCACGATGGCGGCGTTGTTGCCGCCCAATTCCAGCAACACCCGCCCGAAGCGCTGCGCGACACGCGGACCGACCTGCTGGCCCATCCGCACCGAGCCGGTTGCGGACAACAACGCGATCCGTGGGTCATCGACCAGCTGTTCGCCCAGGTCGCGGCCGCCCAGGATCAGCCCGCTCACCGCGGGCGGCGCCCCGACGTCGGCGGCGGCCCGGCCGATCAGCGCCTGGCAGGCCAGGGCCGTCAACGGCGTCAGCTCCGAGGGCTTCCACACCACGGTGTCCCCGCACACCAGTGCTATCGCGGTGTTCCATGCCCAGACCGCGACCGGGAAGTTGAACGCGGTGATCACGCCCACCACACCGAGCGGATGCCAGGTCTCGAGCAGCCGATGCCCGGCGCGCTCCGATGCGATGGTTCGGCCGTAGAGCTGGCGCGACAGGCCGACGGCGAACTGGCAGATGTCGATCATTTCCTGCACTTCGCCCAACGCCTCGGAGGCGATCTTGCCTACCTCGAGGGTCACCAGCGTGGCGAGGTCGTTCTTGTGCGCCGACAGCAGCTCGCCGAGCCGGGCCACCAGCGCGCCGCGCACCGGGGCCGGTGTGGTTCGCCAAGTCGAAAATGCGTCGGCGGCGTCGGCGATCGTGCGATCGACCTGCGCGGATGTGGTTTCCCCGACAGTGAACAGCACCTCGCCGGTGATCGGTGTGCTGGCGGGCAGGCCGTGCCCACCCGGCTCGTCGAGACTGACCTTCACCCCGATGGCCGCCAGGGCATCGCGTGCCTGGGCGCGCAACTCGTCGGAGTGGTTCATGCTCATCGGGGTGCCTCCTTGGAGAGCGCTGCGTACAGCGCGTACGGCTGCCAGGTCACCAGCTTTTTCTGGGGGGCTCATTGCGCCCCGTCGCTGCGATAGTCTCCGGCCATGGGTGAGACGCTCGACGATATCGACCGGATCCTGATCCGCGAGCTGGTCGCCAACGGACGCGCGACGCTGTCGGAACTGGCGGCGAGTGCCCGCCTTTCGGTCTCGGCGGTCCAGTCGCGTGTGCGCCGGCTGGAATCCCGGGGCGTGGTGGCAGGGTATTCGGCCCGGATCGATCCGGAGGCGGTCGGGCACTTGCTGTCGGCGTTCGTGGCCATAACTCCTCTTAATCCTTCTCAACCCGATGATGCTCCCGCCCGCCTGGAACACATCCAGGAGATCGAGTCGTGTCACTCGGTAGCCGGGGAGGAGAGCTACATCCTCCTGGTGCGCGTCGAGTCCGCGCGTGTACTCGAGGATCTGCTGCAACGGATCCGGTCAACCGCGAACGTCAAGACTCGAAGTACCATCATATTGAATACTTTTTACAGTGATCGCCAGCGCGTACCGTAAAATTTACAATATATGCGTCAGGATTCCGTAAAAATCAGGCTACGATGGGCGGTATGACCGCCGTCCTGAACTCCTATGCACTCACCGAGCGGCTCACCGAACCCGACCAGGTCCATGAGGTGCTGGCGCGCAGCATTCTGGTCGACGGTTTTGACTTCGTGCTTGATCTGACCCGCTCCGCCGGCTCCTATCTGTACGACGCCCGAGACGGCCGGCGCTACCTCGACATGTTCACCTTCTTTGCCTCGTCGGCACTGGGGATGAACCACCCGGCGCTGGCCGACGACGAAGACTTCCGAGCCGAGCTCACCGAGGCCGCGCTGAACAAGCCCAGCAATTCCGACGTGTACTCGGTGGCGATGGCCCGCTTCGTCGAGACCTTCGCCCGCGTCTTGGGAGACCCGGAACTGCCGCATCTGTTCTTCGTCGACGGTGGCGCACTGGCGGTGGAGAACGCGCTCAAGGTCGCGTTTGACTGGAAGAGCCGCCACAACGAGGCCCGCGGCATCGACCCTGCGCTGGGCACACGAGTGCTGCACTTGCGCGGGGCGTTCCACGGCCGCAGCGGCTACACGCTGTCGCTGACCAACACCAAGTCCGTCACCGTGGCCCGCTTCCCGAAATTCGATTGGCCGCGCATCGACGCGCCGTTCATCCGGCCCGGCCTGGATGAGCGGGACATTCACGAGCTGGAAGCCGAGTCGCTGCGCCAGGCCCGCGCGGCATTCGAGGCGCACCCGCACGACATCGCGTGCTTCATCGCCGAGCCGATCCAGGGCGAAGGAGGCGACCGGCACTTCCGGCCGGAGTTCTTCGCGGCGATGCGCGAGCTGTGCGACGAATACGACGCGCTGCTGATCTTCGATGAGGTGCAGACCGGCTGCGGATCGACCGGAACCCCTTGGGCCTACCAGCAATTGGGCGTGCAACCCGATGTGGTGGCGTTCGGCAAGAAGACCCAGGTGTGCGGAGTGATGGCGGGTCGCCGCGTGGATGAAATCGCCGACAACGTCTTCGCGGTCACCTCACGCATCAACTCGACCTGGGGCGGGAACCTCGCCGATATGGTGCGCTCCCGCCGCATCCTGGAGGTCATCGAGTCCGACGAGCTGTTCGAGCGCGCCGCCGAGCTTGGCCGCTACCTGCGCGCCCGGCTCGACGAGCTCGCCGAGGACTTCCCGGCGCTGGTCCTCCACCCCCGCGGCCGCGGCCTGATGTGTGCGTTCGACCTGCCCACCACGGCGGATCGCGACGAGTTGATCCGCCAGCTGTGGCGGCGTGGCGTGATTTTGCTGCCCGCCGGTACAGACGGCGTGCGGTTCCGTCCCGCACTGACCGTTTCGCGCGACGACATTGACGCGGCGTTAGCCGGCGTCCGCCGCGCGTTGACGGCTATAACTTAACCCGCAAGCGTTTTACCTTGGTTTATCGCGGGTATGCGGACCACGCGGCTCGCAAATGTAATTGACGCGGTAACTAAAGCGATTTAGCTAGCGATGGACCAAGAGCAGCCGAATGCGGGATATGAGGGTGAAGGATGCCGAAGGTACGTGAGCGGTCAGGTGGGGATCGCTTGGGGCAGGAGGACGACGAGGTTCGCGCCGCCATCCGGTTCGCGGTCGTGGCGGCGGTTGTCGGCGTCGGCTTCGTCATCCTGGCGGCGGCGTGGGTCAGTACCTGCGGCGGAGTGAGCGTCGATACGGTGGCCTGCGGCCCGCCGGAGCGGACACTGCTGGCGTTCGGGGGGCCCCTGATCTTGTTGGCCGGGGGACTATGGGCGTTCCTGCGCACCTACCGCGTGTGGCGCGATGAAGGGACGTGGTGGGGGTGGCACGGCGCCGGCTGGTTTTTGTTGACGCTGATGGTGGTGACGCTGTCCATGAGTGTTCTCCCGATCGCGGGCCCCGCACTGGCCGGTTGAATCGTCATCCGCGAGCCGCGGATTGACCAATTATTGAGGCCAAAATTATCGTGGCACGCGGCATTTTGATGAATCAACGCGGTTCTTCACAGCCGCACTCCCGAGACCTACGCTTATTGCCATGAGGCAAATTCTGTTGCGCGCGGTTGTGCTTCTGGGATCGTGGGCGATCGGGCTACTGGTGGCGGCGTGGGTTGTTCCCCGAGTTTCGTTGTCGATGTCGGGGTTTATCGTCGCCGTACTGGTGTTCTCGGTGGCGCAGGCGGCCCTGTCGTTGGTGTGTTTGAAGTTGCCCCACGGTTATGCGTCGCTGCTCCTTGGCGGCACGGGCCTGGCAATGACGCTCGTCGCGTTAGGTCTTGCCTCGGAATTGACTCACGGGCTGACCATTCGCGGCGGTGCATCCTGGCTGGCCACAACGGTTGTGGTGTGGCTCGTGACAACGGTTGGGGCAATTTCACTGCCCGACCTGTTCGCTCGCGAGGACGTTGCTTCGACCTGACCAAATCAGCTTGCCCGCGCAAATTCGGCATTTCGCTGGGTCCGCCGAGTAGGTAGCATTTTGTTGTCTCGTCCGATGAGGGAGGGAGACGTGATGGGAGACACGCATCACGATCCGACGGATTACTCCCGGACCACGCAACCGCACGCTGGCATCGTCATGAAGGACAATTTTTTCTGGCCGGGGTTGATCCTGCTGGTTGTGGCAGTGTTCGGGATGATCAGCACGGCGGTAGCTGCCAGCTACCGACATTACGAGTGGATCACCACGACGGTACTGATCGCCGTGCTCGGATCGGTCGCCGGAGCGCTGTGGTTCGTTGTGGAGCATCGCCGTGTGGCCCGCATCGAGGAGCAGTGGTACGCCGAGCATCCCGATGGTCGGCCGCGCCAGCACACTGCCTAACGCTAAGACGTGGTCCGGTTCTGATCCCGGCCCGTGACTGCGCTTTCCCGTCGACAGGAAACCTAAAGGTTACCGGCGTCGCCGAGCGGGTATCACGTGTACACCATGATTGAGTACCGGCGATGTTGCGTTAGGGTGGTTACCCCATCATGGGGGACAGAATGACGAAAGCACCGACATAGATGCCTACTGCGACCACGATCAATACGACCAGTGTGATCCCGTCAGCTTC
>Ga0210389_10000538_pt1 | contig 34272 bp, 28 predicted proteins | sample IncBWH28OmetaG_FD_160127 | JGI IMG/M metagenome (GOLD analysis project Ga0210389, IMG submission 160127) | Forest soil microbial communities from Barre Woods Harvard Forest LTER site, Petersham, Massachusetts, United States - Inc-BW-H-28-O ... | reverse complement strand
GGGCGTGTCCATGTAGCGCTTGCGTACCCAGGTGATGACGCCCAGTTCCGCCAGCACGACAATTCCAGCCGCCCAGAGCGCCATTTTGAAATCGTGCAAGAGAAACGGCAGAGTGTGACCGATCCCACCCACCGCGGTCATCGCGCCGCAAATCAACCCGCGCACCCACGGATGTCCGCGGCCCGTAAGGCTGCCATCATCCGAAAGCGCCTCGGCGAACCCCATGCTGATACCCGCTCCCGCCGAAGCCGCCAGGCCGACCAGAAAGGCGTCCCAGCTTTTCTGCGTAGCGAAAGCCGCCGCAAACACAGGCGCCAGTGTCGACACCGAGCCATCCATCAGCCCCGCCAGCCCCGGCTGCACAATCTGCAAAACGAACAGCCGGCGCTGTGCAACTTCTTCGTCGGCCTTCACGTTGTCCGGCAATTTTTGTTTGTCGAGTTCCTGGGCACGTTCTTCGTGCTCGCGCTCTTCGTTTACGAGATCATCCAGCAACTGCCGGATGCTCGCGTCCTGTGTGCGTGCGGCCGCCTTTTCATAGAAGCGCCGCGTCTCGACCTCCATTGTCGATGCCTCTTTGCGCACGGCTTCAATTCGCAAAGGCCGCACCAGCCACAAGGCAGGCCGCTCCACGAACCCGCGGACGTCCTGACGCCGGATCAGCGGGATGTGCTCGCCGAATTTTTTCTGAAACAGTTCGAGCAGCCGCCTACGGTGTCCCGACTCCTCTTCTCGCATGCCCTCAAACATTGAGGCCGTTGCTGGATAGTCCTGCCGCAGCCCTTCCGCAAAGTCGGAGTAGACTCGCTCGTCCTCTTCTTCCAGGGCGATGGCCAGGGCCAGCACTTCACGCTCCGTTAGTTCTTCGAACTTCTTCATGACGCCATAGCTTACAGGCCCTCGAGGCGCGGAGACAAATCCGGATTTCTGACTTCTACCATCAATTGTCAGGGCCCGTGCCAGCCGTAGACGATTGGAAACCCGTACCTCAGTCGGCAATCCGTGACCCGAAGCAACGGCCACACCCCGGATGCTACTATCCAATTCATGAAGTGCCATAGGTGCGCCGGCCAGCCGGGACACATTCGATGAGTAGAGCGAGAAAGGGTCGAGGAAAGAAACAGGCTCACGCCGCGCAACCCTCGCCGGAACTGGTCATCATCACCGGCATGAGCGGTTCGGGGAAGGCCTCGGTATTGAAAGCCTTCGAAGACCTGGGCTACTACTGCGTCGATAACCTGCCGGTGCAGCTTATTCCGCAATTCGCCGATCTGGCCGTTCAGTCGAGTGAGATTCGCCGCACTGCGCTGGTCGTGGATGTGCGCGAAGGCTCCAAGCTCGAAGAACTTCCCAAAATGCTGAAGTCGGTCGGGCGCATGATCCCTACCAAGGTCGTTTTCCTTGAAGCGTCCGACTCGGTCCTGATGCGCCGTTTCAGCGAGACGCGCCGGCCGCACCCTCTCGGCACCGATGCACCCGTGCAGTCGGCCCTCAAGGCCGAACGCCGCCACCTGGGCGCCATTCGCAAGGTCGCTGATTTGGTGATCGATACTTCAAAGTTCAATGTGCACGAGCTGCGCGCTCACATCACCGAACGTTTCCAGGAACAGTCCTCGGAAAAAAGTATTCTCGTGTCCATCGTGAGCTTCGGATTCCGGCAAGGCGTTCCCGAGGACGCCGACCTGGTCTTCGACGTGCGCTTCCTGCCCAACCCACATTTCGTTCCTGAATTCCGCCCGCTGACCGGGCGCGATCCGCGAGTTGCGAAATACATTCGCTCGTTTCCGCAGAGCAAGGAGTTCATCTCGCGAATCTCGGACCTGCTGGTCTACCTGCTGCCGCATTACATTCATGAGGGCAAGAGCTATCTGACGATCGCGTTCGGATGCACCGGCGGCCAGCATCGTTCCGTCATGATTGCCGAGGAAGTCGGCAAACACCTTCGCCACGCTGGATACCGCGTGAAGGTCGTGCACCGCGATAGCCCAGGGTAACTGAAACGGCATTCCCTCAGCCCACGACTCAAGTAGAATAAGGCCTTGCACCTCATGCCCATTCGAGCGGCGGCAAGCGCAGGCGGCCTGCGCCGCGCGGGAGCCTCATGCGGCAACTGACGCGGCTCGTCCGGTATGTTCTCCCGTTCCTCGTGCAGTTAGTGCCCGGAGTGTTGCTGCTCGCAGCCGTCGGATTCCTTGAGGCGTTTCGGCTGATGCTGCTCAAGCCAGTGCTGGAGCGTGTACTGGATCCCGCATCGGGTTCGGAAAACATCGTCCTCTTGACGATCCCGAAGTTAAACAAGCCCATCTATCTTCAATCGTTCGTACCCTCGCACCTGCATAACGCGTGGAATATTGTGGCCTTCGCGCTGATAGCCTCGACCGTGCTCAAGGGAATCTGCGACTATTGCGGCACCTACCTGGTGAACCACGCCGGTTTCGGCATGATCACCAACCTGCGTAACGAGCTGTATAACTCGGTCCTACGGCGGTCAGCGGCGTTTTTTCAGAAGCACGCGACCGGCACTCTGATATCGACGATCATCAACGACATCGAACGCGTACAGTTTGCTATGTCGAGCGTGCTGTCGGAGTTCCTGCAGCAGTTCTTCACGTTTATATTTACAGCTGGTCTCGTGATCGTGCTCGGAGGTCAGCTTTCCTGGGTACTCGTGCTGTTTGTCCCCGTCATCGTCTTCTCGGCTGTACGGATTGGCCGCCGGGTGCGTTCGACCACACGCACCGGTCAGGACCATCTGGCAGGCGTGCAGAATATCCTGCATGAGACGATTACCGGCAACCGCATCGTGAAAGCTTTCGGCATGGAATCGTGGGAGGTGGCACGATTCCGCAAGGCCGCGCAGCGCCTTTTCCGCGCGAATCTGCGGTCCGTGGCCGCGGCCTCCATCAGTTCGCCGCTCATGGACATTCTGGGGTCGATCGCCATCGCTCTCTTGCTTCTTCTGGGCAGAGAACAAATCGTGCATCACCGGCTCGATCTGAGCGCGTTCGTGACTTTCGTCGCGGCCGTGCTGACGATGTACAATCCGGCACGCAAGTTTGCCGTGTTCAATAACAGTTTCCAGCAGGCCCTGGGCGCATCCTCGCAACTGTTCAAATTCATGGACGCTGAAGACACTATCCTTGAAAAGCCCGGCGCCAAGGCCCTTCCAAAGTTTTCCCAAAGCATACGAATGGAAGACGTGAGTTTTTCTTACCGGCAGGATGGCGACGAGTCGCGTGAGATTCTGCGTGGCATTGACCTCGAAGTGCGGCGGGGAGAAATTCTCGCGGTCGTGGGTTCCAGCGGGGCGGGCAAGAGCACTCTGGTTCACCTCATCCCCCGCTTCTTCGACGTCACCGGCGGACGCATTCTGATCGACGGCCACGACGTCCGCGACGTGACTCTCGCGTCCTTGCGCTCTCAGATCGGCATCGTCACCCAGGACACGATCCTGTTCAACGATACCGTTCGCGACAATATCGCCTACGGTCAGCCGCAGGTTCCACAGAAGGAAGTCGAGTCGGCGGCCCGCGCCGCGCTGGCCCACGATTTTATTGTGGCCCTTCCCGCAGGGTACGATACTGTGATCGGAGAGCGCGGCGTGCGGCTTTCCGGAGGCGAGCGCCAGCGGCTCGCGATTGCGCGCGCGCTGTTGAAGAACGCTCCGGTCCTGATTCTGGACGAGGCCACTTCGGCGCTCGACAGCGAATCTGAAGCTCTAGTGCAATCCGCGCTGCATAATCTGATGAGCGGCCGCACCGTTTTCGTGATCGCGCATCGTCTTTCGACAGTGCGCCGCGCAGATCGTATTGTGGTGATCGAAAACGGATCCATCGCCGACATCGGGCGCCACGAAGAGTTGATGACGAAGGTAGGAACGTACCGGCGTCTCTATGAGTTGCAATTCGCCAACGCGGATTCGACTCGAGCCGTCGCTGAAACTTGAGAACACGGCCCCTATGCCCATACGCTCAATGACAGGTTTTGCGCAGGTGCGAGGCGAGATCCAGCGACCGGTAGGCGGCGCCGCCTCTCCCGGCGGTTCGGCCAATTCCAATGGCCGCATGGCGTTCGCTCTCTCGCTGAAGTCAGTGAACCATCGCTTCCTCGACCTGCATTTCCGGCTGCCCTCGGGAACCGATTCGCTGGAGATGCAACTCCGCCGGCTGCTGAAAGAAAAGATGGGGCGCGGCCACGTTGAAGTTTCGCTGAGTCTGGAGCGCACCACCAGTGAAGCGTTCTCGCTCAACCGCGACATTGTCGGCGGTTACATCGCCGCATTCCGCGCCGCCGCTGCTGAGTTCTCACTCGCCACCGAGCCCGACCTCAATTCCGTTCTCCGCATTCCGGGCGCTCTGGATTCCGCCAACGACAGCGCCGACGGCGAAATTGAAGCCGCGGTCATGTCCAAAGTCGGTGAAGCTCTCGATCGTCTGAACCAGATGCGCGAAGAAGAAGGCCGTGGCATTGCCCGCGAACTGCGTGACCGCATGGCCCACTTGGTCGAGGCCGGCAAGATCGTGCAGCAGCATCGCCGCGCCGTGCTTCAGAACTACGGCGAGCGGCTGCAGTCGCGCCTTCAGGAATTGCTGGGGGCAACCGTCGATAAGGATCGCGTGCTGCAGGAAGCAGCTCTGCTCGTCGATCGCAGTGATATCCAGGAAGAAATCGTTCGGCTCGAAACCCACGTGCAACATTTTCTGGGGCTGCTCGAAGCCGGAGGCGAGATTGGAAAGAAGCTCGACTTCCTGCTGCAGGAAATGAACCGCGAGGCCAACACGTTGCTTTCAAAGACTTCCGGCCTCGCTGGCGAAGCCCTGAAAATTACCGAGGCTGGACTGGCCATGAAGGCAGAAATCGAAAAGTCGCGCGAGCAGGTGCAAAACCTGGAATGAGAGACCGCCAGCCCATCGTCTACATCATCTCGGCGCCCTCCGGGTCGGGGAAATCGACACTCGTCAACGTACTGCTCGCTATGACGCCGCGTCTCGATTTTTCCATCTCCTACACGACTCGGCCGGTTCGCGGCAGCGAGCAAAACGGCAAGCAATACTATTTCGTTTCTCGCCAGGACTTTGAGCAGATGATCGCCGACGACGAATTCCTGGAACATGCCAGTCTCTATGGGAGGGACTACTATGGCACCGCGCGCCGCTTCCTGCGCGAGGCTGAGGAGAAAGGGCACGATCTGCTGCTCGACATCGACGTGCAAGGAGCCGCACAGATAAAACAGAAGTTACCCGACGCAGTCAGCATTTTTGTGTTGCCGCCCGACCGCAAAACTTTGGAGTGGCGCCTGCGCAAGCGTGGTGAGGACTCGGACGAGGTGATCGATCGTCGGCTGGATGCGGCCCGTCGCGAGATCGAGAACTACGATAAGTACGACTACATTTTGATCAACGACAAGCTCGAGGAATCGAGCGACAGCTTGCAGGCCATCGTTCTGTCGGAGCGCCTTTCGCGCTCCAAATCCTCCTTGTCCGCCGGCGATCAAGAAATCATGGAACTGGCGAACCGTCAACGGCTCGCAAATATGCGCAATCGGGTGCTGCCGATCCTGGCGTCCTTTCGTACCCTTCCGCCTTCGGCACGCTGCTAGATTTCGCGGTATCATTTTAGGGACGCCGGAATGGTGTCGAAAGCCGCTCACGGAGTATGAGCGGGATAAGCCTGAGAGTTGGCCGTGTTCGGCCGGACGCAGAGCTCGAATTCAATAGCTGCGTTCGGCACTGATAGACTTCAAACTTGATTTCTTGAGGGAGAGTCCCAATGAAGTTGATCGAAGGCTTTGACAGCAACTACCGGTACATCTTGGTGGCGGCGCGGCGAGCGCGGCAACTGCAGTCCGGTGCACCCCCGGTGGTCGACACTAATTCCCGCAAGCCTTGCCGCATTGCACAGGATGAAATCCGCGCGGGCAAGGTGAAGTGGGAGATTCCTGAGACCCGCACTGCCGCCGAGCAGGCAGAAGAAGCTCTCGACAAGGCGCTGGGTCAGGACTGAAGGAATTGTTGATTTCATGATTGCTGATTATTGATCGCGAGACCGCAGGTCGAGGATCAGCGGCTGTCAATCAGAAATCAACAATCAAAAATTGTATGAAGATCGCCCTCGGTGTCACTGGCGGAATCGCGGCTTACAAAGCGGCAGAGATCATCCGACTGCTGCAGGATAAAGATCGCGGGATTCGCGTGCAGGTAATCATGACGCGCGCCGCCCAGGAGTTCGTACGCCCACTCACCTTCGCCGCGCTCTCGGGAGAGAAAGTCATCACCGGCATGTTTGCGTCCGGCGCAGAGCGTGAACCGAATCTCGACTCTGCCAACCTTGACTCCGCCATCGAGCACATCGCGGTCGCGCAGTCCATCGATGCGCTGCTGGTTGCACCCGCCACGGCCGACGTTCTAGCTCACTTCGCGCAAGGCATCGCCAGCGACTTCCTGACCACGCTCTATCTCGCCACCGCGGCGCCAGTGGTGGTCGCGCCCGCCATGAACGTCAACATGTGGAATCATCCGGCGACGCAGGCAAATCTGCAGGTGCTGCGCCAACGCGGCGTGAAAATTGTTGAGCCCGGTGCGGGCTACTTGGCTTGCGGAATGACCGGCCAGGGGCGCCTTGCCGAAAATGAAACCATAGTCGCCGCAGTCATGGAGGCTCTCGGCGCCTCTCAAGACCTTAACAGCGAGATTGTATTGATCACGGCCGGCCCCACCCGCGAAAAAATCGATCCCGTCCGCTATCTCACCAACCGTTCCAGCGGGCGCATGGGATACGCGCTTGCCGAGGCCGCGTTGCGCCGCGGCGCACGCGTGCTTCTGATCAGCGGGCCGACGTCGCTTACTTCGCCCGGTGCCGCCGAGATCACGCGAGTCGAATCTACTGAAGAAATGCGTGACGCGGTCCTCAAGCTCCTGCCGCAAGCGACCATCGTCATCAAGACGGCCGCAGTCTCCGACTATCGTCCAAAGAACGCCGCAGGCCAGAAAATCAAGCGCAAGGGCCCCATGACGCTGGAACTCGAAGCGACTCCTGACATCCTGAAAGAACTCTCGCTCCAGAAGGGATCGCAGATCGTAGTGGGCTTCGCCGCCGAAACAGAAAATGTCCTGGAGAATGCCCGCCAGAAGCTGGTCTCGAAAAATCTGGATGCCATTGTCGTGAACGACGTTTCGCGTGAAGGCGTAGGTTTCGATTCCGACCGCAACGCCGTGACCATCATCAGCCGCGACGAAGTTGTGGAGGTTCCCGAGACCACAAAATGGGAAGTGGCACAGCGCGTCCTCGACCAGGTCTTCCGCCTGCGCCAGCACCGCAAGTCGCCCGTGAAAGCCTGACCGTTCAATTCTTTTGTCATTCCGAGGAGCGAAGCGACGAGGAACCTGCTTTTCGTTGCCGCCGCGAGCGTCTCTGCCCATCGCTGCATTACAATCGTAAAGCCGATGCCTCAGACTCTTGACCCTGACCTGCGCCGCGCGCTCGCCGAGCGAGTTCGCTACTGTCACGAGATGGGTATCTACGATTTTTACCGCCGCGAAGGGCGAATTGCCGAACGGCCAACAGCCGAATCCATTGCCGCAGTTGACGATCCGTCTCCAACATCCCACGAACAGCGAGAGGAAATGGCCGCAAAAAAGTCCGCCGTCGTCGCCAAGGTTGCATCTGAAAGCACTCTCGAAGTACTCACGCCAAAGCCGGAACACGGCGTCGCCGATCCCGTCGCAGCGCTCAAGCTGATCCGAGAAGACTTGGGCGATTGCACCCGCTGCAAGCTGCACAAGCAAGGCCGAAAGCAGATCGTATTTGGCGTCGGCAATCCCCGCGCCGAGTTAATGTTCGTGGGCGAAGGTCCCGGAGCCGACGAAGACATGCAGGGCGAGCCCTTCGTAGGCCGCGCCGGTCAGTTGCTCAATAACATGATCAAAGCGATGGGCATTCGCCGCGAGGATGTCTACATCGCGAACGTCGTAAAGTGCCGCCCGCCGGGCAATCGCACACCCGAGCGCGATGAGTGTGAAACTTGCTCGCCATTTCTCATGCGGCAGATCGCCGTGATCAAGCCGAAAGTTATGGTTGCGCTCGGCGCTGTCGCGGCCAAAAATCTGCTGGCCATGAATGCATCTATGTCCGAACTGCGCGGCCGTTTTTATGACTTCCTGCCGACCGGAGCGCGTAGCAGCGATCCGTCATGGCAGGGAACAAAACTCGCCGTGACCTATCATCCTGCGTTTCTCCTCCGCGATCCGCGCCAGAAGGGCGAGGCCTGGAAAGACTTGCAGATGGTTATGAAATACCTGGGGCTGGAGCCTCCTAAGAAGAGTGAGTAACCGGGACCCCTGTCGTGCTGAGCGGAGTTGATCGCTCGCGAAGCGAATGATCGGGGGAGTCGATGCATCCCTTCCAGTGGAAGTACTCCGTACCCGCTACTAATGCCCAGGCCGAACTCTGGTTTATCCTTCCAACCAATGCCCGAATTCTGCGACGTTGCTGTTCCCGTGCCGCTAGACATGGTCTTCACCTACCGTGTCCCCGCAGACGCCGTGCCCGTCGTCGGTGGCCGCGTGCTGGTTCCATTTCGCCAGCAACGCATGACAGGGATTGTAGTCGAACTACACGATCGCAAACCTTCCGTCACCACGAAAACAATCCTAGCCGTCCTCGATACCGCGCCAGTGCTCGATGTTCAGTTGCTGCAACTGGGCCGCTGGATCGCTGACTACTATCTCGCTCCGCTCGGCGAGGTTTTTCGCACCATGCTGCCGCTGAACGCCGAATTCAAGCGCTCCATCGGCTATCGCCTCACCGAAGCTGGCCAGATGGCCCTGCATCAAGCCGGCGTTTCCGGATCATCCGCCCGTTCGCATCGCAGTCCTGAGGAACAAGCCGACGAATTTCGTGTGCTCGACTACCTTGCAGGTTACGAGTCCGCGCCTGATGGACCGGATCTCGTCCATGAAGAGACGCTTCGTTCAGCGACCCGCGTGGCGAAATCTGTCCTCGCTGGAATGGTCCGTAAGAAGTGGCTGGCGCGCGAAGACATATCGGGGGCCCGCGACGCCACCCGCACCACCAGGATCGCGCAACTGAAATCTGCCGAAGGCAAACTGAACGACAACCAGAGAAAGCTCGTCGATGCGCTGACAGCCTCAGGCGGGAAAGTTCCAGTGACGACCCTGCAATCGCTTGGCGTTCCACGAACCACCCTCGCGACGCTTGTTCGGCGCGGGCTTGTCGAAATTCACGAAGAGCCAGCAGGGTTTTCCGTCTCGCACTCCAAGCCGCGGCCATCTTTGTTCGACTTCGATTTGAATGCAGCACAGAAATTGGCGCTCTCGCGTATGCGGGAAGGTGTCTCGACGCGGAAGTATTCCGGCATGTTGTTGCACGGCATCACCGGATCAGGCAAGACCGCCGTGTACCTGGCTGCAATGCGTTCCGTGCTCGAAGCCGGCCGTTCCGCCATCCTTCTCGTCCCTGAAATTGGTCTCACTCCTGCCGTGGCTGCCGACTTGCACCAGATTTTCGGGGATGAAGTTGCCATCCTGCACTCCGCGCTCTCTGACCGCGAACGTGCGGAGCAGTGGCACCGCATCAAACGAGGTGAAGCCCGCATGGTCGTGGGCACGCGCTCGGCCGTCTTCGCCCCCGTCGCCGATCTCGCGCTGATCATTGTCGACGAGGAGCACGATTCGTCGTACAAGCAGGAAGAAACTCCGCGCTACCACGCCCGCGATATTGCCGTGGTGCGCGCCAGGATGGCGAATGCAGTCGTCGTACTCGGTTCGGCAACGCCGTCGCTGGAATCCTATTTCAACGCGAAAAAAAACAAGTACGCGCTGGTCGAGTTGCCCGACCGCGTCGAACAACGCCCGCTCCCCGAAGTTGAAATCATTGACATGCGCCAGGAGTTTCAGGAAACCGGCCACGAGCAAGTCATCTCGCGCAAACTGGCCGCCGAAATCAAAGAGCGCCTCGAACGCAAAGAGCAAGTCATGGTGCTGCTCAACCGCCGCGGATATTCTCCTGTCGTCCTGTGCCGGACCTGCGGAAAAAAGCTCGAATGCCGGAACTGCGCTATCTCGCTCACCCATCACAAGCGCGAACACAAGATGGTCTGCCACTATTGCGGCTACACCGCGCCCGTTCCCAAAGCCTGCGTCCACTGCGGCAGTGAGTACGTTTATTTCTTAGGAACCGGATCGGAAAAACTCGAAGAGTTGCTCCACGGTATGTTTCCCCAGGCGCGCATCGCCCGCCTCGACCGTGACACCGTGCACAGCCACGAAGACTTCGAGCGCGCGCTAAACGGCTTGAATGACGGCCAACTCGACATCCTCGTCGGTACGCAGATGATTGCCAAGGGCCACGACATTCACGGCGTGACGCTGGTCGGCGTGGTCGGAGCCGACGTCGCGCTCGGCTTTCCCGACTTTCGTGCCGCCGAGCGCACTTTCCAGTTACTCACGCAAGTCGCCGGACGCGCCGGTCGCGGCCAAACTCCCGGCAAAGTTGTGCTGCAGACTTATTTCCAGGACCACTACGCGGTGCAGTTCGCCGCCCGTCACAATTTCATCGGCTTCTACGAGAAAGAATTGCAGTTCCGAAGCTGGATGCACTATCCTCCCTACTCCGCGCTGGCCAACGTTCTGGTCCGCAGCGACAAACTCGACGATGCCCTGCAATGGTCAGGAACCCTAGGCAAGTGGTTCGATTCAACCCGCCACGAGGGCGTGCGCGTACTTGGCCCCGCAGCCGCGCCCATCATGCGGCTGAAGCGCGACTATCGCTACCACTTCGTGCTGAAATCCCCCAGCCGTGAAAAGCTCAACACCACACTCCGCGCCATGCTGGCCTATGCCGCACAAAAAAAGATTCCGCGTACGCAGGTTATCGTTGACGTCGATGCAGTCTGGCTAATGTGATGTTGCTTGTAGATAATCCTGGCGCATGCTGCCGAAGCCGCAATTCTTCCTGCGCTATCCGCGTGGCGCTAATGTCGATGCCAGTGCGACATCCAACCACGAAAATGAGTCGCAAAGTCCCGCAGCACTTCCCACAGATCGTGGATCGTTTCCCGCAGCGGATGGTGTCCGAGCGGCGCCAGACTGAGTGTGCAAACCAGCATGAACAGCGCAAACAGCGCCAGCCACGCCCGCGCTCCCGTGACCCGCGGGAACTCCGCCACGACTGGGCGGCGTAGACTGCTCACTTGCAGCAGAATCGCCCACACCACCCATCCCGTCCACAGATAGTAGGCCATCGGCAGAAGAATCAGAATCGCCAGCCGCGATACGAACCAGTGAGCGCGCGGCGAAATAGAGTACAAAATGTGCCCGCCGTCGAGTTGTCCGCCCGGCAGCAGGTTCAGCGCCGTGGCGAACATCCCCACCCAGGCGGCAATCGCAACCGGATGGAGCAGAATGCGATTCATCGGAAGGTTCGCTACTGCACTTCCTGAGTTCACCATCGCCAGCCACCCGTGAACCCATCGGAAAATCAGGGGGTATCCAATTTGCAGGTCCATTTCTCCAGGATGGAAGGTCGGCATCATAGGTTTCGACCACCCCAGTGAAATCACGAGCAACAGCAGAGCCACCACGAACCCAGCGATCGGCCCGGCGATCCCAATGTCGAACAAAGCCTTACGCGATCGAATTGGAGACCGGATCAAGATCACAGCTCCCATCGTACCGATCAGGGTCGGCATCGGAATGAAGAAAGGCAACGTTGCGTAGATGCCATAACGCCGACAATAGAAGTAGTGCCCCATTTCATGTGCCAGAAAGAAGAACATCACGGCTGCCGCAAACGGCAGGCCGCGCAGAATCAGCTTCGCATCCGAGAAAATCCATCCCACCGGAAAAAGAGGAGCCGAGTCATCACTCAACGACAACGCCGGCAAATTGTGCGCGAAGTTGTACTGCATCCGCGCGCCAGTCACCAGAGTCGTGAAGCAGGTTGCCAGCAACAGCAACACATGCAGCCAATACCGCGCTCGGGGAGGCGGCCCCTCGGGCTCCGGCAGCGCATGATAGTACTCGAGCGTGGAAGTGGAAATGGGGGAACTAGGTTCGGACATGCAATTCTTCGGGCAACTCTTGGCTCGTGCCCAAGGTCGCGCACTTCTCTGATGCTACTACGACTGGGACTAGATGCGGGCGTGCGAGGATGCGTGGCCTGTCAAGATTCGCGCGGGTGGTCAGAAGGGTCAGAGCTTCAGCTAGTCGATCGACTGCAACTCTTTCCCCGGCTTGAAGCGCACGGCTCTTCCTGGCGGAATGGACACTTCGGCGCCGGTGCGCGGGTTGCGGCCGATTCCTGTCTTGCGCGGACGCACGTTGAACACGCCGAATCCGCGCAGTTCAATACGACTGCCGCTGGCCAGCGCCTTCTTCATGCTCTCAAATACAGTTTCCACGGCCAGCTCGGCCTTGGTCTTGGTGATGCCGGTCTTGGCCACCACTTCGTTGATAATGTCGAGCTTAATCACAAGCGGCTCCCTGGTTCAGGTTCAAAACGCTGCAGGGTCAAGATCGCCCCTCAAGTGATTGATGCTATGGGAGATAAGTAAGATTGTCAACGGGAGCATCTACCCCGTAAACTGGCGCCCATCCAGCCGAAGAATTGAGTGAAGCATTGAGCATTGAGAGATCGGGCGATTGTGTGATTTGCCGTGACCCTCACAACCGTGCCTTTCTAATCTCCTACGAAGAAGGGCGGATCACGCGGAAGAGCGGGCCTTCAGGCCCGCGTTGAGCGGTTGGAAATCGCGTGGGCTTCAACCCCGAAGGTCGTCTTAGCCAACCCGCAAATACGTTGAATACTGTTCGTCGCTTATTGCGGTAAACGGCAGCATCTTCATCGCGCCATCCGCCGTCTCAACTTGCCAACTCTGCGTCCCATTTGTTCTCGCTGCTAGCAACTGCGAGCGCGTCACCGCTGGCTGCGCGTCCTTGACGGCAAACAGCACGACCGGCCCCACCAGCAGCGCCACGGTTTCCGGATGCTCCCCGTCAATCGCCTCCAGCCGTGCCGTCAGCGGAAGTTCCAGCTCGATCCGATCGCCGTCCTTCCATTTCCGCTGCACGCGCACAAAGCTTCCAGCAGAAGCTGGTTCTCGTTTCCCATTCACTGAAACCGACGATCCCTCAGCCCACGCAGGAATCCGCAGATTCACTGGAAACTCCACTCGCTTTGAAGTCTTTACTTTAAGCTCTACGTGCGCATCATACGGATATTCGCTCGTCTGCGTCAGCTCAACTTGCGCGCCACTCTGGATCCACTTCAGCGTCGAAGGAATGTAGAGATTCACGTACACCCCGCGGGCATCGCGGAAGTATGTGTTGATTCGGTAATCTGCCGCGACCTGCGGCAACGTTCCCGAGCAGCACGCCCACCGTTGCTCGTGGGAAACCTTTCGCCCTTTGAAGTTGTAATCCGAATAGTAATAGGTCCTTCCATCGGCTTCGAGCGGCAGCGATCCCAGCACTGTGTTGTACATCACGCGTTCCATGCTGTCGCCATAACGCGAGTCGCGGGTCACGCGCAGCAGGTAGCGCGTCAGCTTGAAGTGGGCATACGAGCCGCAAGGAGTTTCAAAACTGGCGTGGCTGCCAATCAGACTCTTATCGATTTCGGGGCTGCCGGGCGCGCGCAGCGTTTCATCCGCTCCCCAACCCCCGGTGGCGAAACTCTGCGCCGCCACGAAATCAAAACCGTTCTTCGCCGCCCGCAGATACTTCTCGTTGCCCAGCGTAAGATACGCCTGCATCGCCGAGCTCAGCGAATTCACGTGGCTGTAAGCATGCCGTCCTTCCAGATTGCTGCGCCCTTCCGCCAGCGGATCATAATAAGTGTCGTCAAGATACCGCACCGCAAGTTCGCGGTACTGCTCGCCCGCCCCACGCTGATAGGCCAGAAAAAGATTCTCGGAAATCGTGTACGACTCGTCCCAGGTATAAGAATCATCCGGGTGGTTCGGGCGCCATCGTTGTCCATGCTCTACCGCCTTCGGAGGCAGATGCGGCAACGCCGCCTTCGTGGTCTCATCCATGATGGCGAATGCGTCCGGATCGCCCACGTACTGGTGCGAGTCGATCAGCCCGCAAACCAGGTTGTCGCAGGTCTAAGCCGGGAAGCGCGTGTTCTCATAAGAATCGCCGCCAATCGTCTTGGCGTACAAACGATTCAGCCGCAGTACTTTCTCGCGCGTTTCCGGCGATCGATTGATCGCGTAAGAGCGCGACAGCGCCGAAACCCACTGCCCAAAGGTGCATCCCGGGGCGAAACCGATTTCAAAAAGATGATCCTTATTGTCGGCGTCGTATTGATACCACCCGCCCAAGTCCGCGCCCGGTGCAGGTTGCCCGACCATCTGCCGAAACGGTTTGAGCATGCTGTCTTCGCTCAGACTCATCAGCAGATCATGCGTCTGCTGCAGCTGCCCCTCGTGCAGGGCGCTGTGCAGTGTGACATCGCCGTAACCGAATTCCTCGAGCTGGCCTGCTCGGATTGAACCTGATTGAAGGGGATTAGACAACAGTGGGGAATGCAGCGCGAGGGCCGAATTCCGCAGACCAGGAATTACACCCGCTGCCCCCAGCATGACCGACTGCAGGAATTTTCTGCGGGAGACTGCGTGCGAGGGGGACATACTTACTACCTTACTCTCGAGTCTGACTCGTTGTCAGCCGGCGAGAGCCTTAATGGGGGGCGCCCATTTCTCGCGCGTTCCTTAGGCGACAAAGCCTGCCGAAGCCGAGGGGCGGGGACGTTACCGCTGGTTCTCCCCTTCTTTGAACATGTATTTGATCGCCGGCTTGTAGATCATCAGGTTCGCATCACCGTTCTCACGGTTTACCTTGATGCAATTCCGGTCGTACCATTCGATGATGCCGCGCACTTCCTCGCCATCGCGCAACACAATCACCATCGGCGTCCGCGACTGCATCTGCTTCTGGTAATAGAAATTTTCGGCATTCGTCTGCTCCGGCGGCGTCGGCTTCTTGCCCATGCCTCCACCCATTGAACGATCGTTACGATCGTTACGGTCGCCGCGATCCCCACGGTCTCCTCGATCCATGCGTTCTCCGCGCTCGTGCCGCTCCGGCCGCTCGCGTCGTTCTTGCGGCATCGCAGCTGCGTTATGGCTATTGTAATTCTCCGCGCGCGGCAGCGTCGGCCGAATCAGCTTGCGGTTGGCAAAATTATCCTTCTCGGAGATTTCGGCCGGCACGGGATCCATGGTTTCCTTCATCGTGGCGCTACCTCGGTGACACTATCTTGAATTACACGAACTTGGGATACACGCATTCGCGCAAACCACCGCACCCAGGAGCCCTTGGAAGTATTCAACGAAGGCGTGAAATTTTCACTTAACCTAACACAGGAAGCCCGCTCTGACAATCCTTCCTTCGTGCGATAGCTCCGCAGTGTGCCAAATGTTGCACGCCCCACAATATCGATTCAGGTTGCCTATGTGCGGATGCTAGTTCGTATTCGACAGGTCTGCCCCGCGGCGTTCCTTTCCACTCCAGGTGACAACCGTCACCAGGCTAGCCACAAGGAGCACCGTCCACGCCAGCACAGGCGGAAAGCTGCCGCCATAGCGCCCTTCCACCAGCTTCGCCTGCAGCACGGAATTCTTGGAAGAAAGAAAATTTCCCAGCTGATAGGCAAACCCTGGAAACGTTCCGCGCACCGCCGGGGGCGATAATTCGTTCAAGTGCGCCGGAATCACGCCCCACGCCCCCTGCACCATAAACTGCATCAGGAATCCGCCCAGCGCCAGCATCGGTATGCTGCGCGAATATGCCCACAACGGAATCACTGGAATCGCTAGCAGGGCCGCAATCACAATCGCTCGCCGCCGCCCGATCTTCTCTGACCACGTCCCAAATAATATCCCGCCCGCCAGCGCCCCTAGGTTCGCCACCACGGCGACAAACATTACGGCCCGGGGTCCCAGCAAGTGTCCCTTGGTCAAGAACGTGGGATACAGATCCTGCGTCCCGTGGCTGAACGAATTGAACGCGAACATCAGTACCGTCATCAACGCAAACGGACCAAGAAATGTGAGTGCATTCTTGCCCAGCCAGCCCACTTCTTCCTTCGCACCTTGCTTCGCAACCCGTCCCTGCAGCCACGCCGGCGATTCATCCACATGCGCCCGAATGTAGATGACCAGAAATGCCGGCAGCGCACCAATCACGAACATCCCGCGCCATCCCACAAACTGAAATGCCGTCCCATAAACCAGCGCCGCCATCAAGAAGCCCACAGCATACCCTTCCTGCAGCAAGCCGGAAAAGAATCCGCGTTTCTCCGGTGGCAGGGTCTCAAACGCCAAAGCCGCGCCCACGCCCCATTCCCCGCCCATGGCGATTCCGAACAATGCGCGCGTGACAATAAACACTTTCAGCGACGGAGCGAACGCCGATGCCAGTTCGAACACCGAATACGCGATGATGTCGACCATCAGCGTGATCCTGCGTCCGAACCGGTCCGCCATTATTCCAAACAAAAACGCTCCCACCGGACGAAACGCCAGCGTGATAAAAACCGCCTCGGTCACGGCGGAAACCTTGGCCTGAAATTGCGTAGCCAGCGCGCTGATGCAGAAAGTCAAAATGAAAAAATCAAACGCATCCAGCGACCACCCCAGAAAGCAGGCAATAAACGTATTCCGCTGTACCGCAGTCAGCTTGCGAAAATTTTGAATGAGTTCCATGTTTTCAAACAGGTCTGTGAACACGACTGGAGTGCGTTTTGAGAGGACGCGGCTTCCAGCCGCGACGTAGCGCTACAGGGAGCGGCCGCCTTTAGCCGCCGAGTTCGCCTTCCAGCGTGTTCCCGCGAATGCTAGCATATGAGGTTCCGTCAGCAATCGCCAATTCTCCCCATGCCCGACCTCGAACTCCCGCAACGCCAGGCGCCCGACGCGCTCATGCTCACTGGCTTCTGGTATCGCACCCTCCCGGCCGACCGCGTTCACCGCAACCAGTTATACAAGGCCACGTTGCTTGAAATTCCTCTCGTTCTCGGCCGCGATCGCGTCGGCCATCCCTTTGCTCTGCGCGACGCCTGTCCACATCGCGGCATGCCGCTCCATTGCGGACACTTCGACGGCGAAAATCTCGAATGCGGATATCACGGCTGGCAGTTCGATGTCCACGATGGCCAGTGCCAGCTGATCCCCTCACTTACTGCCGATCAGAATCTTAAAGTCGAGCGCATCTACGCCGGCAGTTATCCCTGCGAAGAGCAAGACAGTTTCATCTGGGTCTTCATCCCCGATCCTGGGCCGCCCGGCGCTGGTTTCGCCGCGCCCGGCGAAGCTCCAGACGCTGCTCCGCAAATCGAAAAATTTTCTGATAAATACAAGTCCGCCTACCTGCAAGCCGAAATGCCCGTCAGCATCGACCACGGCATCATCGGCCTCATGGACCCAGCGCACGGCCCCTTCGTTCACCAGGCCTGGTGGTGGCGTAGTCAGCACAGCATTCACGAGAAAAAAAAGAATTTCGAGCCCATCCCCAACGGCTTTCGCATGAGCGCGCACACTCCCAGCTCAAACTCCGCGCCCTACAAGCTTCTCCGCCTCTACGCCGATGCCGATTCCATCACCACCACCATCGATTTCGTTCTGCCCAATCTGCGCACCGAAACCATTCGTGCCGGAAAATACTGGTTCTCCAGCCTGACCACGGTCACGCCTATCACCCGCAATCATTGCCGCATCGATGTCGTCGCCGCGTGGAATCTCTTCCGCTGGGTGCCATTGGTTCCAGAGGTATTGAAATTTGTCTTCGCGAAATTCGTCGAGCAAGACCGCCGCACCATGGAACTGCAAGCCGAAGGCCTACAGCACAATCCGCACCTCATGCTCATCGACGACGCCGACCGCCCCGCGAAATGGTACTTCCAACTCAAGGCCGCGCACGTCGAAGCCAAACGCACAGGCTCCGAGATGAAGCATCCAATGTCAGGCCCCGTCACCTTGAAGTGGAGAAGTTAGGTCACTCGTGTGGGGCGGACACTCCTGTCCGCCAGCCGCGAAATCGGCTCTGGAAGCCGCGGAGCGCCGCTAGAATGCAGCCTACAGCTTGCCCTGAGCCCGCCGAAGGGGCGCGAGCCATGGGTACCTGAATAGGGAATCAATCAGCCCTGAAGGGGCGAAAGAAAAATCAGCCTACCCCTGTGCGCCATCTCCCACGAGAAACTCCAGCGCCTCTTCCCGCGTTTTAAACGTCGGCAGCTCCCGTTGCGAGAAACTCTTGAAGTGTTCGTAGAAAACATTCGGCAGACTTTCCGTCCCGATCCAGGCTGATCGCTTCACATAAGGACGATCGAGCACCAAAACTTCCTTCGCCCTGGTCGACACGTCCTTATCGAAATGCGCTCCCGTGACATCCGTCAGAATCAGCAACGATCCCGGAGCATGCCGAGCCACATCGGCGCGCACCAAGTCCAGCAGCACCAGCATCTCCTTAGAAGTACAGTGGCTGAAATCCGTTACGTAGATGGCGTGCCCCTTGTGTTTGATGAAGTGCAGGCGGTCGTCAAGTGGTCCGCCGGATTTCACGCTGGCATTCAATTTAAGATTTCCTCTACTACGCTATAAGCCCCATCCAGCGCAGCATCCAGCGCAGACGCGTCCTTACCTCCGGCCTCCGCCAGGTCCGGACGCCCGCCGCCTTTGCCGCCAACTTTCTGCGCCACCGGACCAATTACTTTCCCAGCCTGTACCCGTCCAGTCAAATCTTTTGTGACGCCCACAATGAGCGCGACATTACCATTCGAGGCTGACCCGAGCACGACTACTCCCGACCCGATCTTGTCGCGCAGTTGATCGACCAGCGTCCGCAGCTGCGCCCGCTCCAGATTGTCCACGCGATGCGCCAGCACCTTCACGCCCCTCACTTCCTTGACCTTGTCGGAAATGTTGGCCGTCGAAGACGAGGCAGATTTCATCCGCACCTGATCAAGCTCTCGCGTCAGCCGCTTGATCTCGGAATCTTTCTTATCGAGTTCAGCCTTCAAAGCCTCAGCTGGAGAAACCGAGCCTGCGTGTGAGGAAATCTCCCCGGCAGAAGGTGCCCCATTCTTGCGCGGTTTTTGCGCAAGAGTGGGAACCACAAACGCCGACACAACGCCTTCCAATTCGTGATCCTTGCGAAAGTGCGCGAGCGACCCCAACCCCGTAATCGCCTCCACTCTCCGCACCCCCGACGACACGCTGCCCTCCTTCAAAATCTTGATCAGCCCAATCTCTCCTGTAGCCGCCGTGTGCGTCCCTCCGCAAAGCTCGGTCGAAAAATCACCAATCTTAACCACGCGAACTTTGTCGGCATACTTTTCCCCAAACAGCGCCATCGCATGATACGTGTTGATGGCCTCGTCGATGGGCACATCCGTGAGCGTCTCGACTTTCACATTGCGCAGCAATTCCTTGTTGATCAGGTCTTCAATGTCCTGCAACTCTTCGTCTTCCACGGCCGTGAAATGCGAAAAATCAAACCGCAAATGGTCCGGCGCCACCAGCGACCCCGCCTGCTTCACATGCTTGCCGAGAACTTCGCGCAGCCCCGCATGCAGCAAATGCGTAGCCGTATGATTTCTCATGGTCGCAACCCGTCGCTCCGTATCCACGACGGCATCCACACGCCCCCCGACACGCAGTGGGGACTTCGCGACGACCTGATGCGCCCGCACCCCCTGAATCGGCGAATAGCATCCGTTCACGTCGGCGACGGCGGTATTGTGATCGTCAGAGTAAAACCATCCCCGGTCCCCAACCTGCCCGCCCGACTCGGCGTAAAACGGCGTGTGATCAAGAATGACTTCGCCCGATTCGCCAGCCTTCAGCTCCTGCACGCCATGCCCGTCGTGAATGATGGCCAATACTTCGCATCCGTCCGACCGGGTCTGCCGGTACCCTTCAAACAGCGATTTCGGCAGTTGCTGATAAGCCGGATTGGCCGTCTGCTTGGCCGCACCTTTCCACGAAGCCCGGGCCCTCGTCTTCTGCTCCTCCATCGCGTGATCGAAACCGGCGCGATCGAATGCAATGCCCTGATCGCGAGCTGCATCCTGCATGAAGTCAAGCGGCATCCCGAACGTATCGTAGAGCTTGAACGCATCCTCACCCGCGAGTTTCTCAGCGGAGCTCTTCAGCAAAGTCTCGAGTTTTTCCAGCCCCACGTCCATCGTGTGCGCGAATCGCGTCTCTTCTACCTGTACCGCTTTCGAAACGCGCTCAGCCGTCTCATTCAACTCTGGATACGCATCCCGCATCAAATCGCGCACCGCAAACACCATTTCGTAAAGAAACGGTTTGGTCTGCCCCAGCAACCTTCCATGCGTGATCGCTCGACGAATAATCTTCCGCAGCACATATCCGCGCCCGTCGTTGGCGGGCAACACTCCATCCGAAATCAGAAACGTCGCCGCCCGCGAGTGATCGGCAATCACGCGCAAAGAAGCTGCCGATTTCGTATGCGCTTCCTTGTTCAACTCTTTCGTCAGCGAAGTGCCTGTCAACTCCGCCGCCCGCTTGATCAGCGGCGTAAACAAGTCCGTGTCGTAATTCGAAATCACTCCCTGCAGCACTGCCGCAGTCCGCTCCAGCCCCATCCCCGTATCAATCGACGGCTTGGGCAGCGGATTCAGCCTCCCGCTGGCATCGCGGTCGAACTGCATGAACACCAGATTCCAGATCTCGACAAACCGCCCGCAGTCGCACGCAAACGCGCAATCCGCGTGGCCCTGATCGGAAGCCGCCACGCCCATGTCGTAATGAATCTCACTGCAAGGCCCGCACGGCCCGGTATCTCCCATCTGCCAGAAATTATCTTTCGCGCCCAACTCAAAGATGCGTTCCTTCGGCACACCCTGCGCCACCCACAAGTCATAAGCTTCGGCATCGCGCGGCACTCCGCCTTCACCGTTGAAAATGGTCACGTACAGCTTGTTCGGGTCAATCCCAAACCATTCCGGCGAAGTAATCAGCTCCCACGCGTAAGCAATCGCATCCTTCTTGAAATAATCGCCAAACGAAAAGTTCCCCAGCATCTCAAAAAACGTGTGATGCCGGTTGGTGAAGCCGACGTTCTCCAGATCGTTGTGCTTGCCGCCCGCCCGCACGCATTTCTGCGAGGTCGTCGCCCGCCGATAGTCGCGCTTTTCGAGCCCAAGAAAAACGTCCTTGAACTGGTTCATCCCCGCATTGGTAAACAGCAGCGTCGGATCATTCGCCGGGACGAGCGACGACGAATGCACCTCCCTGTGCCCCTTCTGCACAAAGAAGTCCAGAAATTTGCGGCGGATTTCAGAACCGGTCATCATGGGAAATGTAATTCTAAATGATGCGGCGGGAAACCAGCAGCGGCTCGGAAAGCGATGAAGACCACCGCGATCCCACCGCAGATTGCTGACCCCTGTCTTGCAACCTCTGCGATCTCCTCTGCGGTTTGATTTTGCGTCGACTACGTCGACTACTTCGGTGTGTCTGCGGGTTTCGCACCGGCAGGTTTCTCGTCTCCGCCCCTTATTTTGTGCCCGATGTTCTTCACCCCTTCTTTGATCGCGCTGCCCGTTCGCTTAGCGACGTCTTTGGTATCTTTCGCGGCGATCTTGGCCGCCTCCTTCGTATCTTTTGCCACCGTCTTCGAATCTTTAGCCGTATCCTTCGCTAACGTCTTGCTATCCTTTCCGGTCGTCTTTGCCGCGGCCTCGGTATCCTTCGTTGCGCCCTTGGCGCCTTTCGCTGTATCTTTTGCCGCAACCTTCGAGTCCTTTGCCGTTTCCTTGCCTGCCGCTTTGGCGGCATGTCCCGTAGACTTTGCCGCACTCTTCGTATCCTGTGTCGTGGTCTTGGCGGCGGTCTTCACCTCGGAGCCGGTGGATTTGTCGGCGCTTCCCGAATCCTGACCGTAGACCACTGGCACGGCGCTCAGAACAACGGTTACAAGAATCGCGGCCAGTTTCGTTCTCATCGTGATCGTCCTCCTTTAATCCGCGCTTTCTCCTTCGAGCGCGGTGAGCGTTTCATTATCCACATCCCACTTCTTAAGAATAATGAATATGGTTTTCGTGGCGAATCCCGCCCGCGCGAGTTGCCGAAAAATGCGCGCTGTCTGCTTCTGATCTTTCGGCTTTACCAGCCGCTTCTTGCGCAGAAATTCCCGTGCCTGCTTCTCGTCGCTCACACCTTCATATGCAGTTCCCACGGCCTTGTCGATCACCGACCCATGCACGCCCCGCGTCTTCAACTCAGTGATCACGCGCATCCGCCCCAGTTTCTGGTTGTCACGCCGCAGCGACGAATAATACGCGGCGTACTGCGAATCGTTCAAATATCCCTGGTCCTTCAATCGGCGGATCACCAACTCCACCAGCGTCTGCCCATATTCTGAATCGGCTTCTTCGATCCGCGCCCGCATCAGCCGCTTCAATTCGGCGACCGTCCGCATGCGCCGTGACAGCGCACCGACGGCATATTCGTACAGCTCATCTTCGGAATAAGTCTTTCTTTTGGGACGCGCGAACGCCATAGCGTAACGATAGCGCAAATCAACGCGATGTACAGAAATACTCGCTCAAAGAAAAAAAGGGCGCGTTAGGAACGCGCCCACCCAAGGAGACAACCCACAGCAAAAACTTTGTACTACCGCCCTCCGAACCCCGCCGACTGCATCGACTGCCGCGAAATGTCGGCCGTCGACGCAATGCCCGCCATGCGCAGTTTGAAGTCGTCGGCGTTGGAAGCGTTCTCTACCGCCGTCTCGTAATTCACCAGCCCCGCCTGGAACAGGTCCCATAACGACTGGTCAAAAGTCTGCATGCCATACTGCGACGTGCCCGCGGAAATCGCGTCACGAATCGATCGCGTCTTTTCCGGCACCAGTACGCACTCGCGGATGTAAGCCGTATTAATCATCACTTCCACGGCCGGTACACGCCCGTCGCCGTCGCAGCGCCGCACCAGTCGTTGGCTCACGATCGCCCTCAGCACGGCCGCCAGCTGCATACGGATCTGCTTCTGTTCCGGTGGCGGAAAAATCGAAATCACGCGGTTAATGGTTTCGACAGCATCCAGTGTATGCAGTGTCGAGAACACCATGTGGCCCGTTTCAGCCGCATGCAGCGCAGTCGATATCGTTTCCAGGTCGCGCATTTCGCCCACCAGAATCACGTCTGGATCCTGACGCAGAGAAGCGCGCAGCGCCGCTCCGAACGATGGCGTGTCTACGCCCACCTCGCGCTGGTTCACGTATCCTTTTTTATCGCGGTGCAGAAATTCGATCGGGTCTTCAATCGTGACAATATGTTCGGCGCGCGACGAGTTCACCCGATCCACCATCGCCGCCAGCGTCGTCGATTTACCGGAACCCGTAACTCCCGTCACCAGGATCAGCCCGCGCGGCATGTCGCAAATCTGCTCCACCACCTTCGGCAGAAACAATTCGTCCAGCGCGCGAATCTTCGTTGGAATGACTCTGAGCACCAGCCCCACGTTCCCGCGCTGCTGGAAAATGTTCACACGGAATCGTCCCAGCCCGGCCACGCCGTACGCCATATCGATTTCCGTGGTCTCTTTAAACTTCTGCTTCTGCCGCGCCGACATCATGCTGAACGCCATGTTCAGCATGTCTTCGGCGCTGATGCGCGCCTGGTCCGTCAACGGCACCAGCTCGCCGTCGATGCGCAGGTGAGGATAGTTTCCCACCTTCAAATGCAAGTCGCTGGCTCGCCGTTCCGTCGCTATCCGAAGCAGATCATCAATATTCATGCGGTTGTCGTCCCTTGAGAAAACGTCGAAACACGCCCTAGCGCTCTCTAGCATCATCGCCCGAATCGTGACCTTACCCAAGATGACCTAAGTACTGTCCTCGCGCGGCGACCGGACCACTGCTTTCAGAGCGGACAGATCAGGAATACAGATTAGAGCGTGTCTCACAAATCGGTGTTGGGAAGGGCACGGCTTCAGCCGTGCCGTCCGAGCCCTCGAAAAAATGGGCTTTAGCCCCTGAGGGATTTACTGCCCGCGAAGGCATTTCGGGAAACACAATCTACTTCTGAGCCGCCAGCGCGTCTTCCGAGCCGTCCGCCGCCAGCGCTTCTTCCACGCTGGGTATCTTCCATCCCTGCAGCTTCTTGCTCAAACTCTTAGCCTCGTCCGCATCGCCCGTCTCCCGATACGCCGTAATCAGCAACTTCATCGACATCGGATTCGCCGGATCTTCTTCCAACTGCCCAATGGCCTCGGCATATTTCGTCTGCGCGACCAGCAGCGTTCCCGCTGCACCGTGATACGTCCTCTGCGTGTTGACGCTCGACGCCGGCGACGCCATCTTCTCCAGTTTCGCCACGAACTTTTCGGCTGCGCTGAAATCGCCCGAAGCCACGGCGCGTTCGGCACGTACCCTTAGCACCTGCGCCTTCCCTTCATTCACTTCAAGCAGCGCAACGCGCCCACTCGCCGCCGCCAGCAAAGCCTCCGCCTGATCCAGATTCTTCAACGCCGCGGCCTGATCCGGCTCATACATGGCCATCACCCGATGCGCCCGCGCTTCCCAAATCCACTGCTCCATGGCACGCGCCTTGGCGGCGGCATTCAGATACGCGACATCCGCCTCCGCATATTTCTTCTCGCGCACGTAGGTCAGCGCCTGCTTCTGCAGATATTCCGCCTTCGCCCCATTGCTCGGAGCCTCGTGAATCGCCTTGTCATATTCACGCCGCGCCTGCGCCTCATCGCCCATCAGCGAATAAGTTTCGCCCAGTTCTTTTTGCGAAATATAAAATGTCGGATCAATCTTCAGTGCAATTCGATACTGCTGCAGCGCCTCCGGATATCGCCCCGCAAAGCGCAGCATTTCCCCATAAGAATCGTGCGGATTCGGCTCATTAGGAAGAAACTCAATGTACTTCGCCGTATATTCCAGCGCCTTATCGAACTCCCCCCGCCGCGAATACAGATATCCCAGCTGGTTGTAACAAGTGGCGTAATTCTCGTCTTCGGCCAGAGCCCGCTCCGTCAGCTTCATCGACAGCTCGTACTCATCCTGCCAGCGGAACAGCCAGTAGCCGACTAGAAAGTTCAGCCGCTTGTCATGCGGATACATGGCCAGCATATCGTTCATGGCCATAATGCCTTCCACGTAGCGGTTCTCGCGCACGCCTGCCATCCACCGGATCAACAACTGCTCGCCCGGAGTCACCGCGTGCATCAACGCCTTCGCTCGCGCCCGGTCCCGCTCTTCTTCCGCAGGATCGTTGGTCGTAAAACAAATCCACACATAAGCCTGCGCAAATTTCGGATCGGCTTTAACGGCCTCGTTCCAATCCCTCAGCGCCAGATTCCACCGATGATTCTCATACTCGACCATCCCACTCTCAAACGCGCGTGCCGCCACCTTCGACGCGGTGGTCACCGGTAACTTGGGGGGAGTAGCTTGGTCTGGTGCGGTCTCAGCAAGCGCCGAAGTGCTCAGCATTGCTGCGAGACAAAATGGAGCGAGGATATTCCGTAGATTCATGGGGGGTGTGTTGCTCTCCCCAGAATAAAAGAGACTCAATCTTCATCTAAGATTACGTCGGTAATGGAGCGGCGCGAGTCGTGCGGAGAGGCGGGCGGGCCGCTGGAGTTTGGGCGCTCGCAAGAAATGAAAGCCGCCCACTCGTGGGCGGCTTTCTCATTGCACCAAACGATTGAGACTACGCGGCTGTCTCTTCCGAAACCGGAGGCTGGAACGGCTCGTCGTAGCTGCCGCCGTAAATCGACGGCACCTTCGATCCCATGGGCCGCAGATACGTCGCCAGTTCGCCGCGGTGATGGATGCTGTGGTTGTTCAGAAATGTCAGATAGAAAACCGAAGGCATATTGAACACGCCGAAAAAGTTGACGGGCGTGAGCAACTGCTCGGCCGACATGGCTTCGACGCGCGCAATGCCGCGCTTCGCGTGCTCGTCGTACCAGGCAACCACTTCGGCTGAGGTCTGCGGCTTGTTTTCTGGTGAGCCCGCGTTGAACTTCAGGTCGGCAATGCCATCCAGAAACTCGATGTCACTGTTGGCCAGGTGCCACGCGAGTTCCTTCGCCGTGCGGGCTTTCGGATCGGGACGGTAATCCGACTTCGCGTCCGGCACTGCTGCGATTACTTTCTTGGTGATTTCTGTTTCGCGCTTAAAGCCGTCGAGCATGAGGGTTCGAAGGCCGAGGACAAATTCAGGAGTGATCTGGGACATTTTGTTCTCCTCGAGGGTGTTATGTTTTGGAAGTCGAAACGGTCGAAAGGGGCGCTGGTAGCGCCCCTTCGCTTGCACGAGCATAGATGAACTACAAATCCGAACGGTGCAAATTATACCCCGACCGGCTGCTTGCTGTCGGCTTTGCTGGCGACCGGAACCGGCGTGAGCCAGCCGTGCCGGTCGCTCTTCTCGCCGCGCACGATGGCGTAGAACTCTTTCTGCAGCGCCTTGGTGATGGGGCCGACCGTGCCCTTGCCCACCTTGATTTTGTCGACCGAGCGAATCGAGGTGACTTCCGCGGCGGTGCCGGTGAAGAAGGCTTCGTCGGCGATGTAGAGCATCTCGCGCGGAATCATCTGCTCGACGATCGGGATGCCAAGGTCGCGAGCGATCTGCAGTACCGAGTCGCGGGTGATGCCGGGCAGCACGGAGTTGCCCAGCGGCGCGGTGATCAGCTTGTCATGATGCACCAGGAATAAATTCTCGCCTGAGCCTTCGCTGACGAAGCCGGCCGCGTCGAGCGCAATGCCTTCCACGTAGCCGTTGACGATGGCTTCCATCTTGATGAGCTGCGAGTTCATGTAATTGGCGCCGGCCTTGGCCATGGCTGGCAGCGTGTTGGGCGCGAGACGAGTCCAGGAAGAGACGCATACGTCGCAGCCCTCGCTCTCGGCGCTGCTCAGATATTTTCCCCAAGGATAGTTGATGATGTAGACCTCGGTCGGCGAGTTGAAGGGGTTCACGCCGGCCTCGCCGTATCCGCGAAGAATGATAGGGCGCACGTAGCAGGGAAACGCGCCGTTGTGGCCGACGGTTTCGAGCATGGCCTTGACCAGTTGCTCGCGCGTGAAGGCCACGTCAATGCGATAGACCTTGGCGGAATCGAGCAGGCGCTGCATGTGCTCGTTGGCGCGGAAGATGGCGGGGCCCGTGGGCAGGTCGTAGCAGCGCACGCCTTCAAAGACCGAAGAGCCGTAGTGGATGACGTGCGACATTACGTGGATGGTCGCGTCGTCCCAGTTAATGAGCTTGCCATTGTGCCAGATCTTGTCGGTCTTCGTGATTGCCATGCGGACTCCTTAGGTGTCCATTATAGCCGAGGAGAATCGAGTTCTCTGGCGGGCCGGGGTGGGGCGGCTGGCGGTCGAGGGCCCGCCTTCGGGTGAGGGGAACGGCATTACCGGCGCATCGATATTTTTTTTATAGCTCTGTGCTAAAACCTTGATTCTTTTGAAGATAGGGTGGGGGGATCGAGTGGAATCCGGGCAAAATATTACAACGACAAGGGTTGCGCGTAAAATATTGCGGATAAAGGAGTTAGGTTGGTTTTCTGAGCCGCCGAAATTTCCCGTTTTGGGAATTCGCGCGTATTGCTGGGAGATAACCACTTGAGCTCTATTTTAACATTCGAGGGCGGCGGTTCGTGTGCCGCGAGGCGTGTATCGGGCTGGAAGGGAAGGAGATAGAAATATTGTTGGGGGGCTTGACAGGTAGGTTCTAGGTTTATCTTGTTCCCGGTTGATATCAGATTGGATTGGACCGGAATGCGCTGATGAACTGGCGCGGGGTGACGATGGAAATGGATTTGTAGCTTCGCAGGGCCAGGAGATGGTGGTCGCCGGAGACGAGGAAGGATGCGTTTGCAGCCACGGCACATTCGAGGATGCGATCGTCGTCTGGATCGTCGGGGACGGCGCGGACTTCGATCCGAGGTGAAACCAGTTCGCCCATGTTCCAAAGACTTGGCAGCACTCGCTGCAGCACGGCTGGCGCCCAGTCGAACTTCTCTGCCAGAATCCGCCGGACTTCAGCTTGAATCGCTTCGGAATAGAAGAACTCGCATTGTCCGGCTTCGGCCAGTTCGAGGACAGCTCGCGGCACGCCGCCGAAGACCAGTGCCGACACGATCACGTTTGTGTCGAGCACGATGCGAGTCACTTCTTCGCCGTTCGTTTATTCGCTGGCATATTGGCCGCGCTGGCGCGGGCGTCGTGGATGAGGCGGTCGACATCCTGTTCGCGGATGCCTTGGCGCTCGGCTTGGGCGCGGCCGTAGGCGTTGACGTCATCCCACCAGGAGCGTCGTTCGTAGTGGCGGAGGGCCTCGCGGATGAGTTCGCTCATGGTGCGGCTCTCCTTCTTCGCGATGGATTGGGCGCGCTTCAGCATGTCGGGAGGGAGGGTTACGGAGAGCGTTCTGGTGTTCCTCATGGGGATATTGTATAGCAGGACTTGGTGGGATTTAGCGTGATTCCACCCGGCTAGTATCGGCGTTCGTGGTGCCCGCGCTTCGAAAGTCACGAAGCGTCCAAAGGCGTATCCCCGATAGGCAAGTTTTCCGTGTAGACAATCGATAGTTGTCGTATATAATTCATGATAGGAGGTTATTTTATGAAGACAAGTCGTCGCAAGTCGGACGGGCCCTCCCGGGCAGAAGACCTCGATACGGTCGTCATCTCTTTTCGCGCGCCTCTCGAACTAGCTAAGAAACTCGACGAATTGGCTGAGGACGATCACCGAAACAGAGCCAATTTCATACTGACAACGCTCCTCCGCGCCACTTCTGAAGAACTGGTCAGAAGCGGCGAATTCTGGCTAAAAGCGTTTCACCAGGCGTACGCCACGGATCCCATAGGCCGAGAAACGGAGTATTGGCGAGGGCAGGTCGCCGGGTGGAAGCGGACTCTAATGGCTGTCTACGGCGCGACGACTGCAGAAAGAATCATCTTGCGAGCGAGCGAAGTAGCGAAACTCCCGGTTCCACACGCGGGGACTCTCAGCCAGGACGGGCGGGGCTACGAGGGATTTGATTCGTTCTCACACGCCTTTTAAACCATTGGGGCCGCTGTTCCGGATTGATCGGCGTGGCTGGCTCGAACCCACATTTGCAATTTAGGAACTAGCCGGAGTTCAGAGATGCCCAGCACAAAATACGAAATCTTTTCGAAAAGGCAAAAGTTGGCTCGCGGGGAACCCGACGTCTTTCAGTATGAATTCATCCCTCCTGCGTTGCGTGTGCAGGTGATCCATATTTGGGGAGACGCGCTCGGGCACAGCGATCCGCGTTACCCGAACAGGTCGGCACAGATTTACGAGGCGATTCATAGTCACCTTTGCAGGGAGTATGGATGCTTTCAGCTGAATGACGAGCCCTATCAGACGTCAGAGAATAGGCTGAGACTGTTCCTTGGGAAGTGCACCACGGAGGAAGCTCTGGACGTGATCGAACTCTCCTTCCGATGGATAGCTAGGCTGTTGCCGGATCAGAACGAGTACTACTCGTTGGGCTCCTCCGTCACTGTAGACGACGCTATCGCTGAACTCAATGAGAGGTTTCGCTGGCATCGAGTGGGATACCAGTTCGAATCTGGAATTATTGTTCGGGTAGACTCCCAATTCCTGCATTCTCAGGCTGTCAAGCCAGCCCTCCAGCTCTTGACGGATAGACAGTACGCTGGCGCGAATCAGGAGTTCCTGAGAGCTTTTGAGCACTACCGTAAAGGTGACGCGAAGGAGTGCCTGAACGAATGCCTCAAGGCATTCGAAAGCACGATGAAGGCGATCTGCACAAGAAGGAAGTGGGCGTTCAACTCAACCGACGCAGCCAAGGCGCTGATCGAGGTCTGCGTCCGCGAGGGCCTGTTTCCCAAGGCAATCCTTTCGCACGTTTCCGGCTTTCGGTCAGCCCTGGAAAGCGGGATACCCACGGTGCGGAACAAGATGTCAGCACACGGGCAGGGCACAGCCGTCGTTGACGTGCCGCAATATTATGCAAGCTACATGCTTCACCTCACGGCCACGACCATCCAGCTGCTGGTCGAGGCGGAAAAGGCCATGAAGTAGCCTTGAGGGCTGGAAGATTCGCTGCCACAAAAAAGGGCCATGGCTTCGCTGCGCCATGACCCCCTCATAGTCGCGTCCTTTTTACACCTGTGGGGGAGGGGATGCCAAGGGGGATTGTGGAGAGGGTTTTCAGGGGCTGAAGCCCGGGTCTGGTTTTGGGGGTTTACGCGGCGCTGAAGCGCCGCTCTTCCACGGTTGCGGAAGCCCCGGTCTTTCACGGGGCTATGGAGCTGCGTTGTGAGAATTCCCCGCGACGGTTGGTGAGGGTATCGGGAGTGCAGGGGTCCTTCGACTGCGGTTGGTCTTTGCGCTTGGGCGCAAAGACCAATCCTCGCTCAGGATGACAATTTCTATTGAGTCTTGCTTCGGATCACAATCTCAAGGCCAAAGGCAGCGGGCAGGAGTGCCCGCTCCACATATTCAATCCCACTCAATCAATTAATCCACGCACTCACAATCTCTCAGTTCGCGGGAACTAGCGCGGCTTGTGTGCTGGCTACTGGGAGTTCGTCGCCGCGGAAGTATTTCGGGTCTTTAGGGGCGTCTTTGGGGGCGTCTTTCGAATTTACGTCTTTGGAATTCGGGTCTGGCTTGAAATTCGCCGCTTTCATTTCGGGCATGGCTTCGTAGGGTTTGGAGTAGTCGTTGGCGGCGTTCCAGAATAAGAATCCGATGCCGCCTTTGGCGCGGGCGGTTTCGACCTGAATTTTTATGTATTCGGGGGAATAGGTTTTCGTGCGCCAGTGGAAGGCTTGCAGCCAGGGGCGGATGACCACGCCGGAGCCTTTGGTGATGAGTTCGAAGCGGTCCATGGATTCGCCGATGAAGTGGGCGGGCTCGTCGCCGGGGTGCTCGATGTTGTCCATGCCGAAGAAGTGGCTGGGGTAGATCATGGGGCTGAGCACGTCGCAGTAGTGGGCCATGCCGACGATGTCCTGTCCGGTGTGGGCTAGGTCGACCTGGCGCTGCCAGGCCATCACCCCGAAGACGTCTAGGCTTAGGAGGACGCCGGTGGGGTGGAGTTCGGCGTAGGCTTTTTTCAGGAAGGCGGTGATGACGTCGGAGCGCTGCGGGCCGCGGGGGGCTTCGGGGGTCTTTGCCGGCTGATGTTTTTTGGGCGTGGTTTTCGAGGGCGATTTTGATCCGGCTGACGGTTGTTGCGCTGGCGTCTGTGGTACGGTCCCTCCGACGGCTTGCGCCGTCGTCAGGATGACATCGCTTTTAGTGACATCGCTATTACCGGCATCGTTCTTGATGACATCGCTTTTAGCGGCGTTATCGGAATTTGCCGCGTTCGAATTTGCCGCGTCCGGTGCGGGTTCGGGTTGGTCTTTTTGGTAGACGAATTGGGCGTCTTTTTGGTCGCCTTCGGCGGGGAAACGCACGTAGTCGAACTGGATTTCGTCTACGCCGAGTCCGGCTGTGTATTTGGCCAGGGCGATGTCGTAGTCCTGGACTTTGGGATTGCTGGGGTCGGTCCAGACCAGCTTGCCGTTTTCGCGCCACGCGGTCTTATTCTTGCGGGACTGGACGGCTAGTTCGGGATGGTTTACGACCAGGCGCTCGTCGCGGAAAATGGCGATTCGCGCGATGGCGTGCATGTTCTGCTGGTGCAGGAAGCGGACCAGTTTCGGCACGTCGTGAATGTAGACGGGGTGCTGGCCGAGCAGCGGGTGCTCGAAGGGAATGGTGACGCTGCCGTCGGAATCTTTTATATCGAAGACGACCGCGTTGCCGCCGACTTCCCGCCAATGTTTGATGATGCGGATGCCGTGATCGCTGCCGGCCATGAAGCCGGTCAGGTAGATGGCGCGGACTTCGAAATCTTTGGGGACCGGGATGGTCTTCTCGGTTACGGGCGCGGAGAGGATGCCGGGGATGATGATCTGTTCGTTGGCTTTGAGAATGTTGCTGGCGTCGGATTTGTGATTGACGGTGCGGATCGCCGCGGCTAGTTCCGACGAGGTTAGATAAGAAGTCTTGCCCACGTAACGGTGGGCGATGGTGGGAATGGCTTCGCCTCTCTTAGCGGTGTAGATTTCGGTGCCAGGAGCCGCGACCAGCTTGGGCTGGGGAATATCGGCGGGCTTGGCGGTGGTGACAACGTTGGCGTTGACGACGTGCGGTTTCGATGCCGTGTCGGCGACGGCCGGTTTCGCGGTTTGAGCTTCGGCCGTGAAGCTGGAAGAAGCGTTGGGAGCGATCTGCCATGCGGCGACGGCGAAAAAGAGACAGGAAACTGCTGTGATGATGCGAACTGACGAAAGGCGCAAGCGTTCCTCCGCGAAAAACCTACCCGTTGCGATACTAGCTGTGCGTTGTACGGGTCGCTAGTTACGTGTGGAGTAACACGGTTGGTGGAACCGAGTTGCGGGCAGCGAGATCCGCACGTGGTGGCTGTTGGGTTCGATGCTTCCGGTGGGTGGTGGGGTCCGCTCGGCTTCGCCATCGCGGGAAGAAGGACCGTCCGTCGCGACACAAGGGTGATCCCACACTAGCCCATGTCTCACACGAGGCGCTGGTGGCGTACAGAATTCCTTCCTTGATGGTGCAAAGTATTTCTCTTTGGGTCTGTGCAGTTTTGGGAATGGTAGGGGCGAATTGGGGTGGGTTGCTGTTAACCCTCGACAGATGTTAGAGTTGCGGCCTCTGCAGAATAGGCTGGCGGCGTGGCCAGCGGGTTGCTTATTCTCTTGGCAAGTCGAACGACGAACGATCCTATGAGAACAAACCTGGCAACAGTGCTTGATCCGAACCGCCGCAGCAACGATGCTGGAGAGTTTGATGCCGCTCTGCGCCGCCGCATCGTGGGGCAGGACGCCGCTGTCGAAAAGGTGGTTGAAATTTATCAGATGTTTCTGGCCGGGTTGAACGCGCCGGGGCGTCCGGTGGGGAACCTGCTGTTTCTGGGGCCCACGGGATCGGGCAAGACGCGGGTGGTCGAGGCGATGGCCGAGTCGCTGTTTGGGGACGCGCGGGCCTGCATCAAGATCGATTGCGCCGAGTTCCAGCATTCCCACGAGATTGCCAAGCTGATTGGTTCGCCTCCGGGATACTTGGGGCACCGCGAGACGCATCCGCTGCTGACGCAGGAAGCGTTGAACCAGTGGTTTACTGAGAAGCTGAAGCTCTCGATTCTGTTGTTTGACGAAATCGAGAAGGCGTCGGACTCGCTGTGGCAGCTGCTGCTCGGGATTCTCGACAAGGCCACGCTGACGCTGGGCGACAACCGGCGCGTGGATTTGTCGCAGTGCATCATTATCTTGACCTCGAATCTGGGCGCGTCGGAAATGACGGGGCTGGTGGATGGCGGGTTCGGGTTCGCGCCGAAGGCTGTTGAAGTGGATGAGGCGTTCGACGACAAGATTCAGCGCACGGCGGTCGAAGCGGCGCGGCGCAAGTTTACGCCGGAGTTCATGAACCGCATCGACAAGACGGTGGTCTTCAAGACGCTGCGAGATGAACATCTGTCGCAGATTCTGGATATTGAACTGGGCATGGTGCAGCAGCGCGTGCTGATGGCCGCGGGCACGAACCAGTTCGTGTTCAACTGCACGCCAGCGGTGAAATCGTACCTGCTGAAAGAAGGCACTGATCCGCGGTACGGGGCGCGTCACCTGAAGCGGGCGATTGAACGCAATCTGGTTTTTCCGCTGGCCAATCTGGTGGCTACAGGGCAGGTGAAGCTCGGCGATTTTGTGCGCGTTGACATGGCTTCGGAAAATCAGATGATTTTTGTGAAGGAAGCTGAGAACAGCCTGGCGCCGGTGCTGCTGGAGCGTTACGGAGCGGCGGCTTCGAGCCAGCCCGTCGCGAGGGCGGCGCGCACGGCGGTGAACAATCGGCGCGGTGGCGACTTCGGAACGAGTCCGTCTCCGTCGGTGGCGGAGAGCAAGTAGAGTTCGTTTGAGTTTTTGATTTGTGGGTAGGAACCTCTCGCTTGACCGCATCTCGCGAGTTAGAATCACTGAATGGCGCCGGAGAATATCCGGCGCCTTTTTTATTTCAGGCTCAGATTTGCGCGGGCGATGCCATGTGTCACTGCACCACTTTGATTTTGGTGCGGGAGGCGAAGCGGCGGTAGTTGCGGAAGGCGATTTCGTTCAGTTCGAGTTGCTTGCGGTGGCGCAGCAGGCTGACGGTTGAACTCACGGGCAGAAGATAGTCGCGGCCGGAG
>Ga0210389_10000536_pt1 | contig 34298 bp, 31 predicted proteins | sample IncBWH28OmetaG_FD_160127 | JGI IMG/M metagenome (GOLD analysis project Ga0210389, IMG submission 160127) | Forest soil microbial communities from Barre Woods Harvard Forest LTER site, Petersham, Massachusetts, United States - Inc-BW-H-28-O ... | reverse complement strand
TGAACGGCCAGGGCCGCGGCTGGCTGACGGCTGAGTACGGCATGTTGCCGGCGTCCACGGGCGAGCGCAAGCAGCGCGACGCCACCCGCGGCCGCCAGGACGGGCGCACGGTCGAGATCCAACGCCTGATCGGACGCTCGCTGCGGGTGGCCATCGACTTGAAGGCGCTCGGCGAACGCACGGTGTACCTCGACTGCGACGTGCTGCAGGCGGACGGTGGCACCCGTTGCGCGTCGATCACCGGTGCGTACGTCGCGCTGGCGCTTGCGTGCGAGCGGCTGGGGCGCGAGGGCAAGCTCGAGCGCTCGCCGCTGAACGGGTCGATCGCCGCGATCTCGTGCGGCATCGTCGACGGCACGCCGCTGCTCGACCTCGACTACTCCGAGGACTCGCGCGCGGAGGTCGACGCGAACGTGGTGATGAGCGGCGACGGCGGGCTCGTGGAGGTGCAGGCGACGGCCGAGCGCACGCCGCTGTCGCGGGCGCACCTGGACGAGCTCTTGGCACTGGCGGCCGGTGGCGTCGAGCTGTTGCGCGAGGTTCAGCGCCAGGCGATCGCGGCGGGCGCTTGAAGCTGCTGCTGGCCACCCACAACGAGCACAAGCGTCGGGAGCTCGAGCGCATGCTGGCGGGGGCCACGGGTGCGGTGCGCTGGGAGCTGGAGGTGCTGCCGGCGGACGTCGAGCTGCCGCCGGAGGACGGCGAGACGTTCGCCGCGAACGCTCTGGGCAAGGCGCGTGCGGCGGTGGCCGCCACCGGTCGTGTGAGCATCGCCGACGATTCGGGTATCTGTGCGGCTGCGCTGGGCGGGGCGCCAGGCGTGCGCTCGGCCAGGTACGCCGGCGAGCACGCGAGCGACACGGAGAACTTGGAGAAGCTGCGGCGCGAGGTGCCGGTGGACGGCGCGCTCGAGTACGTGTGCGCGATCGCCTACGTCCAGGCGGACGGCCTGGAGCGCGTGTTCGAGGGGCGCTGCGCGGGGCGCATGGCCGCACACGCACGTGGCGATCGCGGGTTCGGCTATGACCCGACGTTCCTGCCGGACGAGTACAGCTCGACCAACGACGGTCGGCCTGGCCCGACGATGGCCGAGCTGTCGGACGAGCAGAAGGATCTGATCAGCCATCGCGGCCGGGCGGCCCGCGCGCTGCTCGAGTGGCTCGAGAGCCGCCCGAGGCCTAGCGCAGGTTGATGGCGGCGGAGGCGGCAACGGCTACGCCCAGGCCGGCGTAGCCGGTGTAGCCGGAGAAAGCGAGCAGCAGCGCGGTGATCAGAGCTACGAGCACCGTCACGAGCCACGCAATGCGGGTGACCGCCATCGACGTATTGTTGCGTACGCACCCGCCGCACCAGTCGCTGCGCCTGTCCGCCTCCGGTGTTAGCGTCGTCGCGACAGTTTCACGAACGAGGAGGGTGAAGTGACAAAGTCCGAGCTGGTCGACCAGGTGGCCGATCGCGCCGATCTGACCAAGCAGGATGCCTCGCGCGCGGTCGACGCCGTGCTCGCCACGGTGGAGGACGCTTTGCGTCGCGGCAGCGAGGTGACGGTGTCGGGTTTCGGAAAGTTCCACGTCAGCGAGCGCGGGGCGCGCGTGGGGGTCAACCCGCGCACCGGTGAGCGCATCCAGATCGCCGCGTCGCGCGTACCGCGGTTTACCGCGGGAAGCGGCCTGAAGAGCGCGGTGAAGGGCCGCTGAGTCCAGCGGGGAGCTTCGGGGACATCCTGGCCGCTCGGGTCGCCGAGCGCGAGTCGCAGATCGTGCTCGGCCTCGACCCAGACCCGAGCGAGCTATGGCAGGGAATCGGCTCGCGGGCCGCGGTCACGGACGCCACGACGCCCGCCCAGGCGGCGGCCGCGGCGGCGCTGGAGCAGTGCCGGGCCCTGATCGACGCGGCCGGCGAGGCATGTGTGGCAGTCAAGCCGCAGCTCGCACGCTTCGAGGTCATGGGCGCGGCCGGCTGGGCGGCGCTGGAAGCCGTTTGCGCTCACGCGCGCGCGGCTGGCCTGCTGGTGATCGCTGACGGCAAGCGCGGCGATATCGACGTGACCGCGCGCGCATACGCCCGCGCGCTGGGCACAGGCATGGCCAGCCCGTTCGGGCCGATCGCCGGCCTGGGGGCCGATCTGGTGACCGTCAACCCGCTGATGGGGCGTGACGCGCTCGAGCCGTTCGTCACGGCCGCGCGTGAGGCCGGCACGGGGGTGCTGGTGCTGGTGCGCACGTCCAACCCGGGCGCGGCGGACGTCGAGGATCTGCGCCTGGCCGACGGGCGCACGGTATGGGAGCGGATCGCGCAGCTGGTGGATGAGCTGGGCGCGGCGAGCGTCGGTGAGAGCGGCCTCAGTCACGTGGGCGCGGTGATGGGCGCGACCGAGCCTGGGCACCTGTCGCGCGCCCGCGAGCTGATGCCGAGCGCAAGCTTCCTACTACCCGGCGTGGGCGCGCAGGGCGGTCGTGTGGAGGACCTGGCGGCGGCCTTCGCACCCGGTCGCGCCGGAGGTCTGGTGTCCGCCTCGCGCAGCATCGCCGGCGCGCATCGAGCCTCGGGAGGGGATCCGCCGGCGGCCGCGCGCGACGAGGCGGAGCGGCTGCGCAGGCTCGCGTGGGAGCGTTCGACTCTTCGCTAGCCTGTGTGTCGTGCGCTTCGGGGCATCTTCTGCCATTGGGGTGCACCGGAGAGCGGGAGGGCATCCAGGATGATCATCACGGTCACGCTGAACGCCGCCATCGACAAGTCGCTGGCGGTGCCGAACTTCAGGCTTGGGCGCCGCCATCGCACGGTCGATCAGCGCACCATGGCCGGCGGCAAGGGCGTGAACATCGCCCGCACGCTGAAGGCCCTCGGTCAGCCCGTGATCGCCACCGGCTTCGCCGGCGGGGCAACCGGCACGCACATTGTCGAGCAGCTCACCCAGGAGTCGATCCTCAACGACTTCGTGCGCATCCGCGAGGAGTCGCGCACCAACACCTCGGTGCTCGACCCGACCACCGGAGAGCAGACTGAGATCAACGAACGTGGCCCGTCCGTGTCAGAGCAGGAGGTCGAGCTGTTCCGCGACAAGCTCGTGTACCTCGCGCGGGGTGCCGCGATCGTGGTGTTCGCCGGCTCGCTGCCGCGCGGGGTCGACCCCGACGTGTACGCGTCTTTGATCCGGGATCTCGAGCGCCTGGACGTGCTCACGGTGGTGGACACCGACGGCGAGCCGCTGCGCCAGGCCGTGCGCGCCGAGCCGGACGTCGTCTCGCCGAACGTGCTCGAGGCCGAGGAGCTGGTCGGGCATGAGTTCTCAGGCGAGGAGGAGCGTCTGCAGGCGGTCGGCGAGATCGCCGCGCTGGGGCCGCGCGAGGCGATCATGACCCTGTCCGACGGCTGCTTCGCGCAGGTGCTGGTGGATGGTCACAAGATGCTCAAGCGTGCCCGCATCGAGCCGCGCGAGCCGGTCGCCCGCAGCGGCTCCGGCGACGCCTTCCTGGCTGGCTATCTGGCAGCCCGCTATGAAGGCCGCCCGCCGGACCAGTGCCTGCGCTTTGGCGTGGCCTGCGGAGCCGACTCGACCGCGCGCCTTGGCGCCGGGCTGATCGATGCGCGCGAGGCGCGGCGGCTGATGGGCGACGTCGAGCTGACCGTGCTCGAGCGCCCGGCCGAGGTCTCGTGACTCCCGCTTCTTGGGATTCAGCGTAGAGTTGAAATCACCGGTCCCTCTGTGGTCAGGTGTTCTCGAATCTGTTCTACACCCAAGGGGGCCCCATGAGTGTCAGGCGTCGCGGCGTGTTGGTTGTGCTGGCAATCGCTACGATGCCGGGAATGTTCGTGCAGATGGTACAGGCCGAGCCGGTGTCGCTCGAGTCGTCGTCGGGTACGGAATCTCCAGCGGCGGCGCCGTGACTTCAGCTACAGAAACGCTGGCCGTTGGGACTGATGTTGGCGCGTCGAACGCGAAACGGACGGAAGAATGTCCGCTTTACTCCTACGCAACGCCTATTGGCGAATCGCTCTCCCACTGGGGCCTGACCCTAATGGAATGAACCGATGGTGATACGTCTACTTAGGTTCGGGTTGGTTGTCGTTGTTTTTATGGCGCTCGCGGTGCATGCCGTCTCTGCGTTGGGATCCGACGCGGGAAATCTGGTTGCCAACGCGAGCGCCGAGTCAGGTGAAACTTCGCCGTGGGCTGGGAGCGGATGGGGCGTCGAGAAATATGGAGCCTGGTCAGCCCCAGCCGTCGAATACAGCCAGCAATCCGAGTCAGTCTTCCCCCTAGGCTCGTACTTGTTCGACGCGGCTAGTCCGAATGCGCGTATCGAACAGCATGTGTCGCTCGAAGAATTGGCTAGCTCGATCGAATCGGGCTCACAGCAGCTGTCATTCGCTGCCTGGCTTGGCGGGCAAGCGAGCGGAGGGTCTTCCGTAGCGACCGTCACGTTCCTCGATGGGGCCGCCCACCCGATCGGCTCGCCCGTGCAGCTAGGGCCGATCGCTGGGAGCGAACTCACTGAACAGCCTGCGCTCCTGTCTTGCGAAACGATCATCGATGTGCCTGTAGGCTCACGCAGCGCAACCGTGGCGCTAACCGGAGCGCCCGGCAGCACGGGTGCGAATTCGTACGGGATCGCGGACAACGTTTTTCTGTCGACTGCTCTGATCGGGATTCTGGACTCAGGTCGATACGCCCTCTATCCATCGACCACGGCGAATTGTGAGAAGCCTGGACTCGCCCCGTCGATATCAGAACCTCCTACTGTTTCCCGTCCAGGTTTGCAGCAAGGATCAGCCGCTGGTGAGGGCATTCCGACGCTCGGCCTCGAGAAGATCAGAGCGGGTCGGGGCTCTGCCTCGGCGTCTCTGGTGTGTTCCGGCGCTAGCGAATCGACCTGCTCCGGTCGCCTTACGTTGACAACGGTAGTGCGCCGTAGGAGACATCGTACCGCCACGATCATGAGTGTCGGTTCGGTCCCGATCAGGCTCTACGCCGGACGCCAGGCTACCGTCGCAATCAGCCTAAATGCCTTCGGAAGACGGCTGCTGCGCGCACGCCATGCGCTACATGTTACGTTGGCCGTGCTCGCGGTCGATAGTGCCTCAGACCAGATCGTCGCAGCCCGTAGGAAACTCATGCTCACGTCCTAGTCCCAGGCGAGCGGGCGCTCGTGAGCCGTAGGCGTGAGTCGCAGCCTCACCCCCCGTCCACATCCCTTCTCAGCAGCACCAGGTACCCGGCGATCAACGCCGGCACCCCGTAAAGCGCGCACACCCAGGCGGAATGTGCGATCGGCGCCCAGTCGGTGGGCGTGCGCAGCAGTCCCTGCCAGTTCTGGAACTGTTCGGTGAGCAGATAGGGCTTTATGCCTTCCAGGCCGGGGATCTGGGCGAGGATGTACAGCAGCAGCACCAGCCCGATGGTGCCGACGACCGCGCCGGCGCTGTTGCGGGTGGCGGTCGAGAGCAAAAGCGCGAAGGCGGCCAGCGCGAACAACGGGATCAGGTAGATGGTGTTGGCGGCGTACACCAAGAGCAGCGCTTCGCCGGCCGGCACGACCGTGCCGGAGAACGTCCTGACGGAGTGAAATCCCCATGAAGCGATCCCGGCGACCGTGGCGACGGTCGCGGACAGGTACACCGCGAGCGCCGCGTAGGTGGCGGCGGCGAGGGCCTTGGCGGCGAACACCTGGCCGCGGTCGACCGAGCGCGTGAGGATCGTCTTGAGCGTGCCGTTGGCGTCCTCGTTGGCGGAGATGTCGCCCGCGACCAGCGAGGCGACGACCGGGAGCAGGAAGGCGGACAGGAACAGCAGCATCAGCACCGGCGTCGCCAGTCCGGACTGGGTGATCTGCGCGGCGAAGATGTTCTGGCCGTGGTCGTGGCCCCGGTGGACGTCCTGGAAGACGACGAAGAACAGCGGCAGCACCATCACCAGCGCGAAGCCCAGGTAGGTGCGCTTCTGGGAGACCAGCTTGCGCAGCTCCCAGCGGTAAACGTTCAGCGTGGACGGCCTCATGCGGCCGCCGGCAGCGCCTGGCCCTCGGTCAGCCTGAAGAACAGGTCCTCGAGCGTCGCCAGCTCAGGGGTGAGCGCGAGGATGCCGATACCGGCGGCGCCGAGCGCGAGCGTCAGCTCGGCCACGTCGTCCTCCTGCGCGTCGAAGGACACGCCGTGCTCGCCGAGGCTCGCGTGCTCCACGCCCGGCTGGGCGCGCGCCAGCTCGAGCGCACGCCGATCGTCGGTGCTGCGCAGCCGGTAGCCTGCGCCGCCCTGGCGGCGCAGGTCGGCGAGCGCTCCCTCGTACACGACCCGGCCACGATCGACGATCGCCACTCGGTCGCACAGTTCCTGGACCTCCGGCAACTGGTGGCTGGAGAGCAGCACCGTGATGCCCTCGCCGGCCAGCCGACGGATCAGCTCGCGCATGTCGCGCATGCCCGCCGGATCGAGGCCGGTGGCGGGCTCGTCGAGGATCAACAGTCGCGGGCGGCGCAGCAGCGCCGCGGCGATCCCAAGGCGCTGGCGCATACCGTGGGAGAAGCCGCCGACCTTGTGCCCGGCGCGCGGACTGAGCTCGACGGTCTCGAGCACCTCGTCGATCCGCCCGGCGGCGCCGTCGCCGTCGAGCGCGGCCAGCAGCTGCAGGTTCTTACGCGCCGTCAAGTACGGGTAGAAGCGCGGCGCCTCGACGAACCCGGCCACGCCCTCGAGCGCCCGGGCGCCGTCGCGCATCGGGTCGCGCCCGAACAACTCGACGGTCCCCTCGCTCGGCACGATCAGCCCCAGCGCCATGCGCAGCGTGGTCGTCTTGCCGGCGCCGTTCGGGCCGAGGAACCCGTACACGTCGCCGTCGCCCACGTTCAGGTCGATGTGATCGACCGCCAGCACCTCCTTGTAGCGCTTGACGAGCCCCCTTGCCTTGACCGGCGGGGCCGCCGGGGGACGCGCCCCGTCGCTCACGACGCTAGAGGCCTCGCGCGAGTGCTTCGAGCGGGGCGGGGGAGACCGAGCCGGCGAGCAGGTAGCGCACGCCGCCGCGCTCGAACGTGAGGATCGTGCCGAGCTCGGTGCGCAGCTCGCTGGCGCTGACGCCGTCGATGCTCACCTTCGGCAGGCCTTCGAGCTCGGCCGGGGCGCCGGAGCCCGAGCCGGGCTTGGTCTTGGCTTCCAGCACCGCGATCGCCGACGGACCCTGCCCGTGGGTGCTCACCTTGGGCCGGTCGGCGTCGCCCGCATCCTGGTGGTCGGCGCCGGAGTGCCCGCCGTGGGGCAGTGTGATTTCTTCGACCTTCGCGTTCGACGGCGGGCTCAGTTCGAACACCGAGCTTTCGACCGGGCCGTAGGAGACTTCGCTGGCAGCCAGTTCGATCACCGGTGCGGAGCTCGAGGTGGAGTACACGGCGGTGCGCAGCGGCACCCCCTGCACGGAGTCGAAGGACAGCTCTACGCCCGCGAGGAGGCTCCCGCCTTCCTTGGGGGATACGCGCACGGTGTATGCCGGCTGGCCGGCCACGTCGGTGGGGGTCGCCCCGGAGACGTCAGCGTGCCGTTCGAGGCGTGCGATCGCTTCTTCGATCTTGGTCACACTCGGGACTTCGGGCCCGGAGGAGTCAGATGAGCCCGACCCGGAGCCACCGTCTTCGCCACCTTCGCCGGCCGGTGGCGTGTAGTGATAGAGCGTGTTGGTGGCGGCGTCGTACACCGACAGCGTGTGCCCGTCGTAGAGGATCTGCGTGTCGCCCTGCTGGGACTGCAGCTCCAGGCGCACGCGGCCGTCCTTGGAGACCCACAGCCGCCCGGAGGCACCCGTGACGAGCGGGCTCGAGCTGAGCGAGCCGGAGCCGGAGCCGGCTCCCGAGGCGTTGCCGCTGGCGAGGTTGGCACCTTCGAGCAGGCGGTCGGTGAACGTGACGCTCGCGCTGAGGCCTTCGATCGGTTTGGCGGCGGCGCCGGCGAGCGCATCGTGGATCGCCACCGGCAGCGCCTCGGGGGGAGGCGTGGGTCCGCCGCCGAGCGCGAACGCGAGCGCCGTGGCCGACACGCCGATGGCGAGCGCCAGGGCGCACAGCAGCACGAGCCTCGAGAGGGGTACGCGGCGCAGGATGTTCGTCATGGGCTTGCGATCACCACCGTTGCATCGTCCTCGTGGAGCACGGACTCCACTCAGCGTAGCGCGGCGGATTCACGGCCGATAAAGGTGGGAGAGCTCTCATCCGCCCGGGCGTGCGACCGTTCGCCGGCCCCACCCGATATCTTCCCGGGCCATGAGTCCCCCCCACAAGGAGTCCAAGGGCAGCCAGCGCGCGACCACGCTGGCGGTGATCGTGCTGTTCGCGTTCGGGCTGATCGTGCCGGCGCTGGTGCTGGCCAACAACGGCGAGGACCACGCGAGCACCGCCGTGGGGGTGCACCTGACCAAAGAAGAGATCAAAGGCCGGGAACTGTTCGCCCTCAAGTGCACCGTGTGCCACACGCTCGCCGCGGTCAAGTCGGTGGGGCGCATCGGCCCGAACCTGGACGTGCTCGTCGGCGGTGGGACGATCCCGACGATCGCCGAGCGCAGGGCGTTCGTGCTGAGCACCATCCTCGAAGGGCCGGCGCAGGGCTTCGGCAACATGCCGGCGCTGCTCTACCAGGGCAAGGAAGCCGAAGACGTCGCGGACTTCGTCGCCGCCGTCGCCGGCCACCACTGACCCGGCCGATGGCCTTCGACCCAGCCCTTCGGGCTGTGTGCCCGCGGTGTCCTCGCTCGCTCGCGTGCAAAGCACGCCACGCTTGCTGCGTCCTTGCCACACTCGACCCTCGACCGGCTCAGGCGCTGAGTGAGCTGGTTTAGCCATCGGTCGATAGCGTCGGGCGCAGACCACCGGTAAGGTCCGGATCGATGGCAGAGCAGCCGAAGAGCGCGGAGGACGTCAAGGCGCTCGTCCAGGAACGCGATATTCGCTTCATTCGCTTCTGGTTCACGGACATCCTGGGCCAGCTGAAGTCGTTCTCGATTAACGCGGCCGAGTTGGACGACGCGTTCGAGGCGGGGATGGGCTTCGACGGCTCGTCGATCACGGGCTTCAACGCGATCGAGGAGTCGGACATGATCGCGATGCCGGACCCGAGCACGTTCGCGGTGCTGCCGTGGCGCCCGGAGGAGCAGGGCGTGGGGCGCATGTTCTGCGATGTGATCACGCCGGAGAAAACGCCGTACGAGGGCGACCCGCGCCACGTGCTGCGCCGGGCGGTCCAGCGCGCGCGGGACATGGGCTTCGACACGTTCAACGTGGGGCCGGAGCTCGAGTACTTCCTGTTCAAAGACAGCCGCTCGACGGAGGTGCTCGACCAGGGCGGCTACTTCGACCTGACGACCCTCGATGCCGGCTCGGACGTGCGCCGGGAGACAGTGCTGGCACTCGAGCAGCTGGGGATCCACGTGGAGTACACCCACCACGAGGTGGGTCCCTCCCAGCACGAGATCGACATGCGCTACGCCGACGCCATGAAGATGGCCGACGACTGCATGACCTACCGCATCACGGTCAAGGAGTTCGCGATGAAGTACGGCTGGCACGCAACCTTCATGCCCAAGCCGCTGTTCGGCGAGAACGGCTCTGGGATGCACACCCACCAGTCGCTGTTCAGCGAAGGCAAGAACGCCTTCTATGACCCCGACGACCAGTACTTCCTGTCGGACGTCGGCAAGGCGTTCATCGCCGGGCAGCTCAAGCACGCTCGCGAGATCTGCTCGATCTTTGCCCAGTGGGTCAACTCCTACAAGCGCCTGGTCCCGGGCTTCGAGGCGCCGGTGTACGTGGCGTGGTCGCGGCGCAATCGCTCGGCGCTGGTGCGCGTGCCGCTGTATCACCCCGGCCGCGAGAAGGCCACGCGCATGGAGCTGCGCTGCCCCGACCCCGCGTGCAACCCTTACCTGACTTTCGCTGTGCTGTTGCAGGCGGGCCTCGAGGGCATCGAGAAGGGCTATGAGTTGCCCGAGCCGATGGAGAAGAACCTCTACCACGTCTCCGGCGAGGAGCGCCGGCGCCTGGGCGTCGAGCAGCTGCCCGAGAGCCTCGGCGAGGCGATCGAGCTGACCGCCCAGTCCGAGCTGGCGCTGCGCACGCTCGGCGAGCACATGTTCAACCGCTACGTCGAGATCAAGCGCCAGGAGTGGGACGACTACCGCGTGCAGGTGTCGCAGTGGGAGCTCGACCGCTACCTGTCGATCCTGTAGCGACCTCTTAGGGGCCTCCGCCTGGACGGCTCCGGCTCGCGGGGTTCGCAGTCAGCTGTCGGAGCACGATCACCTCCGTCGAGACTGTCATGCAGGGCGCTTCCCGACTGTCAAGTAATCGCTCGCACCGACCGATGCGAGGGAATGTCCGTAGGGGGTGGCGTCCGCCCAGATCGGGGGGACGTGAATTTCGACGACGCAGCAGCGGCGGCTCTCAGCGAGCTACCGGGGGCCAGGATGCTCGTATTCGATCGCGAGCTCCGCTTCATTCTTTCCGCTGGCCGGAAGCTCGAGCACGGGGTCGGCAGCGACGGGGCTCACCTCGATCCTGCGGTCTGCCGCGAGGGCGAGTTCGTCGGGGATGCCTTCCCGGAGAGCCTGTGGAAGTTGATCGAGCCATTGTGTCGCTCGGCGCTCGTCGGCGAGACGCGCTCACGGGAGATCCGCAGCGCCGAGGACGGTCGCTCCCTGATGGTCGACGTCGGACCGCTGCGCCTGGATAGCGCGCAGACGGGTGCGACCGGACCTCCGGAGATCCCCTGTGGCGTGGCCGTGATCCTCGACGTCACCGCGCGTCGAGCGCTCGATGGGCTCGCCAGACCATCTGACGCTCACTTCGAGCAGGTCTTTGAACGGGCGCCGATCGGGACTGGGCTGATCGACCTGAACGGTCGCTGGACGCTCGTCAATCGCGCGCTGTGCGAGATCACCGGGTACACCACCGATGAGTTGGTCGGCCGGCGCTTCATCGAGATCACCCATCCAGAGGACATCGACAACGACGCCGCGCAGTACGCCGATCTACTGGCGGGCGTGATCCCGGCGTTCCAGATCGAGAAGCGTTACTTCAACGCCGCCGGCGAAACACTCTCGGCGATTCTGTCGATCTCGCTCGTGCGCGACGCGCAGGCCGTCCCCCTGCACTTCATCGCTCAGCTGCAGGACATCTCCGAGAGAAAGCGCCTGGAGGAGCAGCTGCGCCATCTCGCCGACCACGACCCTCTCACCGGGCTTCGCAACCGCAGGTTGTTCGAGAACGACCTCAGGCTGCAGGTCGCGCGATCCCAGCGCTACGGCGAGCAGGCCGCCGTGATGATGATCGATCTCGACGGCTTCAAGGCGATCAACGACGTGCACGGCCACAAGGTCGGCGACGAAACCTTGAGGGCGATCGCCACGGCGCTCACCAGGCGGCTGCGGGAAACAGACCTTCTCGCCCGTCTGGGTGGCGACGAGTTCGCGGTGCTGCTCCCGCACGCCGACGAACGGGGCGTGGCTCTGGTGGCGGACGGTCTCGTGCGCGTGATCGCCGCGTGCAGCATCGATCTCGGCGACGCCGTCGTGCACCCGTCCGGCAGCGTCGGCGCGGCGATGATCGGTCGCGATACGCTCAGCGCCGAGCAGGCGCTCGACCAGGCCGACCGCGCGATGTACGACGCCAAGCGCGCCAAGGCCATGACCGCCCGCGTCTGAGCGCGAGCAGTCCGGGCGAGCGGCGACGGGCTCAGTCGGCGGGAACGCCGGCGGCGTCCGAGTGCGCAGTCGACGGAACGGCGCACGCGAGCGGACGTGCGGGCGCGAGGTGCCAGTGCAACGCCTGCAGCATGTGCCCGAAGGCGGTGGGGTGGCGGGGGGCGATCTCTAGTACGAGCGCGAGCGCCCCGAGCGCGTGACGCTCGTACTGCTCGTTGCCGGTGATCTGCGCCAGGCGCAGCAGGCCGACGGCGGCGCTCGACGATCCCGAGGGGATGGGTGAGTCCTCCAGGTCCTTGCGTCGGGTGATCAGCGCTTCGGCGTCGGCGGCGGTGGAGAAGAAGCCGCCTTGGTCGGGGTCTGAGAAGCGAGCGATCGTCTCGTCGGCCAGCGCCACGGCCTGCTCGAGCCAGCGCTCCTCGCAGCTCGCTTCGAACAGTGCGATCAGCGCCTCCAGCAGGAACGCGTGGTCCTCGAGGTAGGCGTCGAGCTTCGCCTGACCTCGGTTGTAGGTGCGCAGCAGCCGGCCGCGCTCGTCGCGCAGATCGCGCTGGATGAACTCCGCGCACGCCATGGCCGCGTCCAGGTAGCGGTCCCCGCTCTCCCCGCCAATCGCGCTGCCGGCGTCGGCGAGCGCGCAGATCATCAGCGCGTTCCAGCTGGTCAGACGCTTGTCGTCGAGCCCCGGGCGCACGCGCCGTTCGCGGGCGGTCAGCAGCCGCGCGCGGATGCGCTCGCGGGTCTCCGCGCCGGGATCGGGCCCGTGGGCCTGGAGTACGTTCAGCCCCGGACCCAGCGCTTCGCGCTGTGTGCCCGGATGGTGAGGGTCTGAGAAGTTGCCCTGCCCGGTGGCTCCCAGCCAGGCGATGGCGGCGTCCGCGTCGGCCGCGAGCACCTCGCGCAGCTCGGCAACCGTCCACACGTAGAAGCGCCCCTCGACTCCCTCGGAGTCGGCGTCAAGGGCCGAGTAGAAGCCGCCCTCGGGGCCGCGCATCTCGCGCAGGGCCCAGTCGAGCGTGTCGGTGCACACCTCCAACAGGCGTGCGTCCCCGGTGGCTTGCCAGCCATGAAGGTATGCGCGCGCGAGCAGCGCGTTGTCGTACAGCATCTTCTCGAAGTGGGGCACTGTCCAAGAGGCGTCGACGGAGTAGCGGGCGAAGCCGCCGCCGATCTGGTCGTGGATGCCGCCGTCGGCCATCGAGTGCAGGGTGGCGAGCGACATCGCGCGCTCGCCGCGGGCGAGCAGCAGCTCGAGCACCGGCGTCTGCGGGAACTTCGGCGCCCCGCCGAAGCCACCGTGGCGCGGGTCGAAGCTCTCGGCGAGCCTGGCCGTGGCCTGCTCGAGCAGCTCCGCGCTCGGGCGCTCGCTCGAGGGCTCCAGGCGCGCACCACCCGACAGGCGCTCGCGCAGACGCTCGCCGCCGGCGCGGATCTCCTCGCGGTTCTGCTCCCAGGACTCGGCGATCGCCTGTAGCACCTGGGTCCACGCGGGCATGCCGTGGCGGGGCTCGGGCGGGAAGTACGTGCCGCCGTAGAACGGCAGCTGCTCGGGCGTGAGGAACACGTTCAGCGGCCAGCCGCCGTGGCCGGTCATGCCCTGGACGGCCTCCATGTAGATGGCGTCGACGTCGGGGCGCTCCTCGCGGTCGACCTTGACGCACACGAAGCTCTCGTTCATGACCCGCGCGGTGGCGGGGTCCTCGAAGGACTCGCGCTCCATCACGTGACACCAGTGACAGGCGGAGTAGCCGATGGAGACCAGCAGCGGCCTGTCCTCGGCGCGGGCGCGCTCCAGCGCCGCCGGCCCCCACGGCAGCCACTCGACCGGGTTTTCGGCGTGCTGGCGCAGGTAGGGAGAGCTCTCCTGCGCGAGCGCGTTGGCCACCGGCTCAGGGTAGCCGCGCGGAGGGTTGGCCGCCGGCGCTCGCCGCCAGGCGCAGGCGCTCGAGCTGGCCATCGATGCTCGTCAGCGCAGGCCATCCGCGGGCGCCAACACGGGCGAGTGTGACTTTGGCGACGTCCAGGTCGAAGTGCCTGCCGCCGAGCGTGCCGACGATCCGGGTAGAGGAGCCGCCGAAGCGCACGCTGCCGGTGGCCGCCCGCGGCCCGGAGATGGTGATGTCGGCGCTCTGCAGGCGCCCGGCGCGGATCGGGAAGGTAGCCGACAGCTCCACACCAGCGACGAACGAGAAGTCCTTGAGCGTGGCAGTCTTGCGGGTGAGCCTGGCGTAGCCGCCGCGCAGGCCGCCAAAGCTCGAACCGCTCGGCAGTTCCGCATCGGCCTGGAGCGTGGCGGCGATCACCTGCTGGTTCAGGTCGACGAGCGTGTCGAGCACCGCGACCGCGGTTTTGCCGGGTCTGCCGGAGAGACCGTGGGGCGGGTGGATGGAGGCGAGCCTCGTCGGCGTCACCGGGGTCGGCGGGAACTGGTCGGGCGTGCCAGCGCACGGTTTGACGGGGACGTCGGCGAAGAAGTCCTGGACGGCCAGCGCCGAGCAGTCGCTGGGGTCTGAGCCGAGCACCGAGTGGCCGGTGTAGGGCACGAGCAGCAGCTGCGCGTCGGGGATCTCGGCGGCGACGCCGCGGGCGCCGCTGGTGGGAGTGCGCATGTCCTGCTCGCCGGAGAGGATCAGCGTGGGGACGTCCGGCAGCGGGCTGAGCGCGGGCGGGGGCGGCGAGGCGTCGGGCCAGTCGGCGCACTCGCGCATCAGGCTGTCTTCAAACGCGGTGCTGGCGTCGAACGGATAGAAGGCCGCCGGCGGCTGGGCATTGGTGAACGCGATCGCTTCCTGCAGGCGCGTGGCGGCGGGGGCGGCACGAGACCACGGGAACGGGCTCTCCTCGCAGATGGTGGTGGCGAACAACGGCTCGTCGACCTCCGGCCCGGCTTCCCCGGTGTTTTCGATGGGCACCGAGGGCACCAGGTCCTCCGACAGCGCCTGCAGGCGCAGCAGCGGGTCGGGGTCACCCCACAGGGCCGAGACGACGGCCGCCGGAAGCAGCGCCCGCAGCGCCGGGTTCAGGTCGCCGGCCTCGAGCACGTCGAGCAGACCCTGGGCGCCGATCGTGAGCGCGTGGCGCTTGCCCGAGCCGTCGTACACCGAGCCACTGAGCACGCGCCGCTGTAGTCGCTTGGCCAGGCGCGCCATGTCGGCGAGGGCGTCGGTGGTGATGCCCGCACAGGCGTCGTTCGCGCACAACTCGGCGAGGATCCCCGAGATCGCTCCGAAGCTTTCGAGGTGCAGCGGTTCCCAGCCGCTGGACGGGACGACCGAGTCGAGCACGAGCGCCTGCACGTCCTGGGGGTAGCGTTCGGCGTACTCGAGCGCCACCTTGGTGCCGTATGAGGTGCCGTACAGGACGAGCTTTTCGTAGCCGCCGGCGACTCGCAGGGCCTCGATGTCTTCGACCGATTCCTGGGTCGTGAACGCCCCCCGTGCGGTGCCGATCTCGGTGGCGCACCGTTCGAACAGCCTGGGCGCCGGCGCGTCGCTAGGAGCTTCCAGTGCGGGGCAGCTGAGTGGATCGGAGGTGCCGGTACCGCGCTGGTCGAACACGAGCAGATCGCGCGAGCCGAGCGCGGGCGCGATCGCCTTGGCGATGAACGGGGCGAGCGGCAGCGCGGCCTGTCCGGGGCCGCCGGCGAGCGCGACCACCGCGTCGCGGCTGGGCGTTGTGCCGGCGAGCTTGCGCTCGACGTTCAGGGTGAGCGTCCCGGGCACGGTTCCGCTGCGCTCGAGCGGCACCTGCAGGGAACCGCATTCGAAGCTGGCGGTGCCAGTTTCGGGGCAGGGGATGAAGCTAAGGTCGGATGCCGCCGAGGAGCCGGTCGAGCTGGCGAGCAACGCTGCCGGCAGCAGTGCCGCCAGCGCCATGGTGCGTGCTCTCCAGCGCATCCTCTCCGACAATAGCCGCCGTGGCGATCAGGCTCGGCGATAGCACCACGTGGCCGCCGTCGAGCGTGCCCGACAGGGCCTTGCGCGGTTCGCCGTCGAGCACCCCGTGCGCACCGCTCGACCCGCCGACCCGCAGATCCTCGGACCCGGCGCGGATCGACCCGGAGATGGTCACGCCGGGCACGTATGAGTAGCCGTGCAGCACCAGCGCCCCGTTCGCGTACTGCGCCCAGCCGGCGTGCAGGCCGCCGAAGTTGAGCTTCAGGGCGGTGAGGCTTTCGAGCGAGCCGTCGAGCGTCAACTGCAGCACGAGCTGGCGGTCGAAGTCCTGGAGCGTGAGACCGACCGCGCGCAGCGCGCGCCCGGTCAGTCCCTTGTAGTGGGGTACGGGGGGCACGTCCGACAGGCGCGGCGGTGGCAGCGCAGCGGGCACCAGCTCCGGCGGCGGCGGCGCCGGCGCGCAGGTCTTCAGCGGCTTGCCGTTGAACAGCGCCTGCAACGCGTTCGAGGCGCATGAGGTGGGCTCGTCGCCGAGCACAGAGTGGCCGGTGTAGGGCACCACCAGGAGGTGCGCGTCGGGGATCTGGGCGGCGACTTCGCGGGCGTTGGCGGTGGGGGTGCGCAGGTCGTCGGCGCCGCTGAGGATCAGCGTGGGCACGTTCGGCAGCGGCGCTTCATCTGCGGGCGCGGCCGGTCCGGTGTACGGCCAGTAGGCGCACGCGGGGATATCGCTGGTTTCGACCGCGTCGGCAGCGTCGAACGGGGCGAACGCGCTCGCCCCGAGCGCCCGCGCGGCGCCGTTCGCCTGCGCCAGGCGTTCCTTGGGGCTCGCGCCGCGCGAGACCGGGAAGTCCTGCTCTTCGCAGCTGGTGGCGTAGTACAGCGGGTTGTCGAAGTCTTCTTGACCTTCACCTTCGGCATTCCCCGCCACGTAGAAGAAGCGCGCGATCGGGGCATCGTCGCCGTGCGCGGCCGCCGCTACGGCGGTCACGAATTCCGAGCGCAGCAGCGAGGAGAAATCCCCGGCGAGCAGCATCCCGTAGAGCGCTTCAGGGGACAGCGTGAACGCGTGCGTCTTCCCGTTCGCGCCGATCGCGCGCACGCGCAATGGCCCGCGGGCCATGCGCCCGAGGACCGTCGCCAGGTCGGAGACCGGGTTGGCGGTCGTCTGGGCGCACTCGTGCTCGGCGCAGATCTGGCGCAGGATGCGCGGGATGGCGGCATAGGTGGAGCGGTCGAGCGGGTCGGGCCCAGTGGGCGGGACGACCGAGTCGAGCACCAGCGCTTCGACGTGGCTCGGGTACTGCTGTGCGTACTCCTCGGCGACCTTGGTGCCGTAGCTGGTCCCGTACAGGACGAGCTTTTCGTAGCCGCCGGCCTGACGGATGGCCTCGATGTCGGCGACCGTGTCGGCGGTCGTGTAGAACGCGCGGTTGGGTCCCAGCTGGTCTCCGCACGCTTCGATCAGGGCGCCAAAGCCGTGGTACAGGCCGGGGCGTTCAAAGGCGTGGCAGGACAGCGGGGCCGACAGGCCGATCCCGCGCTGGTCGAACACGATCAAATCGCGCGTGGCGGCGATCGGGCCGAGCAGTTCGTCGAACTGTTCGGCGAACGGCAGCGCTGGCTGACCGGGCCCGCCGGCGAGCGCGATGATGGCGCTGTGCGCTTCGCCCACCACCGAGCGGTGGCGGCGAATTGCGAGCGTGATCGTGCCCGGCTGAACGCCGGATGGGTCGAGCGGCACGGTCAGATGGCCGCACGCGAAGTCGTTGGTGTCGCCGCACGGCGCGAACGCGATCTGGGCGGCGGCTTGGGCGACCGCCCCAAAGCTCGCGGACGCGCAAGCCCACGCGCACGCGACGATCAGCGCCGCGAGCAGCGCGCGTTTCGACGGTTGCATCCATCGGAATCTATTGCGTTCGGCGGCGTACCGTCGCCGGTCGTCTCCCACATCCGGGTCGCACCAGCGCGTGAGCCGGCCGCCGGGCGCAGTGTGGTCGCATACGGCGAGCGCTAGGGTCATTCAAGCGATGTCAGACGCACGCGAGATCGTCACCGCCGCCGACGCGCCACCGGCGATCGGCCCGTACAGCCACGCGGTGCGTGCCGGCGGGCTGTTGTTCTGCTCGGGGCAGATCCCGCTCGACCCGAGCTCGGGCGAGCTCGTGGGCGAGACGGCCGGCGAGCAGGCCAGGCGTTGTCTGGAGAACCTGCAAGCGGTGTGCCGGGCGGCCGGCACCGAGCTTCCTCGGGCGCTGCGCATGACCATTTACATGACCGACCTGGCGGCTTTCGCGGAGGTCAACGAGGTGTACGCCTCGTTCTTCGCCTCGGAGCCGCCGGCGCGCGTGACCGTCGGCGTGGCGGCGCTGCCGAAGGGCGCCTACGTCGAGATCGACGCGACCGTCGCGCTGTAGGGCTCCTCGGCGTCGGGCTCGGCGCCGCGCAGCGCGCGGGTGAGCAGGCGCCACAGGGTGGCGCGTTCGTCGGCGTCGAGCGCCTGTAGCACGTCGTCCTCGATCGTTTCCTGCCTGTGCTCGGCGGTGCCCAGCGCCTTGCGTCCGGGCTCCGTCAGGTCGACCAGGTGGCGGCGGCGGTCGCTCGGGTCGCGCCGGCGCGTGATGTAGCCGAGATCCTCGAGCTCGTTGAGTAGCAGCACGACGTTGTTGGCGTCCATGCACAGCGCCTCCGCCAGCTCCTGCTGGGGGCCGCCGTCGTGGTCGCGGACGTAGCTGAGCGCCACCAGATGGCGCACGTGCATGCCGAGCAGCTCCTCGCTGCTACGCCTGTAGACCTGCTTGGCCAGTCGCGTGAGCAGGGCCATGGAACCCGGCGCACACGCCTTTCCCTCACCCATATCGGAATCTTTACACACCACTTCGCATCGGTAGTAACTATACCAACCATCATAAATTTTATATAGATCATCCCTACAAGAGTGATGATCCTTGCTATGGTGTTCCCTACGCAACCGGAAGGAGCCCCATGAGCACCAGCACGACAGCCTCAGCAGACCCCCACGCAGACCTCGAGCACAGCACCAGATCCGAGCGCAGGCGCTGGATCGCACTTGCGGTCCTGTGCCTCGGGCAGCTGATGATGGTGCTCGACGCGACGATCGTGAACGTCGCGCTGCCGTCGATCCAGCGCGAACTGCACTTCACGCAGGCCAACCTCACGTGGGTAATCGACGGCTACCTGATCACGTTCGGCGGTTTCCTGCTGCTGGCCGGGCGCTTCGGCGACCTGGTCGGGCGCAAGCGGGTGTTCCTGAGCGGGCTGGTGCTGTTCACGGCCGCGTCGATCGTGTGCGGGCTGGCGAGCAGCCAGGCGATGCTGATCGGCGCGCGCCTCATCCAGGGCGTCGGCGGCGCGATCGCCTCGAGCGTGATCCTGGCGATCATCGTCACCGAGTTCCCCGAGCGCGTCGAGCAGGCCAAGGCGATGGGCATGTACGCGTTCGTGTCCGCCGGCGGCGGCTCGATCGGCCTGCTCGCCGGCGGTGCGCTCACGCAGTCGCTCAGCTGGCACTGGATCTTCTTCGTCAACGTGCCGATCGGCGCGATCGCGCTGGTGCTCGGCTGGATGCTGATCGAGGAGAACGAGGGCCTCGGCCTGGCCGGCGGCGTGGACGTGTTCGGCTCGATCCTGATCACGCTCGCGACCATGTTCGGCGCGTTCGCGATCGTCAAGTCCAGCGAATACGGGCTGCTGTCCGCGCGTACGCTCGGTGCGGGCGGCGCCTCGCTGGCGCTGCTCGGCGGGTTCCTCGCTTTGGAGGCGCGGGTGGCCAACCCGATCATGCCGCTGCGCATCCTGCGCCTGCGGATGCTGATGGGCTCGAGCCTCGTGCGCGGCCTCTTGATCACCGGCATGTTCTCGGCCTTCTTCCTCGGCGCGCTGTACCTCGAGCGGGTGCTCGGCTATGACGCGATCGACACGGGGCTGGCGTTCATGCCGTTGACGATCGCGATCGCGACCATGTCGATGGGCGTCTCGGCGCGGCTGGTGGAACGCATCGGCGCGATCCCGACGCTCGCGGCCGGGCTGGCGGGGATCGTGGTGGGTCTCTCGCTGCTCGCCTTCCAAGGCGTGCACGCGAGCTACTTCCCCGGGCTGTTCTTCGCGTTCCTGGCTCTCGGCCTGGGCGCCGGCGCCTCCTTCCTGCCGCTGCTGACGATCGGCATGGCCGACGCCCCCAAGCAAGACGCGGGCCTCGCGTCGGGGATCATCAACGTGTCCGTGCAGCTGTTCGGGGCGATCGGCCTGGCCGCGCTCGGCCCGGGCGCGACGGACCGCACGAAAGCGCTGAGCGCCAGCGGGCACTCGCTCGCGAGCGCCCTCACCGGCGGCTACCACCTGGCGTACATCGTCGCCGCGGCGTGCGTCACGGTGGGCATCGCGGCCGCCTTCGTGGTGCTGCGCCCGCCGAGCGCCATGGCGCAGCCGGTGGTCGACGAGATGGCCGAGCAGGACGCCGAGGTCGAGTTGATCGCGGCGTAGGGCGATCGACCTTATCCCGGGGCGGCAGGACCGCCCTGGGATATAGGATCGCGCGATTCGCCGGCTATTCGGACTTCGACTGGATCGTCATCGCGGCACGTGGGCCGTGCTTGCGTGCGTCGGGTCGCTGTTCGTGTCGGCGCCTGCGCTTGCGGCCGGCCGGGCCGGCGATGTGGCCGCCACGCAGGCGTACCTGCGCGCGAGTGAGGTGTACGAACGCAGTGCGAGCGCTGAGCTCGGGGCGGACGTAGCGGAGGTCGAAACCCGTGAGAGCGAGATCGCCGGAGCGTGCCCGTCGGCTCTGACCTACGCCCCCCGTGACTCGGCGTTCGGGGAAATCGGCGATGAGGCGAGCACCACGCTGTTCGATGCGGACGTCGCGACCATGAGCGTGGCGAGGCTGGCCTTTGCCCGGACGATTGACCGGCTGAGCTGGAGCGATCGGAGGCTCACGCGTCTTGTACGCGGGCTGGCCGCCGAAGAAGTCGCGGGGGTGAGGCTGGCGCTGCCGGACGTGTGCGCAGACATCGAGGCGTGGAAGGCGAGCGCGTATGCGACCCTGCCACAGAGCAGCATCTCGTTCCTCGCGCGTGTGGCGGCGATCGAATCCGGATCGTATGTCGGGCCGGCCGAAGAATCGCGCGAAACGGTGATCATGCGGCTGCTCGGCCGGTATGAGAGTCGAGGTGAAAAGCGCGTGACAAAGCGGGCCGAACGGCATGAACAACGCACCAGGAGGGTGCTGGGGACAGCTGTTGAAGCTGCGCTGGCAAGGCTCGCGACCGCGCTGGGGGTCTCAGCGCTGTGAGCGCGAGCGTCCGACCTTCCGCGTTGCTCGTGCTCCTCGGTGCGGCGCTGACGCTCGTCTCGCCCGCTGCTGCCGCCGCGCAGTCGCCGGCGCTGGCCTTCGGAGCGTGCTCGCCGACGCAGGTAATCGTTTCGGCTACTGGCCTGCAGTGCGCGACGTTGGACGTGCCCTTCGACCGCGCGGCCCCCGAGATCGGGGACATTGCGCTCGCGGTTCAGCGGGTGCCAGCGAGCGCTCCGCGCACCGGGGTGATCGTGCTGCTCGCGGGCGGTCCCGGTCAGCCGGCGCTGCCCGTGTTCGAGTCGTTCCTCGCACCGCTTGCGCGCGACCCCGCGCTGAGGGGCTTTGAACTGGTGGCGTTCGACCAGCGGGGGACCGGTCAGTCGCAGGGGCTTCAGTGTCCGGAAGTCGGAGATGTCAAAGGGGGACTGTCGGCCTTCATTGGTGCGTGCGGCACGGCACTCGGCCCCACGCGCGACTTCTACACGAGCCAAGAATCCGTCGAAGATCTCGACGTGCTGCGCCAGGCGCTCGGTGGTACGCCTCTGTCGCTGTTCGCCGTCTCCTACGGCACGCGCATCGCGGGCATGTACGCGCGCGAGCACCCCCAGGGCGTCGCGCGGATGGTGCTCGACTCGGTCGTTCCCACGACCGGCCCGGACCCGCTCGAGCTCCAGCGTGTGCGCGCGCTGCGACGGGTATTCGACGAAGGCATCTGCGGCGCCGGCGCCTGCCGCTCGTTCTCGAGTGACGTGTATGCAGACCTCACGCAGTTGGTCCACAGGCTCCACCGTCACCCGCTGCACACGCGGATCTACGAGGCTCACGGGCGCCTGCGCTCCGCGCGCGTCACAGAAAAAGGACTCCTGAGCCTGCTGTTCGGGCTCGATCTCGCCAAGGGCACGCGCGAGCTTGCGCCGGCGGCGATCGTGGCGGCTGACCACGGCGACGTCGCACCGCTCGCGCGGCTGGTGGCGACCCTGCAGCCCGAAACGCCGGGCAGCGGCGGCCTCTCGACGCCTGTCGAACTACCACCTGCGCTCACGCCAGCGGGCGGGGTCCTCGGCGAGGGGGCATATGCGGCGCAGGCGCCGGCGAGCGACTCGTCGATCTCGTTCACGTTGTACACGGCGACCTTGTGTGTCGAGACCGACCTTCCGTGGTCCTCCGAATCGCCTCCCTCGTCACGGGCTATGACCCTGCGCAGCTGGCTCGCGACGCTGCCCGCCGGGGCCGCGGCGCCGTTCTCGTTGGCCACGACAGTGGCCACGTCGCCGTTGGTGCTATGCGAAGGCTGGCCCGCGACGCCGCCCGCCCCGCCGTCCCCGACGGGAGTCGCCGCGACTCCCACGCTGATCCTCTCCGGGGAGGACGACCTGCGCACCCCCTACGAACAGGACCTCACGATAGCCACCGAATACAGCGACGCGCAGCTGCTGAGGGTCCCCGACACCGGGCACTCGACGGTCACCACTGACAGCACCGGTTGCGCCAAAAGCGCGATGATCGAGTTCCTGGCGAGCGGACAGGCCCCGGCGTCGTGTGCGCCCTCCAGCGAAGCCCAGGCCCTGCCGCTGCCGCCGGCCTCCCTCCAGGACGTGCCGGCGGCTTCCTCGATCTCACATCTCGCCGGCCAGGTCGCGGCAGCGGTGGCGATGACGCTCGAGGATCTCTTCGGCCAGACTGGCTCCTCGGGTGGAGGGTTGCGCGGTGGCTCCTGGGCGCTGGGCGCGCATGGGCTTGAACTGCACGGGATGGTGGACGTTCCGGGCGTGACGGTAAGCGGCGAGATAGGCGTCGCGGACAGCATCGACGCGATCGTCGGTCATCTGAGCGTTCATGGACGGCTTGCGGGAAAGCTCACGCTCAGCGGGCTCACGCTCAGCGGCCACGTTGGCGGAGCGCGCGTGCACGCACGGCTCGCGGCGCTGTAAGCGCCATGGCAATAGGTTCCGCCATGCTCAGCGGGGTTTCGGGCTGCTCGCCGGGCACCCGGCCGCTAGCCTCGCAGCTCCGCCCGTCTGACCTTCCCACTGGCCGTCTTCGGCAGCTCCTCGGCGAAGTCGACGATGCGTGGGTACTTATACGGGGCAGTCTCGCGCTTGACGTGCTCCTGCAACTCGCGCACCAGCTCGGGCGAGGGCGAGGGGGCGCCGTCGCGCAGCACGACGATCGCGCGCACGACCGAGCCGCGCTCCTCGTCAGGCGCGGCGACGGCGGCGGCCTCGGCGACGGCCGGGTGGGCGACGAGCGCGGACTCGACCTCGAACGGGCCGATGCGGTAGCCGGCGGAGACGATCACGTCGTCGGCGCGCCCCTCGAAGTACAGCCAGCCGTCCTCGTCTTCGACCACGCGGTCGCCCGTCAGCCACGGCGCGCCGGCGCGGCGGTCCGCGCCGCTCCAGCTCCCGTCTGGGCGGCGGCGCACGTGCTCGCCCAGATAGCCGAGGAAGAAGGTCGGCACGCTCGCCGCCTCGACGGTCAGCTCGCCGTCGACGATCGACAGCCTCATCCCCGGCAGGGCCCGGCCCATCGAGCCGGGGCGGGCGGGCACGCCGAGCGGCGTGCCGGTCGTCTGGCCGGTCTCGGTCTGCCCGTAGCCGTCGCGGATCTGCAGGCCGGTGGCCTCCTGCCAGGCGCGCAGCACCTCCGGGTTGAGCGCCTCGCCGGCGGCGACCATGCCGCGCAGGTGCGGCAACGGGCGCACGGTGGCCCGCTTGGCGATCACGCGGTACTCGGTGGGCGCCATGCACAGCACGTTCACGCGCTCGCGCTCCAGCAGCTCGAGACGCTCGTGCGGGTCGAAGCGCGCGTCGTGCAGCAGCGCCGCGGCCCCGGACAGCCACGGCGCGATGAAAACATTGCGGGCGGACTTCGACCAGCCGCTGGCGGCGGTGCACCACACCAGCTCGCCCTCGCCGGCGCCCAACCAGTGCTCGGCCTGCACGCGCTGGCCGTGCAGATAGCGCTGCGCGTGCACCACCGCCTTCGGCTCGCCGGCGGTGCCGCTGGTGAAGGTGATCAGGCATGGGTCGTCCTCGCCCAGCTCGACCGCCGGTGCCGGATCGGCCTCGAACAGGCGCTCGTCGGGCACGTACGCCGCCCGCGCGTCGGAGCCGGAGACGGCCGCCTCGAGCTGTTCGCGGTTGCGCTCGTCGGCGAGGATCAGCGTCGGCTCGGTCACGTCGATGCGCAGGCGCAGGTCCTTGGCGCGCAGCTGCTCGGTGCAAGGCAGCACCACCGCGCCGATGCGAAAGCACGCGATCATGCTCGCCACCCACTCGGGGCGGTTGCCGATCAGCGTCATCACCACGTCGCCCCGGTCCACGCCGAGCCGGCGCAGCGCACCGGCCATTCGCGCCGAGCACTCGGCGACCTCGCCGAAGCTCCACTCCCGTCGTGTGCCGTCGCGCGCCAGCTCCACCAGCGCGAGCCGCTGGGGCGGAGCGGCGTCGACGGCCTCGCGCGCGAAGTTCACGACGGTATTCTCCTTGAAAGCGAAACCAAATCAGCAAAAAGAGCTGTGTTTAGCGATAAGCAGCCGCATTTAGCGATAAGCAGCCAATCAGCCAATCAGCCAACCGACCCCTGGAGCGCAGATCAGATGGCCGTAGCCGCCCCGCAGCACAGCGAGATGACTGACGAGCAGAAGGCGATCACCGAGATGGTGCATCAGTTCGCCGACGAGCAGATCCTGCCGAACGCCGAGCACTACGACCACGAGGATGAGTTCCCGGAGCCGATCGTCGAGCAGATGAAGGAGCTGGGCCTGTTCGGGGTGACGATCCCTGAGGAGTACGGCGGCATGGGCCTGGACCTGACGACCTACGCGATGATCGTCGAGGAGCTCTCGCGCGGCTGGATTTCGATCTCGGGCGTGATCAACACGCACTTCATCGGCTCCTACCTGCTGATGAAGTTCGGCAGCGACGAGCAGAAGCAGAAGTACCTGCCGCGCATGGTCACCGGCGAGATCCGCGCGGCGTTCTCGCTGTCCGAGCCCGAGCTGGGCTCCGACGTGCAGGCGATCAAAACGAAGGCCTCGAAGACCGAGGACGGCAGTTGGGAGATCAACGGCCAGAAGATGTGGGTGACCAACGGCCTGCGCTCGGACCTCGTGTTCGTGCTCGTCAGGACCGACCCGGACGCCGCCAAGCCCTATCTGGGCATGACCTGCTTCATCGCCGAGAAGCAGGGCGGCGTCAAAGAGAACACCGGCGCGTATGCCGGCTTGCTGGTGCCGGACCAGCTGAAGAAGATGGGCTACAAGGGCGTCGAGTCGACCGAGCTGGTGTTCGACGGCTACAAATGCCCGGCCGAGAACGTGCTCGGCGGCGAGAGCGCCGGCCTGAACAAGGGCTTCGGGCAGATGATGGACGCCCTGGAGGTCGGGCGCGTGAACGTGGCCGCTCGCGGCGTGGGCATCGCCCAGCGCGCGCTCGAGCTGGCGCTGCGCTACTCGCAGGAGCGCAAGACCTTCGGCAAGTCGATCTCAGAGCACCAGGCGATCCAGTTCAAGCTCGCCGACATGGCCACACAGGTCGAAGCGGCGCGTCTGCTGACGCTGCGCGCGGCGCGCCTGAAGGACGCGGGCGTGCGCTCGGACCTGGAGGCGGGCATGGCCAAGCTGTTCGCCTCCGAGGCGGGGCGCTTCTGCGTGGAGGAGTCCTTCCGCATCCACGGCGGCTACGGCTACTCCAAGGAGTACGAGATCGAGCGCCTGTACCGAGACGCGCCGCTGCTGCTGATCGGCGAGGGCACTTCGGAGATCCAGCGTATGGTGATCGGCCGCAAGCTGCTGCAGCGTCATAAGATCTGAACTCGAAGCGTTGCAGCGCCGACACGACCGATTGCGATCGGACCGCGAGCGGTCCGGAAGGGGAGACGCCAGATGGCCGATGACGCCAAGTCCCTGATCGAGCTAGCCGCCAGCAGGTTCGTCGGCGAAGTGAAGGCGCTCGAGCCGATGAAGCTGGTCGTCGGCGTGGAACTGCGCGGCCGTGGCGATGTGCAGCAGTTTCGCCTGGAGATGCCCGGCTCGAAAGTCACCAAGGGCCCGGCGGCCGACGCGCGCGTGCGCCTGGACATGCGCCGCGAGTTCTTCAACGTGATGGCGCGCGAAGGCAAGATCGCCGACTGGGTCGAGGCCTTCATGTACGGCCAGGCCAAGGCGTCGGGCCCCGAGCAGATCATGCGCCTGATCGCCAACGTCGTCGAGCGCCAGCAAGAGCGTGAACGCACGCCCAAGGCGCGCAAACACGCCTGAGGGCGGTGACACAGCTAAGCCCGCCCAGCAAGCTCGGCGCTTTCTCCTAGGCATCTCATTTGAGGCTTTAAAGCCATAGTTGGCAATAAGGCATCATTTATCAAGCTTATGCATCATTGGTGATATAGTGCATCAAACACGATGCACTATCTCCTAATTATTGTCTATAGCATCAAAATCGATGCAGATCGATAGAGCACAGACCAACGATGCGGTTTTGGTCGAGCTTGGTCGCAGGCTCGAGTTCCATCGTCTGCAGAGCAACCGCACCCAGGCCGAACTAGCCGACGAGGCCCAGGTCGGCAGGGCCACCCTGCAGCGCCTCGAGCGTGGGCAGTCGGTGCAGAGCACCTCGTTGATCAAGGTGCTCAGAGCGCTCGGGCTGCTCGGGGCCCTCGAGGTCGCCGTGCCGAGCTCGATCGAGTTGCCGATGGCCGAGCTCGAACGCGCGCAACGCCACAGCCGACGGCGCGCCAGCGGCGCTCGCGGTGTCGCCGCGCCCGACGCGAGCGAGACCCCTTGGCGGTGGGGCGAGGAGCCCGAGGCCAGCGGATGACGGTTGCGGCGGTGACCCTGTGGGGCAGTCGCATAGGCGCCGTCTCGATCGGGGTCGAGGGGCGCTACGCAACCTTCCAGTACGACCCGGCGTTCGTGCGCAGCGCCGTCCAGGTATCGCCGCTGAGGATGCCGCTGCGCGAGCAGCCATACGCGTTCCCCGGTCTGCCGCCCGACGCCTTCAACGGGCTCCCCGGAATGCTCGCCGATTCGCTACCCGATCGCTGGGGTACGGCGCTCGTCAACGCTTGGCTGGCGTCGCAGGGACGCGAGGAGTCGAGCTTCGACGTGGTCGAGAGGCTGTGCTACGTAGGCACTCGCGGCATGGGGGCGCTCGAGTTCCAGCCCGCTCACGAGCCCGCCGGCTCGACCGTGTCCGACCTGCAGTTCGACGCGCTCGTGCGCCTGGCCGGCGAGGTGCTCGAACAGCGCGCGCGGTTCGTCGCCGAGCTGACACAGGACCCCGAGGAGGAGGAGGCCATCAAGGCGATCCTCTCCGTAGGAACCTCGGCGGGCGGTGCACGCCCGAAGGCGATCATCGCCTACAACGACGCCACCGGCAAGCTGCACATGCAGACGGTCGGTGGGCTCGAGTCCAGGCGGTCGCCCGCGTCGCAGGTCTCAAGCGGATCAGTGGTAGGACGTCAGCTGCTCGGCCAGGAACGCCAGCGAGGCGAGCAGGAAGATACACATACAGACGAGTGAGAAGTTTTCGTTCACGATGCTCTAGGGCTCACGATACCTCACCGGGCAGCGACATAGTGGCTGTCGTCACAGCTCGCCAGAGACGGTCCGAAGCAGCGAGCGTGAGCGCGGTGCTGCCGAGAGGTCCGAGGCGCGACGATCCCCGGCGCGTACGCTGACGCGACGGGGAGCTCAAGCTAAGCCAGTACGGCACCGTCGTCGTAGAGCTTGACGATCTTGACCGGCTGATCCAGGCCGGAGCCGGCGGCGGCGTCGAGGCACAGGCGGCAGAGCACGCACTCGTCGAGGTTCTTCTCAACGAGCTCGAGCGTGCCTGTGGCGCTCTGGGCGAAGATGTCAACCGGGCAGGCTTCCGTCAGCTTGCGGGCCAGCTCGACGTCGGCCGCGGCCTGGTCGTCGACTTCGACCGCGATGAAGATCCCGTCCTTCCTCACGGTGTGCTCCTCTGCGCAAGCTTCGCCTTGACGAGGTCGGGGATCTCGTCTATCCGCTGCACGACGGGGATACCGGCTGCCTCCAGCCGCGCGATCTTCTCGGTCGCTGAGTCCTCCTTGCCCTCGACGATCGTGCCGGCGTGCCCGAAGGACATGCCCTGCATCTCCTCGTCGTCCATGAACTTGCCGGCCATGAAGGCGACGATCGGCAGGCGCGAGTCGTGCTCCTTGACCCACTGCGCCAGCTGCGCCTCCATGCGGCCACCGGGCTCCGTGTAGATCACGATCGCCTGAGTCTGCTCGTCGGCCTCGAAGTACGGCATCAGCTCGGCGTAGGTCGAGCCGATGATCGCGTCGCCGCCGATCGAGACCGCCGTGGAGACCCCAAGTCCGGCTGCCGTAAGCGTTGAGGAAATCTCCGTGGTCATGCCGCCGGAGCGGCTCATAACACCGACTGCGCCGGGCTGGTAGGCCACAGCGGCGTTGCGCGCGGGGCCGCCGATGCCGCCCATCTTGGCGACGCCCGGGACGATCACGCCAAGACAGTTGGGACCGATGATGCGTGCGCCCTTGGCGTCGGCGAGCTCGACCATCATCGCGACGTCGCGGCGCGGGATTCGCTCGGTGACGATCACGATCGTCTTGATGCCGGCGTGCAACGCCTCGAAGACGGCGTCTCGCGTGCCTGCCGGCGGGACGGTGACCACCGAGCCGTTCGGTACGACGCCGCTGTTGTGCGCGACGACCTGCTCGACGGTGTCGAAGACCGGGACGCCATGGACCTCACGGCCCTTGCGCCCCGGCGTCACGCCGCCGACGATCTTCGAGCCGTAGTCGAGGCACTCGCGCGTGAGGTTGACGGCCTCGCGTCCGGTGATCCCCTGGATGATGAAGGTCGTGTTCTGGTCGATCAGGATGGACATGGCTAAGCCGCGGCTGGGGGTTGGGGCGCGGTTGGGTCGGATTCGATCCTCGCGACCGCGCGACCGGCCGCCTCCCACAAAGACACCGACCGGTCGCAGTACTCGATCCCATAGGAGTCGAGGAGCTTGAAGCCCTCCTCCTCCCAGGCGCCCGGGATGCGGAAGATCGCAATCGTCTCGCCGGGGTCCTTGCCGAGCTCCAGACACGCCTTGATCACGCCGCGCGCGACGATGTCCACGCGCGTGTTCGAGACGATCGACATCATCACGGCGATCTTCTCGACGCCGTCTTTCTGCAGGACCTGCTTGGCCAAACCGCAGGCCTTGGCGACGGACGGGTTGCCGCCGATCTCGGAGTAGTTGGCGGGCTTGCCGCCCTGTTGACGCACGGCGTCGGTCAGCGTCAGCGAGCCACCGCCGGCCCCGATCACCAGGCCGATATTGCCGTTGAAGCCGGTGTCCTTGCCCTGGATGACGCCGCGGTGATCGGCGGCGTCGATTGCCTTGACGGCCTCTTCAAACGCGGTCGGCGTGTGGTCCTCGCGGGTGCCCTCGTCCTCGCCGATCCCCAGCGCCTTGAGCAGGCCCTTCTGGCGCGGCATGCCCTCGTTCTCCATCTCCATATGCGCATCGAGGGCGACGAACGAGCCGTCCTTCAGCTCCGCCAGCGGGTTGATCTCGGCGAGCGTCATGTCGTTGTCGAGGAACAGCCGTGCCAGCCGCGCGAGCACCGGGGTGGCGCGCTGCAGCGCCTTGCCGGTGACGCCGGCCGCGGCGATGACCTGCTTGGCCTGAAAGTCGGAGAACGGCTCGAGCGTGGAGAAATGGCCGCGACCGACGTGGTCGGGGTGCTCCTCGGCGACCTGCTCGATGTCGATGCCACCCATGTCGCTAAAGAGCATCAGCGGTCGCTTGGCGGTGCCGTCCCAGACGACGCCGGCGTAGTACTCCTGCGCGACCTCTGCCTTGGGGTCGACGAGCACGCCGCGCGGCATGTGGCCGTTGATCTCCAGCTGCAGGATGTCCTTTGCGTAGGACTCGGCTTCGGCCGGCGTGTCGGCGAACTTGACGCCGCCGGCCTTCATACGCCCGCCGGTGAGCACCTGCGACTTGATCACCGTGGGGCCGCCGATGCGCTCCGCGATCTGCGCCGCCTCGGCGGGGTCGGTGGTGAAGCCGTAGTCGGTGACCGGGATGCCGGCGCGCTTGACGATCTCGCGCGCCTCGTACTCGAAGAATCTCATTGCGGCGCGGAAGCCTACACGGCGACGCTAGGCCTGCGGAGCCTCGAACCCGTACGCCTCCGCCAGCTCGTGATCCTTGCGGGCGAGCATTTCGGCCAGGTTGACCATCACCTTGCACTGCTTCCAGGTGGCGTCGTCCTGCATCTTGCCGTCGATCATGTGCACGCCGCGCCCGTCCGGGATCGCCGCGATCACCTTTTTGGCGAACGCCACCTCGTCGGGGTCGGGCGAATAGACCTTCTTGGCGATGGCGATCTGCGCCGGGTGCAGCGACCACGCGCCGACGCAGCCCAGCAGGAACGAGGCGCGGAACTGCGTCTCGCAGCCCTCGAGGTCGCGGATGTCTCCGTAAGGGCCGTAGAAGGGCAGCGCGCCGACGGACGTGCACGCGTCGACCATGCGCGCGATCGAGTAGTGCCACGGGTCCTGCTGGTAGCTCGGGCGCGGCGCCTCGGGGTTTTCCGGGTCCGGGTCGGCGATCGTGCGGTAGCCGGGGTGCCCGCCGCCGACGCGGGTGGTCTTCATGCGTCGCGACGCCGCCAGGTCGGCCGGGCCGAAGCTCATCCCCTGGATGCGCGGCGAGGCGCATGCGATCTCCTCGAGGTTGGTCACGCCCTGGGCGGTCTCGAGGATCGCGTGGATCAGCAGCGGACGCTCCAGGCCGGCCTTGGCCTCGAGCTGGGCCAGCAGGCGGTCGACGTAGTGGATGTCCCACGGGCCCTCGACCTTCGGGACCATGATCACCTCGAGCTTGTGGCCGATCTCGGTGACCAGTTCTGTGAGGTCGTCGAGCACCCACGGTGAGGCGAGCTCGTTGACGCGCGTCCACAGCGCCGTGTCGCCCAGCTCGATCTCGCGCCCGACCTTGATCAGGCCGGCGCGCGCCGCCAGCTTGCGGTCGACCGGCACGGCGTCCTCGAGGTTGCCAAGCAGGATGTCGACCGTGGGCGCGATGTCGGGCACCTTGGCCACCATCTTCTCGTTGGAGAAGTCCAGGAAGTGGATCATCCTGGAGGGCTTGAAGGGGATCTCGCGCACCGGCTCGGGGGCGTCGATGGCGAGGGGCTTGAGGAAGTCGCGGGGGCTGCGCAAGTGCTCTCCTGGGGTCGGTTTCGGATCGCGACGCTACGATCGCTCTTGGGAAGTATCGGTGATGCGACGCTCCATGACCACGCTGACGCTGGTCGCCGTGTGCGGGTCGCTTGCGCTGCTCGTCGCCGCCGCGGTGGCCGTCGCGATGACGCTTGCCGGCAGCTCCCCACCCGCAGGGGCCGCCGGCGCTCGCACCTGGACGACGACGCTCTCGCCGGCGCCCGACGATCTGGCGCTCGCGCAGATCACGTTCCCCGACGCCGCTCGGCGGCGACTGTCGCCGCAGACGCTCCACGTAGCCGTGAGCGGGCCGTTCGGCGAGGACTACCTGGCGGTGGGCGCCGTGTCGCCCTCGCTCACGCCCGGAGTCGCGCGTGTGCTGGTGGCGCTCGCGAACAGGCCCTCCGCGCTCGATGACCCGGTGCATGTGCACCTGCGCATCAGCGCGCAGCGCTCGCTGGGAGCGGCGCTCGTGCGCACGAGCGCAAACCCGTTCGCACGCTCCGCCTCGGCGCCGCGGCCGACGCTGTGCGACCTGCGGCTGGGCGGCCACGCGCTGGTCGGCTCGCAGCTGCGCGTGCTCGGCTCGCGCGGCTCCGCGGTGAGCGGGTTCGACGCGGCGAGCGTCGTGGCGCAGGGCTACGACGCGGCCTGCGGGCTGGCGTTCGCGAGCGCGTTCGAGCGGGCCTTCGCCCCATCCTCGGGCGGCGAATCGACGACGCCGACCGCGCCCGCGCCGACGCCCGTGCCGGAACCACGGCCCCCCGTGGGCAGGCTCCCCGGCGAAGGCTGCGAACCGCGCGCCGGCTACGCGTGCCCGCTCGCCGGAGCGGTCAGATCCCGTTCGGTCGCGCGGCGCTGAGCTGAGGGTGGGCTCACGGGCGCACTAGAGTTTGTTCATGACCCGTTCCCCGGCCACAGGAGACCCACGCCCTACATGAGCGCCACCGATATCGCCCAGACCGTCGAGACCGAGCAGGCCGCCCGCGAGGCCAGCGGCGCCCACCCCTACGGGCGCTACCTGGAGGAGTTCGAGGTCGGCGACGTGTACAAGCATTGGCCGGCGAAGACCGTGACCGAGTCAGACGACCACCTGTTCTGCCTGATCACGATGAACCACCACCCGCTGCATCTGAACGACGTGTACGCGGCCAAATCACAGCAGGGCCGCAACGTGGTGGTCGGGCCGCTGGTGTACTCGCTGGCGCTGGGCATGTCCGTCAGCGACGTCAGCGGCAAGGCGATCGCCAACCTGGCGACCGAAGAGCTCAAGCACCCCGCTCCGGTGTTCCATGGGGACACGCTGTACTGCGAGTCGGAGGTGCTCGAGAAGAAGGAGTCGCAGTCCAAGCCCGACCGCGGCACCGTCAAGGTTCACACCCGCGTGCTCAACCAGGACGGCGTGCTGGTGGCCGAGTTCAAGCGCCTTGTGCTGGTGCCACGCAGAGACCCCGGCAGCGCTTCAACCGGCTCTGCCGAGGGAAACATCGACTAGCGAGCCGCACGCTTTTGAGCCTCATGGCTTGAGCTGTGCTGTACGCTTTCTGGACCGTCCGAACAGGGCGTTTTCCTTTTCCGCGCAAGGTCGCGCGGAGCCGCCGCGTTGATGGCGCACGAGACCGCGACACAAGGGAGCCGAACAGAGCTCATGAGCACGACCGCTTCTGCACCGACCAAGAACGAGCGCCTCCTGGAGTGGGTTGGCGAGGTGGCCGCGCTGACCGAACCAGAGCAGATCTACTGGTGCGACGGCTCGGCGGAGGAGTACGACCGCCTCTGCCAGGTGCTGGTTGATGCAGGCACCTTCGAGCGGCTCTCAGATGCCAAGCGCCCCAACTCCTACCTTGCGTTGTCGGATCCGGGCGACGTGGCGCGCGTGGAAGATCGCACCTTCATCTGCTCGGCCACCGAGGCCGAGGCCGGACCGACGAACAACTGGCGCGATCCGGCGGAGATGCGCGAGACGCTCAGCGAGCTGTTCAGCGGCTCGATGCGCGGGCGCACGATGTACGTGGTGCCCTTCTCGATGGGCCCGCTCGGCTCGGACAAGAGCCATGTGGGCGTGCAGCTGACCGACTCGCCGTACGTGGCCGTGAGCATGCGCATCATGACGCGCATGGGCCAGGGCGCCCTCGACGCGCTCGGCAGCGGCGAGTTCGTGCCCTGCCTGCACAGCGTCGGCATGCCGCTGGCCGACGGCGAGGAGGACGTGTCGTGGCCGTGCAACGCCGAGAACAAGTACATCGTGCACTTCCCCGATACGCGCGAGATCTGGTCCTACGGCTCGGGCTACGGCGGCAACGCGCTGCTCGGCAAGAAGTGCTTCGCACTGCGCATCGCCTCGGTGATGGCGCGCGACGAGGGCTGGATGGCCGAGCACATGCTGATCCTCAAGCTGACCTCCCCGGAGGGCGAGGTCAAGTACGTGACCGGCGCCTTCCCGAGCGCATGCGGCAAGACCAACCTGGCGATGCTGATCCCCACGCTCGAGGGTTGGACGGTGGAGACGATCGGCGATGACATCGCGTGGATGAAGTTCGGCCCCGACGGGCGCCTGTACGCGATCAACCCCGAGGCGGGCTTCTTCGGCGTGGCGCCGGGCACCGGCGAGCACACCAACCCCAACGCGATCCGCACGATCGAGCGCAACTCGATCTTCACCAACTGCGCCAAGACCGACGACGGCGACATCTGGTGGGAGGGTCTCACCGACGAGCCGCCCGCCCACCTGATCGACTGGCACGGCAACGACTGGACGCCCGCGTCGGAGACGCCGTCGGCGCATCCCAACGCGCGCTTCACCACCCCGGCAGCCCAGGACCCGGCGATCGCCGCCGAGTGGGAGGACCCGGCGGGCGTTCCGATCGACGCAATGCTGTTCGGCGGTCGCCGCTCGACGGTCGTGCCGCTCGTGACCGAGGCGCTCGACTGGGAGCACGGCGTGTTCCTCGGCTCGGTGATGAGCTCGGAGAAGACCGCGGCCGCCGCCGGCACGGTCGGCGAGCTGCGCTTCGACCCGTTCGCGATGCTCCCGTTCTGCGGCTACAACATGGCCGACTACTTCGCCCACTGGCTGGAGATGGGTCGCCGCCAAGGTGCGCAGCTACCGAAGATCTTCTACGTCAACTGGTTCCGCAAGGACGAGGACGGCAGCTTCCTGTGGCCCGGCTACGGCGAGAACTCGCGCGTGCTTTC
>Ga0210389_10000535_pt1 | contig 34319 bp, 32 predicted proteins | sample IncBWH28OmetaG_FD_160127 | JGI IMG/M metagenome (GOLD analysis project Ga0210389, IMG submission 160127) | Forest soil microbial communities from Barre Woods Harvard Forest LTER site, Petersham, Massachusetts, United States - Inc-BW-H-28-O ... | reverse complement strand
GAGCAGGGACGGACCATCGAGTCGCAGCGCGCCTTGATTCGCGAGCTGTTTCGCGACAGTAAAGAATTGTCCGCCGTCAGGATGAAGGCTGCCCAGGAAGTTGCTGAATCCAACGCCGCGAAAAATCAAGTTCCACTGACCGACATTCCGATGACCCAGGCTCCGGAAACGCAAGTTCCACGGACCCAGCACCCATCGACCCAGTACCCGTCTACCCAGGTTCCAACTAAGCAGTCCCCGTCTTCCCAGGCAGGACCGCAACATCGTGCGCAGAACCAGTCAGCCAACCAGAAGCCAGATTTTCGGATGCCGTCGAAGCCAGCGTTAGAACTGGTGGACGATGTCCGGGTCCTCATCACGATCTAAGATCGCGATCCGGGATTACTGAACAGGATTACTGAACAGAATTACTGAAGAAGATTTGCGAACTTGAATGTTGCTGTAAGTTCTGTGGATAAGCCAGAGCAAGCCAAAGCTGGTAAGCGAGTTCCAGGAAAAGTCCCAGCTTTAGGAAAAAACAATGAAGGTCCTGACCCTAGCCTTGTTGTTCAGTCTACCGGTAGCCCCGCTGGCGCCGCAAAAGCCGTTGCGGCAGCCCACCACCCAGATCGCCAAGCACTCCAAGGGCGGACGCTGGTACTTTGCTGCCTCTGGTCACGCCGTCTACTGCTACGGTCCGGTGATGACCGTTCCCGGCGCCAACGGCGATCTGCAACGTGTCGCCACCATCTGCCGCGATGGCAGCGCCGTGGTCCCGCTCAAAGACTAGAACCTCAGCCGTGAGCGCCTTCCAACGCCAATAGAAATCGGCACGCCTGCGTCTTTCACCTCCGTGCGCGCATCAAACCCTTGCGCGACAATACATACCCATCGCCCAGCCCGAGTATCTGGATACCGGAGATCCATCATGTCCATTCGACCCGTCAAGCGGCTCATCAAGTCCAAGCCCACGCTCGAAGGAGCGGGAGTGCATCTACGCCGCGCCTTCGGTTTCGGCAACACTCACGAGTTCGATCCGTTCCTGCTGCTTGATGATTTCCGCAATGACGTGCCCGAGGATTATCTCGCCGGGTTTCCCTGGCATCCGCACCGCGGCATAGAAACCATCACCTACGTTCTGGCCGGAACCGTCGAACATGGCGACAGCATGGGCAACCAGGGCGCCATCGCCGCCGGCGACGTGCAGTGGATGACGGCTGGTAGCGGCATCATCCACCAGGAAATGCCCAAGGGAGATGAGACTGGCCGCATGCATGGCTTCCAGATGTGGGCGAACCTTCCGTCGGCCCAGAAAATGACCGCGCCCCGTTATCAGGAAATCAAGACCGGAGAGATCCCGCAGGTCACCGACGACGACGGCACGCACGTGCGCATCGTCTGCGGAAAGTTCTGGGGCAAGACCGGCCCGGTCGAGGGCATCGCTACCGATCCTACGTACATCGACGTATCAGTTCCTCCGGGCAAGCGGAAGACTCTGCCGGTCGAGGTCACTCGCCACGCCTTCGCCTATGTATTTGCCGGCGATGGCAAATTCTGCAATGCCTCCGGTCCACTAGCCGTCCCTACCGAAGGCGTAGGCTGGGCCGACGTCAAGCCTCCCGCCGACGCAGAGAATCGCTCTCTGGTAGTCTTCGATCGCGGCGATGAAGTCGCCGTGCAGGCCGGAGAAGATGGCATCCGTTTCCTGCTAGTCTCGGGCAAGCCTCTCGAAGAGCCCGTAGCCTGGTACGGTCCCATCGTCATGAACACGCAACAACAGTTGCAAGAGGCGTTTCAGGAGCTTGAAAAGGGAACGTTCCTGAAGAAGTAGATGCTGAAGAAGTAGATTCGTGGAAGAGCGGCCCTTTTAGGGCCTGCCCTGAGCCTGCCGAAGGGGCCGCGTCAGGCGTATAGAATCACGAGGGCTTTAGCCCCGGTGGTCGCCTTTCGTGGGGCGATCTTTTCATTTCAAGAAACAATCATCCATGCCAGAACTCCCCGAAGTCGAAACCATTGCACGTGGTCTCGCCAAGCGCGTCACCGGCGAAGTCGTAGACTCCGTCTGGCTCGGCCAAAAGAAAGAGCCGCTGAAGTCTCCCGCATCCGCGATCGCTGCAACGTTGGAACACAGCCGCATCGCCGGAGTCCGCCGCATGGGGAAGCACATCGTCTTCGATCTGGATTGTGTGGGGCGGACACTCTTGTCCGCCAAAGGCCGGAGACCAAATTCGGGGAGTAAGAGATCCAAGGCATCATTGGTACAACCTTCATCGACCCCGCAAGCAGAGGCGGACAGAGCCTGCCCTGAGCTTGTCGAAGGGAGTGTCCGCCCCACACGAGCCCAATGGATCGTCCACCTCGGCATGACCGGGCACCTACAAGTTTGTGAGCCGCAATCGGAAGTGGCGAAGCACACTCATGCCATCCTCAGATTGTCGTCGGGCAGGGAACTGCGCTTCGTCGATCCCCGCCGCTTCGGCCGGTTGAGCGTTGCGCAAGCGGGAGACTTCGATGCCGCAGGCATCGAACCTCTTGAAGCCGACGTCGAAACGTTCCTTCCGCTGTTCCGCGGCCGCAAGACTCCCATCAAGAGCGCCCTGCTCAATCAGAATCTGTTGCGCGGGGTGGGAAACATTTACGCTGATGAATCTTTGTTTCGCGCCGGCCTGCGCCCCCGCCGCCGCGCCTCGACGATCACGCGCGACCAACTCGCCAAACTCCTCACTGCAGTGCAAGAGGTTCTGAAAGAAGCGATCGCACTCGGCGGTTCTTCGATCTCCGACTACGTGAACTCCGACGGCGAAGAAGGATTCTTCCAACTCCAGCACCGCGTCTACGGCCGCGAAGGCGAGCCCTGCCTCGTCTGCAAAACGCCCATCAAGCGAATCGTGATCGCCGGCCGCAGCAGCCACTACTGCCCCAAGTGCCAGAAATAGATTTTGATTGTCAATTTCTGATTGTTGATTGAAAGCGTTTCACCCATCAGTTTGTTTTTCAATCAGCAATCGATAATCAACAATGAGACCACTAGCGTTGCAATCTGATAGTCTCTTTGCGTCATGCCTGACTTTTCCATCGGAGTCGATCTCGGCGGCACCAACCTGCGCATCGCGGCTATCAGCACCGACGGCCAGCTTCTCGAAAAAATTACGCTCGGAGTAAAGGTCGCTCTCGGACGCGACCACGTCATCGGCGAAATGTGCGATGCCATTCATCGGCTGACCGAGCAATATCGCTGCAGCGGAAAGTTCGTCGGTGCCGGCATCGGCGTCCCCGGCATCATCGACATGGAAACCGGAATGATGCGCAAGTCCGCCAACCTTCCCGGCTGGTCAGATTATCCTGTGCGTGATGAAATTGAGCGTCGCCTGGGTGCTCGCGTGTTTCTCGATAATGACGCCAAAGTTGCGGCGCTCGGCGAGCAGTGGCTGGGCGCGGGCCGCGGTGCTGCCAACATGGCAATGATCACTCTGGGCACTGGCATCGGCGGCGCGATTGTTTTGAATGGAAAAATTTTCTACGGCATGAACGGTATGGCCGGCGAGTTTGGCCACGTCACCATCGAACCCGATGGCGTTCCCTGCGGCTGTGGCAATCACGGATGTGCCGAGCGCTACGCCTCGGCTACGGCGGTGGTCCGCATGGCACGCGAAGCGATCGCCGCCGGGAACGCTCCCGGCCTCGCGAAGGCTGCGAACTCCGACCCGGAGTTCAGCGCGCTTTCGGTTTACAACCTCGCAACTCAGGGCGATCCCGACGCGCAACGCATCTTCCATCGCTTTGGCCAGGTTTTGGGAAACCTGCTCGCGGGTCTCATCAACGTCCTCAACCTCGACATGTTCGTGATCGGCGGAGGCGTGGTCAGCGCGTGGGACGCTTTTGCTCCGCCGATGTTCGCGGAATTGCGTGAGCGCTCGCTGGTGTATGCTGCGACCGCGCCCGATGACCCTTTAGCCAAGAAGGAAGGGTCGTCCGCAGAGATTGCGAACTATGCGCGGAAGAAAACGATTATCAAGCGCGCTCTGCTGGGCAGCGATGCCGGACTGTACGGCGCAGCCAGACTCCCAACGTCATAGAAGGAGCGCTATTACTCGATCACCGCGTTACTTCGCGGCTTGCTTCTTGACCGTCGCGCTCGTGTTACTGGCGAATTTCAATTTCTCGATTTCTTTCAGCGTGAGCGATCGAAACTTTCCCGGCGGAACGTCGAGCGTGAGCGGTCCATAACGGACGCGCTTGATTTTTTCCACGTGATGCCCCACCGCCTCAAACATGCGCCGGATCTGCCGATTACGTCCCTCGACTAAAGTGATTTCGTACCACGGATTCGCCGCCTCTTTCACAACGCGCACCAGAGCTGGCCCAGTCTTCACGCGCTTTCCGTCATCGGTGGCAATGGAAACTCCCGCGCGCAGCTTGGCGATCGCTTCTTCTTTCGGCGTGCCCGCAACTTTCACGACATAAGTCTTGGCCACATGCGACGCCGCTTTCATCAAGCGATGCGCGAGATCGCCATCGTTGGTCAGAACGAGGAGTCCTTCGCTGGCATAGTCGAGGCGCCCGATAGGATAGACGCGGCCCTTTACGCCGTGAATCAAGTCCACGACGGTCGGCCGTTTTTCTGGGTCGCTCATGGTCGTGACGTAGCCCTTGGGCTTGTTGAGCAGAAGATAGGTATGCCGCTGCGCGCCTTGCAGAAGTTTGCCATTCACGCGCACGTGGTCGGTTTCCGGATCGGCCTTCGTGCCCAGTTCGGTGACCACCGTGCCGTTCACCTGCACAGCCCCTGAAGAAATCAGTTTTTCCGCGGTGCGGCGGGAGGCCACCCCGGCAGCAGCGATAATCTTTTGCAGGCGTTCCAGGGGCATGATGGTTACACTCAGGGTCGACGGAAGACGCCGTCAGCCAGCCGTCTCAGTTTCCGACACGCTTTCGCTCGCCGGTTCGTCGTCATGCTGTGTGGTCTCGGCCGACATCGACTGACTTTCCGCCGGAATCAGCTCTGACTGAAACGATTCGGCCACCAGCTTTTCGAACTCTTCCATGCTGGGCAATTCATTCACATCTTTTAGTCCAAAGCGCATCAGGAATTCTTTTGTTGTTTTATAAAGAATCGGACGGCCGATGACCTGCTTGCGCCCCGCAGTCGTGATCAGCTTCCGGTCGAGCAGCGTGCCAATTACGCCGCCGGAATCCACCCCGCGAATATCATTGATCTCCGGCACCGTCACTGGCTGCTTGTAAGCGATCACTGCGAGAGTTTCTAGCGCGGGCAGCGACAGCCTGATCGGCGGCTTCAAACTCCTGGCGAACGCCCGCACCACTTCGTGCTGCTCGGGCTTGGTCGACATGCGGTATCCGCCCGCGACCTGGCGAATTTCGATGCCGTGATCGGGTCCGCCATATTCTCCGATCAGTTCTTCCAGGCACGAGCGAACGCGCGACTTGATCTCAGCCTCGTCAGATGTTCCCTCGGCGACGATGCTGTCCCGCACCAGTTGGGTCATCTGCTCCGGCGTGATCGGCGTTTCCGCCGCGTAAATGATGGCTTCGAGTTGGGCTTTTAAAGGCATAGTAGTTAGAGATGAGTGGCTAGTGGTCAGTAAGCTGGTGGTTTAGAAACTGGCCACTGAGCACTGGCCACCGACCACTTGCTTCTATCTCCAGTCGTCGCGTACGGCCGACTGTTCGTTCATGATCTCGTCGAAGTGCGTGTGCTTGCGAACCGCGATTTCACCGAACAATTTTTCCTGCCGCACCTGGATCGCCTGCAGCCGCACCATTTCGAGCAGTGCGAGGAACATGCACACCAGAGCCTGCCGCGACGGTATCCGCATCAACAATTGTTTCAGCCGGATCGGACGATCTTCCAGCGACAGCCGCCGCCGCAGATAATCAATCATTTGCCCCACGGTGACCGTTTCCTCATCCACATTCAGCACAGGACGCGTGCGCACCCGCTCCAGCACTTGCTGAAACGTTTTGACCAGATCGATCACATCGGCGGCGATTTCCGGTTCTGTGCCTTCCGCCTCCATGAATTCCTTCAGCGACGGATTCGACAGCACCGCATCTTCGATCTGCTGCTTCTGCAAAAGCATCTGAGCCGCCGATTTGAATTTCTCATGCTCCAGCAGCCGGTTCACCAGTTCGCCGCGCGGATCTTCCTGTTCTCCCGCCGGCGCATCCGGATCGCGGGGCAGCAGCATCTTCGACTTGATGTGGATCAGCATCGCGGCCATATAGATAAAATCGGCCGCCACGTTTACATCCAGCTCACGAATCTTCTCCACGTAGGCCAGATACTGCTCGGTGATGCGTGCGATCGGAATATCGTAAATGTCGATATCCTGCTTGCGAATCAGGTCGAGGAGCAGATCAAGCGGCCCCTCGTACACATCGCCCACCGCGACCGCAAACGCCGAATCGCTCTCGTCCTTCTTGTTCGTGGGTGCCCCATCCTTTTCGCGTTCTTTGCGAAAAGGGCGGGACCCGGCGATTGCCGCAGAAGCGGCCACCGTCACGTCATCGCCAGAAACGATTTTTGCTTCTTCCGTCATCAATTACACCCTGTCATCCTGAGCGAAGCGAAGGACCTATGCAACTTCGGCCCTGGTAGCCGGGTGTCCCATCCTTGTCGCGTTTTTTGCGACAGGGTGGGGAGGTTGACTCCCTACTTCGGTCCCTCATACTCCAACGACATCCCCATCGCCGCACGCACATCGGCCATCGTTTCGCCCGCCACCTTACGCGCCCGCTCCGTGCCCGCTTCCAGAATATCCCAGGCAAGCCGCGGATTCTCCTCGAATTTCTTGCGCCGTTCCTGCATCGGGTTCAGCAGCTTTACCAGCGCATCCGCAGCCCACCCCTTGCATTCGATGCAACCAATCCCCGCCGACCGGCAGCCTTCATTCACTTTGGCCATCGTTTCTTGGCTGCTGAAAATCTTGTGCAGATCGCCAACCGGGCACACATCCGGATTGCCGGGATCAGGCCGCCGCACCCGCGCCGGATCGGTCACCATCGTCTTCAGCTTCTGCCTGACCACTGGCTCTGGATCGGTTAGCATGATCGTGTTCCCGTACGACTTCGACATCTTTCGCCCGTCAGTCCCGGGCAACTTGGGAGCCGGTGTTAACAAGGACTGCGGCTCAGGAAACACGAAAAAATGTCGAAGCCTGTTTTCGTTGCTTTCCGGACCATTGACCAGAGGCTGCGGAATTCCGATCCCCCTATCGTGTCGCGGATACAGGAGGTTAAACCTCCGCGCGATCTCCCGCGTGAGTTCGACGTGCGCCACTTGATCTTCGCCTACGGGGACAACGTCCGCTTTGTAGACCAGAATATCCGCCGCTTGCAGCACGGGATATCCTAGGAATCCATACGTTCCCAGATCTTTGTCCTTGATATTGTCGCGCTGCTCTTTGTACGTGGGCACGCGTTCCAGCCAACCCAGCGGCGTGATCATCGAGAGCAGGAGATGCAACTCCGCGTGCGCCGGAACATGGGACTGGATAAAAATCACCGAGCGCTCCGGATCAAGCCCCGCGGCCAGCCAGTCGAGCGTGACTTCGAGAGAATTCTCTTTTATCCGCGATGTGTCGGCGTAGTCGGTGGTGAGCGCATGCCAGTCGGCCACCATGAAGAGGCACTCGTACTCGTCCTGCATGCGCACCCAGTTTTGTAGCGCCCCCACGTAATTCCCCAAGTGCAGCTTGCCGGTCGGGCGCATGCCACTGAGCACGCGTTTGCCAGATTTGGAGGGTGATGTCGGGTGTGGAGATGTCATGCCGGGGCTAAATTCGATACTAACACGGGACTCGGCACTTCCGGCTTCCGGTACCGGGCCTCCGGGAAATGCTGCGTCCGCTAACTCCGAACTCCGGAAGCCGAGAGCCGGAAGCCGCTTTGCAAATGCTTTATAATTCGCCCGCTCGTTGTCGGTGCCACAACCCACACCTCGTGAATACTCTCGCCCGCCAGCTCCGCGCCATTGACTACTTCACTCTGGGATGGGGAACCATGGTGGGTGTCGGTTGGCTGGTCATCATGGATGACTGGCTGCTGCGCGGCGGCGCGCTCGGAGCATTGCTCGGCTTCGTAATCGGAGGCGCTCTCCTGCTTCCGATCGGCTGGGTCTACGGCAAGCTGGTGATTGCCATGCCCGACGCAGCGGGAGAAGTTGCCTATACCTCGGCGGTGTTCTCACGTCCCGTCAGCTTCGCGACCGGATGGATGATGACGCTCGCCTATTTCATCGTCTGCCCGTGGGAGGCAGTAGCGGTCGGTCGCATCGCCGGCTACATCGTGCCCGGCCTCGATTCGATGGAACTCTATCGCATCGCAGGACGCCCGGTGTACCTGCCACATCTCGTTATCGGACTCGGTCTGACCGCGCTGCTCACCGTGTTAAATTATCGCGGCATCCGCCTCAGCGCTACGTTTCAAAACTGGACCAGCTTCGGCACGCTTGCGCTCTTCATCCTCTTTGTGGCGCTGGGCGTGAGCCGCGGGTCGGCAGCCAATATCCGACCGCTGTTCACTCACACGCCGCTGATCTCGATTCTGCTGGTGATTCAGATCGTGCCTTATTTCATGACCGGCTTCGAATCGGTGGGCAAGGCGGCGGAAGAGGCCAGCCCGGATTTCCGTGCTCGCGGCTTTTTTCGCGCCATCTGGATGGCCATCTTCGTCGGCATTCTTTTCTACGCCAGCATCGTCGCTGCGGTTGCATTCGTTGCACCCTGGCGCCAACTGACTGGAGAGAAATTCATGACGGCCGTTGCGTTCCAGCAGGCACTGGGCCATCGCAGCTTTGCATCAAGGTGGATCGTCGACATTATTCTTGCCGCCGCGCTGCTTTCGCTCTTCAAATGCTTCAACGGAAATTTTGTGGCCGCCAGCCGCCTGCTCTTCGCCTTGGGCCGACGAAGGATGGTCGACCCGCGTGTCGGAACCATTCATGCCAGTCATCAGACGCCCTCGACGGCTGTTCTCTGTGTTGGCCTCGCCACCGCGGCTTGTATGCTGTTCGGGGACGCGATCCTGGTTCCGGTGACCGAAGTCGGATCGGTGGCTTGCGCCTTCGGATGGTCGGCAACCTGCGCCGCGTGCCTGGCCCTGGGCCGCGCGCGGCCCGGCACGATTACACTCTCCTCAGCCGAGCGGGCCGTGGCATGGTTCGGATTGGCCGTCGGGATCGCGATGGCCTTGATGAAAGTTGTCCCACTCGTTCCCGGCCATTTCACGATCTACGAGTGGCTGGCTTTGGCCGTGTGGATCGCTCTCGGAGTCGTCGCGGCAGCAACAGTGCCGCAACGTGGAAGACCGGCCCGTTGAGAGCCGCGTAAGTAGAAGAGCGGCCCTTAAGCGCCGCGTGAAGCGTTAAACAGATCTTAAGGCTTTTAGCCCCTGAGGCACGAACCATGAACAGAAGCATCAAGAGAACATTGCAGAACGGAATCCGCGTTCCCATCGTCTTTGCATTCCTTCTGTTGTCATCGCTCGCTATCGCGCAAACGTCGGCATTCGACATCGTCATCACCAATGGGCACATTATCGACGGCAGCGGCTCCCCCTGGTATTCCGGTGACATTGGAATTCGAGACGGCCGAATCGCCGCCATCGGCAATCTGGCGACGGCATCGCGCAAGCGAACGATTGACGCAGGGGGCAAAGTCGTCGCGCCAGGATTCATCGACATGCTCGGGCAATCGGAACTTACGATTCTCGTCGACCCGCGCCTGCCGTCCAAAATTTTTCAGGGAATCACATCCGAAATTACTGGCGAAGGCGATTCGGTAGCTCCGCTCAACGACGCGCTGATCCAGGCCGGTCACAGCCAATACGATTACTACAAGCTCACTCCTGACTGGCGCACCTTCCGCCAGTATTTCGCGCGGCTCGAAAAGCAGGGTATGGGCATCAATCTCGCGAGCTATGTTGGCGCCACGCAAGTCCGCCGCTTCGTCCTTGGCGAGGACGACAAGCAGCCCAGCCCGGAGCAACTGGCGCAGATGCAGGCGCTGGTACGCCAGGCCATGAACGACGGCGCCGCGGGCGTCTCGACTGCGCTCGAATATGCCCCCGCGCCCTATGCCAAGACCGAGGAATTGATCGCGCTCGCCAGCGAGGCCGGCAAGTTGGGTGGCATCTACTCCACCCACATGCGTAACGAGAGCGACTCCGTTCTCGGAGCGATCGAAGAAGCCCTTCGCATCGGACGCGAAGCGAATATTCCCGTTGAGATTTGGCATCTCAAGGTTGCGGGCAAGAACAATTGGGGACGCATGCCGGAAGTCGTTGCCAAAATCAACGAAGCCCGCGCCGCCGGCGCCGACGTAACCGCCGACACCTATGCCTACACCGCATGGTACAACGATTTTTCCGCGTTCATCCCGCCGTGGGCCCACGATGGCGGCACCGCGAAGCTCATAGCGCGGCTGCAGGATCCTGCGACGCGCGAAAAAATTCGCAAAGACATGCTCACGCCTTCCAAAGACTGGGACAACGAGTGGCAGGAGATTCCCGGCCCCGACGCAATTATGATCGGCGCCGTTGAGAATCAAACGTTACTCCCCATGCAGGGCAAGCGGCTCTCAGAGATCGCCAAGCTGTGGAACAAAGATCCCATGGACGCACTCTTCGACTTTCTCATCCAGGATCCTTCGACCGGAGTTGCCGTCTTCGGGATGTCGCAACCCGATGTGACGCTCGCTCTGCAACAGCCTTGGGTCGCGATCGACAATGATTCAGAAGGCACTTCGCCAGAAGGAATTCTGGGCCAGGCGCATCCTCATCCGCGTGCCTACGGAACGTTCCCGCGCATCCTCGCCAAATATGTTCGCGAGGAAAAAGTCTTGAGCCTGGAAGACGCGATCCGCAAGTTCTCGGCGCTGCCCGCGCAGCGCATGCGCCTGACCGACCGCGGCGTTCTCAAAGCGGGCATGTGGGCCGACGTGGTGATTTTCGATCCCGCCACGGTGCATGACCGCGCGACGTTCGACAATCCCAACCAGCTCTCCGAAGGAATGGACTACGTGCTCGTCAACGGCGTGCCGGTGATCGACCAGGGCAAAATGACAGGCGCTCTTCCCGGCAAGGTGCTGCGCGGCGCGGGGTACATGCCCTGATTTATTTCGCAGCTTTCATTTCGCGCGATTTATTTCGGAGGATCAGTCTTGAGGCGGGCCTGGGTTTCCGAACTTGGGGAATGCATCACACGCGGCTCGGCCAGTGTTCCGCTGATCGTATATCCCGGTCCCGCGGCACCGTTCTGATCTCTGGCCAGATGGAAATCGAGTTGGCCCTTTACTGATGCGCTCCCGCTCAACTGATACTTTCCCGCCGCGGAATCCAGCCTGGCGTCTTTCATGTCGATCTCGCCGGCATTCAATCGCGCCTGTCCGGCGAAATGAATGAATCGGAACGGCGCACCATCTTCCTCCAGCGCGAGGCGGGCCAAAGTCCCATCTTCCGCGTCAAACTGCAGCGTGCCCTCGGCGGAGGTCGAGAGCGACGTCCAGAATGACGTCGAGGTCAGGAGCTCCGCAGAACATGGCACTTTCACCTCGTACTTCGCATTCGCACTCCCCGCGATCCACGTGGTCTTCATCGCCTCTGCGAGACGCGACAGTGACATTCCGGTGAAGCTACCGGTACCGCCGCACAGCGCCGGCTTCGCGCTGAAGTCTGCCCGCCATTGGCCGAGATGCTTGCCGCCGAGAAAATCCGCAGTCAATTCCGAGACCTGCAATTTCCCGGCATCCAGACTTACCTTCGCGGAAACCCGGGTCGCTGCTACTGTCTTCGCCTGCAGACGTTCCGCCGTCAATTGTCCGGACGCGCGCACACTCGCCAGAAACGTTGGACCCGTCCGCGTGCTCGATTCCAGAACTCGATACCACGGACGTTCCTTCGGACGAGGACTGACCCACTCCCTTAGACCGCCGAGCGCAATCTGATTTGCATTCAGAATGAAACGCACCTGGCATGCGCCGGGAGTGCCGCAGCCGCGCGGCATTTCGAGCGAACCAGTCCAAGAAGTGTCCACGGCCTTGGCGTTCAACTTCGCGACGCGAACCTCGTCGGGCAAGAGCTGCATATCAGCCGAGACAATTTCAACCGGGCCGCCGGCGCCGCGGACCGCCACGCGAACGTTGCGCAACTTCGCCGTCCCGGTCACTTGCGAGCCGGTGAAGCGTGAGGACGCCCCATTGCTCCGCCCAGCCCACGATCCTGCGATTTGCAGATTAAGCTGGGCTGTTCCTTCAGCCGTTGACTGCAACGCCACGAGACCAAACATTCTGGCCATCCGCAAAGCCTTCGCAATGTCGGCTTCCCCGGCAACCTCAAAATCGTATGCGCCCCGGTCCACCCAGCCCCAAACGGTCGGAGCGGTCGTCCGCCCGATCGCGATGGGGAACGGTCCGAACTCGACATGCGCGGTTTCTGGAAATCGCATTCCCGGTGCACTAGAGCGAGCTGTTGGTTTTCGCGTCGACGAACCTCCTGCTGTCAGGGCGAAGGGAATCGTCTCGGGTCCAATCTCTGCTTCGTTTGCGGCCGAGGCAAGACGGAAGTCGGCAATCTCTCCTCGTCCCTCCAGTTGAAGCTTGGAGCCCACGGCCTCGGCGATGCGGAGACTACCGCCGAGCGTTCCGCCGGCAACCAGATCCAGGGGCAAATCCTTTTTTGCCCGCTCCACCAATAGAGCGGCCGCACTCGCCGGCACATTCTCCGCCGCGAGCATAAGCGCAAGGCTGTGGCTTCCCGGAAGCCCCATGCTCCCCTTCAGCGTGATCAACCCGCGTCCCACCGGAGCGCTGCACACAATGTGGTGAACCGCGTGATTAAGCGAACCGTATTCTCCCTCGCAATGGGCCGCCAGACGCAACGGCTGTCCGCTCGTAATGTCGTAACGCCGGAAATCCTGGATCGAACCGTTGCTCGTGACCTGCAGGTTCGCCGGAGTTCCCGTCACAGTGACGTCCAGTTGCACTTCACCGCGCCAGCCCTGGTCGTTGCCCGTGAAAAATTTCGTGAACTGTCCGAGTTGCGCCCGGTTCCACTCCAGGCTGAACTGCAGAGGAGTGTCGCGCAGAGCGTCAGCACGCTCCCATGTGCCGCTTACTTGCAGCAGGCCAGTGTCGTTCAAATTCAAATCCGTGCGAAATGGTTGCGCCTTCAACCGCACGCCCCAGCTATTTTCCGAGTCCTGCCACAAGGAAAAATCCGCGTTGGTGAGAGCGTAAGGTTTTTTCTCCGGACCGCTCTTGAAGTTGATCCGCGCCGACGTGGCTTCGATATAAGGAAATCCCGGCCTCGGTTCCGACTTCGCTTTTCTGGTGGGTGCCAGCGGGATGTGGCCGTACGCTCTAGCAGCGCTTCCAGGTTCCAGCGCCCGCCCTCCGCGTGTACCAGATTCAGGCTGGGTTCGCTAAGGTCCAGTCGCGAGATTTCCAACCGCCCGCGCATCAGAGAAGTGAGACGAAGATCGGCCGTAACTTCGCTGGCCCGCAGCATCGGTTCGGCGCCAAACGCGGGATCGTCGTAGACCACCAGATTGTCCAGATCGAATCCCGGCCGCGGCAGCAAACGCAAGTGAACCGAGCCAATGTCCACGGGACGCCCAACGGCTGAACTGATAGAAGAGACAATCCGCGATTTCAATCGCGATGCGCCGGGACGAAGAACAAACAGCCCCAGCACAATCAATGCGGCCGCCGCTACGATTCGTCGCTTGGAGGAGAGGAGCTTCACCGCGCCCTTACTGGAATTTCGAGGGGCCTGATCTACATCGATCGAACTATTATTTTGGGAACGACCATCTTGCAAACTATCGCACGCCCCGAAGCGTCCGATTCCACCGCGTATCAGGGAAAAAGCGCACGATTACTCTGAACAGGAATAACGCTTTATCACTCCAATCGGTCTTGTGAACCTGGTCCGCAGGCGTTTTGAACGACCAGTAAATGAACATGGGCCGCCCGATAATGTTTTCCTTGGGAATGAATCCCCAGTAGCGGCTGTCGAGGCTCACGCCACGATGGTCGCCCATCGCGAAATAGTGTCCTGGGGGCACGACTAAGTCTTCGCCCTGAATATAGGAGGGCAAATCCACCAGCCAGTTGGCGGACATGTTGCCGTCCTCTGCCGCCGGAACCGAAGGAAACTCATTGCGGTAGGGATCATAGGTGTCGGCGTCATGCTCAACGTAGGGTTCGTCCAGGGCCACGCCGTTGCGATACACGACGCCATTGCGCAAGTGAATCCTGTCGCCGGGCACGCCGATAATCCGCTTCACCACGTAGATGCCGTTCTGCTGTGGGTCTGGATGCAGAAACACGACGATCTCACCCCGTCGCGGATCGCGATACGGTAGCAGCGGCCCCACCCACGATGTCTTGGGAGCAAACTGGACCCGGTTCACGAAAACGTGGTCGCCGATCAGCAGCGTCTCCTCCATTGAACTCGAAGGGATCTCAAACGCCTGCACCACAAATATGATGATGAACAACCCGGTCACCAGCACTGCCGCCAGCGAAGAGAGAAACTCGACCGTAGTCTCCTTCGGCTTCTCCTCGGCCGCGGCATCCTGCTGTTTCTCGGCCGCAGGTTGCTTCGGCTTGCCTTTCTCCTGCACGACGTTGCTTTCGAGGTTGAGTTCTTTCTTCGCCACTTTGAATGTTTCCGTACTTACAGAAGTTTGCTGCTCAAATTACTCGCCCACACACAGGCGCCCCGGAGGAATATTCAGTGTACCAGCCGGAGGGTGCGGTTCCAGCGCGTGATCTGAAAGATGTGAGTGACGGCATACGCCAGGTGAGACAGCCTGCCAGTAATCGACGCAGAGGGATTCCGGTCCCAGTCCCGCACCGACCAGTAAATTATGAGCGGTCGGCCGATAATGTTTTCCTGCGGAACGAATCCCCAATAGCGGCTGTCCAGGCTGTCGTCGCGGTTGTCGCCCATCACGAAATAATGTCCTTCTGGAACGATTAGCTGGCCGTCGACCACCAGTTTCTGCATCTGCAGCCACCAGTCCCCCTCCAGCCGTCTCGCGGGAATGTCCACCCGGGGAAAGCTGTCGCGAAACTGGTCGTTGAGGGGCTCAACGAAATGCACGTAGGGTTCGTCGAGAGGTTTGCCGTTGATGAATACTCTCTTGTTCACCATCCGCAGCCGGTCACCTGGCACGCCGATCACCCGCTTCACAAAGTGCTGCTGCGGATCCACCGGATAATGAAACACGATGATATCTCCGCGCGCGATCTTCTGGTACGGCATGAGATGGTCGCCCAGCCCGGTTCCTCCGTAGCAGAGCTTATTCACCAGCAGATAATCCCCGATGAGCAGCGTGTTCTCCATCGATTCGGAAGGAATCTGGAATGCCTGCACAATGAAGGTGATGACGAAGATTGCAATCACTACCGTGCCCATCAGCGATTGCAGCGAACTGATCATGTCAGCGCTGAGAGTCGCTTCACCGCGGCGCGGCGGTGAAGCCGTCGAAGTCGCGGGTATGTCAGTCGCCTCGATCTCCGGCGCCGCGATGGGATCACTAGATTCGACGATAGGGACGTTTGGCGAATTCATGAAATCTACTTATCTGCCTGATCCAAGCCCAGCGCCGCAACTCGCGCCTCCCCGGCTTTTGGACGGGAAGCCAGGAACGTCAGCAGTTGCCGCGCCGCATCCTGCTCGGCGGTTTTCTTGGTCGAGCCCTGGGCGCGCCCTACGAACTCGGCATCCTTGCCGTTCTTGGTGTGCAGGCGAGCTTCCACTGTGAATGTCTTGCTGTGCTCTGGCCCCGCTTCCTCCACCAGGACGTATGCGGGCTGGGCAAGTCCCAGGCTCTGCACCGCCTCCTGCAGCGCCGACTTGAAATCGGTAACCGGCAACGAACCACCGCCGCGCTCCATCCGCTCCAGTTCAGGCGCAATCACGGTGCGCAAAACGAACTCTCGTGCAATCTCTAACCCGCCGTCCAAATAAATCGCCGCCAGAATTGCCTCCAGCGCGTCCACCAGCAGTGCGGTCTTGCCCCGCCCACCGCTCTTTTCCTCACCTCGCCCCAGGCGCAGATACTGCCCGAGTTCCAGTTGTTGCGCCACCCGAATCAAATGCCTCTCACTTACTAGATGCGCCCGCAGCTTGGAGAGTTCGCCTTCACGAAAATGAGGGAAGCGCTGGAACAATTCTTCGCTCGTCACTAGCGCCAGCACCGCGTCCCCCAGAAACTCGAGTTGCTCGTTGTCGCTGACTTTGTATTTGCTCTCGCCCGCCTGCTGCGCTTCCTGCTCGCGCGCCTGCGAACTGTGGGTGACTGCCTGCTCAATAACCGCGCGCCGCCGGAAATGGTAGCCCAGCCCCTCTTCCAGCGCCGTGATTTCCCGTTCTTTCATACGAAACGCGCCTACAAAGCGCGCAGGCGCCCCAATTTCCGGAACTGTCCGAATTACCGCGATCTAGTTCTTGGGCGGCGCCGCACTCTGTCCCGGCGCCGTGCCGCCACTCAGCTTGCTCAGGCGATCCTTTTCCTCGCGGGCTGCTTTCCCGACGCCAGAATCAGGTTGAGCTTTCGTGAGATCTATCGCCTGGTCAGCGTACTTGATCGCCTCGGGAATTTTGTTCTGCATGTCTAACGCGACCGCCAGCCGCAACACTGCTATCGAGTCCGGTTGTTGGGGAAGTGCGTCAATCGATTTTCGCAACTCTGTTTCGGCCTCTGGCCAGTTCTTCGCATCGCACGCAAGTTTGCCCAGTACCGCGTAGGCTTCCGACTTCAGAAAACCCTTGTAATTGGCCAGTTGCTCAGGTGGATATCCCGAGGTCGGAATATCGGTATCGATGGTCACCAATGCATGCTCGGCGTCCTTCTTCGATTCCGCGAGGCGCTGATCGCGATCCAAATCCGTGTCGCGCGTCCGTTCCGCTATCACTTGCGCGATCCCCACCAAAGCCTCGGGATCGTCGGGGTCAAAAGTCAGAGCTTTCTCCGCCATCTCCATCATTTTGTCGCCGTTGTTGGCCTGCTGATACTTCTGCATGGCCGATTTGTAGATCATCACTCGCAACTCGCTGTCGGGAAACTTGGTGGCGAAGTCTCCGGCAGCTTTCTCCACGGCCGCGGGGTCCGTCAGCGCGATGGCCGCCTTGTACGCCTCAAACTCCGGCTGCGTCTTGGCTGCCGGAGCGCGCTTGCCTCCCGGAGCGGCCGTCTGTGCCGCAGCGGGCGCGGCCTGCCCAGTTGCCGGTTTGTCGGTACTCTGACCCAAACTCCAGGCGCACATGCTCAGCACTGCCACCACCTCGATGATGATCGCTGCTCGCTTCATGTGTTCTCCTCGAACCCTAAACTTTCCGATTGCATCGCCTCGTCGAGGCTGCAACCGTGCATTCTATCGTAGCGACCAGTCACATCCGCGGGTTTCGCTGAAAGCTGACGACTGATAGCTGATAGCTGACAGCTGACAGCTGCTTACTGCGGTTTCACCGGAGGCTCGTAGGCCTGTTGCAGTCCGCGCTCGGCCGCGGCTTTTACCTCTGGCAATCCCGCTCCGGCGGACAGCGCTGCGCGGTATTCGGTCAGAGCCGCCTCGCGGTCCTCTTTCATGTCCAGAATCCGCCCCAAATAAACGTGCGACCAAGCTAAAACCTTAGGATCTTTCGTCTCCTGGATGGCCTTCTGGAAATTCTCCAGCGCGCCTTCCCGATTCTTGTTCGCCACGGCCACCTGTGCCAGGATGAACAGCGCCCGCCCCTGGTCTCCAATTTTTTTATCCAGCGCCTGTTGCGCCAGTTCCTGCGCCCCTTTAGGATCGCCAGCCGCCAGCCGCTTTTCGGCCGTCGACAGCATTCGCCGGTCCTCCAGTCGCGACAGTTGCACCAGCTCCGGCGCCGATACATCGAGATACTGTATCTCGTTCGCCGCTTTCTCCTGCGCCTTCAAATCGATGTTTTCGAGAATGTCCGCATACGCGGTCCGCAGCCCCGCTGGATCTTTCTCGAAAGCCAGCAACGAAGTGTAGAAATATTTCGTCAGGATGTAGCCCTGCTTCATCGCGTCGTCCACAGCCTGCAGGCGCATCGCCTCCGCCGTTTGCTTGGTTCCGGTGAGTCGAATCTCAATTGCCCGCACCAGACATTCGGTTACCAGCAGCGAAATGTCACCCTTGAAACTCTCTTCCAGCGGCGCCCGCTTCACCGATTGCAGCAGCGGTTCAAGCCGCTTGATCGAACTGAAATGCTTATCCGCCAGCGGATCGAGCACGTAGTGGAGGTAAGTATGCCGGATCTGCGGCATTTTTAGCGGATCGGTTGAGTTCGGATCCGGCGAGGGAAACACCACCACGTCGTAGTCAGTGCCATAATTGCGGGCGTTGGCTTCGTTGGGATCGCCCATGAAGTCCAGGTACACAGTGAAACTGCGACCCAGAAATCCGCCCGACTGAAGTTTCAGGTAGATGTCGGTGTCGAACACCATCTTGGCCAGCGGCACGTGATAGCGCTCCACCAGCGCGGCATAGTTTGCCCGATGCCGCTCCCAGATGCTGTGCAGCCCAGCTTTTTCGTAGAACGGTTCCAGAACCGTGCCAAACCCGGCAATCAGGGCCGCATCCGGAGGCATGTCATCTTCCTTCACCCGCGGCAGAAATTGTGGTGGCCCCGCCATATAGAGCGCCAACGACACGTATTGCGACAGATCGTGCGCATCATCCCGTCCCCGGCTTCCCACGTACCAGTCGCACATCGCCGTCATGGCGGTCTGCGCATCCGGAGAATTCTTGAGGTTCTTCTCCACCTCAGACCGGATGTTGGCTCGCTGCGGGTCAGAAACGTTCAAGCCCACGCTGTAGCCGCAGGTGTTGATCGCCGTCAGCACGGCGAACAGGGTCTCGCTCGTATCGAGCGTAATGGGATTATTGCCGTCCGCCAGGCACACCGGCGCCAGCAGCCCCAGAACGGCCGCCACCGTCAGACTTCGCAGACCACCCCGAAACCCAATCGCTTGAATACGACTCAGGAAGAAACGACTCAGGAATCCCTCCCGCACCATGGCCGCGTCGTTATCCCCGGCCAATAGCGACGGCGACCATCTTTAAGATAGGCGGAGAACACCATCCAGTTTACGGGCTGGGAAGCAGAGGGTCAAACCCCGCCGCCAAACGCAAAACGGCAAGCCAGACCATGGATAGGGGAGAGGCGGGAAAATCTCCAGCACTTGCGGACGAGCCTCGCGTGCCAGGACTCCGGTCGTCTCCCCCTTACAACTCCCGCTTGTCGCGGCAATGGAGCTTGGCTATACTCCATGAAACAGGAGGTGGAAGATGAATCGATTCCTCGCCTCGTGCAGCTGCGCCTTACTCTTCTCTGCGTTCGCTCTGTGCCAGATCTCAACTTCGATTACGACCAGCCCGGGCGGTATGCATGGCAGCGCGACCTTTGGCCCGCTGAATCACGGCGTGCGCGTGATTGCCGGCGCTCCCTACTCCGCCGAGAAAGTCGAAGCGCACGTGCAGACGCTCGCCGACGGCACCCATATCTCCCAGACCTTTCCAGCAACCAAGATCTACCGGGATTCGATGGGCCGAACCCGCGAGGAGCGTCCCGCGCTAAGAGGCCCCCTCCAGAGACATGCAATCGAGTCAAAGGGAATGACCATCGTTGAGATCAACGATCCCGTTGCCCATTTCCAGTATATATTCACTCTGACTGATCCGATAGCGCATCGCCAGGAGTTGCCCACCGAAAAGTCCCTTGGCATTCCTCCACAATTTCAGAACGGCCATAGTGCTGCCAGTAGTACCGGCGGGACTGAACCTGCCGCTCCGCCAGCCGTTCGCGCGGTCGGGTCCTTGGCCGGCGCACGCCGCGTGGTGGATGACCCAGATCGCCCTCAGTTCAGCACGGAAGATCTCGGGACCCAGATCATTGAGGGGATACAGGCGGAAGGTAGGCGGCAGACTACAACCTGGCCCGTGGGGGCGATCGGCAACGACCGTCCCGTCACCAATACGAATGAGACCTGGAGGTCCCCCGATCTGAAAGAGATCATCCTCAGCAAATCGGATGATCCGCGGAACGGGGAAAGCACAAACAAACTCGTCAACATCAACCGGAGTGAGCCGGACCCAAGCCTGTTCGAAGTTCCGCCGGGCTACACCGTAAAAGAAGAGACAGGAGAATTCACCGTCAGTTGGAGCAGCCCGCGTTGATTGGGCCGCCACGCTTCGAGAGGTGAAAAGCTTCGCTACCCTCGTACGCTGATCTTCGAAAAGGACAGCACGGCACGGCTCGCAGTCGGCCGTCCCATCGACAGTGCGGGACGGAACGTCGTGAAAATCAGCATGCGCTTTACCTGCGGCAGCACATCTTTCGAGTCGTTCGGATCGGAAAGAATCCGGTAATCCTGCACGCGGCCGTTCGCGTCCACGTAGGCCTCAATCACCAGCGAATCGGCGTCGATCGTATCCAGCGTCATGCCGAAGACGCTCTGCTGCAACTCCGGCGCGGTGTTGACCATGACCAGCGGCACATCGTTATCGGCGCGCAGCGTCGAGGGCGCAACGAAATACGCCATCGCGATTCCAAAAATAACCAGCGCACTCAGAAACCCCGCCGTGGCCGGAACCATGAACGCGTGGAATGCATTTTCCATGCGTACCATCAGACCCTCGAACCGACCGCGCTTGGCCTGAGCCGTTTCCCGCGAAATCGCCAGCCGCAATTTCAGGCCCAGGTCGTCCGGAACTCTGGGGCGTCCGACGCTCACCAGCAATTGCTGCGTCCGCCGCAGCGCGCGGTACTCCTGGTTGCAAGCTTCGCAGTTCGACAAGTGATCCTGCAACGCGAGCATCTCGGTGCCCGTCACCACCCCATCCAGGTATGGCGACAACAGGCGCTTGGCCTGGGGGCACTGCAATCTCGTGGTTTTGACCGTGCCCTTCATGAAATCACCTCGACCCTTCTCCCCCCACCGGAAACCTGGCTGCGTGAACCCCGACTCTCTTTGTTGTCCTCGGTCGGAGCGGTCAAGCCCAGTTCGTTTCCAACCTCTCGCACATACGGCGCCAGCCGTTGCCGCAGTGCGTCTCTGCCGCGAGTCAACCGCGATTTCACGGTTCCCAGCGAAATCTCGAGCACTTCGGCAATCTCTTCGTATGACATATCTTCCAGATCGCGCAAAATCAGCGTGGTCCGGTAAGGCTCGGGAACCTTGGTCAACTCTTCTTCCACCCTATGCTGCACTTCGCGATGCGCGACGTTATCAAACGGAGAATCGGCGTGATCGGTCAGCGCCACCTGCATCGCGTTTTCTGATGCGCTCGGCCCCTCCGATTCCACCGGCTCAATCGAAGTCTCTTTCGCCTTATGCCGGAACCACCACCGTCGCCGGTTCGCGGCCTCGTGCAGGGCGATGCGGTAGATCCAGGTCTTCAAACTCGACCCGCCGTGAAAATGCTTCATGCCGCGAAACACTTTCAGAAAAACGTCCTGGGTCGTGTCGGCCGCATCCGCGGGATCATTCACAATCCGGTACACCAACCCATACACGGGTTGTTGAAATTCGCCGATCAGCCAGGCATAGGCCACTTCCGAGCCAGCCTTCAGTTCGGCGACGATCGCCGCTTCTTCCTGCGACCGTGCTCCGATTGCACTTGCCAGATCACCCAAGGTGGTTGCTCCCGCCATAATGGCGTCCCCTAATTATAGGATTTTCCACCCTACCGCGCCCCGAATATTTCGATGCCCAGCACAGCTGAAGCAAGTCCGGCAAACTGTGAGCGGAGCCGAGACTCTCACTCAACATAGACTCCGGCGCGGCGTCTAGAGTTCCCACCTGTAAGTGATTTATTTTCAACAAATCATGAAAGCGGCTGTCGGAAACGGGAGATTGTACGGGTCGAGAGCGGGTTCAAGTGGAGAGGGTCACATCCCCCAGGTTACGGTGGGATCAGCTCTTATGGTTGCCTTTGCTTAACGCCAGAGTTCCGTCAGGAGCCTCGAGATGCAATCTCTGGACAATGCGCGCGAGTTTGGTCAGCAACGGCTCGCACCCGGTTTCCAGTCCTAACTCCGATTTCTCCAGAAAGGCGGAAGCTCCATCCTGCTGCAAACGGCCCGCATTCTTCTGCGAAAGTCCGGTGAAAACCACGACCGCAATCCCCGCCGTCGCCGGATCTTTCTTCAACGCCTTCAGCACTTCCGGGCCCGCCATTTTCGGAAGCAGCATATCGAGTAAGATCACGTCAGGATGCGTCTCTCGAGCAATCTCGAGCGCATGCTCCCCGTCTACAGCCGTGCTGACTTCATAGCCCGCCCGGGCCAGCGCTCGCTCCGTTGCGATCCTCAGGAACTTGCTGTCATCGACCAGCAGAACCTTCGTCATTCTCGTCCTCATTCCACCTGCGTCGACTTTTGCCACCGCCCAGGTTCCGCGCTTCGGAACTCGAGATTCAACTGGACAGCCTTCACTGTTCTTATCTTCATTATCGGCAGAAACGGCGAGACTCAATACGGCGGGGAATAAACCAGATGAGATTTTTCTCAGGCTGAGGCGCGATCCACCCATCGCTCATTCCCTAGTTTTTTTCGGGAAAGCTGGCGGCTCCTTCGAGCAGAGCCGTCACGGCTGCCCGGCACGCCGCGCGCAATTCCTCTTCATGTCCCTCTGGAATGGATTTCGACAGCAGCAGCATAGTGTTCCCGTGCATCAGCGCCCACAATGCCAGCGCTAGCTGCGTGTGATCCTCGGGCTGTCCGCCCAGCCGTTCCGCCAGCCGCCGCTCCACCAGGGCGAAGTTAGGTCGGGAGTCACGGATCGGTTTCGGCCTTCCCGAACCTTTGGCCGGCGAAAGCTCGCGTCCATAGCTATAAAACAGTTCGTAGGCGTGCGGATCTGCCAGCGCGCTCTCCACATAGGTCTCGGCCAGTTTTTCCACCGTTTCCACTGTGCTGAAGCTTTTCGCGAGACGGCTTACGGTCTGCGTCAGTAGGCCCTTCACCAAGTCCCGCCGGTCTTTGAAGCGGCGGTAGACGGCGGGCGTGTTCGTCCCTGCGGCTTTGGCTACCGCACGCAGGGTTAGAGCCTTGTCTCCTCCCCGCTTCCACAGCGTCTGCGCGGCTTTCAGGATGCGTTCTTCGAGATCGGGATCGGGCTGGCGGGGCATGCTTGACTCCTCTGTACAGAGGGTATGACACGGTCACGATAATATGTTGACACTGTAGACATAACACTGTTATACATTTCTTACAAGTCCTCCCCCCATCACTTCCCAGGTTCCTTTTGTCAGGAAAGGCGAGCCGCGGCGGCGCAAGAGCCCCGCGGCTTTTCCTGTTTTCCCTTGTTTATGTTGCGTTGATGTTCATATTACGTTGACGTCGTAAACGTAATAAGGTATGATGGCCTGGAAGTCGGGCCCCTCCTGCAGTTTTCCGGTTCCTTAAAACCAATCTAGGAGCGTTTGAGATGTACACGCATGAAGATTTCTGCGTGGCCGCCCGTGCGCGGCATGAGTTCCACGCGTCCCCCGAAAACAAAATTCTGCGGACCATACAAGATGCGCCGCCGTCGCAAGTCAGAGAACAGACCGCAAAGGCTATCCAATACGTAAACGCCTACTTGTGCCAGCAGCGCGAACACCATTTGCCCGCAACGGTGCCGCTTGGCAATCAGCACAAGGCGGCCATTTGGCCTTATTTCCCGGCCACGCTGCTCGATCAGGTCCGCATCGTCGAACTCGCAGGCCAGCGAATTTCAACGCCTTCGTTTTATGCCGAAGCCCGATCCCTGGGTTTTAATACCCTGCCTGAGGTTACCCATATGGACTCCGTGACCTTTCTCGACGTCGTGGTGTTCAACGAAGTACCCACCGAACGATCCTTGTTCCACGCCCTGGTCCATGCGGTTCAGTTTTACGTCCTTGGGGTCGAGCGCTATACCGAACTTTTCGTGGAACAGTTCCTACGGCGAAGAACCCATTTCACAGTGCCTCTCGAAGCGCAGGCATTCTCCCTGACTTCGAAGTTTCTGCGTCCCTCAGAGGAGAAGTTTTCAGTAGAAGATGAAGTCCTGCGCTGGCTAGCCGACGGTCTCTACTGACGGTAACTCCCAAAAAAAAGCCTGCAACCATCCATCTGGCAGCCAGTAATACCCAGTAGAGAAGCAACAGGAGGTGGATATGGCGACCGCAAACTCTGGAATCGTTCCTCCGGCCGCGAACCGTGGACGCTGGCCGCTTGCGCTGGCTTCGCTATTGGTGGGCGGGGCGTTCTTTGCGCTGTGGTTCTGGTTGCTGCCGCAGTGGCTCGGTTTCTCGGTGGAAACGGCGGGCGTGGCGCGCTGGCGATGGCTGGCCGCAGTGCCATCGGTGTTAGGATTTGCCGTTGCCCTGCGCTGCGTCTGGGACTTTGGCTGGACCGGCCATGGGACGCCGGCACCCATGGCTCCGCCGCAGCGCTTGGTGGTCGTGGGCTACTATCGGTACGTGCGCAATCCCATGTACCTCGGAATGGCCGCCGGCTGGATCGGCCTGTGGACCGTGTTCGGACATCCCAATCCGGTCGTGATTGCAGCGGTGGCCGCGGTTGCGCTAGGCATTTATCTCTTCGTGATGTTCTATGAAGAACCCACGCTGCGCGCCAAATTTGGGGCTGACTACGAACAATACTGCCGCAACGTGCGCCGCTGGTGGCCGCGGATGCGACCCTGGGAGAAGGCGCAATAGCCTGCGGTTTCTTCGAGCAAAATCAAGGCAGGCTGGGGCTGCGGGGCGTAGAATAAAAACTGGTGCAGGCCATGAAGGACAATGACTCCATCACAATTTCACCGGGTCCGCAGTTTGTCACCGCCATGACGCTGGCCATCGTCGCCGACGCATTACAGATCTTCGTCTTCCCCGCATTCGTGGAAGGCGCGCTGTCTCCCGCGGATGACCTACTCGACCTCGGCGTCTGCGTCGCGATGATTCGCCTGCTGGGCTGGCATTGGGAATTTTTGCCCTCGTTCTTCGCCAAGCTCGTGCCCGGTGTCGATCTGGTTCCTTTCTGGAGCATGGCCGTCGCCAGCGTGTGGCGCAAAGCCAAACTCGCAGCCGATCCGACCAACCTGGAAAAGCAACCAGAACAGCCTCCCTGCGGGCCAGTTGACCAAAGGCTGACCGTGCGGTCGGTGTTCCCTCCTCTCGAAAACCTCTAAATTCCCGGGATCCCGAGACTGGGCTTCGGCCGCTAAGATTCTGGTTGCCGCAGCCAAGACCTTGGACGGCGCAGTCTCATAAACGAAAACCAAACGTCCGACTCCTCGGAAAGACTCAAGCGATCTGGAAAAATTCTAGGGCGGATGATAGTTCTTGGGTCGCGTTTGCGCTGTTACAGATAGAGGGATGGCTCGAATGGGCCCGAGCTCGTCTAAGCGTTCGAGGCAGGCCTTAATACCCGTTCCAGGGCCCGGTTCGCAAAGAGGGGATCGAAAGAAAGGATCTTATGTCACCCAAGACGATCTGGCTGTTGGCAGTGTTGGCTATTTGCGCCTATCCGGCAGCCGCCAGCACCTACTACGTCGGTGGCTGCAAATCTGGCAGCTTCTCGACCATCAGCGACGCCGTGAAGGCGGCGCCGGCCGGCTCAACCATCGCGATTTGTGCTGGTAAGTACTTCGAACAGGTAATTATCTCTAAGGATTTGACGCTCAACGGGCTGGTTAGCTCGAGCGCAGATGGCGGGGCTGGCGCGCAAGTTTTTGCCCCCAGTTCGATGCAGACGACAACGAGCCCGATCTATGAGTTGAATGACATGTTTGGTCCGCTTGCGCCCGTCATCTGGGTCACAGCGGGAACCGTGAATATTCAGAACGTTGCTATCAACGGTTCCACGGCTAATGGGCCTTGCACCTCAAGGAATGTCGGATTCCTTTATGCAACCGGGGCGTCGGGAACGCTGAATCATGTGGGCTATTTCGGGCAGGGGTGCGCTGTTGGGATTTGGGTAGAGAATGCCTCTTTTACCCCAACGGCCGTGACCGTCGAGAACAGCTCCTCCGCTGCGGGAATCGTTACCGGCAGTCTGCTGGTACAGAATGGAACGCTCACGGTGACGATCAAGGGAAACCAGGTGTTCCCGACGTCGCCGGAGGGGAGCTACGGCATTTTCTTATATGAGGTGAGTGGGACTGTAGAAGCAAACTTTATTTCCGGCCCCAGGTTCGCGGACAGCAACGACTACGCACAACCAGTCGCTGCTATATACGGTACCGGCACGTCTTCGACGGACCTGATGATTTCAGGTAATACGATCCAGATCAATAACGCCTCGACCGAACAAGATGAACATCTCGGAAATATAGGGATCGTCCTCAGTGTGGACGGCGCCACCGTAAAGTCAAACAAGATTTCAGGTGTCTCTGCAGGCCTCGACTTGGGTTGCAGACTGGCCACCGTTTCGGGGAACACGATTAGCAATTCCTATTTCGGGATATTGTCTGTGCCGGCGGGATTCACCGGCGTGAATACCTTTTACAACGTTTTCGAAAGGGTCGAAGTCGGTCAATGTTAGATTCGCCTGCTCACCACAGTTGGCCATTGGACCGTCCCAAGGCAAGTTCGCCGAAACAAGGAGTTCGCCAAGAAGAAAGAAGGGATCTTATGTCACTCAAGACAATCTGGTTGTTGGCAGTGGCGGTGGTTTGCGTCTATCCGGCAGCGGCCAGTACCTATTACGTCGGCAGCTGCAAGTCCGGCAGCTTCCCCACGATCAGTGCGGCTGTCAACGCGGCGCCGGCGGGCTCAACCATTCTGATTTGTGCCGGCAACTACGGTGGACAGGTAATTATCTCGAAGGATTTGACGCTCAAGGGGCTCGATGATCCTAACGAATATAACGGGGCAGGCGCCAACATTACTGCCGGTGCCGGGCTACCGACGACAACCAGTGGGATCGATGCATTGAACAGTGCATTCGGTCCCATCGCGCCCGTCTTCTGGGTCACGGCGGGAAACGTCAGTATTCAGAATCTTTCTGTCACCGGTTCCAGCGGTCCCGCTGACATGACTTGTCCCCCAACGAGTGTCGGTTTCTATTACGCAACCGGGGCGTCGGGAGCCCTGAATCACGTAGCCTTTTTCGGCGACTGGTGCACAGTCGGAATCTGGGCAGAGAATGCCTCTTTGACTCAGACGGCTGTGACGGTCGAGAACAGCTCTTCCACCGCAGGAATCGTCGCCGCCAGTGAGCCCTATGGAACGCTCACAGCGACGATCAAGGGAAACCAGGTATTCCCCAGCCAAGTGTCGGTCGGAAACTTCGGCATTTGGTTGTATGGAGCTAGTGGGACAGTGGAAACAAACTTCATTACCGGCCCCCTGTGGTATGGCACCGACCCACAGCCCGTCACGGCTATAGTCGACTCCGGAGGGGCTCAGTCGGATGTGACCATTTCAGGCAATACCATCCAGATCAATGGACCCGGAACCGAATATCTTCCCTTGGCGGACGCAGGGATCTTTATCGGCGGGGGCTCCGCCACGGTAAGGTCAAACAAGATTTCGGGCGCCGGACTGGGGATCAACGTAAATTGCACAGCGGCCACCGTTTCAGGAAACACAATTAGCAACGCCGGTGCCGGGATAGCTGGTGCGCCCGCCGGATTCACCGGAGTAAATACATTTTTCAACGTTGGCCAGAAGCTCGAAGGCGGCCGCGGATGTTAACCGCGCCTCCAAATTCCGACCTGAGTTTGCCGGTTTGTTTCTGTCGTGTTTCCCCCGCCGTCCCGGCTTTAGAGATTAAGAGCGTGAAGGGTTGCCCGCGGCTACACGAACCGAATCCACACGACTCAGTTACGTGCCTTCGTTCCAGCCCGCCAGGTACTCTTCCTGCTCCGGCGTCAGCTTGTCGATTTTGATGCTCATGGATTCGAGCTTCAGCTTGGCAACGCGCTTATCGAGCTCGTCAGGCACTTTGTAGACCGTCTTCTCCAGCTTCTTGTGGTTCTTCACCATGTATTCCACGGAGAGCGCTTGGTCAGCAAAGCTCATATCCATCACGCTGGCGGGATGGCCCTCGGCCGCGGCGAGGTTGATGAGACGGCCTTCGCCCAGCAGGTTGATCTTGCGTCCGTCTTTCAGCGAATACTCTTCGACAAACGTGCGCGTGGTGCGCTTGGAGGACGACATGTTCTCCAGCGCAGGAATGTCGATCTCGACGTTGAAGTGGCCGGAGTTTGAAATGATCGCTCCGTCTTTCATCAACGCGAAATGATCTTTAGTGAGCACGCTCTTGTTGCCGGTCACAGTGCAGAACACATCCCCGAGTTTGGCTGCTTCAGTCATCGACATGACGCGGAAGCCGTCCATGACCGCCTCAAGCGCTTTCGTCGGATCGACTTCAGTGACGATGACTTCGGCGCCCGCGCCGCGGGCGCGGGAAGCGAGTCCACGGCCGCACCAGCCGTAGCCGGCGACCACGAACTTCGAACCAGCCAACAGAAAATTTGTGGCGCGGACAATGCCGTCGATGGTGGACTGTCCGGTGCCGTAGCGGTTATCAAAAAGGTGCTTGGTGTCGGCGTCATTGACGGCGACGATGGGAAACTTCAGCACGCCTTCTTTCGACATCGCCCGCAAGCGGATGACGCCGGTCGTGGTTTCTTCGGTGCCGCCGATCACGTCGGCCAGACCGTCTGTGCGCTTGGTGTGCAGCAGCGAGACCAGGTCGGCGCCGTCGTCCATGGTAATGTGCGGCTTATGGTCAATGGCGGCGAGGATGTGGTTGTAGTAAGTATCGTTGTCCTCGCCCTTGATGGCGTAGACGGGAATGTTGTGGTCGCGCACCAGCGAGGCAGCCACGTCATCCTGCGTAGACAGCGGGTTCGACGCGCAGAGCACAACTTCCGCTCCTCCGTCGCGCAGGCAGATCGCGAGATTCGCAGTCTCAGCCGTGACGTGCAGGCAGGCCGAAACTCGAATCCCCTTCAGCGGCTGGTTCTTGATGAACTCCTTGCGGATAATCTGCAGCACTTTCATGGACTGGTTCGCCCACTCAATGCGCTTCTTGCCTAAATCGGCCAGTTCTACGTTCTTGATGTCGCAATTCACAGCTGCTGTTGACATGCTTCTCCTATGTGGCGCGCTTGAAAGCGGCGGAAACTAAAGTTGACAATCCAAAATTAACGACCAGTGGAACGACGAAGTGTTTCGAATCTAGAAAACATTTTCGCAAGAATACACGAACTTGTTGGTCCGGTCAGGATTCCGATCAGCGCGTTTGGAGCGGGCCGTTCGGTCCAGTTCCGGAATGGCACTTCCGTTCCCGACAAAACACAACCACGAAGACTCCCAAGGGAAACTCGGGTGCCCCATTTCTCGCGTCCTTTTGCGAGAAGTGGGGCTTTTCCCGAAAACTATTTCCGAACGGTTTGTCCTACCGGCTCCCGCAAGCCGGCATCGCTGGCGAGCTTCGCCGCCTTGTCAGTTGCCTCCCACGTGAAGTCGGAATCACTGCGCCCGAAGTGCCCATACGCCGCGGTCTTTTTGTAAATCGGCCGTCGCAGATTGAGCGATTCAATGATTCCTCGCGGCGTCAGCTTAAAGTGAGCGCGAATCAAATCCGGGATGATCGCCGGATCCACTTTCTCCGTGCCGAAAGTCTCGACCAGCACGCTGACCGGGTCAGCCACGCCGATGGCGTAGGCGAGCTGCACTTCGCAGCGTCCAGCCAGACCGGCAGCGACCACGTTCTTCGCAATGTGGCGCGCCATATAAGCGGCCGAGCGATCTACCTTGGTCGGATCCTTGCCGCTGAATGCGCCGCCGCCGTGACGTCCCATGCACCGTAGGTGGCGACAATGATCTTGCGGCCGGTGAGTCCGGTGTCGCCCATGGGCCCGCCGATGACGAACCGTCCCGTGGGATTGATGTGATACTTCGTGTCTTCATCGAGCAGGTGCGCGGGAATCACAGCTTGAATCACATGCTTCAGAATGCCGGCGCGCAGTTCGTCATTGGCGACGTTCTCAGAGTGCTGCGTAGAGATGACAACGGCATCCACGCGGAGAACTTTTCCGTTGGCATCATATTCAACTGTGACTTGAGATTTGCCGTCGGGACGAAGGAAGGGAAGTGTTCCGTTCTTGCGAACCTGCGAGAGCCGCATGGTCAGCTTGTGCGCCAGAGCAATGGGAGTTGGCATCAGCTCATCATTCTCATTGACGGCGTAGCCGAACATCATGCCCTGATCGCCGGCGCCGCCGGTGTCAACCCCCATGGCGATGTCGCCGGACTGTTTATTGATGCTCGAGATGACGGCGCAAGTGTTGCAGTCGAAGCCGTAGACGGCGTTGTCGTAGCCGATGGAGGCTACGGTGCCGCGGACCACGCTCTGAAAGTCGACATAAGCTTTAGTGGTGATTTCGCCGGCAATGACAACCAGGCCGGTTGCGGTCAGGGTTTCGCAGGCGACGCGGCTGGTGGAATCCTCGCTAAGGCAGGCGTCGAGGATGGCGTCGGAAATCTGGTCGGCGATCTTATCGGGATGGCCTTCCGTAACGGACTCGGAAGTGAATAAATAACGGTTCTTTGAGGCCAAGTTGTGTGTCTCCTTCGATGGCACGCGCTTTCTCGCAACTGCGTCGTGCAGAAAAACTTATGGACTTTGGATCATTGATTCCTTGGATCAAGGGGGGACCCAGTGGAAATCCACGCTACCGCGACGGAGCGAGCGGCGAAAAGGAAGTCCTATAGAAAAGGCTATCAGACCCCTGCAGGACACGCAACGGTTTTGACCTTAAACGTCCTGGGATGAATTCAATCGTGGAAATGAGCACGTGGATGGAAGGAATCGAAGGGTCATTGGAGTAGCAACGACCGTCGCCGTCGATCGACGATCACCCCGAGCCGGCAGAAATCACCTGGCCGAAGCCAGCTAACGACAAGAGCAAGAAGGAGTTCCCAGCCTCACACGGCTATTGCGCGGGAGTTGGAGTTTGGGGTGCGACGCGCATGCCTTTGGAGTCGAAGACAAATGTCTTCACTTCCGATTCCGCCCCATCTGCGGGGATTTCCTGGCCGTTAAACAGGAAAGTGACTCCGGCGGCGTTGCCGATTTTGGCGATGATTTCATGGCTGGCGTGCACCGAGGTGTTGGCGGGGGCAATCAAGGTTTCCTGGCTGACGGTTTGGCCGTCGGCAAGGACGGAAATCCAGGAAGTTTCCTTGGCCCGGATCACCAGCGTCAGAGGCGTGGCTGATTTTTCGGACGCCGGCAGATTCGCTTTCGGCAATGTCTGAACCGCCGCGCCGTTACTGTGTCCATCGCTGTTCCCCGGGGCCGCAGCGGCAGGGGACGAGACAGGGGAGGATACCAGGGACGATACCGGCGCGAGCGCAGCAGGATGAGTAGGGGAAGACGATGTAGCGTGCAGCGATAGTTGCGAATTTGATGCGGACTGGCGCGCCGCCGTCGACGCCCGCCCAGCGGGCGTAGAAGTCGATGCATTCTTATTCACCGATGGTGCGGGATCGGCGATCGGAGCAGACTTCGAGGTTTGGACGGGCGCCGCAATGGCGGCTGCGGCGTTCGTTCGGTGGGAACGACGCGTCCAGAGCAAGAGTACGGCGAAGATCACGACGGCGGCGACGGCCACCATTCTCCAGGGAATCGCGCTCTCAGGCTGCCGGAGAAATTCTTTCGGCCGTGAGCGGACGTGTTCCGCGCGGGGCAATTGCAGTTCGGGGAGTTCCTCGATCTGCGCCGGAGTTTGTGCTTTTTCAACCGCCTTGATCGGCGCAGGCGCAGTTCGAATGGGCTGGACCGGGCGCGGTCTTTCAGGCGCTGCCGCACGTGCTTGCGCAGCAGGATGCGGTTCCCAGACGTGAGCGTCAATCTGTGCCTGGCGCAAGCAGGCAAGATAATCTGTAACCGCATCTTCGTCGTTGAGCCCGAGATGCTTGGCGTAGGCGCGAATGAAGCCTTTGTTGAAGACACCGCCAGGGAGTTGGTCGAAGTGCTCCTCTTCGATGGCCTGCAGCATGCGCGAGCCGATCTTGGTGACGTTGGAAACGTCATCGAGCGAGAGGTTCTTCTTCTCGCGCGCCTTGCGAAACTTGTCGCCGAATTCGCCCACCGAGACCCCGTTTGCCACTTCGCCAAAGGTGACGGAAACCATCATAGGACAACCCGCGTGGAGGTGCTACTGCCAAGAGGTCTAGAGCGTGGTAACCAGTGCGGACTAATCCTGCATACCGAACGTCCCCTACGCGTATCTGGCTTAAGGCTTCTTGCGCAGCACGACGGTGAATTGGTTCTTGCAGTTCGCGGCGGGATCGTCGAACGCTTCGGCGGCGCGATCGCCTTCGGAGGCTTCGAAGAATAGTCCGTGCTTCACCCGGTCGGGAAGGCCGGTGAAGCGGGCTTTGCCGTCGGCGTTGGTGCCGATCTGGAGATCGAGCTTGCGCAAATACATGAATCCGTATTCGATATGGACCTTGATGGTGGCGGCGTAAACCGGTTTGCCGTCGGCGTCATTCACGATGAAATCAGCCGAGCAGGTGCCAATGCCGCCGTCAATTGCGGGAACTGTCGCGGGCGCGGCTTTGGCGTCTGGCGCGCCTTTGGTATCGGGTGGCGGCGCAGCGGTCTGCGAACCGGCCAGACCCGTTAGAGTGGACACCGCAAGCGCGAACACGAGGGCGAGCTTTCTGAATTTCTTCTCATTCATAACAATCATGAGATTACCCCAACCCGAACCAGGATGCGCGGTCGCGAAAACATTCATGCCGTTGGCTTTAGGGGTTCCTGTTACCAACGTTCATTGCCCCTCTACGAAACTGACGCATATAATTTTTCAACGCCACCCTACTAAGTGAGGAACAACGGTATTCTCTGCATGCCCGAGGCCGGCACTCAATTGACGCGCCAGAACCAGGAACTCATGATCTTTCACGACGTGGCCAAGGCGCTCACGTCGTCGCTCGATCTCGACTCCATTCTGCAGACCATCATGGAAAAGATGGCGGAATATTTTCGCCCGGATACCTGGTCGCTTCTGATGGTGGATGAAGGGCACGACGACCTCTACTTCGCGATTGCTGTAGGCGACAAGGCCGAGGCGCTGAAAAATGTCCGCCTGAAAATGGGCGAAGGCATTGCCGGCTGGGTTGCGAAACACGGCGAAGCCCGCGTAGTGCCTGATGTCAGCGCGGACCCGGATTTTGCCAGCCGCGTTGACAAGACTACAAAGTTAGAAACACGCTCGGTGATCTGCGTGCCCCTGCGATCGAAGCTGCGAGTGCTGGGAGTGATCCAACTCGTCAACGTCGACATGGAGCGGTTCAAAGATGCGCAGTTGTTCTTTCTGCAGTCCTTGTGCGACTATGCCGCGATTGCCATTGAGAACGCGCGCTGGGTCGAGAAGATTCAGGAACTGACCATCACCGACGACTGCACCGGCCTATATAACGCGCGGCATCTTTATAAGACGCTCGAAACTGAGGTCTACCGGTCGTCGCGTTTCGGATACGAATTCAGCGTCCTGTTTATCGATCTCGATCATTTCAAGACCATCAACGATACGCACGGACATTTGATTGGCAGCAAGCTGCTGGCGGAGATCGGATACCTGATCAAAGCGCAGCTGCGGTTGATTGACTTTGCATTTCGCTATGGCGGCGATGAATTTGTAGTGTTACTGCCGCAGACCAGCAAAGATCAAGCGCTGGTTGTCGCCAAACGACTGCGCGATGGCCTGCGGGCCAGCGCATTTTGCCGCGATGAAAGCCTAAATCTGAATGTACGCGCTTCCATCGGCCTCGCCACCTATCCCCATGACGCGCGCACCGCGCACGACGTGATTCGGCAGGCTGACGGCATGATGTATGTAGTGAAGAATTCCAGCCGGGACAATATCGGGATTGCGCAGCGTGGAATGTTAAAGGAGTAGCCGTCACCGCCACACGGTTACGAAGTTCGCTTCCAGCTCTCCCTGCCCAGTGCCGGCGCACTCCCATCAGGAATTTCTCTTTATCAGCGCTCACCTGTCGCGACCACTGATCGCCTTGCATTTCCACAGAGGTCTTAGGGGCACTCCGAGCGGCGCTTCGCTCTGCGTCCAGGCTTCATAACACTTTAAGATAGCTGCTAACTTACTTGCATTATACAAGTAATAAATTATAGAGTTCCTCTGATCGCCCAGCCTATGAGGTATCGGAACCCAGAGTGCTTTCTAATCCACGAGGCGTGGGAAGGCGCAGAAAAAGATCAGAAGGAACTTTCCCGCTGACGTTGGGTTCGTGATTTGACCTGCCCGCGATTTGACGTGCCCGCGATTTGACGAGCACGAACCC
>Ga0210389_10000534_pt1 | contig 34329 bp, 28 predicted proteins | sample IncBWH28OmetaG_FD_160127 | JGI IMG/M metagenome (GOLD analysis project Ga0210389, IMG submission 160127) | Forest soil microbial communities from Barre Woods Harvard Forest LTER site, Petersham, Massachusetts, United States - Inc-BW-H-28-O ... | reverse complement strand
GCGGCGCCCGAAACTTATGAGCACCGTTAAGGCCACACAACTTCGCCCCGGCATGGTGATCCAGCACGAGGGCCAGCTATTCACCGTGTTCAGCACGGATCACCGCACGCCGGGCAACAAGCGCGGCTCGATGCAGACACGCCTGAAGAATCTCCGCAACGGCATCATGATCGACTACCGGTTCCGCGCGGAAGAGTTTGTGGACCGTGCCATCCTGGACGAAATTGAATTCGAGTACCTCTATAATGAGGGCGATGAATTTCATTTCATGAACACGGAATCGTACGAACAGATGCAGATGACCCGGGACGAACTCGGCGAGACCGTCTACTACCTGATCCCCAACACCGTCGTCAAAATCGAATTTTTCGAGGAAAAGGCGATTGGTGTGGACTTGCCGGACACCATGGACATGAAGGTGGTGCAGACCGAACCGACGCTGCAGAAAGCCACGGCCAGCGCGGTGATGAAGCCCGCCACGCTCGAAACCGGCCTGGTGGTCAATGTGCCGCCGTTCGTCAACGAAGGCGACCGCATCCGCGTGGACACTTCCGAAGCCCGCTACGTGCAGCGCGTGGAATAATTTCCGCCTCCGCAGCCGGGCCGGTTTTCCACGCGCCCGGATGAGGCAATCGCAAGAAGAGCTCCCGCCGAGCCGGGAGCTCTTTTTGTTTCAAAACTGTTTAGCAGACATCCCCGAAATTTCAGGCCTTGTTCGCCACGCCTCGTTCGCCGGCGGGATGCTTGCCGAACACGCGGTCAAAGATATTGTCCACGTACCGCAACTGACGCTTCAAATCAAAGGTGTGCTCCAGTTCTTTCGGCGTCAGATATTTCTGAATCCTCGGATCTTTCTCCACACGTTCGCGGAAGCTTGTGTCCGTTTCCCACGAGGCCATGGCGCTTTCCTGAAGCGCTTTGTAGGCGTCATCCCGGGCCATCCCCTTCTCAACGAGGTCCTGCAACAAGGTTCCTGAAAACACGAGGCCCTGTGTGGACTCCAGGTTGCGCATCATGCGCTCTGGAAACACGCGCATCTGGCTGACAAGCTGGGTCATCTTTGACAGCATGTAATCCACCAGAATCGTGGAGTCCGGAAGAATCACACGTTCGACGCTGCTGTGCGAGATGTCGCGTTCATGCCAGAGCGCAATGTTTTCGTAGGCAGCGACCATGTTTCCCCGTACAACACGAGCTAGGCCGCAGATCTGTTCGGATGTGACGGGATTGCGTTTGTGCGGCATGATGGAACTGCCGCGCTGCTCGTTGCCGAAATGTTCTTCTGCTTCACGGACTTCGGTGCGCTGGAGATGACGGATTTCCAGGGCAATCTTTTCGAGCGAAGCGGCGATCAGCGCCAGGACACTGAGGTACTGTGCGTGGCGATCGCGTTGGATGACCTGGGTAGCGATGGGTGTTACCTGCAAGCCGAGTTTCTGGCAGATTTTCTCTTCAATTTCGGGGCCTAGATGCGAAGCGTTACCGACGGCGCCGGAGATCTTGCCAAATTCCATGGTGTGGGCAGCGTCGCGGAAACGGGCGATATTACGCTGGTTTTCGGCGAACCAATTGGCGATCTTAAGACCGAAGGTAATAGGCTCGGCGTGAATGCCGTGGGTGCGGCCGATTTGCGGGGTGTGGCGGAATTCGTGAGCGCGAATGTCGAGGACTTCGCCGAAGATGACCAGGTCGCGTTCGATGAGATGTGAAGCGTCGCGGACGAGGAGGGCTTGAGCCGTGTCCACAACATCATTCGACGTCATTCCGTAGTGAAGCCAGCGCGCTACGTTTGGGTCGCCAATGGATTCAGCGACGGCCATGGTGAAGGCGATGACGTCGTGTTTTACGTGAGTTTCGATTTCGTTGATGCGGTCGGCGTCTACCTTGGCGCGGGAGCGGAGAATCGCAGCCGCATCCTTAGGCACGAGGCCGGCTTCTGCGAGGGTGTCGGCGGCGGCCAGTTCAACGTCGAGCCATTTCTGGTAGCGGTTGGCGTCGCTCCAGACGTGGCCCATTTCTTTGCGGGTGTAGCGTGGAATCACGTCGGTATCTCCCGTGCAAATCCTTTGTAATGATACGGTATTTTCGGGCCACTAGGCGAATCAGCGGCGAATCTGGCCGACCTAACCGGAGGGGGGCAAATCTGTCTAATCGTTGGAATGCGGGAAGGCGCCGGGATGGCTGAAGAGGTGGCGGTCAGCGATGCGATGGCCGTCGAGCGGACGCTCGGGGGCGATCGAGACGCTTATCGTGTGCTTGTAGAACGACACAGCCGAACGGTGTACCGGATGGCTTACCGGATGACGGGAAACGCGCACGATGCGGAAGAGGTTGTGCAGGAGTCGTTTTTGCGGGCTTATCAAAAGCTGAAGCAGTTTGCGGGGAACGCGAATTTCGGGACGTGGGTTTACCGGATTGCCGCGAATTATGCGATCGATCGGATTCGGCAACGAAACGCCGAAGAGGCGAGGCGTGAAAAGCCGGGCAAGGCGGGGCAGGACTCATTGGAAGTGGACCCGCTGAGCCAGGTCCAAGACGCTTCTCCTTCACCAGAACGGTTGGCAGGAAGCGCGCAACTGGCGGAGCGGATGAAGGTGGCGCTGGCGGAGTTGAGTCCGGCAGAGCGGACGGCAATCGTGATGCGGCATTGGGATGGTTGCGGAATAGAGGAGATTGCGACGGTGCTGAAGTTGAACTCGAACGCGACGAAGAATACGGTTTTTCGCGCGGTGCAGAAATTGCGGCGGGCGCTGACACCGTTTCTGGAAGGAAAAGAAGTTCGCGCGATGGGAACGGAAGGATGAGACACAGAACGGAAGAAGAGTTGATTGGTTACCGCGACGGAGACGCAAAGGAGCGCGAGGATATCACTGCGCACCTCAAGGAATGCAGCGAGTGCCGCGAGGAGTTGGCGCGCATCGAAGCCGTCTTCGAGGCGCTGGACGCGATGCCGATTCCCGATCCGGGGGAGGACTATGGGGAGCGGGTGTGGCAGTGGATTGCCCCGAGACTCGACGAACCGAAATCGCGTTGGTGGGATGCGTTTATTGTTCCACAGCGTTTGGTGGCGTTTGGCGGGGTGGTGGCGCTGGTGATTTTGGCGTTCGTGGCAGGGCGAATTACGCAACGGCCTGTACCACTGGGAGATCAGGCGGATGTAGCGAAAGTTCGGGAACGCGTGCTGGTGGTGGCAGTAGGGGAACATCTAGGACGCACGGAAATGGTGCTGATGGAATTGGAGAACGCGCCGGAACACAAGGGTCAGAAGACGATCAACATTTCGGAAACGCAGCGCCGTGCTGAAGATCTGGTGGAAGAAAACCGGCTGTACCGGCAGACGGCGCTGAAAGAAGGCGACCGGGCAATGGTGGGCACGCTGGATGAGCTGGAGCGGGTGCTGCTGGACATTGCGAACAGCCCGGAGGAAGTGACCCCGGCGGCATTTGAGACAATCCGGAAACGGATTGAGGCTCAAGGAATTTTATTCAAAGTGAGGGTAGTGAAGCAGGGGCTGGACGAGCGAAGGCTAAATCCTGAAGCGAAGCCAGCGGAAAACCAAGCGAAGGTTACGGAGAGGAAAAAAGTATGAGCCTGGATAGAACACTTTGGCGCGCGGGAATCGTTTGCTTCGCCGCAATGTTACTGATCCTCGGGAGCGGCACAGGAGCGCTGGCCGCGCAACAGGGGGCTGTCACGAACCAGCCGGCGGAGGCGCTGGATGAAGGTCAGGGCGAGAAACAACAGGCGGAGCGGGACCGTCAGGAGGAGGCGCGAGAGGCGGAGAAGGAACGAGCGGAGCGGATGCAGGAGTTGTATGACGAGGGCCGCGAAGCGTTGGATGAAGATGAATTCCGTCAGGCGGAGCGCTCGTTCACGGAACTGGTGAAACTGAACGGACCACAGACGGATGCGGCGCTTTATTGGATGGCCTATGCGCAAAACCGCGAGGGCAAGAAAGAAGCGGCGCTCGGAACGATTGCGGAATTGAAGAAGCGCTACCCGCAGAGCCGCTGGAAAAAAGACGGTGAGGCGCTGGAAATTGAGGTGCGGTCGGCGACGGGCGCGAAGTCTAATCCTGAGGCGCAGAATGACGAAGAGCTGAAATTGCTGGCCCTTCAGGGGCTGATGAACAGCAGTCCGGATAAAGCCATCCCGCTTGTGGAAGGGATTCTGAACGGAAATGGATCGCCGCGGGTGAAATCGAAAGCCCTGTTCGTGTTGGCTCAGAATGGATCGCCGCAGGCGGAAGAGGTGCTGGGAAAGATCGCGCGCGGCCAGAGCAATCCCGATCTGCAGAGGAAGGCAGTGTCCTATCTGGCCATGTTTGGGGGCAAACGCTCCGGAAAAATCCTGGCCGAGGTGTACACGAGCAGCAACGATCCGGAGATAAAACGGGCGGTGATCCGGAGCTACATCATTTCGGGGGATCGCGAACAACTTGCAGCGCTGGCCACGAGCGAACCGAATCAGGAGTTGCGGAAAGAGGCGATCCGGAATCTGGGAGTGATTGGCGGGCAGGCGGAGCTGCAACCCATGTATGCAAAGGAGGCGGATCGCGGGGTGAAAGAGGAGATATTGAACGCCTATTTTATCGGCGGAGATACCAAAGGCCTGATTGCGGTGGCAAGAGCGGAAAAGGATCCGGAGTTGAAGAAAAAAGCGGTGGAGAAATTGTCGCTACTGGGATCGAAGGAAGCGAACGAATATTTGATGGAATTGTTGCAGAAGTAAGGATGCGGGTTGTAGCTACAACGACTCATCTGTGAGGATCTGAAAAGTTGAGGTTCTTCGGGCATCCTCGTCGGATGCCCTCAGAATGACAAAACTACTATTTGATGATTTCATTTCGCGGGCCTCAGGGCAGACGGGGCCACTTGAAAGTGGCCGCTACGGGTTAGCGGAGGAAGTCTTCCAGTTGGGTGCGGGAGCCTGTCTGGGTGTCGCGGTATTTGACGATGACAGCGCAGGAGAGGGAGAGTCCCCATTTCTGGCCGGTGGGATGTAGCACACCGCGGGAGCCGGGGACGACGACCGCGTCTTCGGGGATGATCAAGGGCTTTTCGTCACTGGCAGAATAGACGGCGTCGCGCACAAGATCGTAGACAGGAATGGAGCGGTTGAGGATCACGCCAGTACCGAGGACGGCGCGGCGCTTAATGATGGTGCCTTCGTAGATTCCGGAATTCCCGCCAACCAGAACTTCATCCTCGATGATTACGGGAAGAGCGCCAACCGGCTCCAGGACCCCGCCAATCTGCGCGCCGGCGGAGATATGGCAATTGCGGCCAACCTGGGCGCAGGAGCCGACGAGGGCGTGGGAATCGATCATCGTGTCTTCGCCCACGTAGGCCCCCACATTGACGAACATCGGAGGCATGCAGATTACGCCGCGGGCGATGTGGACACCATCGCGAATGCTGGAGCCGCCCGGAACGATGCGAACTCCGTCCGCAACGGAAAAGGAATGGAGCGGGTAAGTGGATTTGTCGAAAAACGGGAGCTTAGAGGAATCGACGGACATATTGACGATGGAACCCATGCGGAAGCCGAGGAGAATTCCCTTCTTGACCCAGGGGTTTGTGCGCCAGCCGGTGGGGGAAGCGGAATCGGGTTCAGCCGCGCGAACTGCGCCGCGATTGAGGGCTTTCTTGAACGACAAAAAGAGCGAGTGATGCTCCGCCGTGTAGGCGGGCGGCGGAGCGTCAAAGAGAGCTTCAATTTGATCTTGCAACGTGGACTCTTTCGGCGAGATTGAGGGATTCGAGGACGGCGCGAACGCGCGCGAGATTTTCCGGTTTGGGCGCGACAAGCGGCAGGCGCCATACGGGTTGCAGCAGGCCCATCTCAGCGAGCGCGGCTTTCACGGGGATGGGATTCGATTCGACGAAGTTTATATCCATCAAAGCGAGATACTGGAAGTGGAGGCGGCGAGCTTCCACGAAATCGCCGGAGAGCGCGGAACGAACCAGCCGTGTCATTTCAGCGGGAATTTCATTGGAGGCGACGGAGATTAAGCCGCGTCCGCCGAGCGCAATCAGTGGAAGCGTGAGGGAGTCGTCGCCGGAGAGCACGAGAAAATCCTTGGGAACGAGGTTCAGGATGGCGCCCATCTGGGAGATGTTGCCGGAGGCTTCCTTGATGCCGATGATGTTGGGAATTTGCGAAAGGCGCAGGACGGTGGACGGCTCAATGTTGACGCCGGTGCGGCCCTGCACACTGTAGAGGATGATGGGGAGGTTGACGGCGGAGGCGATGGCTTTGAAATGCTGGAAGAGGCCTTCCTGGGTGGGCTTGTTGTAGTACGGAGTAACGGAGAGGATGCCGTCGGCGCCGAGTTGCTGGAGTTCGTTGGCGAGGGCGATGACTTCAGCGGTGTTGTAGCCGCCTGCGCCGGCGAGGACGGGGACTTTGCCCTTGGCGACTTCGAGAGTGAGTTCGACGACGCGGAGATGCTCGGCATGGCTGAGCGTGGGGCTTTCACCGGTGGTGCCGCAGGGAACGAGAAAGTTGATGCCCGCGTCGATCTGGCGCTTGACGAGAGAGCGGATGGCGGCTTCGTCAAGCGAGCCGTCGGGGCGGAATGGGGTTACGAGTGCGGTGCCGGTGCCGGTAAACATGGGTTGCTCCTTTTTCTAAAGCGTAAATCAAGATTGCCAAAATTGGTAATTCTGGCCGGTCTGAAGTCCGGCCACTACATGGAACTTTTTGGTGCCCCCAGCTCGGTGACTATATCGCGAAATTCGTAGACGCCTTTTTTTTGTTGCAGCCAGCGGGCGGCTTCGAGGGCGCCATGGGCGTAGCCTTCGCGGCTGCGGGCGGTGTGGCGCAAGGTGATGGTGTCGGCGGTTGAGTCGAAGCCGATTTCGTGCGTGCCGGTGTGGGAGCCGGCGCGATTGGCGGCGAGACTCAGGGGGCGGGAATAGCCGGCGGCCTGGATTTCTTCGGCTAGCTTTTTCAGCGTGCCGGAGAGGGCGTCTTTTTTCGCGGAATGATGGATTTCCCAGCACCAGGCTTCGTATTCGGGATGCTTTGAAAGCAGGGTTGCGGCGCGGGTGACAATCTGGAAGAAAAGATTCATCCCGATAGAAAAATTCGGGCCATAGAGCAGCGCTGAGCCGGCGGCTTCAACGGAGTTGCGAATTTGCGGCAGGTGATCGTACCAGCCGGTGGTACCGCAGACGGTGCGAACACCGAGAGCGGCTAGGCGTGGCAGATTCTCGGGTGCGGCGGCGGGGGTGGAGAATTCGATGGCGGTTGTGGCACCGGCGAGCGATTCGCGGGAAAGCGAGGAAACGTTGGCGCTGGTGAAACGGGCGACGACATGAAAGCCGTGCTGCGGGGCGAGCTGCTCGACTAAGCGTCCCATTTTGCCGTGGCCGACGATAGCTAGGGGGATACTCATGCGGGCGGGGCTCCGGTGGTGAGAAGTTGGCGAACCATGCGGGCGTAAATATCCACGGAACTGGTGAGCTCGGATTTTGGGATGCGTTCTTCGGCGGTGTGGGCGACGTGGATGCTGCCTGGGCCGATGAGAAAGGGCTGGCCCCAGGAGCCATCGAAGCTGGGGATATCGGTGGTGAAAGCCACGATGGTTGTGGGGAGATCGAGAAGCGGCGAAAGATGTACGGCGGGAGTGAACAGAGATTCGCGGGCTTCGATTTTGTGTGCGGCGGCGATGCGTGCTACGGCGGCGCGAGTGGAAGCGGGATCGCCGACAAGACGGAACATGATTTCAGAGCTGGCTTCGTCCGCGATGACGTTGGGAGCGCGACCCCCGGAAATAGTGCCGATGTTTAACGTGGACGGGCCGAGTACAGAATCGGTCGGCAAGGGAAACGCACGGATTTCCTGCAGCGCATCGAGTAGAGAGTGGATTGCCGAGTGGCCCAGATGCGGATATGCGGAGTGGGCGAGTTTGCCTTGTGAGATGAGTTCGTAGCGGAGAGCGCCTTTGGAGCCGAGGGCTAGATGATTTTCGGTGGGTTCGCCGTTGATGAGGAAGCGCGAGCCGCGGGGAGAGGCAGCGGCAGTGATGGCGCCGATGCTGCTGCGTTCTTCGCCAACGACGAAGAGGAGCGCAAAATTGCGGGTGCCGGAGGCGAGAAGCGATTCAGCGGCGGCAATCATGGCGGCGATGATGCCCTTGGCGTCGCAGGAGCCACGGCCGTGGATGTGGGTGGCGTCTTCGCGCGATGGGAAGAAGGGCGGAACGGTGTCCATGTGGGTGGAGAGGGTGACGTGGGGTTCGCCGAAGGAGATGAAAAGGTTGTCGCGATCGGGCTCGGCGGCGAGGCGATCGAGGCGTGCATTGTATTTTGTTTCCAAACGAGAGAGGTAAGCGTAGAGATAGTCCGCCACCGACTTTTCTTGACCTGTCGTGGAGTCGATGTCCACCAACGCGCGCGTTAATTCGAAGAGGTGCATGGTCGTTTTAGCAAATTGGAGGGAGCATTCAGAAAGGACGGAACCGCGAGCAAACCCCGTGGCAGCCACCTCTCGATAGCGCTCCACCCGTAAATACGGATGACAGTGAACCGGCCTTAGACCGTGTTCCCCAACCGCTGGGAGATCGGAAACCGCAGCGATTTCGGCGGACTTTGAAACCTGGCCCCTTTCTCCGGAGTGCCCAAACCGAATTGGGACAAAGCACCCGGTTACTCATGGCCGCCGCACCTCTACCAAGAACGATAAAAGAGTAAAGGAAAAAGGGGAAGGGTGCCATGCGAATTTTTCGGGGGAATGGAGGAGAGAAAAATTGGGATTCTCACGGGAAAACGAAGAGAATGTCCTACGGCGCTCGAATATCAAAGCCCTGTTACCCAGCGCTTACGCGCTGGGCTAACTTCTGCCGCGCCTCTGGCGCTAAAAGATAAAGGCGACCTATAGTTCGAGGGGTTTTAGAGGGATGTGCTGAGAGGCGATTAGGAGTTCGCCGGTGAAGGGGGATTCGGAGGGGCGGCGGTGCAGTGCTTCTTCGGCGGAGAGGAGGACGAGGTCGGGATTGTTGTTTTCCTGGGAGACGTGGGCGAGGACGAGGTGACGGACGCAGGAATCGAGGCCTTCGGGGTCGGCGAGAAATTCGCTGACGGCGTGATTGGAGAGATGGCCGGTGCGCGAGAGAACGCGCTGCTTGACGACCCAGGGATATGGGCCGACCTTGAGCATGTCGAGATCGTGATTGGACTCGAGGATGAGGCAATCGGTCTGGCGGAGATGGACTCGGACGTGGTTTGGCAGGTAGCCGAGATCGGTGCAGATGGCGACCTTGGTGCCGTTGGTGCGGAAGGTGAAACCGACGGGATCGGCGGCGTCGTGAGGGATGGCGAAGGCATGGACGTCGATGTTGCCGATGGTGAAACTCTGGCCGGCTTGGATGGACTCCACGCCGCGGAGGCGTTTGCGGAAAGTGTCGGGGAGGATGCGCTGGAGGGCGTCCATGGTGGGCTGGGTGACGTAGAGCGGGGGTTTCCAGAGGCCGAGGACTTGCGGGAGGCCGTTGCAGTGATCGGTGTGTTCGTGGGTGATGAGGACGGCGTCGAGACGATCGAAATCGCAGCCGATGGCGGCGAGGCGGGCCAGGGTTTCGCGTTTTCCGAGGCCGGCGTCAACGAGGATGCGGGTTGTTTCTGTTTCGAGCAGAGTTAAATTGCCCGAACTGCCAGAGGCGAGGATGGAGACGCGCAGACCGATCGGAGATTCTCCCAGTGAAACCTTGCAAATAATGGCAGAGGGGAAGGAGCGCGTCAACGGCGAACGAGATTTTTCGGCGAGGCGGTGTGGAAGATTTCGGTGAGCGAGGTAACCGCGGGCAGGACTATGAAATCATTTTGGATTGTCGAGGCCGATGTCGGAAGGCTGAAGACCCGCTTGCGCCAGAAAAGCGTCCTGGGCACGGCGGGTGACGCTGTAGGCCTTGAGGAATTGCGAATAATTTTCGCGAGACTTATACAGTTTTTCCTTGAAAACAGCGAAGTTCACGGAATCCTTGAACGTGACATTGCCGGGGTTGTAGGAATAGGAGCCCTGGTGCGCGAGGGAAAATTTGTAGAGATCGATGGCGCTGAACACCCACTTGTGCTCCAGTGACGAAACTGAATTCTTCGCGGTTAGATTTTTGGGCGCGGTGTCGTTAAATCCAGCCAGGAATTCCCGCTTCTCGCGATCGGTCGCATCAACCTGGGCCACATAGCCGGGCACTTTGGCGAAGACCGGTTGGATATCGGCGTATTTATCAGCGACGGCAAGGCGCTGGTCCAGGGCATTCAGCATCGCTTGGATCGATTGGGCGTCTCGAAAAGAAGCGGGGGAGTAAAGCGGTTGGAGGTCATTGTCCAGTTTTGAAACGTCGTCGATGTATTGACGGTTGCGGGAAATCACCTCCGTGTAGAAGGGACGGAGGGCCAAGTCCCACTTGTCGAGATTGGCCGTCGAGGGATTCTTTATCACCTGTGTAAGGCTTTGGATTCGGGCAGGGTCCGGTTTGAGGTGAGGCGTCGGTTTTGAGAGACTCATGAGCCCAAGCAGGAAGCCGGGTCCAACAATCGCGAGGAATTTGACGGACGATCTCACCCGTTTTTTGTGAATCACGGCGAAAATTATCAAGATTACAACCGCCCAGAAATATGTGCTCATCCACTCGCCGCTGAAGTAGGCGGGACTTGCCAGCGGGTTGGCGGCTTTGTCCCTTGAAATCGAAAGAGAACTAAAACCGAAGAGGCAGAGCATTGACAAAGATAGAGCGGATGCGGTCAGCCAATCCGTTGGGACAGAGGTTGCGGGAATTGAGGCAGGTGTGCGCCGCGCGTTGCCGCACCACGGGCAATCGATGAAGCCGTCGGGGATGACTTTTGCGCACTGTTGGCAGTTCATGGTATCCGGCCAATTCGGAGGCACGATGCTAACAGAACAACAGAAAATGCAAAAGTTGAGGGTGGATGCGTTAATCGAGGAGAGGGTATTCACAAGCACAACAGGTTAGAACCTCAACGCTTCACAGGATGAGTTTGCGATGGTTGAGGGAGTGCCCAACTGCGCAAAAACTGACAAAGTAGGATAATTCGGGTGGACGTCTTCCGAGTGGATAGGAAATGAACCTGAGCGCTCAAGTTGGACAAGCCGGATACGGAATCGTTCCTGGCATCGTAGGCGAATCGGAGACACGAAGTCTTCTCTGGGATTTAGACGGATCGGGTTTGCCAAGGAGCCGGGCTGGCATTCGGCATCTTATGAGTCACCCGGCAGTTTCTCGGATTGCCCATTCGGAAAACGTGCTCGCTACAGTTAAGGGAATTCTGGGGGAAAGGGCGATTCCCTTTCGCGCAACTCTGTTTGACAAGTCCCCCGCATCAAACTGGCTTGTTATGTGGCATCAGGACACCGCTCTCCCCTTGCTTGGCAAAAAGGAATCGGAAGGGTGGGGGCCGTGGTCGGTGAAGGATGGCGTAACCTACGCTCACGCACCCGCGAAAGCTTTGGAAAAGGTGCTAGCGGTTCGCCTGCATCTCGACGATTCAAATCTGCGAAACGGACCTCTGCGAATCCTGCCGGGAACCCACAATGCAGGAGTACTGACGGACGACGAGATTCACGAACTATCGGGAAAGATTCAAGCGGTGGAATGCCCGGTTCCGCTAGGCGGAGCAATTCTCATGTGCCCTCTTATAGTGCATGCGTCTTCAAAATCCACGAGTGATGATCCACGGCGAGTGCTCCACATTGAATATGCAAGCGAGAAAGAAATCCTGCCAGGCATGACGCTCGCAATTGCCTAGTTTCAAGCCTAGGGAATATTCAAAACTTAGCAGGCGAGGCGGGCGCGGTCGAGCTTGAAGCCGTTGGTGGGACCGAGGACGGTGACGGCGATTTTTTCGGGTTGAAAGAACTGGTTGGCGAGGGCCTGGAGCTGATCGCGGGTGACGGCTTCGATAGCAGCGAGGATTTCGTCGAGCGTGGAGAAGCGGCCGAAGTAGAGTTCCTGGCGGGCGAGGTTCGACATGCGGGAACTGGTGGATTCGAGCGAGAGCATGAGCGAGCCCTTGAGGTGGTTCTTGGCGCGCAGGAGTTCTTCCTCGGTGACCGGGGATTCCTTCATGGAGCGGAATTCCTTGATGGTCATATCAACGACCTGGCCAACGGTTTCCTTGGCGGTGCCGGCGTAAACGCTGAGGATGCCCGCGTCGGAATAGGGGGTGAGTTCGCTGAAGACGGCATAAGCGAGGCCCTGCTTTTCGCGAATATTCTGGAAGAGACGGGAGGACATGCCGCCGCCGAGAAGGTTATTGAGGACGGCCGCAGCAAAGCGGCGTTCGTCGGCAAGGGCGATGGAAGGAACGCCGATGCAGACGTGAACCTGTTCGAGGTCGCGCTTGGTTTCAAGAACGATGGGCGCAGCCGTGGAAGGAATGGGATCGTCGGGGTTGTAACGCGACGGCGGAAGTTTCCCGAATTCCTTTTCGACAAGGTCGAGAACTTCCTGGTGAGTGATGTGGCCGGCGGCGGTGACAAGAAGATGATCGGGGGCGAACCAGTCCTGGAAACGGGTGCGCAGGGGTTCGCGCTCGAATTTACGGACGGTGTCCGGGGTGCCGAGGATGGGACGGCCGAGGGAATGCTCTGGCCAGAAGCCGCGGGTGAAGATGTCATGGAGAAGGTATTCCGGGTTGTCCATGTCCATCTTGATTTCTTCAAGGACGACCTGCCGTTCTTTCTTTACGTCTTCGGAATCGAATTTAGGGCGAAGGACAAGATCGGAGAGGACGTCGAAGGCGATGGGGAGATGCGCGTCGAGGACCTTGGCGTTGAAACAGATCTGTTCCTTGGAGGTGAAGGCATCGAGCATGCCGCCGACGGAATCCATTTCGCGGGCGATGTCTTCGGCGGAACGGCGTTCGGTGCCCTTGAAGACCATGTGCTCGAGGAAATGGGCGGTGCCATTTTCGGCGGGGGTTTCGCGGCGGGAGCCGTGGCGAACCCAGATGCCGACGGAGACGGAACGGACGTGTTGCATGGTCTCAGTGATAACGACGAGGCCGTTGGGAAGTGCGTGACGTTGGATATCGCGCGCGTTGGAGACCATAGTGGTCATGCAGGTATTGTGGCATAGGGTGGAGTAAGTGGCGAGTGGCGAGTGACGAGTAGCAGCAGAAAGGACAAATTCACTATTTTCTGCAATTTGGGGGATGGCTTGCCGAGGGCAGGAAATGGGCGAAACCCGGGCCCGGGTGAGAGAATAAAGGGAGCGAGGGGAAAGAGCTTGGAATTGCTGGGGAAAAGCCGGGAAGAACTGAAGGCGTACTGCGCGGGGTTGGGTGAGCCGGCTTATCGCGCGGACCAGATTTATCACTGGTTGTACGCCGAGCGGGAGTTTTCCGTTGAGGGGTGGAGCAATCTGCCGGCGGCGCTGCGGGAAAAGCTGAAGCGGGAGGCAGTGGTGACGTTGCCCCTGGTGCAACAGAGGTATGTGTCGACGGATGGATCGGTGCGGTATCTGTTTGGGCTGGCGGCGCAGGAAGAAAAATTGCTAAGGAAGCCGGCGGCGGTGGAAGCGGTGTTCATGCCGAGCGGGGGGCGGCAGACGATCTGCATTTCGACGCAGGCGGGTTGCGCGGTGGATTGTCAGTTTTGCCTGACGGCGCAATTGGGGTTGATCCGGAATTTGACGGCGGGAGAGATGGTGGCGCAGGTTTTGATGCCGTTGAAGGAGATGGAGCAGAAAGAAACGGACGGTCAGAGCGGTGCCGCGGATAAACGGCCCGCCTCGGAAGGCGGGCCCTATATCTCGGAGGATTCTTCGAGTGGATTAGCGGCGAGGACGAATGTGGTTTTGATGGGGCAGGGCGAGCCGCTGCTGAATTTTGAGAATGTGATGGGGACGCTGCGGATTCTGCTGGATGCGGAGGGCGTGGGGCTCTCGCCGAAGCATGTGACGCTTTCGACGAGCGGGATTGTGCCGGGAATTGAGCGGCTGGGGAAAGAAGAAGTGCGGCCGAAGCTGGCGATTTCTCTGAATGCTTCGTGCGACGAGCAGCGGGACGTGCTGATGCCGATCAACAAAAAATATCCCCTGAAGGCGTTGATGGAGGCCTGCCGGAATTACCCGCTGCGGAACTGGGAGCATTTGACATTTGAGTACGTGATGCTTGGCGGCGTGAATGATGCGGCGGAGGATGCGCGGAGAGTGGTGCGCTTGCTGGCGCCGCTGACGCGCGTAAAAGTGAACCTGATTCCGTGGAATCCGGGGGAATTGCCGTACAAGGAGTCGAGCGCGGAAACGATTGAGGAGTTCCGGCGAATTTTGGTGGAGAAAGGAGTGCCCGCGTTTGTGCGGTATTCGAGGGGACGGGATGTGATGGCGGCTTGCGGGCAGCTGGCGCTGAAGGAAGTGCAGGGTACGGGAGGGGCGCTGACGGTTTTGGGGTAGGGGACGGAGCAAACGGGTGCAGGCAAAAGTTTTCGGAAAAATTTTGCGTTGAGGTCCTTCGGCTATCCTCGTCGGATAGCCTCAGGAAGACAACTGCTAATTTTTGCGGGTGGGGCGGAGGCCGATGGCGGACATCAGGCGGCCGGAGAGAGGGCCTTCGCGGCGGTGGCTGAAGAGCAAGCTGGTGTGGCAGGCGGTGCAGAGGTCGCTGACGTAGATATTCTTGGCTGGCAGGCCGGCAGCCGTGAGTTGCGAGCGGTTGGCCTTGCGAAGGTCGAGATGGACGTTTTTCGGGGGTGGCTGGTGGCCGGGCGGCTTCATGTTAAGCCACTGGAGCGGATTGGGTTCTTCGCCGGAGCGGGGTTCATCGAAATAGTCGGCGGCATCGGCGAATTGCGCGGTGAATTTGGTGACGAAGTCAGCGGCCACTTCGTAGCAGCAGGGGCCGATGGAAGGACCGATCGCGGCGAGGAGATCTGACGGATTGCAACCAAATTCGAATTGCATTCGGCCGACGGCTTTCTGGGTGATGCGGGCGAGGGTGCCTCGCCAACCGGCGTGAATAGCGGCAACGGCTCTTTTTTTTGGATCGACCAGAAGAATCGGTACGCAATCGGCGGTCTGGATGGCCAAGAGCAGTCCGGGTTGATCCGTAGAGGATGCGTCGCCTTTGCAGGGCTCGGTGGCCGGCCCCGGGAACACCCGAATTACATCCGAGTGGATCTGCTTGAGTGGAACGAGATCGAGATCGGCGGCACCGAGAGCAGACTGGAAGCGGCGGCGATTTTCGAGGACGTTTTCGCGGGCGTCCCATTCCATGAAGCCGAGGTTGAGGACTTTTTCGGATTCGAGAGGGCTGACGCCACCCGGGCGGGTGCTGAAGCCGTGAACCAGCCAGGGAAACTTTAGGAGAGGGTCGAGTTCAAGAATCTGGAGACCGCGGGATTTGCGGAGGCGCCACGGGGCAGCAACGCGGGGAATGGGAGGCGTCGGGGGCGCAGGTTGACCGGGGCGACGACGACGCTTGTAAGTTTTTCTGGTAGCCACAATCAGACCAGTATAATCGCAACAGCACGAACGGAAAAATCGCAAGGGTGGCAACCGGGCAGAATCGGCCGCACAGGGGAGCCAATGATTGTCGGCATGGGCATTGACGTGGCGGAAGTACCTCGGATTCAGGCGGTGATTGAGTCGCAGAGGGACAGGTTTCTGCGGCGGGTGTTTACGCTGGATGAAGTGGCGTATTGCGAACAGTTCAAGAACAAATATGAGCGGTATGCGGGGCGATTTGCGGTGAAAGAGGCGGCAATGAAGGCGCTGGGGACGGGCTGGAGCCGCGGCGTGCGTTGGGTGGACGTGGAAGTGGTGAGACAACGTGGCGGGCGGCCAAGCCTGGCGCTGAAAGGCGAGGCTAAGAAGATTGCGGATGGGATGGGCGTGAAGAACATCGCGGTCAGCATTACGCATACGTCGGAGCAGGCGATCGCGCAGGTGATCTTCGAAGGTTAATGGAGGATATCACCTTCCATGGAACACTTTTCACCAACTAAATTTGATTCCCTCGTTCGTCAGATATCGATGTGCTTGACGAATATTTTGGTCGACCTCAATCAGCGATTGTGACGAACCCCCTCTCTCGTTTCGTTCATAGACATCCTCGTCTAACCGGCTCAGGGCGTTCAGAGCTGAATACACAACTCCGTTGCAATCCTTCAACTGGCGCAGGTATTGCTCAAGATAAGAGACATAAAGCAATTTCAGCTTCGAATCTTTAGTCATCATCAAGCATTGCAAAATCTGATCAACATAGCGGGGCTCAGAGCTTCTCTTTAATGCAGCCAAAAGCGCAACCTTTAGCTCCTCAGCCTCCTCGAGCGATACAACCATGGCGTCAATCTCGGGGTAGCCCGAGTTGTAAACTGTGAAGCTAGCTTTTGCAATGTAATCCCCAGCAATCCTAATCCAATCCTCAAGATCCTCGGAGGTTTTCGCCGCCTGAATTTTGTTCAATATCTCCCGGACCGAGTTGATCATAATTTCTCTCCCAGAATAATCTTTCCAGAACTATCTAATTTCAAATTCATTTCACGGAGGAGGGAGGGACCGAGTGCGTCCTTACGGGTACATCAGAGAATGCAATAGGAACGGCGTGGAGGCACGCGTCATCTGGTCGCGTGACAACGGCATTAAGGAATTGGTTTGGGGGAAGATCTACGGGCAATCGGACCTGGAGGTAATTTTCGGAAAGAGCTGGAGTCGAGGGGAAATCGTCGTCAGTGTCCCGGCGCAATGTGATGACACGGAGAGTACGGCCGACCTGGGCGCGGCGGAAGGCTGCGGATTTGGAATCGGAGAGAGAACGTAATTCGCGAGCGCGAGTTTTGATGATGTGGCCGGGGACTTGGCCGGGGAGCGAGGCGGCTTTGGTGCCGGGGCGCTGGGAGTAGGAAAAAACGTGCAGGTAGGTGAACGGGCGCGTAGAGATGAAATCGAGGGTTGCGGCATGGTCGGCCTCGGTTTCTCCAGGAAAGCCGGTGATGACGTCGGCGCCGATGGCGGCGTTGGGCAGACGGTCGTGGATGAGTTCGACGCGGCGGGCGTAATGTTCAGCGCGATACCAGCGATGCATGGTGGCGAGGATGCGATCAGAGGCGGATTGCAGCGGCATGTGGAAATGCGGCGCGATGCGGTCGTTGGATGCGAAGAAGTCTATGAGATCGTGCGTTACGTCAAGCGGCTCGATGGAGCTGATGCGGAGACGCTGGACGGAAGTTTCGCCGAGTACCCGGCGGAGCAAGTCGAGAAACTCAACGCGTGGGGTGAGGTCGCGGCCGTTGGTGCCGAGATTGATGCCGCTGAGCACGATTTCGAGAAACCCGGAATCCACGAGGCGCTGGATTTCTGAGAGGACGGTGGGTGGAGCAAGGCTGCGGGACTTTCCGCGGACGAATGGGATTACACAGAAGGAGCAGCGGGAGTTGCAGCCGTCCTGGATTTTCAGCGTGGGGCGGGTGTGATTCCCTTCCCCGCCGAGAACGGGGGCAACGAGAACGTCGGTCAGGTCAAATATGTTGCCGGTGAGGATCGGCGCCGGGTGAACGGGAAAATGCTCCTTCGCGGATCGAGCGGGCGGAGCCCCTCCGTTGTCGGGGTAAACAAGCTCCGCCCCCGCAATTTCGTTTTCCGTGCTGCGCGGCTGCGGAAGCGGATTGATGGAGTGGAGGAGCTTAGGGATTTGGGGTTTGTGAGAGTTGCCGACGACGAAAGAAACGCCGGGGAGAGCGGCAATTTCTTCGGGGGCGCGCTGGGCATAACAACCCGTTACGAGGATTCGCGTGGCTGGATTGGCGGCGTGGATTTTGCGGATGGCGTCACGGGCCTGGGCGTCAGCGGCGGCGGTGACGGTGCAGGTGTTAAGAACGACGACGTCGGCTGCGGAAGAATCGGGCGCAACAACGCAACCCTGTTCGCGCAGTTGCCGCTCGATGGCCGCGCCGTCGGCCTGGGTGGCACGGCAGCCGAATTGTTGGATAAAAAAAGTGCTCATGGGAGAACGACGCCCGGGTTCTATTTAAACATACGCGGGCAAAGCGTCACAGCCAGGTTGGAGGGAGTAACGCTTTACGGCGGGTTGTGGGGCCTATACAATTTTAGGCTTCCATGACCCATACGCGAAGAAACGCATCCCAACTGAATGATCCGAAAGTTTCCGTGGTGATTCCGGTTTACAACGAAAAAAACACCATTTGCGAAATCCTGCGCCGAGTGGAAGAGACCGACATGCGCAAGGAAATCGTGGTGGTGGACGATTGTTCAAAGGATGGAACGCGGGAGATTCTGCTGGCGCTGGCGGAGCGGCAGGGCCGAGGTGAACCGCAAGCTCCTGCGAGCGATGGCGAGGACCCGATCGAGCTGGGGAACCTCCGATTCTTTTTTCAGGGGCAGAATCAGGGCAAGGGAGCGGCCTTGCGGCGGGGCTTTGCGGTAGCTACAGGAGACATCGTCCTGGTTCAGGATGCGGACCTGGAATACGACCCGCGGGATTATCCAAAGCTGCTGGAGCCGATCGTGGAAGGGCGAGCGGATGTTGTGTATGGCTCGCGTTTTCTGGGCGGGCCGCAACGCGTGCATTACTTCTGGCACTATGTGGCCAACAAGGTGTTGACGCTGCTTTCCGATATTTCGACGAACCTGAAGTTGACGGACATGGAGACGTGCTACAAGGTGTTCCGGCGCGAAGTGCTGAAGGATATTCAGTTGAAATCGAACCGGTTCGGGTTCGAGCCGGAGATTACCGCGAAGATCGCCAAGGGAAAGTGGCGAATTTATGAAGTGCCGATCAGCTACGCCGGGCGGACGTATGAAGAGGGAAAGAAAATCACGTGGAAAGACGGAGTGCAGGCATTGTGGTGCATTATTCGGTTTAAGTTTGGAGATTAGAAAAGCGGCTCACGGACGTCAGTCCACAGCTGACAGCGCTTCGAACGCAGTATTCCAGTTTGATCTCATGGAAAAGCGATTTCCCCCTAGGCAACACGAGGCGTGAATGAGCACACCGAAAACATGTCAGCGGAACCTGAGTAAGAACGGCCCGCCTCAGAAGGCGGGCCCTACAAGCTAGTGTCAGGCCTGCGAGAGGCGGCGCTGAAAGGTCAGCAGGATTAAGTCGGCGCGACGGCGGACGCCGAATTTGTTGAGCAAGTTGGAAACGTGGAACTTGACGGTGCGTTCCGCAATATTGAGTTTGCTGGCGATTTCCTTGTTGGAAAGATTCTCGAGAAGCGAATCGAGAACTTCCTGTTCGCGACGGCTGAGGTTGGTGACAGAGTCGGTCTTCAGGCGGCGTCCCTGGCTGGTGAGAATCGAGTCGACGAAGCCGGAGAGGACCGAGCGCGGAACCCAGAAGCCGCCCTGGGAAACCAGCGGTAGTGCGCGGGAGAGCTGGTCGCGAGCTTCCGCGTAAGTGAGAATTCCCTTTACACCCAGACGGAGCAACGAGAAGCAGTTGGCTTCGTTGATGGCGTCGCCAACGACGATGAGCCGCGCATCCGTGTGGCGCTCCAGGATATTTGTCAGCAGCGCGCCGGTGGCCTGGCGAGCGGCGTGAGCGTCCACGACGTAGACCTGAGCGATCGGAGGCTCAAAGTTGCGCAAATCGGGAGCCAGGGTGGATTCGAGTTGTTTGGCGATGACTTTGAATTGGGGAGCCTTGCCCAGCAGGCGCTCGAATTCGGAGAGCACCAGGGGGTGCGGCGAGAGCAGACAGACGGTCAGTTTGGAAGCCATAGTTTTCGTAGCCACTGTACTTGAGGGTAGAGAAACCCGAGCTTTCGGGCAAGGACCTTGGGGGCAGATGTTCACGAATTGTTACTGACAGTTAAGGCGTGTTTTCCGGGGGTTGGGGCGGGGTGGCTGCCCGTTCGATGGGAAGGGGTTCGTTTCCCCGGGAAACACCGTAAAATGAAGGGATACCCCACAGGCGCTGGAACGGGCCTTGAAGCAGGCGAAAGAGGCGGTAAGTGCGGGACCTGAACCAATCGGACAAGGCGTTACGGGAGTTGCTGGCAGAACGCATCCTGGTGCTGGATGGCGCCATGGGTACCATGCTGCAGCAACGGGACTTAACGGCAGCCGATTTCGGAGGCGCGGCACTGGAGGGCTGCAATGAGAATCTGGTGCGAACCCGGCCGGACGTGGTGCTGGACATCCACCGCAAATATTTTGAGGCCGGGGCCGACATTGTGGAGACCGACAGCTTTGGGGGAACGCCTCTGGTTTTGGCCGAGTACGGATTGCAGGCGGACGCGCTGGAGCTGAACAAACGGGCCGCAGCGCTGGCGCGCCAGGCCGCGGAAGAGTATTCGACGCCGGGGAGGCCGCGGTTTGTGGCCGGGTCGATGGGGCCGACGACGAAGGCGATTACCGTGACCGGCGGGGTCACTTTCGAGGGCCTGCTGGATTCTTACTATGTGCAGGCGAAGGGATTGATTGAAGGCGGCAGCGATCTGCTGCTGGTGGAAACTTGCCAGGACACGCGAAACATCAAGGCGGCGATTCTGGCAATACAAAAACTGTCCAAGGAAATCGGGATGCGAGTTCCCTTCTTGGTTTCTGTGACGATCGAGCCGATGGGGTCGATGCTGGCGGGGCAGACTGTGGAAGCGATGTGGGCGTCGCTGCGGCACGCGCGCCCGTTGGCGTTCGGGATGAACTGCGCGACGGGGCCGGAGTTCATGACCGATCACATCCGGACGTTGAGCACGGTCACCGGAGAATTTGTGTCGTGCTATCCGAATGCGGGCCTGCCCGACGAAGAAGGAAAGTACCTGGAAACACCGACGTCGCTGGCGGCGCAGCTGGAAAAATTTGTGAACCACAGCTGGCTGAACGTGGTGGGCGGTTGCTGCGGAACGACGGAGAAGCACATCCGGGCAATTGCTCAGATGGTGGACGGGAAGAAGCCCCGAATTCGACCTGGTGAGGCGCACCGGGCGATCTATTCGGGCATCGAGACCATTGAGGCGGATGATTCGACGCGGCCGCTGCTGGTGGGCGAGCGGACGAACGTGATTGGCTCGCGTCTTTTCAAGAACCTGGTGGCGGAAGAAAAGTGGGAAGAGGCCACGGAAATCGCGCGCAGGCAAGTGAAGGGCGGGGCGCACATCGTGGATGTCTGCCTGCAAAGCACAGAACGCGATGAGAGGAAAGATATCGAGCCGTTCTATGAAAAGCTGATCCGGAAGATCAAGGCTCCGGTGATGATTGACACGACGGATCCGACGGCGGTGGCACTGGCGCTGACGTACTGCCAAGGCAAAGCAATCATCAACTCGATCAACCTGGAAGATGGAGAAGAGAAATTCGAAAAGGTGGTGCCGATTGCGCATGATTTCGGCGCCGCAATCGTGGTGGGCTGCATTGACGAAGACCCGGTGCAGGCGCAGGCGTTCACGCGAGAGAGAAAACGTGAAATAGCAAAGCGGTCGTATGAGTTGCTAACCAAGAAATATGGGATGGCGCCGGAAGATATTATTTTTGACCCTCTGGTCTTTCCGTGCGCGACGGGCGATGAGAACTACATCGGTGGGGCCGTGGAAACGATGGAGGGCATCCGGTTGATCAAGGAAGCGTTGCCGGATACGCGGACGATTCTGGGAATTTCGAATGTGTCGTTCGGATTGCCCGCAGGCGCGCGCGAAGTGGTCAACTCCGTCTTTTTGTACTACTGCACAAAAGCCGGGCTGGACCTGGCGATTGTGAATTCAGAGAAACTGGAGCGGTTCGCTTCGATTCCGGAGCACGAACGGCGGCTGGCGGAGGACCTGCTGTTTCAGCACAAGCCGAAGGATTTGCCAGCAGGTCATCCGCGAACGGAATTGTTGCGCGAGGTGCCGGAGGATTGGCGGAAACAGAGCAAGGAACAGAAGGCGGCGATCAATCAATTTCACATCGCGGCGATTACGGAACACTTCCGCACGACGAAAAAGAAAGAAAAAGCGGCGGGAGAACAATTACCGCTGGATGAGCGGCTGGGAAATTACATTATCCAAGGAACGCGGGATGGCTTGATTGCGGACCTGGAGCGCAAGCGGGCCGAAGGCGTGGCGCCGCTGGACATCATCAACGGGCCGCTAATGACGGGAATGGCGGAGGTGGGAAGACTTTTCAACGCCAACGAACTGATCGTGGCGGAGGTGCTGCAATCCGCCGAGGCGATGAAGGCGGCGGTGGGCCACCTGGAACAGTTCATGGAGAAGGCCGACACGGCGAAACGCGGAAAAGTGGTGCTGGCTACCGTGAAGGGAGACGTGCACGACATCGGGAAAAACCTGGTGGAAATTATTTTGAAAAACAACGGGTTCGACGTGGTGAACCTTGGGATCAAGGTGCCGCCGGAAGCGCTGATCAAGGCATTCCAGGCCCACAAACCGGACGCAATCGGACTATCCGGGCTGCTGGTGAAGAGCGCGCAGCAGATGATCATTACCGCGAGTGACTTGAAGGACGCGGGGATCGATGTGCCGCTGCTGGTAGGCGGTGCGGCGTTAAGTGCGCGATTCACGGAACAGAAGATCGCACCGAGTTACCAGAGCGCGGTGTGTTATGCGAAGGATGCGATGACGGGGCTGCGGCTGATGAATGAGTTGATGGATCCGGCGACGCGCGCGCGGGTTATCAGCGAACACACGAGTTCCGGCAATGGCGTGAGTGTGGCGACGACGGTAAAGGTGGCGGAAAAGCCGGCGGTTGCGCGGTCACCCAAAGTTCGCAGGGATTTGCCGATTCCAGAAGTGGCCACGCTGGAGCGAAAGGTGCGGCTGGTGCCGGACTTGCGCGAGCTTTGGAGTTATGTCAGCCCATTCATGCTGTATGGAAGGCACATGGGTTATCGCGGCGATTTCGAAAAGCACCTGGCGGCGCGGGAAGCGAAAGCGGTGGAGTTGTACAACGAGATGGAAGAGGTGAAGAACGAAGCCGCGGGATTCATGAAGGTGCGCGCGGTATGGCAGTTTTTCGAGGTGGAAGCGGAGGGTGAGGCGCTGCATCTTTATGCGCCGGGCGCGAAGGCGCCGGTTCACACGTGGAAGTTCAAACGGCAGAAGGCCGGAGACCAGCTCTGCCTGAGCGATTACGTTCTGGATCCGAAAGACGGAAAGCGGGACCACGTGGCTGTGTTTGTGGTGACGGCTGGCGAGGGAATTCGCGAGCGCGCCGAAAAGGCAAAGCACGACGGGTATTATTTCAAATCGCACGGATTGCAGGCGCTGGCGATTGAGAGCGCGGAGGCTTGCGCGGAATGGCTGCACCGGAGAGTCCGCGAAGATTGGGGCTTCCCCGACCCGCCGGAATTGACGATGGCACAACGGTTCACTTCGCGTTATCGCGGGAAGAGATATAGCTTCGGCTATCCGGCCTGCCCTGATCTAGAAGATCAGGCGGGCATCTGGAAGATACTGCGGCCGGAGGAAATCAACGTGCAGCTTACGGAAGGGTTCATGATGGACCCGGAAGCGAGCGTGAGTGCGGTGGTGTTTCATCACCCGGATTGCGCGTATTTCAGCGTCGGAGAGAATGCTGACGGTATTTGAGTTTCTCTCCCCCGCTTGCGATGGTGTAGCGCTATACCTGCGCGGTGAATCCTACGAGCAGTTTCTCTAAGGAAAAGACGATAACGGCCCGCAAGTCGGGTATACTTGCGCGAATTCAGGGAACGGGGTGTGACACCGCGTCACAGAAATCAGCATGAGTGCAGGCTTACCGAAATTATCCATTGTGATTCCCGCATTTAATGAAGAAAAGCGTTTGCCGGGGACGCTCGAACGAATCGCCGGCTACATCAACGCGTCTGGCCGAACCACAGAAGTACTCGTGGTGGATGACGGATCGGTGGACGGAACCGCCGGCGTGGCGGAATCCTTTCGAGAGAAACTTCCCGATCTCCGGGTGATTTCGAATGGACGGAACCGTGGAAAAGGATACAGCGTTCGCCACGGGTTCACGGAATCGAGGGGGGAGATTGTTCTTTTTACAGATGCGGATCTTTCGGCGCCCATCGAGGAAGCGGACAAATTGCTCGCGAAGATGGATGGGTATGAGGTGGCGATAGGGTCACGCGCGGTGAATCGAGAGTTGATCGAGGTGCATGAATCCAAATTCAGGGAGCTAGCGGGAATTATCTTCAACCGGATCGTGCGGCTAGTCCTGCGATTGCCATTCGTGGACACGCAGTGCGGATTCAAGGCGTTCCGTCGCGAGAAATGCGGGATCATATTCGAGCAGCAGACCATCGAGCGGTTCGGGTTTGATCCGGAGTTGCTGTATCTGGCCCGGCATCATGGGCAGCGAACCGCGGAGGTGGCGGTTCGCTGGGCACACTCTCCTGCGACAAAAGTGAATATGCTGCGGGACAGCGTGCAGATGTTCCTGGATGTGGTGATTATCCGGTGGAACGCGCTGCGTGGACGTTACCCGATCGTAGGTAAATAAGCCTTCCTGGAACTCACCCGTCAACCGACGATTAGCCTGTTCACGGAGTTCGGGGAAATTCGCGGCCACGGATGTATGATGGAGTTCCGGAACAATCTGGTTTGAGGTTCGGGGGACCCTTCGTTGAGCAACAATTCCAAAATTCTTATAGCCGGCGCCGGTGGATTTATCGGCGGGGCGCTAATCTCTGTTCTGCGGAAACAGGGGCACCGCCATCTGCGCGGAGTGGACATCAAACCATTTGATCAGTGGTATCAGAGGTTTGATGACGTTGAGAATCTCTGTTTGGATTTAAACCTGAAGGAAAACTGCGAACGGGCCGCGGAAGGCGCGGGCGATATCTACAACCTGGCCGCCAACATGGGTGGAATGGGATTTATTGAAGCGAACAAAGCGCTGTGCATGCTGTCTGTCCTGATCAATACCCACATGTTGCAAGCTGCGCGGAAGCATGGTGCGAAGCGCTATTTTTACGCTTCCTCCGCTTGTGTCTACAACGGAGACAAACAGAAAACCTTCGAAGCACCTTCGTTGAAGGAGGAAGATGCTTACCCGGCACTCGCCGAAGACGGCTACGGCTGGGAGAAACTGTTTTCGGAGCGGATGTGCCGGCATTTTCGCGAAGATTTCAAACTCTATACACGGGTGGCGCGTTTTCACAATGTGTACGGGCCCTGGGGGACGTGGTTTGGGGGGCGCGAAAAAGCCCCAGCGGCGATCTGCCGCAAGGTAATTGAGGCCAAGATTTCAGGGAAGCACGAGATTGAAATCTGGGGAAGCGGAAACCAGACGCGGAGCTTCATGTTCATCGACGATTGCACCGAGGGAATTCAGAAAATCATGGACTCCGAAATCCTGGACCCGATAAATCTGGGATCGAGCGAAGCCGTGACGATCAATCAACTGGTAGATATCACTGAAGCGATTGCCGGAATCAAGCTGAAGAGAAATTATGATTTAAGCGCGCCGAAGGGCGTGAACGGCAGGAACAGCGACAATACGCTGATCAAGAAATATCTGGGCTGGGAGCCGAGCACGCCGCTACGCGTGGGTATGGAAAAAACGTACCGGTGGATTTACGACCAGTATATGGCCCGGGAACGTGGCGAAGCGGGGGTGGTCCGGGAGTCGCCTGTTTCGCTGTGATCTTGTGTTCGCCTTGCTGTAAACCTTGAGTTCCAGATTCGGCGGCCGCCGGGAACAATCCACACAACAACAATTTGGGATCGGAGACTTGGGCTACTTACGATCGCGGCCGGTGCCGGGGCCGACTCTGAAGCGGGAGAGAGCTTCGCCTAGATTCTGCAGGAAGACTTCGGAATTATAGACATCGGTGTCAATCTTGGTGGAACCAACGGGAGCGACCGGCTCGACTTCGTCGAGTTGAAATTCGTGCGCCACCTCTTCGACGATTTTGGGCTGGATCGGCCGCTGCTGCTCGACAAAGCCGTTTACCAGGGAATGCTCGCACAAAAGATTGATGACGCGTGGAATCCCCAGGGAATAAACATGGATAGTCTCGATGGTCTTGGTGCTGAAGATGGGGTCGCCCGAAGCACCGGCAATCCTGAGGCGTTCCGCTATGTAATCCCGCGTCTGTTCTTCCGACAGCGGGGTCGTGCGGCAGCGGAGCATGATGCGTTGCCGCAACTGGCGAAGCTGAGGGAGCTTGAGCTTCTCCTCCAGTTCCGGCTGGCCAGAGAGGACTATTTGCAATAGCTTTTCCGTGGAAGTCTCCAGGTTGGTCAGGAGGCGAATCTCTTCCAGCACGGGATAGGTGAGGTTCTGGGCTTCGTCGATGATCAAGACGACCGTTTCCCCATCGCGATAACGCTCAAGCAGCCAGTGATTGAGTTTGAGGAGTTGCTGGCTCTTGGATTTGGACTCGCACGGAATATCGAACTCGGCGAGGATAAAATCAAAAAGCTGGCTGGAATTCATCCGGGAGTTGAAGAGAAAAGCAGTGCGTGCACGTCGATGGTGGAGCCAATCGAGAAGCCGGTTGATTAGAGTGGTCTTACCGGTGCCGACTTCGCCGGTGAGCGTGATAAAGCCTTTGCGCGTCTGAATGCCGTACATCAAGCCGGTCAGGGCCTCCTCGATCTGCTTCGTAAGAAAAAGGAAGCGAGGATCGGGGTTGACGTTGAACGGATTTTCTTTGAGACCGTAAAAGCTCTTATACATTAGCCGTTGACTCTCGTTCCTTTTCCCGTGCCACTCTAACTGCAGCCTTCATTCCTGCGACTCAAGGCAAGATCAAAGGACGCGTGTGCCATTGAAAATTGATGGTGACGTAATTGTAGACCTGACTGGAACTGCAGGCAGTGCCCACACACCCAGCTTGGCCGTAATCCGTGAGATCGGCGTTGTAGGCAAACGCAAGCGTGGCGTTCCTTCCTAGAGGCCGGCTGAGGCCGCCGCCGACCGTCCAGGTATTGAAGCTTTGAGAAGTGGTCTGGATCCCCGTATTCAGGGCAGCGTTGCGAGCATACGCCAGGTTGAATTGGGCGCTCCAAATGCGGTTGAGCTTGTGGTTGGCTGCGAAGTTAAGCTGGTCGGCCGTGGAACCTGCAAGCACTCCGCTGCCGTTGGAAATGCCGTGGCTGTAGGAGCCGGACAGACCGCCGTTTTTCGCGCTATAAGACAGTGACGCGCCCACGTTCACGCCGTACGCGAGAGAGTTTCCATTAGTAGCGATACGCGAGGTGATGAAATCGGGTCCCGCATAGATCTGCAGGGCCAGGAGACCCGTCAGTTTTCGGCTATAGGCAAAATTGAACGAGTGATCTCCATTCGCCTGGGGCTCGCCCGAGTAATGATAGGCGGAAAAACGATAGAAAGCGCCGAAGGAGTCCTGGCGGGTAAGAGTGTAGTTGTAACCGATGGTGGCGGTGGTGAAATCACTATTGATGTTTCCGGAATTCACAAAATCCAGGAGGCCGTAAGAACCGCTCATGGTGAGCGAACCACGCTGCGAAGTGGTGTAGGTGAGTTGCACCACGGCAGCATTGCTGTAGCGGGGTCCAACGGCAGTATAAATTCCCTGGTTAGGAACGTAGTTGTTGCCGATACCCGGGATGACAGGGCCGGTGGTCCCACCAACGCCGGGATACCCCAGCCCAGTCCCAGAGCCAAATCCAAGGGAAGTCTGGGGCAGGTAGGAGAACTGATCGTTGAGTTGGAGTAACCAGCGATTCCAGTGAAATGTCTGCGAGATAGCGAGTTGCTGGGAGTAGCCGTTGCCCTGCGAACTGTCCGAGGAAATGAATCCACCGGCGGAGTAGTTCACGGCCAACTGCGACCTTCTCCAGACCTGCAGAACGCTCAGATCGCCCAAGATGAAGTTGTTCATCAGCCAGCCGGAGTTTTGCGTCTGACCGTAGCTGTTGGACTGGATGGATCCAGACCACTGAATGCCGGGCTGCCAATAGCTGTGAAGCGTTTCGGGAGAACCGAGCGTTGGGGTGAGCACTCCGGTAAGAGGAGTGATGTCCGGCGTGAGATTGTTGGTGGCGTCTTCCACAGCATTCTGAATGTCCCCGGGATTCGTGAGAGGCATGGGAGTGGAAGCACCGGCGGGTTTTGGTTTGCCTTCCACGGGAGGCTGCGGTTCATCCTGCGCGCGAAGCGGGAGAGTGCCCGCAAGAAGCGAGAGAGATAAGGAGAAGCTGACGAGAATTATTTTGCGCACACTCATATAGATGTCACAACCTTAAGGAACCACGATCACGTCACCGGGCTGAAGAAGAATATTCTGCTCGGCCAGATTTCCTTTAACGACTTCCTTGTAGTTAAAGGGATGCTTCACCTGTTTTCCATCCTCGGTTCGAAGAACATAGATGTTCTTGAGTTTGGCGAATTGTGTGAAGCCACCGGCGCTGGAAAGGGCCTGTAACACGGTCATGTTGGGCAAAAGGGGAAGCGCACCAGCGCGGACGACCTCGCCGGTAATATAAACGCGCCGGCTGTTGATTTCGTTTACGGTCACCGTCACCTGGGGGCTAGTGAGATATTTGGACAAGCTTTCTCGCAGCGAACCGGCCAGCTGCATGGCCGTGAGTCCTGCCGCCTGGACGTCATTGAGAAGAGGTAGCGAGATTTTGCCGTCGGGCCGGACGGGGATGGTGCGCGAAATGTCCGGCTCTTTCCAGACGTCAATGCGGATAACATCTTGAGGGCCAATCTTGTAATCAGCATCCACAATCGGCGGAGTCACCGCGGCCGGCTTCTGCGCAGTGTCTGGCTTTTGAGCAGGCGGATCCTGTGCGTAAGTCAGCGGCGTGCAGAGCAAAACCGCGGCCAGCGAAACAATTCGAAGACGAACGTTCATGATTCCTCCCTCAGCTCTCATTCTTCCCGTTGGAGACCCCAATTTGCTTGATCTTGTAAAGCAGTGATTTGTAGCTGATTTGCAGCTCGCGCGCGGCCCGTTTGCGATTCCAGTGGGTCCGATCCAGCGCCTGCATGATCAGCTCGCGTTCCGCTTTTTTTGAAGCGGCGCGCGCCGCAACCTTCAGCGAACCGCCTTGGATAGTCTTTAGCGGGGCATACGAACCAAAGGCTGCATTCTGAAGATCGTTCAGGGCAATCTGAACGTCGCCGAACACCACGAGCTTGCGCGCGAGGTTCTCCAGCTCCCGGATGTTGCCTGGCCAATGATACGCCGACATTGTCTGAAACGCTTTGTCGCTGATGGACGGTGCCACCTTGTTGAGAAGTGCCGAGTGTTTGTTCACAAAATAATCCAGGAGCGCCGAAATGTCCTCCTTTCTTTCACGGAGAGGGGGAAGGCGCAGGCAAACACCATTGAGGCGGAAATAAAGCTCGCGGCGAAAGGCTCCGGCTTCAACTTCCAATTCCAGGCTTCCCGCGGTTGATGAAATGAAACGGATCAACGGCTGCGCTTTGGAGTCCGAGTTTTCCCCGTCGGGTAGATGGGAAAGCAACTCGCGTTGGCTTGCCGCATCCAGCTCTTGCACATTATCCAAGTAGAACGTGCCGCGGGCATCGGCTGGGTCCGGCAGCCAGGGCTGTCGCAGTTGGCCAAACAGCTCGCCAGGCTGGAAGGAAGCACAATTGATTTTTTGTAAGCGAGATTCAGCCTTTAGCGAGAGCCGGTGGATGAGCCTGGCATAGGCATCTTTGCCGGTACCACTTTCCCCGACAATCAGAATGGGAATATCCGTCCGGGCAATTTCGCCTGCCATGTCATTTATGATTTGCATGGCTGAGCCGATGCCATAGATGAAGCCTGGCAAAACGGGCTCATGAAAAATAGTGGCTTGACCCTGGTCCATGGTTAGATTTGGTGCTCTCTGATTCTTAAGGTCTGTCGTCGAACTGTTGTCCGGAGCCAGCAGGTTCAAGAATGCAACTCAACTGCCAGCCCGGTCCAACGTTGTTGATCAGAGCACTCCGCATCTAATCTATTTAGAATCAACGTATTACAACAACACGAAGGCACAATTGAATCCTCCGGCTCAAGGTGATGTCCGTAGAGAATTCCACATAGTGGCAATTTGTTATCCCTGTTTCCAGCGAATTGACTATCAGGAACCCTGATTCTTTCTATATTATAGATAATACAAAACTTACATCGCTTCGTGGCAGAGTCAGCCGCGCTTTTCAGGTGATTCCCGAAGAATTATGCAGAGACCTCACACTTGCCGGACTGGAGGCACTACGCGCTCTTGATATCTTAGTGGAGGTCTTGGCACGCTTGGCACGCCAAGCAACTGCGATTCTTGCTTTCGAAAATTAGTGAACTTCGCAGGTTATACTATCCGCGAAGGTTCACTATGCCGAGTTACAAATAGCGTGTACATCCTTGGGCTTTCAGCGATGGGGCATGACCCCGCAGCAGCTCTGATTGACGACCAGGGCGCAGTTGTCGCGGCCATTGAAGAAGGGAAACTGGGCCGCACCCGGTCGTTCGGCGGCATCCCACGTTCGGCGATACGCTTTTGCCTGGATCGCGCGAAGATCCGCTGGCAGGATGTTGAGCGGGTGGCAGTTGCGAGCAATCCGAATCTGGCGTTTGCGCGGAGAGCGTTTTTTCGGACGCGACTCGCACCGCTCGCGCCCATCTCCAGCGCCTATTACTTTAATAAAGCACTCGGAGAGTTAGGCCGAGAGCTGAACAATTTACGAATTCTGCGTGAGATGGTTGGGGGAACCGCAGACAGAATCGTCCACTTCGACCACCATCTGTGCCACGCGGCGAGCGCTTTTTTTGGATCTTCGTTCGAAAAATCCTTGATCGTGTCACTCGACAATCAAGGCGACGGCCGGGCTGGACTTGTCGGAGTGGGAGAGGGGACGCGAATTAGCGAACTCTCATCGATTCCCTTCCCGGATTCCCTCGCCTGGCTGTTCAGCCAGATCACCAGCCTGCTGGGATTTTCCATCAGCGGCGCGGAACACAAGACTCAGTGGCTGAGCCTGTTGGGCGAACCTGTATACGCCGATCTGTTTCTGGAATTGCTACGACGCAAGCCAAAAGGGTCCCCGGAACTAAATACAAAGTTTTTCAAGCGAGATTTCTCGGCAAAGCTTTGCTTCAGCAGCGAATTTTACCGGCGCCTTGGGATACCGGAAGCGCCGATGGCAGAGTTCTCTCCGGATGATCCTGCAAACGGCTTGCGGATGAACATTGCAAGCAGTTTTGAAAAGGCTTGTGAGATCGTGCTGACGGAATGGCTTGCTTCACTTCGAGTCAGGACTGGAACCAAACATCTTTGCCTGAGTGGGGGACTGTTTCTGAATCCTCTGTTGGTGGCTGCGATTGAAAAGCAGGCCGGGTTCGAAGAGATTTTTGTTCAGCCGGCGGCGGGGAACGAGGGGACTGCCCTGGGAGCCGGATGGCTCGCGCGGCAACAGACACCCGGCCGCGCGCGTGTCGCAGCGATGAAAAGCCTGCATTGGGGACCGGCCTTTTCCAACACGGAGATCAAACAGGTCTTGGACAATTGCAAGGCGCCCTATCGATGGTTCGATTCCGAAGACCGGCAAATCGAAGAGGCAGTGCAGCTATTGAACGCGGGGAAAATCGTCGCGTGGTTTCAGGGTGCCGCCGAGTTTGGGCCACGGGCACTGGGGCATCGCAGTTTGTTCGCCTCTCCGTGGGCAGAGTATGTGCAGGAAAACTTGAATGATTTCGTGAAACATCGCGAATCTTTTCGTCCTTTTGCGCTGGCGATCACGGAGGAAGACTGTGGCGAATACTTTGAGTGCTCCGCGAATGCGCGATTCATGACAACCATGGCGCGAGCAAAGGAAAAGGCGCGCCAGATCTTCAGTTCGCCGGGCTCGGGATTCGTGTCAAAAGAGGGTCTGGTAAGACTCCAGATGGTTTCCCGGGAAAATAATCCGCTACTTTGGAAATTATTGAAACGCATGGGCGAGAAAGGACCAGCGCCCATGATCGTCAACACATCGTTTAATTTATTTGGTGAGCCGCTGGTCGTCCGGCCGCGGGACGCGTTGCGGAGCTATTACTGTTCCGGGACAGATGCATTGGTGGTGGGAAGCTTTCTGCTGACGAAACGTTAGCAGGAGGGGCCGGCCACGCGTCAAACCGGGAACTAGACCGGCCGTGAACGCACCACGGCAAAGCGCTCTTTCAATTTCAGAAACGGTGTTTCCAGCCAGCGATAGGAAACAGCGCTTAAGCCAACGGTCAGAGCGAAGCCAGTCAGCGCGTAAGCTCCGAAGGCTTTTACGGAATTTGTGTGAAAAAGGTGCCCGGCCAGTAAAAGGCCCGCCGCGTGGTAAACGTATAGTCCGTACGAGATTCTCCCCAAGTATGTCAACGACGGATGGGTAAGAACGCGCGCACCAGCCGCTGGCGCGCCAATCGCCGCGACTAGAAGTCCAACAGCTCCCAAAGCGACCAGGGGCCTGCCGATAAGGGTGCCCATTATCGGGGCCACCTCTGTTTGCGCGTTGAGGCTCGTGTGAGAGGCGACCAGACACCACAAAGCCAGGGAGGCGATTGCCAGAGCTGAACGTCCAAAAAGAGACAGCGAGGGAGCTTCGCTTCCAAGAAAATATGCGACCAGAATGCCGAGCGCAATAGGGTCAATACGTGCGACGGTGTTGTATTCGATTGCTGCTCCAAGGACGTGTGAGTGCACCAACCAGGCTCTAACTATGTTTGCCAGCAATAGCAACCCGATGACAACGAGAACCAATTTTCGGCGTGATAAGCGGCGGAGGGCAAGCGGCCAGACCAAGTAAAACTGCTCCTCGATGGAGACACTCCACAGCGGGCCGGCGATGGAGTGCGGCAAACCGAGGAAGATATAGATCCAATTTCCTGAGAGCAGCAAGTACCCGGCGATAAAGGGCCAGCTCAAGTGCTGGGTTCGAACCCAGAGGGGAACCAGCGCCGCGACGGCAATAAAAAAGAAATAGAGAGGCCAGATGCGCAGGATGCGGCGAACGTAAAAAGCGCTGGTATCAATGGTTCCCCGGACTTCTTCTTCACGGATGAGCAGGGTGGTGATCAGAAATGCGCTCAGCGCGAAAAAGAGGTCAACGCCATATGCACCGGCGCCGGCGCCGGCGCAAACGACAGGGACAATCGCTGGAAAGAGAAAATGGTGGGACTGATAAAAATAGGCGTCGTTCGGAATGATATGAAAGAGAAAGACACCGAAGAAGGCAAAGAACCGAAGGGTGTCAAGCTCCGGCCGATAAAAACGCTGGCCGTTTTGCTGTCCGAGGTTCGCGTCCGGTGTCTTCTGCACAAGTGAAGTATCGCCGGTGTCCACAGGGGAGGAAAAGTAATCGCTTCGTTGCGATGTGTCAACAGATATCGGAGGGACAACATTCTTGGTTCACGATGGACAAAGTTCAATCTTCCTCTCACCTCGGGACAGGGGAATGTCCGAGTTTTATGATACATACGGGCACATCCAATGGATGAAACCACGAGGGAACAGTTTTTTAATCATAGCAGCGTAACTTGGACTGAGGGCCACTGCGGCGAGGAGACAATCTTTTAACTTTGCTGACTATCAGGAAAATGGTATTACAGATGGACGCTTAGCTTCTCTCCCAGTGGCCGCAACTCGCGCGACCCTCCCGCCGTGATTGCAGCAATGACGTGGACGCTGCGGAGCAGATCGGCGTACCCCGAATTGCCAATTTGGAACGGAGATTACCTTGATGTGGATCGAATCGCGTGTCAGTTTGTTTTCCAGACTCTTCGTTCTTATGGGCAATTGCCTACTTTTGGCAGCCTTCCAATTGCTTATCGGAATTCCTGCCCAGGCCCAAAGTGGCACAGTCGCGCTGGTTCAGCATGCAAGCAAAGACGCAGGTTCGACCGCGTCTTCGACGCTTACATTCCCCGCAAGTAATACGGCGGGAAATTGGATTGCCGTATGCGTTCGTGCTGGCGCATTAAATGAGGTCATAGCGGTCAGTGATACCAGTAGAAACACCTACCGGAAGGCAATCCAGTTCAATCAGACCACCGATGGCTTCACGGGCGCGATCTTCTATGCCGAAAGCATCGTCGGCGGCGCAAACACCGTAACTGTTGCGGACAACATTTCAGGAACTCTGCGATTCGCTATCTTCGAATACTCGGGAGTGGCGACGTCAGCGTCGTTGGATGTAGCAACCGCGGCACAGGGTCACAGCGCTACTCCAAGCAGTGCTCCGAGCATAAACACCACAGCCAATGGAGATTTGCTGATTGGCGCAATCATGACGGGCAACCCCCAGAGTTTCACTGCCGGCAGTGGTTATAAAGTTGAGGAGAACGTGCCGGGGGTTGGAACCGCAAAACTGATGGTGGAAGATCAGGTCCAGAGCATCTCCGGGGCGGCCACCGCCAGCGGGACGATGGGTTCCACGGACGACTGGGGGGCCGTTTTGGCGGCATTCAAAGCAGCCAGCGGCACAGGCGGAAC